>Ga0209941_1000514_pt1 | contig 45651 bp, 45 predicted proteins | sample ThiBiot_300_plan_FD_183945 | JGI IMG/M metagenome (GOLD analysis project Ga0209941, IMG submission 183945) | Wastewater bioreactor microbial communities from Cape Town, South Africa - Thiocy_solids_1 (SPAdes) | ecosystem: Engineered > Bioremediation > Thiocyanate > Unclassified | place: South...
ATGGCAGAAGAACGTGCAGTAGTACCAGAACACCCCCGCCTTGTCGGCGGTGAAGGTGGCCGAGGCGGTGGCGCCGGGGCTGATCTCCATGTTGATGCCGTAGTTGACGATGCAGAAGCCGTGGCTCACGTCCTCCACCGCGTCGATGTTGGTTACCACCACGGTCACCTCGTCGCCCTTCTTCACCTTGAAGCTGCCCATGCCGAAGATCGGCGCGGCCGAGGTCATGTACACGAACACCTTGCGGCCCTCGCGGATGACCTTGCTGTCGGACAGCACGTTGACGCCGTGCTTCTTCGCCATCGCCACCGTCTCGGCGAAGAACGGGTCGTCGCGGTCCCAGCTCTTCTTGACCTTGTCGATCAGCAGTCGGCGGTGCAGCAGGATAACGTCGTGCGGCTCGGCGTAGACCGGGCCGTCGGCGACCAGCTTCATGGTGTCGCCGGAGATGTCGATCAGCTGGTCGTTGTCCGGATGCAGCGGGCCGGTGGGCAGGAAGCGGTCCTTGGAGAACTTGTTCAGCGACACCAGCCATTTGCCGTCGGCGTCGCGGGTCTCGCCCATCGAGGTGTGGCAGTGCCCGGGCTGGTAGGCCACGTCGATCTTCTGGCGCAGGTAGTTGACCTTCTTGCCGTCGTGGGCGGCGATCGCGTCGGCGATGTTCCACTTGGCGATCTGGCTGTCGATGAACAGCGTGGTGTAGGCGTTGCCGCGGCCGTCGTAGGCGGTGTGCAACGGGCCAAGACCCAGCTCGGGCTCGGCCACCACGGTGTCGCGCGGGTCTTTCAGCTTGCCGGCGAACCAATCGTCGATGCGGCTCCATTCCATCACTGTGACGGTGGGCGAGAGCTTGCCGTTGGCCACCACGTACTTGCCGTCGGGGCTGGCGTTGATGCCGTGCGGGTTCTTCGGAATCGGGATGTACAGGGTGAACGACGAACCGTGGCGACCGTCCAGCACCGGCACCTTGGAGCTGCCGATGGTCTTGAACTTGCCGTTCTTCACCGCCTCCTCGATACGGGCGAGGTTGAACACCACCGCCCAGTCGCGCTCGGCCTGCATCGTGCCGGGCAGGTCCATGCCCTTTTCGCTGTTGTAGCAGGTGGAGATGGCGTACTTGCCGGCGTAGTCGGCCTCGGTGTTGTCCAGGTTGCCGTCCACCAGCACCTGCCAGGCAACCTCCATGGTGTCGCCGTCGAGGGCGCTGAACATGGTCTGGTACTTTGCCGGGTCCTCCAGGTCGCGGCCGTCGTTCGGTGCCGGGACCAGGAACTCGCCGTTGGCGAACACGTAGCCGGTGCGCGGTGCGCGCTGCACGCGCAGGCCGTGGATCGCCTGCACGTTGGGCACGTCGGTGATGCGGTCGGTGCGCATCACGTCGCAGCGGATACGCGCGACGCGGGTATGCGCCTTGTCGTTGATGAAGATGTAGCGGCCGTCGTAGTGGCCGTCGGTCTGGCTCATGTGCGGGTGGTGGCAGTCGCCGCCGGGCGGGAAGTTCGGCCCGAGCACGCGCTTGCTCTCGTTGGTGACGCCCCAGCCGATGGTGAAGTCGGGGTTGAACACGGGGATGCGCATCAGCTCGCGCATCGAGGGCACGCCGACCAGGCGCACCTCGCCGGACTGGCCGCCGCTCCAGAAGCCGTAGTACTCGTCGAGCTGGCCGGGCGGCACGTGGTCGGAGGCCGCTTCGTGCTCGCCGTGCCCGCGCTGGCGCTCGCCATCGTGCCCGGCGGCGCCACCTTCCGCGCCACCGTGGTCCCCCTTGCGACCGCAGCCCGCCAACGCCAGTCCCGCCGCACCGGCCAGGCCGACCAGCGCGCTGTTCTTCATGAAGTTGCGACGCGCGGGGTCGGCGCCTTCCGCGTTCGCTTCGGGTTTGTTCTTCGATTCGTCGTGCATGGCTTCCATCCGCAGAGGCAGGTGACGTGGGGGATCAGTCGGCGACGGGCGCCGGCTCCCGGGTTTCCGGCGCGTTCGCCGGGGTAATCAGCGCGATCGGCGTGGGCAACGGCCGCGCGGCGCGTTCGCGCTTCTTGCGTTGCTGCACCATCGGCGGGCACTTGTGATCGTTGACGCGGGTGACCTGGCAATCCAGGCAGTAGTGGCATTCGTTGAAGTCGATGCGGCCATCGGCATGGATCGCCTTGACCTCGCACTCGTTGGCGCAGACCTGGCAGGGGCTGCCGCACTCCGGTCGCCGCCGCAGCCATTCGAACAGGCGCCAGCGTCCGGACACCGCCAGCCCGGCACCCAGCGGGCAGACGTAACGGCAATAGAACTTGTGGTTGAAGGCGGAGACGCCGACCAGCAGCACTGCGTAGAGCACGTAGCTCCACGAGCGCGCGAAGTGCAGGGTGAACGTGGTCTTGAACGGCTCGATCTCGGCGTAGTGCTCGGCCGTGTTGAGCGACTGCAGCGACATGCCGAACAGCACCAGCAGGATGACGTACTTCAGCGCCCACAGCCGCTCGTGCACCGCCCGCGGGAACTCGAACTGCGGCACGTGCAATCGCTTGGCCGCGTTGTTCACCAGCACCTGCAGCGCACCGAACGGGCACAGCCAGCCGCAGTACACGCCGCGCCCGAGCAGCAGCAAGGTGGCGGCGACGAATACCCACAGGATGAAGATCAGCGGGTCCATCAGGAAGGTTTCCCAATGGAAACCGTGCAGCAGCGACTGGATGAAGGTGAAGATGTTCACCACCGACAACTGCGCCAGCCCGTACCAGCCGATGAACACCAGGGTGTAGATCAGGAAACCGGTGCGCACCCGTTCGAGCAGCACGGGCCGCGTCACCAGCCAGTCCTGGAACAGCAGGATCAGCGTCAGCACGGTCAGCCCGGCCAGCAGCACGGCGATATCGATGCGGCGGCCGTACCAGATCTTCTGCCACAACGCGGCGTCGGCCGGCAGTGCGCCGGACTGTGCCTCCGCGCTGCTTTGCGGCCGGGTGGTGTAGACCGCCGGCATGCGGTAATCGCGGGTGAAGGTGTGATAGATGCTCTGCAGCGGGCCGACCTGGCGGTTCACCATCAGCTGCAGCGTCCACGGCCGGGTCGCGTCGAAACCGCTGCCGCCGTGGCGCACGATGAAGATCGCCTGCTCGGCGAAGTCGGGCTTGCCGCGCAGCGGGGTGTCATTCAACTGCACCAGGTCGGTGTCCTTGAACAGCACCAGCTTGCCATCCTGCAGCACGTGCACGCGGTCGAAGATGCCGCCGCGCACGTAGCCCACGCCCTTGAATGAGTAGATGCCGTTGGCCATCACCGCGATCGCCGAATCGCCGGGCTTGAGCTGCCTCATCAGGTCGGCGTGGGCGCTGGTGCCGAGCAGGTTGCGGCCCACCGTGGGCGGGGTGACGTCGGCGAAGTACAGGTCGATGAAGACATCGCCTTCGTGGCCTGGCGCCGGCGCGGTGGGATCGTCGACCAGGCCGCTCTCCGGCTGGCCCTTGAAGGCGTCAGTGATCGCCTGGCGCTTGAGCTGCAGGTGGCCGATCGCGCCGTTGCCGGTCAGCGTGTCCCAGTCGGCCGGCTGGTAGTAGTCGGCGCGCACGGCAGCGGCCCTGGCGTCGGTCTCGGTGGCGCCGGCGATCAGCTTGCGCGAGGCGGCCACCTTCAGTGCCGAGTTCATGATCGTCTCGTTGACCACCATCGAGGTCACCGTGGCGCTGCTGATCGCGTCGATGCGCACGCTGCCGCTGGCGCCGCCGCCGACCACGATCTGGTCGTCCACGCGATGGCCGATGTAGCGCGCCACGAAGTCGTACAGCTTCTGCACCGGAATGCCGACCAGCAGGATCGGCTCGTGCTGCTCCAGCACGCGGGCGTCGCGGATGCTGCCGTCGGTGCCGATCGATACCAGCAGGTTGATCGGCGCACCCGAGTACGCCGGCACCGGCGCCACCATCACCGTCTCGAACACGTAGCCGATGATCTTGTCGCCCTGGTACACCGCGGCTGCCGGCGGCGTGCCCTCGATGTCGCCGTAGCGGGTGGCCTGCGGAAACACCTCGTGCAACTGCGGGTGCTTCGCGTCGATGCCGGCCAGCGCGGCCGGTGCCAGCAACAACAGGCACAGCGCCAGCAGCAGGCGGGTGACGAGCGGGCGTGGCATGCGCATCACACGCGCTCCGCCGTGCCGGCGATCAGCGGCAGGTCGCGCGAGCGCCAACGCTGCCCGCCCGTGCGCGAGAACGCCAGCCACTGCTGATCCTGCACGTCCATCAGTGCAGACAGGCGCGGCAGCTCCAGCGAGAACGCCGCCGTGCTCATGCCGTCGGCCAGCACCGAGCGCTGCGCCATCACGGTGACGCTGGAATAGCTTTGCGGCGACCAGCCGGTGCGCGGGTTGACGATGTGGAACAGCCGCCGGTCGGCGGAGAAGAACACACGGTAATTGCCCGACGTGGACAGCGCCGCGTTGCGCAGCTGCAGTACCGCCGCCACGCGGCTGACGTCGCGCGGATCGACGATGCCGACGTTCCAGTGCCGCTCGGGGTCGTTGCCGCAGATCGCGTGGATGTCGCCACCAGCGTCGATCAGGGCGTACTCGATGCCGGCGCCGCGCAGCGCGGCGATGCCCTGGTCAACCACGTGGCCCTTGGCGATGCCGTCCAGGGTGATCGCCATGCCCGGGCGCAGCAGCCGCGCGCCGCGCGCATCGAGGGCGAGGTCGCGGTAGCCGACCAGCGCGTCGCGATCTTCGGCCACGCGCTGCTCGTGCGCGTCAGTGGCCGCCGTGCCGCGCAGCGTTTCGAAGTAGCGCAGCACCGGCAGCACGGTCGGATCGAACGCGCCGTCGGTCAGCCGCGACAGCGACAGCGCCTGGCGCAGCACCGCATCCAGTTGCGCCGGCACCTGCGCCAGCTGGCCGTCGCGGTTGAGTCGCGCCAGCGGGCCGGCGGGATCGAAGCGGGTCAGCTGCGCCGCGGTCGCCGCCATGCGCGCGAACGCGGCTTCGATCGCCACGCCGGCGGCTTGCACGTCATCGGCCAGGCAGGTCACCGCCACCGAGGTCTGCATCAGCGTGCGCTCGCGGCGCAACTGCCACAGGTTCTGCTTGCGCTTGAGCACCGCCCAGCCGCCGCCGGCCAGCAGGCCGCCGGCGATGGCGAGCTGGCCGGCCTGCTTCAGCCAGCGCCGGCGGTCGGGCGAACGCAGGTCGTCGGAAGCGGAGGGACGGTGCATGGGATGTCTCCCGGGATGAGTGATTGAACGCGTGCGGGCGGGCGAGGTCAGGCCGTGGCCGCCACGCGTGGCGGCGGCTCGGCGACGACGGCGTCGCGCTCGGCATCGCGCACGCCCAGGCGCCGCTGCAAGGCGGGGCTGGTGGTCGTGTACTGCAGGTTCACCTTGTCGCCGGGGTGCAGGTGCGCGTGCACGGCGAACGCGCACAGCGCGCTTTCATGGAAGCCCGACAGGATCAGCTTCTTCTTGCCCGGGTAGGTGTTGATGTCGCCCACCGCGAAGATGCCGGGCACCGAGGTCCGGAAGGTCGCCGGGTCCACCACCAGTTGCTGGCGTTCCAGCGCCAGTCCCCATTCGGCGATCGGCCCCAGCGCCGGATGCAGGCCCCAGAACACCAGCAGGTGCGAGGCCTCTATGCGCTGGACCATGCCGCTGCGCGTGCGTACGCGCACCTGCGCCAGTGCGTCGTTCGCCGTTTCCAGGCCGACGATGTCGCCTTCGCAGAACTGCATGCGCCCCTCGTCGCACAAGGCCTGCATGCGTGCCACGCTGGCCGGCGCCGCGCGGAAGCTGGACGAGCGGTGCACCAGCACCACGCTGCGCGCGCGCTCGACCAGCTCCAGCGCCCAGTCCAGTGCCGCGTCGCCGCCGCCGGCGATCACGATGTCCTGGTCGTCGAACAGCGCCGGCCGGGTCACCTTGTAGTGCAGCGTGCGGCCCACCAGCGGCGCGGCTTCCGGCAGGTTCAGCGTGCGTGGTGCGAACGCGCCGAGGCCGCCGGCAATGACCACCGCGCCCGCGTCGAACACGAGCCCGCCGCTGGTCTGCAGGCGGAAGCGACCGTCCTGCATGCGCTCCAGCGTGGTGACGGTGTGGCCCAGGTGGAACTGCGGCGCGAACGGCCGGATCTGCTGCTGCAGCCGCTCGATCAACTCGCGCCCGCTGCATGTCGGCACCGCCGGAATGTCGTAGATCGGCTTGTCCGGGTACAACTCGATGCACTGGCCGCCGGCCTGCGGCACCGAATCGATCACCTGCGCGCCGAGCCCGAGCAGACCCAGCTCGAAAACCTGGAACAGGCCGACCGGACCTGCGCCGATGATGACGGTGTCGCAACTGATCATGAACCGGATCCGCCGTGTGAACGGTGCGGATCATGCGCGTGTGCGGGCGCGATACCTTTGACTTCGGTCAGATTCGGCCGGATGGTTCATGTGGTCGAATGACGCATGGGCGCAGCCGCGATTACCGACCGCGTCCCGCTCTGCCGCACGGCGGTCACCCGGCGGATCGCAGACCAACCCGTGGACGGCCGCCGGACGGCGACTGCGCGTGTCTGCGGTGGCCGACAACGGCATGAGCATGGCCGAGGAAGTGCGCCGCACCAGGCCGGTCGGCAAGGGCGCCGGTCCTGGCCTTGGCACCATCTCCGGTTTCCCCGTGCAGTCCCGCGGCCTGGCCAGCATCGACAGCCAGCCAGCCCGGCCGGCTTGCGATGATTCATCACGGCGGCGGATCGGCGAGCGCTGGCGGTGCGCAATCAGCGGTGGCAGCAAGCCGTGCTCTTGCGCGACGGTTGATGGCGACCGTGCATCACGCCGATGACACCTTGCCGCCCGCGTTCGGTGCGGTACTGAGTGCGCCCTTGGCGATCACCGGACCGGTCGGCTGGCCGGTGGGTGAGCCCTCCGTCGGTTCCACCGAAACGGCAAGCGTGACCGTCGGCCCAAGGCGTGCCACCAGGGTCGCATCGAGGATCAGAGTGGTGGCGCGGTCGCGCGCGATCATGCCGACGGAAATCGGTTTGCCGCCCGCCGGAATCAGCCACAGTTCGGGTGCACGGCCTGGCTCGAACGCGATCGGCGTGGCCGGCACCACCACCATGTGCGCGTGCTGCGGATCGACCGTGGCGGTCCAGCCGGTGCTGCCGTTGTCCTGCTGGATGGTGGCGGCCATGTAGGCGACCATGGTCGCCGCGGGTGTCGGTGGCTTGCGCGGCAATGCGACGACCACCAGCAGGGCGACAGCGATGGCGCTGGCGCCGATGCCAAGCCAGTGCCAGAGCGGCAGGTTGTTCCACAGCTTCCCGGGCGGCTGCGCGCGGGTCGGCGCATTCAGCTGCAGCGCATGCTGGATACGGGCCCACACGTAGGGAGCGGGCGCCACTTCGGTCACGCTGTCGGCCAGCGGGATCAGCCGGCGCTGCCACAGTGCCACCGCGGTGGCGGCTTCATCGGAAGCCAGCACTTCGCGCGCCACGTCGGCGCGTGTGTCGGCATCCAGCACGCCAAGCACGTATTCGGCGTAGCGCAGGTTGTGGTTGCCGTCGTCGGTGGGGTTGTTCATGAGTCCAGGCACGTGCGGAGTTGCATCAGGCTGCGGCGAATCCAGCTTTTCATGGTTCCCAGCGGCACCTTGCAGCGTGTCGCCAATTCGTTATACGTAGCGCCGGTGAAAAAGGCTTCACGCACCGAGCTCTGCTGCTGCGGCTCCAGTTCGCCCAGACAGTGCTGCAGTCGCCGGTACTCCTGGCCGGTCTGGGCGTCGGCGGCGGGTGTGGGCTGTTCGTCGACCATCTCGTCCAGACGGGACGGATCATCCATCAGTTGCTCGCGATGCTGGCGCAGGCGGTCGATCGCCTTGTTCCGCGACAACGTGACCAGCCAGGTGATCGCGCTGGCCTTCGACGCATCGAAGCTGGCGGCGCGCCGCCACACTGTGGTGTAGGTTTCCTGCAGCACCTCTTCGGCTTCGCCCCGATCGCGCAGCATGCGCAGGCAGACGCCGAACAATCTGGACGAAGTGCGCTTGTACAGCTCGGCGAATGCCTTCTGATCATGGCTTCCGGATTGCTGCAACAGGCGGTTCAACTCGTCTCGCTCGGCGGGGCTGCTGGCACTCATGGTTGAATCATCCTGTGGTCCGTATTTCAGCGGCGAGCCAGCTGACGCGGGTCATGGCGACGCCGATTTGCCAATGAGTGGGGACGCCCCACTCGTTGGCGCACGTGCGCATACGTGACGCCGGTGCGGATGGATGCATCAGGAACCAGATCCGGCCCCCGCGAGGCTGCATGGGCCGGCGAAAGAAAGTTTGCATCTTTTGCGCGGCATTACTCGTACCTCTTCTTACATGCGCATACCGCGCTGTCTGCGAGGGGAGTTTCAATGCGTACGAATGACAAGACCCGGTTCGCCGGGCTGATCGGCCTGGCACTGGGTGGCTGCATGCTTTCCGCGGTGGCCACGGCCGCTGGCACGGATGCCGGCCCGACCACGAGCAACAAGCTGCTGCTGACCGGCGGCGTGTCCCAACTCGAAGGCGCGGCGGGCGGCGGCCTCACGCCGTGGGCGGTAATCGGCGGTTACGGAACGCGCGACGAGATTGGCGCCAATGCGTTCTACACGCGGGTGAACCTGCCGGACTATCACGTGGATACGGCGGGTGCGATGGTCGGCCTGTACAACCGGGTCGAACTGTCGTTCGCGCGGCAGCGCTTCGATACCGAGAAGGTCGGTGCGGCGCTGGGACTGGGTGAGGGTTTCACCTTTCGGCAGGACGTCGTCGGGGTGAAGGTGCGATTGTTTGGCGATGTCGTGCTCGACCAGGGCAGCTGGCTGCCGCAGGTTTCGGTCGGTGCGCAATACAAGAAGAACAATCAGGACGGCGTGGTCAAGTTTGTCGGCGCGAAGCGCTCGCAGGGCACTGATTACTACATCAGCGCGACCAAGCTGTTCCTCGGCCAGAGCCTGCTGGTCGATGGCACGGTGCGTTTCACCAAGGCCAACCAGATCGGCATCCTCGGTTTCGGCGGCGACCTCAACAACTCCTACAAGCCGGAGTTCGAGGCCTCGGTGGCCTATCTGCTGAGCCGGCACTGGGCGATCGGCGCGGAATACCGGCAGAAGCCGAACAACCTCGGCATCGCCAGGGAGGACGACTGGTACGACGCCTTTGTGGCATGGGCGCCGAGCAAGCATGTCTCGCTCACCCTGGCCTACGCCGACCTCGGCAACATCGTGATCAAGGATCGGCAGCGCGGCCTGTATGCCTCGGTGCAGGTCGGTTTCTGAGCCACTTCGCGCCTTCCTTGTCGCCACTTTTTCCCCACCGGGAGCACCCCATGTACAAGCACTATTTCCAGCTCGCCACGCTTGCCGCCGCCGTCATGCTCAGCCAGAGCATCTTGGCGCAGGACACCGCGCCGATGCCGCCGCAGTCCGCGGCAATGGCCGCCAGCGCACCGCGCGATCCGGCACTCAAGCCGGTATTCGACCAGTTCGGCGGCAAGCCGGGCCTGGTCACGCTGATGAACGACTTCATGGACAACCTGATGGCGGACGCGCGCACGCGACCGTACTTCGCCGATAGCGACCGCGAGCACATCAAGGCGGAGCTGGTCGACCAGTTCTGCGTGATCCTCGATGGGCCGTGCACGTATACCGGCAAGGACATGGTCAAGGTGCATCGCAGCCTCGGCATCAACCGCGCAGCGTTCAATGCGCTGGTCGAGGATCTGCAGACGGCGATGGACAAGAACAATGTGCCGTTCCGCGCGCAGAACAAGTTGCTGGCGAAACTGGCGCCGATGCATCCGGCGGTGATCACCAGATAGCCGTCCATCCGGATGGCTCCGCACGCAAAGCCGTGCTTGCGCAGGACGTCATCCGGCAGTGACCGGATGACGCTGCTGGATCGAAAGACCTCAGGGGGTCGCATGTACACGTATCGCATGGGTTGGATAGGCGCGCTGCTGTTGCTCGGCGCGTGCAGCATGGCGCCACCGCGCCCGCACGCCAGCGTGCCGACGCTCGCGCCGCGGACGCAAGCGCAGCCGATGCCGGCAGTCGCGCCGGCACCGGTGTTGCCAGCAGCGGCGCCGGTGGCTGCATCGCCCGCGCCTGCGGCAACGATGGCGCCGGTGCCGGCGGCCCGGCCAGCGCACACGGCGGTGACCCATCGTCCCGCGCCGAAGCCGGCGCCGGCGAACAAGGTCGCCGCGACGGCGCTGGCCGCACCGGCGCCAGCGACGCTGCAAGTCAGCGGGCACGTGGATCTGGCCGCCGCGCGCGGCCAGCAGGTCGACGCGGGCGAACAGTCCGACACGCTGGTGTATTTCGTCGCCGACAAGGGTGGCAGCCGCGCCAGGCCGGGGCGCTACACGGTGTATACGCACAATCGGGAGTTCAGCCCCGAGGCGCTGGCGGTGCCGCTGGGCAGCACGGTGACCTTCGTCAACCTGGACGACGTGCGCCACAACGTTTTCTCGGTGACGCCCGGTGCCGCCTTTGATCTGGGCTACCAGGCTTCCGGCGAGAAGGCCGACCACGCGTTTCGCCGGGCCGGCATCGTGCTGGTCAGCTGCAACGTCCATCATTCGATGGAGCTGGACGTGCTGGTGGTGCCTTCCGCCTACGTGGTCAGGGTGGGCGCGGACGGCAACTTCACCCTGACCGGATTGCCGGCAGGACCGGGCACGCTGCACTTCTGGAACCCGCGTGCGCAACCGCTCAGCCAGAAGCTGATCCTGCCGGCGAGCGCGGCGGTGCGCCAGCGGATCGTGGTGACCAGGCCGCGCCTGACCACCGCCCTCCATGCCGTGTCGACGCCATGAAGCCGGCAACGCGATTCCTGCTGCTCGGAACGGGTGCCGTGCTGCTGCTTGCGGTGACGGCGGTCGCCGGAATCCTGTGGCAAGTCGAGCATGCCACGCGTGGCCATGCGCTTGATCAGCTGCGCGTGGCGTCAACGGTGGAGCGCGAGCTGGAAGCGAACCGTCTCAGCGAATTGCAGTTGCGCGCCGACCTGCTGGCCCAGGATCCGGCCTTTGTCGACTACGTGGCGCAGTCGCTGATTCCGAACCCGCAACTGGGCGGCACGGTGGACAGCGCGTCGATCAGCGACCTGCTGAAGGATCGCCGCCGTGGCTACGACATCGCCGTGGTGCTCGATCTGCAAGGCCGCCCGGTGGCGGCATCCGGCATCCTGTTGAAAGACCACGCCAGCATCCAGCGTGATCCGCTGGTCAGCGCCGCGATCAGCCAACGGCAGGCGCAGCAGGGCGTATGGGTGGATCACGGTCAGCTGTACTGGGTATCGGTCAGCCCGCTGCTGCGCGGTGGTGCCTTGCAAGGTTTGCTGCTTGCCGCCAGCCACGTTGACGATGCGTTTGCCACCGCCATCAGCCGCATCGCGCATGTCGACGTGGCCTTGCTGATGCAGCCGGCGCCGGGTTCGGCGCTTCCGCCATCGACGGGTCTGGGCTGGACCGGCACGGCGCTGTCCGTGCAACTTGCCAGCGTGCTGGCGGTGAGCGACAGCAGGGGCGAGGCGCTGACCCTGAGCGATGATCAGCATGCGGCCACCGCCTGGGTGACACCGCTGAAGGCGTCCGGTGGACGCGCCGCACTGGTGGCTATCGGTCCCGACCAAGTCGGCGGTCTGGCCAATCCCGCGGCGCTGCCAGGGCTGGCCGGAGTGGTCGGGCTCGCACTGTATGCGTTGCTGCTGGTGTTGCTGCAATGGTGGCGTACGTGGCTGCCTCTGCAGCGCATGCTGGCGGTGCTCGAACTGGCCGGTCACGGCGACCAGCACCTCACCATTCGCATCCGCGGCAGCGCCATCGTCAGGCGTTTACGCGAAGGCATCAATCCGTTGCTGCACCGCGCGCGTCAGCCGTAGGCGATGGTTCCGGCACCGGGCGCAAGGTCAGCGTGTGGCTGGCGGCGCCCGGCAACAGCGGGGTCGGCCTGCCGTTGGCCCAGTGCGCGTGACCCGCGCCGAAATACGGCGACAGCGGGTGGTCGCTCTGGCCGCCGGGCATGTTGAGGATGGCGTCGGCCTCGTGGCCGGGCGCGACGTCCAGGTGTTCGGATGCGCCGAAGCCGGGCGCGGCGACGTGGGGCATGTTGTTGTCGCCCGGGATCGGCTGGTCGGGCATGTCGATGTGGCGGCCCAGCCAGCGCGGCAACGCGGCGGACAGCGGGTGGCGGATGTCGGCGCGGTTGCGCTCGCCCCAGCTGCGTGCGGCGAGGCCACCGGGTTGCCGGCCCAGTTCGGTCGTCACCTGTTTCGCGGCGTCGACGAGCAGGGCGTGCCAGTCGGGATATCGCGGGTCGAGCAGTTGCGGCGGCCGCGCGTGGATCAGCGTCCACACGGCCGCCTCGGCACTGTTTTCGCCGGGCCAGCTGAAGTCCGCGTAGCGCTGCTTCACGCGGGCGGCGAACGGTGCCAGCACGGCCTCGCTGACCTGGTTGCGGAACGCGCGCACCAGCCGATAGTCGACGCTGTCCACCGCGGCGCGACCGCGCCAGGTCGCGGTGAGCTGGCGCAGTTGCTGCAGCGCCGGGTCGGTGCTGCCGGCCAGGGTGTGCTGCAGCAGGCGCTGCCAGCGCGTGAGGAACACCGCGCGGTTGTCCAGCTGGATGTCGAGCAGGTTGCCCGGGGTGAAACTGGGGCGGGCGCGCAGGTCGTCGCGGATCTGCTGGGCGCGCGCGCCGAGGTCGTGGCCGCCGTTGCCGAGCAGGCCCAGCGCGTCGCCGTCGACGGTGCGGTTGTTGGCCGTCCACAGCCGGCCATCGGCGGGATTCTCGATGCGCGGGTAGCGCTCGGCTGCGGCCCAGCCCTGCCAGCCGCTGCCCGGTTTCGACCAGTCCGACGGCAGCAGCGGGTCGATCCCCGCGCGCACGGGGATGCTGTTGCCGGCGAGGGTCCAGCCGATGTTGCCGTGGCTGTCGGCGACCAGCAGGTTCTGCGGCGGCATGCCGAGATGCGGCGCCAGGTCCAGCGCCGCAGCTACGTCGGGCGCGTGCTCCAGTTGCATCAGGTCGAGGTTGTAGCCGTGCGGCCGGCCGGCGATCCACGCCAGCGCCAGCGGCGTGCCGTCGGCGTCCTGGCCCATGATCGGGCCCCAGCGGGTGTCCTCGACCTTGAGGATGGTGTCGGGACGACCCTTGACCCGGATGTGTTCGTCGTGGGTCTCGACGCTGGCCCAGCCGTCGGGCACCTTGTAGCGGCCGGCGTCGTGCGGATCGCGCAGCACGCGCACCCAGTCCTGCCAGTCGCCGTAGCTGTTGGTGAAGCCCCAGGCGATCTGGCCGTTGGAACCGACGATGACCGCCGGCGTGCCGGGCAGGCTGACGCCGTTGACGTCGCGCTGGCCGCCCGGCGCGCCGGCATCGGGATAGCGCAGGCGGGTGCGGAACCAGATGTTCGGCACGCGCAGGCCCAGGTGCATGTCGTTGGCCAGCATCGCCGCGCCGTTGCCGGTGAGCGTGCCGGCCACGGCGAAGTTGTTGCTGCCGGGGCGCGGTGCATCCAGTGCCGGCGCCAGCGTGGCGGCCAGCGCCGTCGACGCTGCAGTCGGTGCGAGCGGGCGCAGGTCGAACACGCTGGCGGCGGGCAGCACCGGCGTGCGCGACAGCCGGCCGCTCAGCGGCGCCTCCCAGTCGGGATCGGGCGCGAGCAGGAAATCCACCAGCGAACCGGGCAGCACCGCGCGCATCTGCGCCATGCGCAGCTCGCGTTCGTTGCGGCCGTCGCTGTTGAGGTCCAGGTACATCGCGGCGATCACCAGCGCGCTGTCTTCCGAGCGCCACGGTTGCGGCTGGCTGCCCAGCAGCAGGTATTCCCATGGCCGCACCCGCAGGTCGGCCAGGCCGGCGTTGACGCCGTCGCGATAGCGGTCGAGTTCGTGCTTCGCGGCGGGAGCCATCTGCGCATAGGCAGCCTCGACCACGGCGCGCAGCCGATGGCGACGGTGGTTGAGGTCGACCTTCAGCGCAGCCGGCCCGACCAGCGCGGACAGTTCGCCGGCGCTCATGCGGCGCATCAAGTCCATCGCGAAGAAGCGCTCCTGCGCATGCACGTAACCCAGTGCATAGCTGATGTCGGTGCGATTCTTCCCCTCGATGGTGACCGTGCCCAGCGCATCGCGACGGATGCTGACCGCAGCGGACAGGCCGGTGGCCTGGCGCGTGCCGTCGAGCCGGGCACGGCTGCCGGCGAACAGGTACCAGCCGACGAGGAAGGCGGCCAGCAGCAGCGCCAGCAGGCTCGGCAGCGCAATGCGCAGGATGCGGCGACGACGCGTCGTCATGGCTTGGCGAACACCGCGAAGATGCCCGCATACGGCTTGACCATGAAGGCCGGAGCGCCGGCATAGCCTTCGCCGTCCACGTACAGCTGCGAGATGCTGCCATCGAGGTACAGCGCGTCGCGGCAGCCCAGCTTGTCGCGGAACAGACGTCCAAACGTATGGAAGTTCACCGGCGCCTCGCTCACGGCAAAGACCACTTCGGTCGGGGTTTTCACGCAGACGCCGCTGCGCCATTTCAGGCTGGACGAATCGTCGACGAACTGCTCGTTGAGCTTGCCGTCGATCAGCAGCATCGGGCCGGACTGGGTGGCCCACTTCGCGCTCTTGCCGTCGGCCTTGAACGCGGCGCTGGTGCGCACCGCGGCGTGGCCGTCCGGATACACCGCGAACACGCCGTTCGGCAGCAGCGAGAAATTGCCCGAGGCCGGGTTGCCGTGGGCCAGGTTCAGCGGCACCACGGTCTTGCCGTTTTCCACATACAGGCCGAGCGGCGCGAACTTGTGGTCGTAGATGCCGGCGTTGGCGGCGAACAGCAGGTGCCGGCCGTGCTGCTCGCCCCATTGGCGCAGCGTCTCGATGCTGCTGAAGGGCTGGCCGCTCTGCGGGTCGCGCCAGTGCAGGGACAGGCTCTCGAGCCTGAGATCGACGTGCACGATCCGGTAGTTCTGTCCTTCGAAGGCGATCTCGCCGCTGGCCAGTGCCTGCGCCGTGGGCGCGCAACCGGGCGCGCCGAGCAGCAGCAACACGGGCAACAGCGCGCGCTGCCATCGGGAATGGCGGGGGCGGGGGTGGAGCGGGGAAGAAGAAGCCATGCGTCGATGGTCGCCGCCCTGCGTTGCGCGTGCAAGTCCGCCGCCTGCGCCGAGGCCCGGCTGCCGTTAAACTTGCGCTTTTCCCCGGTGCCCGCCCATGCCCTATACGCCGATAGTGGCAACCCTCGGTTACGTGTTGTCGCCCGATCGCAGCGAAGTGCTGATGATCCATCGCAACGCCCGCCCGGACGACCAGCACCTGGGCAAGTACAACGGCCTGGGCGGCAAGATGGAACCGGGCGAGGACATCGCCGCCTGCATGCAGCGCGAGATCCTGGAGGAGGCCGGCATCACCTGCGAGTCGATGCAGTTGCGCGGCACGCTGAACTGGCCCGGCTTCGGCAAGCATGGCGAGGACTGGCTCGGCTTCATCTTCGTGATCGACCGCTACGCGGGCACGCCGTTCATGGTCAATCCCGAAGGCACGCTGGAATGGGTCGCACTGGAGCGCCTGCTGACCCTGCCGATGTGGGAAGGCGACCGCCACTTCCTGCCGCTGGTGTTCGACGCCGACCCGCGCCCGTTCCACGGCGTGATGCCGTACCGGGACGGCCGCATGCAGTCGTGGTCGTACACCCGGCTGTGAGCGCGGAACCGGTCATCCGCATCGTCGCCGCGGTGCTCCGCGACACGGCCGGACGCAGCCTGCTGGTGCGCAAGCACGGCGCCACGGTGTTCCAGCAACCCGGCGGCAAGCGCGACCCGGACGACCTCGACGAACTGGCCACGCTGGCCCGCGAGCTGCGCGAGGAACTGGGTTGCGAACTGCTGCGCGACTCGGCCCGCCTGCTGTGCCATTGCCGCGCGCCGGCGGCCAACGAGCCCGGCCACGTGGTCGAGGCGGCCGTCTACGCGGTGGCAGTGCGCGGCGCGATCACGGCCCAGGCCGAGATCGCCGAACTGCGCTGGATCGATCCGGCCCGGCCCGACGTGCCGGTGGCCCAACTCAGCCGTGAACACATCCTGCCGCTGTTGTGAGCCTGCTTCTTGCACGGGTAAGGCCGGGCGCGCCGCCTTGCTCCCTCCCCTGCGTGCAGGGCAGGGCCGGGGGTGGGGCCGCTCTTCGCCGCAAAGTCAAAAGCCACCCCCTCCTGACCTCCCCCAGCTGCGCAGGGGGAGGGATCGAGCGTGCGGTTTTGCTCCTGCCCTGTCATGCAGGAGATGAGCACGAATGCGCCGCCTTGCTCCCTCCCCTGCGTGCAGGAGAGGGTTGGGGTGGGGTCGCTCTTCAGGGCTTGAACGCCGCAAACGTCCCGTATGGCTTCAGCTGCGCATCGATCGCCTTGGGATCGCCCACGATCACGATGCTCTGGTCCTTCGCGGCGAAATACTTGCGGCCCATCGCCTGCACTTGCGCGGCGGTGACCTTGTTCGCCTCGGCCACGTAGCTGCCCAGGAAACTCGGCGGCAGGCCGTCCACCCAGTAGTTCGCCAGCGTGCCGGTCAGCGAGCCCTGGATCTGGTTGCGCAGCAGGTAGATGCCGCCGACCAGGCGCTTGGCGCCGTTGAGTTCTTCCGCGCTGGCCGGCTGGCTGGCCATGCTGTCGAACAATTTGGACAGTTCGGCCAGGGTGGCGCCGGTGACTTCGTTGCGCACGTCGACGGTGGCCACCGTGCTGCCGCCCACGCGGCTGGCGCTGAAGCGCGACCACGGGCTGTACGAGTAGCCCTTGTCCTCGCGGATGTCCTGGGTGATGCGACTGGTGAAGCCGCCGCCCAGGATGGTGTTGGCCACGGTCAGCGGGACGTAGTCCGGGTCGCTGGCGGGGACGGCTGTACGGCCATAACGGATGTTGCTCTGCACGGCGCCGTCGCGCGCCACCAGCAGCCGCTGGGGCGCTGCTTCACGTGGTGCCGGCGCAGTGTCGGGCAGGGCCTTGCCGTCGGCCTTCCAGCTGCCGAACTGCTGTTCGGCCAGCTTGAACGCCGCGTCCGCGTCGATGCGTCCCACGATCACCAGCAGGGCACGATCGGGCCGGAAGCGGGCGTCGTGCAGCGCGCGCAGCGAGTCGCTGGAGGTGGCCTGCACGGTGGCTTCGACCAGCGAATCGCGCGCGTACGGATGATCGCCGTAGACCGCGTGGCTGAAGGCACGGCCCGCCTGCCAGTCCGGATCGGACTCCTGCACCTTCAGTCCCTGCAGCGCATTGGCCTTGGCCAGGGCGACTTCGTTGGCCGGGAAGCTGGGATGCAGCGCGGTGTCCGCCACCAGCGCCAGCAACTGCGAGGCGTGCGAGGCCAGCGCGCTGGCGCGGATGCCGATCGCGTCGTCGTCGGCGCCGGCGCCGTAGTCGCCGCCGATCGCCTGCAGCGCCTCGGCGATGTCGCGCGAGCTGCGGCTGGCGGTGCCTTCGTCGAGCAGGCGCGCCATCATCTGCGACATCGCCGGCGTGGCGGCGGCGTCGGCCGCGGTGCCGCCGAGCACGGACAGCGCCACGTTGACCTTGGGCAGGCCGTCGCGCGGCACCACCCACACGGTGAGGCCGTTGGAGAGGGTGCGCTGGGCGATCTGCGGCACCGGCAGCGGCTTGTCCGGGCCGTAGGCGGGCAGGTCCTTCGGCAGCGCGGTGGTGGAGGCTTGCGCCATGCCGGCCAGTGCCAGGCCAAGCGCGATGGCGAGCGTCCTGAATGTCATATTCGTCTTCATGGCGGTCCTCACTTGGCGGTCTTGGTGGCGGGGGCGGCAGCGGCCGCCGGGCGGCGCACGATCACGCTGCGGTTGGCGTCGGTGAGATAGGTGCGGGCCACGCGCCTGATGTCATCCGAACTCACCGCCTCGATCCAGCCCGGCATGCGGTTGGCGACGTTGGCGTCACCCCACAAGGTCTGCAGCTTGGCCAGCGTGTCGGCACGGCCGAGGAAGGACTCCAGCCCGCCGTACCAGTCCGCCAGCATCTTGGTCTTCAGCCGCGCCAGGGTGGCGTCGTCGACGCCGTCGCTGGCGACCTTGCCGATCTCCTCGTCGATCGCGGCCAGTACCTGGTCGGGCGTGGCGTTGGGCTTGTACAGCGCGAACAGTCCCAGCAGGGTCGGACCGGCGTAGTCGCTGCCGTCGCCGAGCGGGAAGTTCACGCCGCCGTTGACGTTGAGCAGCAGCTCGCGGCCCTTGACCAGGCCCTGGTAGAAGCGCGAGGCGTCGTCGCCCACCAGCAACTGCGACAGCACCATCATCGGCACCTGGTCCTTGCTGCCGCGGGCAGGCATCTTCCAGCCGATCGCCAGCGCCGGCACCTTGGCCAGCGCGTCGGTCTGCTCCTCGTGGCGCGGCTTGGTGTTCAGCGGTTCGGTGACGTCGGGACGCTGCGGCAGTGTGCGAGCGGGCAGCTGGCCGAAGTATTTCTGCGCCAGCGCGAAGGCCTGCGCCGGGGTGACGTCGCCGGCGATGCCGAGCACCGCATTGGCCGGCTGGTAGAAGGTGTCGTGGAAGGTCTTCACGTCGGCGATGCTGGCGTGGTCCAGGTCCTTGAACGAGCCGTAGCCGTCGTGGTTGTTGGCCCACTTGTCGAACGCGAGACGGTTGAGGTCGGTCCAGTAGAACAGGCCGTAGGGCTGGTTCTTCACGTTGACGCGGATCTCCTCCTTCACCACGTTCTGCTGGTTGGCGAGGTTCTTCGCGCTGAAGTCCAGCGACTTCATGCGGTCCGCCTCCATCCACAGGATCGGCGCCAGCGCTGACGAGGGTGCCGATGCGATGTAGTTGGTGTAGTCGGCGCGGGTGGAGCCGTTGAACACGCCGCCGCCACCCTGGATCACCCGCTCGAAGGTGCCCTTGGGCGCGTCGGGCGTGCCCTCGAACATCAGGTGCTCGAACAGGTGGGCGAAGCCGGTACGGTTCTGCGGCTCCAGCCGCATGCCGACGTGGTAGACCATGCTGATGCCGACGGTGGGCGAGCTGTGGTCTTCGGACACCACCACGGTGAGGCCGTTGTCGAGTTTCTTCACCGCGACCGGAAGTTTCCAGGTGTCGGTGTCGGCGGCGTGGGCGGCGAAGGCCAGGCAGAGCCCGGCGACCAGGACGGGTAGTCGTGAAGCAGCCATCTACTTCTCCTTGTCAGCGCGAACGGAAGTCCGATCCTCTGCCTCGCGAACCGCGCCTGACAAGTGACGAATGGCAGGTATGGCCCTGCCACGCCGCTGCTCAGGCCACGTCGGCCGTCCATTCGGGGCTGCCGAACTTGGACTGCGCCAGGGTCTCGGCCTGGGTCAGTTCATCCATCCGCAGCATGCCGTCGCCGAGGCCGTGCAGTCGGCGGAAGGTGGCGATCATGTGCTCGATCACCGCCTCGCGGGGCAGGCCGGTCTGGCTGCGCAGCGGATCGACCCGCTTGGCCGCGCTGGTGGTGCCCTTGTCGGACAGTTTCTCGCGGCCGATGCGCAGCACGTCCAGCATCTTCGCCGCGTCGATGTCGTAGGCCATGGTGACGTGGTGCAGCACCGCGCCGCCACGGTGCACCTGGGCGGCGCCGGCGATCTTGCCGCCCTCGGAGGTGATGTCGTTGAGCGGCTGGTACCAGGCCTTGATGCCCAGCTCGGCCAGCGCTTCGAGCACCCATTCGTCGAGGAAGGCATAGGCCTCCTGGAACGACAGGTCCTTGACCAGCGACTTCGGCGCGTAGATCGAATAGGTGATGGTGTTGCCGGGCTCGATGAACATCGCACCGCCGCCGGACACCCGACGCACCACCTCGATGCCGTGACGCTGCGCCGCTTCGGCGTCGACTTCGTTGCGCAGCGACTGGAAACGACCGATCACCACCGCCGGCGAAGCCCACTCCCAGATGCGCAGGGTGGGCGCGCGGCGGCCCGCACCGACCTCGTGGGTCAGCACGTCGTCCAGCGCCATGTGCAGGGTGGGCGATTGCGGCGTGGTGTGGATCAGCTGCCAGTCGTGGTCGCGCCAGTCGGTGCGGATCATGCTGCAGATTCCTTGTGCAGGGCGCGGCGCACGGCGACCGCGATCGCCTCGGGCGAAATGCCGTACATCATCACGTCGCTGTCGAGCGGGCCGGCGATGGCGCGGGCCAGCTCCGCTTCCGTGGCCGCCGCGGGCTGGCCTTCCAGCGCGCGGTTGATGAGGTCGAGTGCGCCGTCCGGCTCCAGGAAGAAGTCGCCGCTCAGCTGCACCTTGGCCAGGTGGTCGCCATGCAACTCGAGGTCGATCACCACCAGCTTGCCGCCGGGCATCTTGTATTCGCCGTGCATGGGCGTGTTCCGCGTATCGTCTGGACAGGCGCGCAGTTTGCCTCGTTGGCGGCGCCGATGCCAAAGAACCCCGCTTCGGACCGCCGTCTTTGTGAGTTTCAGCGCATTTCCCGCTTCAGCGCGCGGGCGAGCGATTCCAGCGGAACGTATTTGCGGTTCCGCTTCTGCGTGGGCAACAGGTTGCGCCTCGGGATCGGCTCGATCGGGCGCCGGAGGAACGCGCTTTGCGAGCCGTGTGCCGGGGGAAGCGGGCTATGCCCCGGGCCACACCAGTGACCGGTGGATCTGCGCGCCGGCCCAGGCGCCGTCGCCCACCGCAAGCGACACCGAGTGCGGGATCTTTGCCGCGTCACCGCAGGCGAACACGCCCGGCACGGTGGTCTCCCTGGTTTCTCCGGTCGATATCTGCAGGCCCATCGGCGTTTCGGCCAGTTCGCAACCGAGCTGCGCCGCGATCGGCGTCGATGGCTCGTTCTGCGGCGCGGTGAACAGGCCGGCGAAGCTCATGCGTCGTCCGTCGGTGAGCACGACGTCGGCGTCTCCGTCGATCCGCTCGATTCGCGTCGTTTCGACCGTCACGCCGCGACGGGTCAGCTCTTCCGCGGCGGTCTCGTCGAGTTCGAACGTGCCGTTGAGGAAGAACGTGGTGTTTCCCCACTCCGGCAGCAGCTGCGCCTGATGGATCGACATCGGGCCCGTGGCGATGACGCCGATGCGGCCCTGGCCCAGTTCATAGCCGTGGCAATACGGGCAGTGGAAGATGCTCCTGCCCCAGCGCTCGGCCAGGCCGGGAATCCCGGGCAGCCGATCCGACACGCCGATCGCCAGCAGCAAGCGCCGGGCTGAATGCGGGGTGCTGCTACAGGCCACCTGGAAGTCGTCCATCGCGCCGGTTGCCTGCTCGACTTCGCCGTCCAGCCAGGTCAGCGTGGGATACGCGTGCAGTTGCTCGCGGGCAACGCGGGCCAGTTCGGCGGGATCGACGCCGTCCTGGCTCAGGAACCCGTGGGAGTGGCTGGCGCGGCGGTTGCGCCGCTTGCCGCCGTCGATGATGAGTACGCTGCGCCGCGCCCGCAGCAGTTGCAGGGCCGCGGCCATGCCCGAGTAGCTGCCGCCGATGATGATCACGTCATGCTTCATGCCGGTGCCTCGATCGATGCGCGCCGAGGCGCCGCGCGAAATCCGCGGCCAGCGCGGCCAGGGTGACCGACTCGAACCGCTGCAACAGCAGTGCCTCGGCGTCGGCGAACGCGGTGTCCAGCGCCGCATTGATCGCCTGCTCGACGAGGCATTCGGGATGTTCGTTCCGGTTGCCCACGGCGAACAGCGCAGGTTCCCCCAGCGCCTCGTGCAACTGGCGCAGCGTGACCTTGGTGAGGTCTGCCGAAATGCGCCAGCCGCCGGCGTGTCCGCGACCCGCCGTGACCAAACCAGCCTCGCGCAGCAGGCCCATGGTGCGGCGGACCACCACCGGATGCGTGCCCAGGCACTGCGCCAGCGCATCGGACGTCATCGGCGCATCGCACTCGGCCATGTGCAGCAAGGCGTGGAGTACGGCGGAAAGTCGGCTGTCTCGTTTCATGTAACAAACGATGTTACGTTAGTGCCTCCATGTCAAGCGGGCGAGGGCAGCATGTCTTCTTTCAACGATCCCCAGGCGGTGGCGCGATACACGGACGGGCCGCTGCGGCAGGTGCCCGGATTGCATGCGCTCCACCAGATGAGCGGGCTGCTCCTGCACGAGCACGTGCCATCCAATGGGCGCGTGCTGGTGCTGGGCGCCGGTGGAGGTTTGGAGCTCAAGGCCTTCGCCGAGGCTTACCCGCACTGGCGCCTGCTCGGCGTCGACCCGTCGGCGCCGATGCTGGATTTGGCCGTCCAGACGCTGGGGCCGCTGGCGCCGAGAGTGGAGTTGCTGAAAGGCTGTATCGATGCGGCCCCGGCCATCGAATTCGACGGCGCGGTTTGCCTGCTGACCATGCACTTCCTGTCCTTCGCGGAGCGCCTGCAGGCGCTGCGCGAGCTGAGGCGCCGGTTGAAGCCGGGCGCCCCGCTGGTGATGGCGCATCACAGCGTACCCGAGGCGCCGGACGAGAAGCTGCGCTGGCTGGGCAGGCATGTGGCCTTCATGACCTCCAACGGCGTACCGGTGGCGAATCCGGCCACGACGATCGAAGCGATGGCCAGCCGCCTCCCGCTGCTTTGCCCCGAAGCGGAAGTCGACCTGCTGGAGCAGGCGGGCTTCGAGCGGCATGAACTGTTCTATGCGGCTTTCACGTTCAAGGGGTGGGTGGCGTATGCGGGTTTGTAGCTCGGCGCGGCTACCGGGCAATCGACAAGGCGCTCCAAACCACCGGAAGGAGCACCCGGCCATATGCAACGCGTCAGATCTGTGCCAGCCCGCCGTCGACGGCCAGCTCACTGGCGGTCATGAAGCTGCTGTCCGACGACGCCAGAAAGGCCGCCGCCGCCCCGATCTCGGCCGGTTCGGCCATGCGCTGCAACGGGTTCATCGAGGCGAACGCCTTCAGGCCTTCCTCGCCCACCGCGGCCTTCGCCAGTTCGGTCGCGGTCGGTCCGGGCGACAGCACGTTGACCCGGATGCCGGTGCCCTTCAGGTCCTCCGCAAAGGTCTTGGCGAGGTTGCGCACGGCGGCCTTGCTCGCGCTGTAGACGCCGAAGGCCGGGGCGCCGGTGGTGCCGGCGCTGGAACCCGTCAGGATGATCGAGCCGCCCGGGCCCATCAGCGACAGCGCCTGCTGCACCGTGAAGATCGTGCCCTTCACGTTGGTGTCGAAGGTTTCGTCGATGTGCTCGGCGGTGATCTGGCCGAGCGGAAGCAGGCCACCGGTCCCGGCGTTGGCGAACACGATGTCGAGGGTGCCGCGTTCGGCCTTCACCGCCGCGTAAAGCCGGTCGAGATCTCTCAAGTCGGAGACCGAGCCCTGCACCGCGCGGGCGTTGGGGCCGAGCTTCGCCACCGCGGCGTCGAGCGCTTCCTGCCGACGGCCGTAGATGAAGACGAAGGCGCCTTCCTCGATGAAGCGCTCGGCCGCTGCGAGGCCGATGCCGGTGGCGCCGCCGGTGATGACGGCGGTCTTTCCATTCAACTTGCTCATGTCATGAATCCTTGGTGGGAGGGGTTGCCACTGCCGAAGCAGTGATGGGGATGGCGCGCCGATCGCGATCCTTGTCGCGATGGCCGTGCGCGTTCAGGGCTGCTGCTTGAACAGGTCCTGGAAAATCAGCGGCCCCCAGACGCGGCCGCGTGCCTGCACCAGCGCGCCGCCCTCGTCGAACTTGCCGAGGTTGACGGGGGCGAAGCCGAGTCGCTTCGCAAGGTCCGCCACTTGGGCGGTGGCCGCTTCGTCGTCGCTCGACAGGAACACCACCCGGTGGCCGCCTTGGACCTTGGGGTCGGTGGCCAGGGTGCGAGACAGCAGGTGATTGAAGCCCTTGACGAACCTGGCGCCGGGGAACGACCTGGCGGCGAAGGCGGAGGAGGGGAGGTTGTCGAGCGTTTCGACGGGGTCATTCGTGTTCATCGCGTCGATGACCGTCTTGCCCTTCCAGTCCGCAAGCAGCTTGCCGATGTCACGGTGCCCCTCGAACAGCACCGCCAGGATGATCACGTCCGCCTTGACCGCTTCCTGCAAAGTCCCGGGGATGACCCTGGGGCCGATCGCCTGCGCCTGCGGCAACAGTGCTTCGGGCGGCCGCCGGCTGGCGACCGTGACTTCGATGTTGTTGCGGGCGAACGCGCGGGCGAGGGCCTGGCCGATGGAACCGAAACCGATGATGGCGTAGCTCATGGGGATGATCCTTCTTGAGTGGAGTGATCCGGCCCGTTCGAGCCGGTTGCCCAACCAATCTGGGTCGCTTGACGCATCAACACAATTGACGAAACATCGCTTGATACGATCTATTTTCTGGATAACTGATGCTCGACAACGTCACCATCAACCAGCTGCGTGCGTTCGTGGCGGTGTGCGATCAGGGCAGTTTTTCGGGCGCGGCGCGCAAGCTCGCGCGGGCGCAGTCGGCCATCAGCCACGCGATCAAGGCGCTGGAAAGCGCGTTCGACGTCGAGCTGTTCGAGCGCAACACGCGCAAGGCTCAGCTCACCGCGGCGGGGCGCAGCCTTCTGCCGGATGCCCGGGCGGTGATCTCGCGCACGGAGGAAATGAAGAACCGCGCCGGCGCGATCGCCAAGTCCGGTGTGCCGCAAGTGTCGGTGGCGGTCGATGCCTACTTTCCGCGCGCCCACCTGATCGGCTGCCTGCGCACGCTGCAGGAAGAATGCCCCACCGCCGCGATCAACCTGCGCATCACCACCATGCAGGGCGGCGAAAAGCTGGTGCTGGAAAAAGTGTGCGCCCTGGCCATTACCATCAACGACGTGCCGGAAGTGAACCCGCAGGCGATCGAGCGCCACTGGCTGCGCGAGGAAGCGATGGTGACGGTCTGCGCGCCGACCTATCCGCTCGCCTCAACCCCCAGCCCCGTCCCCGTGGACGAGTTCGGCCGCTACATCCAGATCATCGTCACCGACAACCAGCCCGGCGCCGACAAGACCCAACAGGGTGTTGCCGGCAAGCGCCAGTGGCTGGTCAACGATCTCGGCGCCAAGCGGGATTTGCTGAAAGCCGGGCTGGGATGGGGACACTTGCCGCGGCATCTCGTCGCCGAGGATCTGGCCAGCGGACAGCTCGTCGAGCTTGAGCGGCGTGCGTGGCATATCCGTTCGCTGACGTTCGTGGTTTCACAGCGGCGCGGGCATGATTTGTCGGCGTGCGAGGCGCGGTTGGTGGAGCTGCTTGGGGAGGCTTGGCTTCGTGCGAACGCGCCGTTGCCTGAGGCGCTGGCGGAGAACCGCAGTTCCACTTAATTGGCCACGTCCCCTTCAATGCATTGAATGCTAGAAGGCACGTGCCGAACTCAGCTCAATGACTTCGGAAAACAATGAAAATATTTCCGGATCGAGTTTGTGGCCAGCTTCAATTCTCAGGATATCCATGGCTTCGATGTGCGATCTGGCCTTGTGATGTGGCCTGCCGGTCGTCATGGCGTCGTAGGCATCTATGATCAAGAGAATGCGGCAACTCTGGGGGATTTCGTCGCCTGCCAGCCCGTCGGGATATCCTGTCCCATCGAACGCTTCATGATGATGCCTGACGATGGATGCGACCTCCATTCCATTGGACAGGAATGTGTCCCTGACTATCCGCTCCCCCAGCACCGAATGGGCCTTCATTTCTTCCCATTCTCGTGGCGTCAATCTCCCGGGCTTCAAAAGGACATCGTCGCGCACCCCGATCTTCCCTACGTCATGCAATTGACTGGCGATACGCAGGGCCTCCAGTGAGGCTGCACTCAACGCCATTGCACGGCCCATTTCCATCGCAAGCACACGGACTCGATCACAATGACCTCTGGTATACGCGTCGCGCTCGCACAAGGCGGTAATGAGCGATGGATAAGCCTCTTCCTGATCTGACGTAACAACAGAATCCATTGACCATCCCCTGTCTTGGCAACGCCTGCCGCTTGAGCTGAGCGGCGACGTAGCGACTTGCCTCGGACGAAATGCCAGACGCCGACGGTGTACGCATCAAGTGCATGTCATTGTCTACTCACCAAGTCCACAAAGCCAAGTGACAAGAAGTACGATTAATGGGGACGTTGATTAATGGGGCCTGGCCGATCAAATTCCGAGCCCGGCCAGTGCCGTGGCTGCGCTCTGCACGTCGTACAGGTGCGTGGCGGTTTCAAGTCGCATCTTGCGTTCGCTTCAGGAGCGCAGGCTTCTCAGGCCGGTACGGACTTCGCTGACCAGGATCTCGGGCTGTTCGAAGGCGGCGTAGTGTCCGCCCTTGTCGGCCTCGCCGCAGTGGATCAAGTGGTTGCAGGTGTCTTCGATCCAGCTTCGGGGCAAGCGCGGGATGTCGCGGGGTAACACGGTCACCGCGACATCTTTCTCGCGCTGAGCGCAGCTCGCGCCAGCGAACGGAGTCGAAGCGCCGCCTCGTCAAGCCCCTGGTGGCTACCGCTGCATCAATGTCCGCGCCCGTGGAAGTTGCCGGTGCCCCCGCCGACCGAGATGCTGACGCCGCCGCGGGGATGGTCGCAGCTGCCGAAGGCCTTGCTGAGGTTCACCGTGCCGGTCTGGTAATTGCCGCTGACGTGGTTGCCGCCGACCACGCCCATGCCGACGCTGCCGTGCACCTGCGGCCGGTTGTAGCTGTAATCGTCGCAATCGGAATTGGTGTCGCTGGCGCTGGTGACTTCGGTGTTGCCCATGCGTCCGCTGGTGTCGCCGTAGTAGACGCCGGGCGCGCTGGTGGCGGAGGCCGGCCTGGCGGCGGTGCTGCTGGCTGCGGGAATATCGGCCGGTGCCAGCTTGAGGTTCAGCGGCCTGGCTGGCGTCTGCGCCCAGGCCGTGGTGGTCAGCAGGGCGGCGAACAGGGCAGGGAGGATGCGTTGCATGGTCATGCTTACTCCGGTGGTCACGTGTTCAACGCGCGGGGCCGCGTCGGCGTGCACATCCCTGTTGGAACGGTGGTGCGGCGACAAGTTCCTGGACTCGCTCCGCAGGGCGGGCCCTGCCCGCCCTGCGCCATGCGGTGCTCAACCGGTGGTTTCGATCCGTTCGACGCGGCGCAACCCGCGCGGCAGCAGGTTGCCCCGGGTGGCGCGGTTGCCGCCGTATTCGACCAGGTCGGCCCATTTCAGGGTGAGCTTGCGCGCGCCCGCGTACATGGTGACTTCACCCTTGCCTTCGGCGACGACCGCCACGCCGGCCACGCGTTCGCCTTCGGCCAGCTGCTTCTTCGGGATCTCGATCAGCTTGTTGCCTTTGCCCTTGTCCAGTTCCGGCAGCTCGGCCACCGAGAACATCAGCAGGTGGCCTTCGGTGGTGACTACCACGATGCGATCGCGCGCCGGGTCGGCGCTGACCTGCGGCGGCAACACTTTCGCGCCGTCGCTGAGCGAGATGATCTGCTTGCCGGCCTTGTTGCGGCCGGTGAGCGCTTCGAAGCGGTTGACGAAGCCGTAGCCGAAGTCGGTGGCGAGGATCAGCCGGGTGTCGTTGTCGCCGGCGATCACCGCGTCGAAGCTGGCGCCGCCGGCGGGGCTGAAGCGGCCGGTCAGCGGCTCGCCGTTGCCGCGCGCCGAGGGCAGGGTGTGCGCGGGCGTGGAGTAGGCGCGGCCGGTGGAGTCGATGAAGGCGACCTGCTGCGTGGTGCGCGCCTTCACCGCGGCGAGCAGGCCGTCGCCTTCGCGATAGTTCAGCGCCTCGGCGTCGATGTCGTGGCCCTTCGCCGCGCGGGCCCAACCCTTCTGCGAGAGCACCACGGTGATCGGCTCGCTGGCCACCAGCGCGCTTTCGTCCAGCGCCTGGGCCACTTCGCGTTCGACCAGCGGCGAACGACGCGCATCGCCGAATTTCTCGGCGTCGGCGCGCAGTTCTTCCTTGATCAGGCCCTTCAGCTTGGCCGGCGATTTCAGCAGCACGTTGATGCGGGCGCGCTCCTCTTCGAGCTGGTCGCGCTCGGCGTTGATCTTCATTTCCTCGAGGCGGGCCAGCTGGCGCAGGCGGGTCTCCAGGATGTAGTCGGTCTGCTCCTCGCTGAGCCGGAAGCGCGCCATCAGCACGGGCTTGGGCTCGTCCTCGGTACGCACGATGCGGATCACTTCATCGAGGTTGAGGTAGGCGGTGTGCAGGCCTTCAAGCAGGTGCAGGCGGCGGTCGACCTTGGCCAGGCGGTGCTCCAGCCGGCGGGTGACCGTGCTGGTGCGGAAGCTCAGCCACTCGCTGAGGATGCGCTTGAGATCCTTCACCTGCGGACGGCCATCCAGGCCGATCATGTTGAGATTGACGCGGAAGCTCTTCTCCATGTCCGTGGTGGCGAACAGGTGCTGCATCGTCTCGTCCGCATCGACGCGATTCGAGCGCGGCACGATTACCAGCCGGATCGGGTTCTCGTGATCGGATTCGTCGCGCAGGTCCTCGATCATCGGCAGCTTCTTCGCGCGCATCTGCGCGGCGATCTGTTCGAGGATCTTCGACGGGCTGACCTGGTGCGGCAGCGCGGTGATCACGATGTTGCCTTCCTCGCGCTGGTACACCGCGCGGGCGCGCACCGAGCCGCCGCCGGTCTGGTAGATCGACAGCAGGTCCGCGCGCGGGGTGATGATCTCGGCCTCGGTCGGGTAGTCCGGGCCCAGCACGTGCTCGCACAGCTGGGCGACGGTGGCGTCCGGCTCGTCCAGCAGGCGGATGCAGGCGGTGACCAACTCGCGCAGGTTGTGCGGCGGGATGTCGGTGGCCATGCCCACCGCGATGCCCATCGAGCCGTTGAGCAGCACGTGCGGCACGCGCGCCGGCAGCCAGCCCGGCTCTTCCAGCGTGCCGTCGAAGTTCGGCACCCAGTCGACCGTGCCGTGGCCCAGCTCGCCCAGCAAGGCCTCGGCGATCGGGCTGAGTTTGGATTCGGTGTAGCGCATCGCCGCGAAGCTCTTCGGGTCGTCCGGCGAGCCGAAGTTGCCCTGGCCATCGACCAGCGGGTAGCGGTACGAGAACGGCTGCGCCATCAGCACCATCGCTTCGTAGCTGGAGCTGTCGCCGTGCGGATGGAACTTGCCGATCACGTCGCCGATGGTGCGGGCGGATTTCTTCGGCTTGGCGGTGGCGCTCAGGCCCAGCTCGCTCATCGCGTAGATGATGCGCCGCTGCACCGGCTTCAGGCCGTCGCCCACGAAGGGCAGGGCGCGGTCCAGCACCACGTACATCGAGTAATCGAGATAGGCCCGCTCGGCGTATTCCTTGAGCGGGATCTGTTCGTAATTGGCTTGCAGGTTCATGGGTTACATCTTGAAAAGTGGCGCGCGCGGCGCGGATAACCGGTCGATGGTGCCAGAAAGTGGCAACCTCTTGTAGCGCGTCTACGGATTGCTGCCGCCACTGCCCGGCAGCGGCGGCGCGCGCAGCGGCACCGGGGTGGACTGCACGATCGAGGTGGTGGTCTGGCCGTAGCGCAGGAAGCGGTCGAGGATCTGGTCGAGATTCTCCAGCGCGTCCAGGTACACCTTGATGATGAAGCAGTCCTCGCCGGTGACGCGGTGGCACTCGACCACCTGCGGCATTTTCTGCGCGAGTTCGGCGATCTTCGACAGCTGCCCGGGTATCGGGCGCACGCGCACATACGCGGTGATCGGCCAGCCCAGCGCCTTGGGCTCCAGCTCGATCCGGTAGCCGCGGATCACACCGGTTTCCTCCAGCCGGGTGAGGCGCTCCTTCACTGCCGGCGCGGACATGCCGATGCGACCGGCGAGCTTGCTGACCGGCTGGCGCGGGTCTTCCTGCAGCGCCTTCAGCAATTCGATGTTGCGGGGATCGGAGACGAGGCTGGAAATCTGAGGCATATCGTTCACTTTTACTGCGATAGTTGAAAAACTGACGGACGTATCCTTTGATTGTTGATGGATCATGCGCCGGTTCCCTGGAAAATGGGAGGCCATGAACGAGCAGCCTTCCACCTCTCCGTTACCACGGTTCGCGCCGCCGCCGCAGCTGTATTTCGTGGCCAGCGCGATCTTTCACTACCTCGGCCCGGCCTTCGCCGTGCTGTTGTTCGCCCGGGTCGAGCCACTCGGCGTCGCCTGGCTGCGGATCGCCAGCGCAGCGTTGATCTTTGCCGCGTGGCGGCGGCCGTGGCGCCGGTTCCGGCAGATGGATGCCGCGGCGCGATGGAACATCATGGGGCTGGGCGTGGTGCTCGGCGGCATGAATGCCTGCTTCTACCTGGCGATCGATCGCCTGCCGCTGGCGACGGTCGGCGCGATCGAGTTCCTCGGCCCGATCGCGCTGGCGCTGGCCGGTTTGCGCACGCAGCGCAATAGCGTGGCGCTGGCCCTGGTGATTGCCGGCGTGTGGTTCCTGACCCACCTGCGCCTGGCCGGCGCGCCGCTCGGCTTCGCGTTCGCGTTCGCCAACTGCGCGCTGTTCACGCTGTACATCGTGCTCGGTCATCGAGTCGCGAACGATGCCGGCGGCAATGCCATCGATGGCCTGGCCGCCGCAATGCTGGTGGCGCTGGTGGTGGTGAGCCTGATCGGTCTTCGCCCGGCCACGCCGGCGCTGCTCAGCCTGCCGCTGCTCGCCGCAGGCATGGCCGTGGGCGTGACATCATCGGTCATCCCTTACGTGTGCGACCAGCTGGCGATGGCGCGGCTGCCGCGGGCCACCTTTGCCATGCTGCTGGCCTTGCTGCCCGCCACGGCCTGCCTGGTCGGCGCCGTCGTGCTGCACCAGTTGCCCGGGCGGGCGGAGACGATCGGCATCGCGCTGGTTGCCGCCGGCATCGCCATCCATCGCGAAGCACGGCGACAGGGCCGGAGCGATTTCACGCAACGACGAAAGAGGTGATCTCCATGGACTACGTACGACTCGGCAACACCGGCCTCAAGGTCTCGCGCATCTGCCTGGGCTGCATGAGCTATTCGGAAGCGCCCACCAGGGCGAGGCCATGGACGCTCGACGAGGAGCACAGCCGGCCCTTCATCCGCCGCGCGCTCGAACTGGGCATCAACTATTTCGACACCGCGAACATGTACTCCGCCGGTGGCAGCGAGCTGGTGCTGGGGCGCGCCTTGCGCGATTTCGCCCGGCGCGAGGAGGTCGTGATCGCGACCAAGGTGTTCTACCCGATGCGTGAGGATGCCAACGGCGGCGGCCTGTCGCGCAAGGCCATCATGACCGAGATCGACGCCAGCCTGCGCCGGCTCGGCACCGACTACGTCGATCTCTACCAGATCCACCGCTGGGACCACGCCACGCCGATCGAGGAAACGCTGGAGGCGCTGCACGACGTGGTGAAGTCGGGCAAGGCGCGTTACATCGGCGCCTCGTCGATGATGGCCTGGCAGTTCGCCAAGGCGCTGTACACCGCCGACCTGCATGGCTGGACCCGCTTCGTCTCGATGCAGCCGCACTACAACCTGCTGTATCGCGAGGAGGAGCGCGAGATGCTGGCGTTATGCGCGGACCAGGGCATCGGCGTGGTGCCGTGGAGCCCGCTGGCGCGCGGCCGCCTGGCGCGGCCGTGGGAAGAGAAGCCCAGCACGGTGCGCGGCGGCTCCGATCCCTGGGGCGATGGCGTGTACGCCGCGAGCAAGGCGGCGGACAAGGCGGTGGTGGATCGCGTCGGCGAAGTGGCCGAGCGCCTCGGTGTGCCGCGGCCACAGGTGGCACTGGCCTGGCTGTTGCACCAGCCGGTGGTCACCGCGCCGATCGTCGGCGCGACCAAGCCCCATCATCTGGAAGAAGCGGTGGCAGCGCTGGCGGTCGAGTTGCCGGAGGCGGAGCTGGCGGCGCTCGAAGCGCCGTACCTGCCGCATGTCGTTGCCGGCATCGACTGATCAGTGCACCTGTTCGGTCGGCAGGTTCATCTGCCGCAGCTGTACCTGCACGCTGTCCGGCCCGGCCAGGTGGGCGGCGCCGACGGCGATGAAGACGGTGCCGGGTTGTTGCAGCAGGGTGGCGATCTTCGTCGCCCACGCTTCGTTGCGCTGGACCAGCATCGACTGGTACAGCTTCGGCTCCTTCGCGCGCATCTCGGCGGTGCTGACGCGATCGATCGTGTCCGGATCGCCGGCCTTCCATGCCGCGATCATCTGCTGCAGCTTCGCCATTCCCTGGTCCGCGTCACGCATGCTCGAACGCAGCAGGCCCAGCTCCATCGCCCGTGGCATGTCGGCCAGCAGGCGGATCTGCTGCTCCGCGGTTTCCAGGCCGATCACCGGCTTGTGGGCTGCAATCATCTGCGCCTTCAACTGCTTGTCCACGCCGTGTTCCGGGTCCAGTCCCGCGTTCTTCAACGGCATCAGTGACAGCGTCAATGCGGCCAGCCACGGCCGCATGATGTTCAGGGTCTGCATGCCACCGGGTACGCCGGCCTTGTCGGCGAGGGTGCGCAGGCGCTGCGCTTCGGACTCGCTGAGCTGGCTGGTCAACGGGTGCGTGGTGTCCATGCCCAGTCGCATCACCAGCCCGGCGATATTGGCGGGGTTGTCGTCGGTCAGCTCGATGTAGAGCGTCTGGCTGTCGGCCAGCGCGTGCTCCAGCGCCGGGTAGCGCCAGTCGACATCCTTCGGCATCAGGTGCACGGTGCCGAACAGGTAGATCGTGGTGTCGGCATCCTTCACCACCCACAAGGCCGGGTCGGCGATCGCGGAGGCGGGCAGCAGGAGCAGGGCGATGGCGCAGCGTGCGAGCAGACGTTTCATGAGGCCAGTGTCGCGGCAAGCGCAGGCCGGTTCAATCGGGCTGGCGATGCCGGTCCGCTGGCCACGTTCTCATTTCCCGCCCCAACGCCACCCCGGCCGCTCGCCCTTGAGCCAGAACATGACGAACAGCGCCAGCGTCAGCAGGCCCAGGCCGGCCACGCGCAGGCCGGGCTCCCGGCCCGGCCCGAAGCAATGCAGCACCAGCGCAACCCCGGCCACGTAGACGATCAGACAGGCCCAGCCTTGCCAGCGCACGGGAAGCCCCCAGCCCCAGCCGAACCGCTTGGCGGGAAACCAGTATTTGCGTTCGATGTCCATGGCGTTTCCTGGCGGGCTTGCAGGCGGTATCCGGCATCTTCCTCCGGATTCGCCGCGGCAGCACTCCCGTCCTTGCCGATGCTGCTGCGTTGAGCGTGCCCGGTTCCGCCGGGGCCGACGGCCGGGCAAATGGATGCGGCGCGCGGCCTGCTAGGTCGGCGTCTCGTTGGTCAGCGCGAAGGCGCTGGCGCGCACCGGGTCGATCGGCCGGATTTCGAACATCAAGCCATAGTCCAGGCACGGATTCTCCGCGGCAATGGCCGCCGCCTCATCGAGGCTGCCCGCCATGATCGTCCAGTAGCCGCCGACCACTTCCTTGGCCTCGGCGAACGGGCCGTCCAGCGTCCCTTGCCGCGACACCACCTTGCCTTCTCGCGCCAGCCGCTGCCCGGGCCGCATCCGGCCCTCGCCAACCAGCCGGTCATACCACGCGTAGAAGCGGTCGATCGCCGCCTGGATGTCCTCGCGCGAGGCGCCACTGTCCCACTGGCCGCGGGAGAGGACGAGGTATTCGGACAGCGGGCTGGAGTTGCTCATGCTTCGTTCTCGCTGGGTCGGCATGGCGCCGGGGATTCATTGTGGCCTGGCTCGGCGCAACGTGAAGTAGCCGAGCGGAGAGCTTCCCCCGAGCCCGAGACTGAAATAGCTGCCCTGCACCGAGGCGCCGACGAGCGGACCCTGCAGCCAGAGGTAGGCATCGCATACTTCGTTGCGGCCGATGGTCAGCTGCCCGTTCTCGATCCGACACGACAGCGGGTCCGATACCGGGAAGAAGGTCTTGTCCCCGGTGGTCGCCGAAACCACCTTCACGACCTTCCACTCCCCGCCCATGCAGGAGGGGGCGACTTCATCGGTGAACTCCACGGCAACCGTCGCCACGGCGTGATGCCCGGGATTCTCGATGGACAGCATCCACTTGCCCGGCAGCTCACGGCAAGGCGCCGCCGAAGCGGCACCAAGGCTGGCGGCAACGAATGCGATGCGGAGAAGGATCTTCATGCGGCCCCCTCGAGTGAACCAGGCGCCGCGACGCGGCGGCCCGGACGGACGCTCATGCGGCGATCTCCCTGGACACATGGGCCATCAGCCCCTCGACGTTGCTGGTGAACTCCGCCTGCAGATCGATGCCGCACTTGTCCGCAAGCACGATGATCGACCACAGGCAGTCCGACAGCTCATGTCCCAGCTTGGACTTGTAGTCATCGATATTGCGGATGCCCGCGTTCGCCTGGATCAGCTTCGCCAAATCACCCACGTCGCCTATGAACCCCAAGGCCAGTTCCTCCGTGGTCCAGGCGCGCCCATACAACTTGGTTTCGAGCTGCTCGTAGAGCGCGTTGAGCTTGAGGGCGGATTCCTGCAGTTCTTCGTATTTCATGTCGTTGTTTTGAGCGGTGAGCCTGGGGGCGGAGCTGTCGGTCATGGAGTCTGCAGCTTTACTGCTGACTCTCTTTGAGTGACCCCAAAGAAGTTGCCCGAATTCAGGTACGTAACATCGACCACGACGCCGTCTTTGATGATGTAGGTGTACTCGATGACACCGCTGCCGCTCTTCGGCTCGATGTCATACGTAAGGTAGTCTGAGCCGGCAATGCTCAGCGATTTGTCGGGCGTACCGACGTACTGAATGATCTCGGTCACGGCGACCTTCTTGAGTGGAAACTTCTTCAGGTATGACTTTGCCCTGGTGGCGAGAGTCGGACGGTAGACCCCGTTCGGACTTTTGTCCGCCGCGCTTGCGCTACCCATGCCAATGAAAATCAATGCGAGAAGCAGGACGATCTTCTTCATGGATGCAGCTCCTTTGATGGTTGACGCTTGAGTTGCTCGGCAGTGGAACCGGTGGCTACGGAGGAATGGGCGACGACTGCTTGAGCACACGGGACAGCCGTCGGGCATGGCTTGCCACGGCGGGCCATGTCCAGGTCGTGGGTGGATCAAGTTCCGGGTATGAGGCAGCCCACTTTTCGGCGCGCTTTTGCGAGTTTACGGAAATGAACGACCCCGAGGGACTGGGGCCGACCAGATGAAGATAGACCCAGACAATCCCCCAGCCCTCGGGTGCGAAACGGTGCGTGAAGCCACCGCATCTGGATGGATCAAGAGTGATCCGCCTTCGTACCAACCGCCCACCCGTATCGGGATAGTGGATCGCGAAGTGCGCGCTGCCACGTGGTTGCTTTCGTTGATGCGCCACATACGCGCAAAGGTCGGCGGCTGAGGTGAAATTGCGCGGCTCGACCTCAAACTCGGAGTAAGCCTCCACGACCATCGGTTCTCCCTTGGCGAAGATGGCATGGGCCAGGGCGGCGACAGCGGCATCGGATAGGGGATCGAACATGGTCGTCGTGATCCAATCAGCCGATGCGCGACTGGTCACGCGTCGGCTTGGATGATGTGCCAAGTGCTGCACCGTGTTGCGCAAGGAGGTCGGCGGCCTTTGCGAGATGCTTGCGGTCGAAATTCATTTCGTCCTGGTATCCATCGAAAGGCGTGCGGAAGATGACCTTGCGCGGACCCATCCGCATGATGAGTTTTGGAAGCCAGTAAGAGTCGATGAAGCTCGCTTGGTCGATACCCGAGATCGGGTAACGCCGCCATCGGGAAAGCCAGAGCCAGAACGGCGAGAACAAGTAGAGAGCCTCATCAGAGATCAGAAGGCCGTAGTCCCAGCTGCGATGAAAAGTCGCGTTGTTGGCGTACCAAAGGATCTCCTCGCCTGCGGGGAGCGCCAGTTTGGAAAACGGGAAGTGTTGAGGTCTGTCCATGCGGACTCTGGTGCTGGAATTGGGTGGTGGCGGAGCCGTCCGCTTTGAGTGATGGCTCAGGGCATCCGGTGACGACCTGTGCTGGCAACATACCCCGCGTATGACCAAGCAGACACTACGGTTGCCAGCCAAACACATGCAATGCTGAAGCATTGCTCCGCGAAATGGATAAAGGGAAAGGAATTCATAGGGTGCCGGCCTTGCAGAAGCGGCCATGCCTCGGCCTGCCAGAATGACGAGTACGCATGTACGGCGAGCCACAACGGAAACAACCATCCCGCCGAAAGGAGAGCGACCAGGAAGCCTTTTGCCTTGTGCTGAGTCATTGAGACCTAACGCTGGAGTTAAGCGGCGCGCGGTACGCGCGTCCGCCTTGAATGAAATGTTAGACCTCGGTGAGTAAAACTTCACCCACCTGAGGATCGTAAAAACCAAGGCCAAGCTCTTTGCCGAGACGCTGGCCGAAAGCGCGCGCAAACGATACTGATGCGCTTGCCACCGCCGATGAATGCACAGCCAAGACGACCGAGTTTTCGAAGAGTTGCAGGGCGAGGTTGAGCTGAGGTGTGGTGAGCCGAAAGTCTGAGCTTGGCGTGAAGCCCTGCGACCGCATGAACTCAGCGAACCCCGAAGGGTGTGGAGTAGCGACGAACCCTTCGCTTTGAGCGGCCTGAACAATTGCATCCTTTGCTTTTTTGCTTAACGCAGGTGCCGCGCGCCAATCACCAAGGCTCGATGCAACCGCAGAACACAGGAAGTTTGGCTCGTAGAGGGATACGTCGTAGGTCATGTGCAATAGAGGTCTAACGCTGGAGTTGAGCGGCGGCGGAGCCGTCCGCCCCGAACGAATTGTTAGAAGGCAGCATCACCGTAGCCACGCTGGCGCAGGTGTTGGCAGCCTTACGGGTAGCTCGTGCACGAGGCCGGGCAGATTGGGAAAATGAACCGAGCTACCACAAGCTAAGCCAAAGACACGCCCGGTAGTAACCGCCCACTGCTCGAATAGGCCGACCTTGTCGCCGTGGCGATCTGGAATACTAAAGCACCACATAGTGGCGCCATTTTTGAGCGTGATCTCATCCCCTTCAGACCAGCCAAACGAATCTAGCAGCACATTCTCAGCGAGCCACGAACTGAATAGCCCGCTGACATCCCTCCAGCTTTCGTTGGGCTTCATCTCAATATAGCGACTCGCCATGTTCTGCCTTCTAACGCTGGAATTGAGCGGCGGCGTAGCCGTCCGCCTCGAATGAATGGTTAGCCGCCATCCCGGGAAAAGACGGTTACGTCGCTGGATGTAGCAATAACTAGGCTCTTGCCCGTGTAGGAAAAACCACATGCTCTCAATTCGGATTCCGAACCGATTTTGTGGAATATTGCCGGCTTGCCGTAGAGCGACCCGTACAAGAATGACCATGGCTCTAGCAAGAGAATATCGTTGATTGGCCAGTCAAGTACTACTAGCGATACGGACCAACCATCCGAGGTAGACACGGGAAGTCCGCCGCCGCGTAGACCGGATATACGAACCGTTTGCCCTTGTAGTGGGCCGATGCCTGCTGCCTCAAGGAACCCCTCATTCTCGTAATACTCGCCATCGTCTCGCGCGACCTTTTGACCAGAGCGACAGTCAATCACTCCGCGCCCGGCACTGGAAACGATGAGCAAAAGCTCCGACTTGCGGTCAAACCCGATTGCGCGGAGGCCTCCGACAGCGATGGTTGATATCCGACGCCAAGGTGAAGGCGGGGGAGCCGTTTGGAGTGCGCGCAGCTGCTTTTTGAGTGGGTCTAGGTGACTAGTCTGCATGGCGGCTAACGCTAGAATTAAGCGGCGGCGCAGCCGTCCGCTTGAATGACTGGTTATGCAGTTACTTCGATTTTTGAGGTAAGAGTTGCTTCATGCAAGTAGTTGAGTACAAAGCACCGAGGACTTTACCCACATTTTTCTTATCCATATTCAGGATTTCGCTATCTACAAAGCCCATCATGTAGGGAAGAGCCATAATCATCCCAAGATCATCCTTTGCTTCTCTCTGAGCTTTTTGCATGAACGACGAATAGACGTCATTCATTCCCAATTTCGATGAAACTACCGCGCACCACAAATATGTCCTAGTCTCCGAGTTTGGCGAAACTAACCTGTGCATTTCCTCCATAGATTTGATTGTCGACGCTAGTGAAGGCTCGGGAGTCTGGGCTCCGAGACATGTAGAAAACACAAGTAGGGCAAAAAACAGAAGCTTGATCATGACTCCCCCAATGCATAACGCTAAGTAGATTTCAAACTGAAGTCTAATCCAGCAGCCTAATCCCGCAGTGTTTTGGACGCCTTGCTTCGCGTCACTCGGCTTCCATCTTCTTCAGGAATCCGATCAGCCCATCGAAGTAAACCTGCTGGTCGTCGTACATCGCCATGTGGCTTCCCTTCGGGCATAGCAGAAACTGTCCGTGCGGGAGTTTCTTCGCCATGCTGGCCATGTATTTCGGGTCCATCGTGTCGTACTGTGCGCCGATCACCAGGGTGGGGACGGTGATGCGGTGCAGGTCTTTGCTGCGGTCCCAGTTCAGTAGGCGGCCGCTGGCGCCCAGTTCGCTGGGGCCCTGCATCAGGGTGTAGATCTGCTCGTTGATGTGGCCGAACGAACGGGTGACGGGTTCGGGCCATTGCGCCTGCGGCATGCGCAGCACGTGCTGCTCGTAGTGCATCGGGCCGAGGATGGCCATGTAGCGCGGGTCGCTGGTGTGGTGCTCGGCTTCGAGCTTTTTCACTACGGCCAGCTTTTTCTGGTCCATCGCCGGCATCAATACGTTGTTCGCGTATTCGTTGTACTGCGGGATGGAGTCGACCATGTTGGAGATCACCAGGCACTTCAGGTGCTGCTGGTGTTTCAGTGCGTACTCCATGGCCAGGATGCCGCCCCAGGACTGGCCGAGCAGGCAGAAGTTGTCCTTGTCCAGGTGCAGCGCCTGGCGTACCTGTTCGACGTCGTCGACGTAGCGGTCGATGGTCCACAGGGATGTGTCTTTGGGCTGGTCGCTGTAGGCCGAGCCGAGCTGGTCGTAGTAGTAATACTCGATGCCCGCGCCCGGGAAATAGCTGTCGAACGCCTCGAAGTATTCGTGGGTGGCGCCGGGGCCGCCGTGCAGCAGCAGGACTTTCAGTTTCGGGTTGTTGCCCACGCGCTTGGTCCAGACGTGGAACGTGCCCTTGGGCGTGGTGATCGGGATCATCTTCACGCCGCCGGCAAGCACGTCGTCGCGACCGCTGTTGTCGAAGTAGGCGGAGCCCGGTGTGGTGGCGGACGTGCCCGCGTTGACGGCGGCGGCCATGACGAGCAGCAGCCCGGACATCAGGACGGTGATGCAGCGTTTCATCGATGTTTCCCCAGGGTGGCTGGTCGCACTATGCGACGCCACCGACGCGGGGGCAACCGTGGGGCGGATTCCTGAGGAAGTCCTCCGGCGCGTTCAGCCGTCCAGACATTTCGCCTTGATCACGGTCATGTCCTTTTGGCAGGTGCAGCCGTGCAACGGGCGGGTGGTCCCGCTGGAGCATAAAACGCGCGGGCGGGTGCTCAGCGGCGCTCGCTTGTTGTTGGAATGGTTGATGAAGAGGGCAGTCGCCGGGTTCGTATGCAGGCTAGGCAACGTTGGTCAAATCGCGGTTAGGCAGGTTCGTCTGCCAAGTCGAAAAGCGCTGTTCGGCGAGTCTGATATCCTGACCGGAAGCCGTTGAACGCAAGGAAGCTTTTAAAAATGGCAACCTGGATGCTCCGATCCTGGCAGCAATTCGAACAATGGGCTGGTGCGCAAATCGCATTCGCTCGCGGTAATGCTCGCCTTCTACACGCCCGAGCCTCGTGCTTACGGCGGGCTCTGGTTCAAGCCGATTCGCTGGCTGTCAAACGAATCATTCGTGATTTCGAAGATCTGAATATCCGGGTCATCGTGGATCAAGTCGTTCATCTGCTCACCGAATGCATGGTGATCATGGTGACCACGACAGGCACTGGAGCATTGCTGGGTGGCGTGGCGGGATTTTTTGGAGGGTTTGGTGTTGGTGCCGTGCCCGGCGCAACTGCTGGTGCCGAATTGGGAGTCGATGTCGGAGTGTGGATACTTGCCGCGCTGGGTCTGAAGGCGCTGGCCGAGTATGTCGTCCAAGGGGTTCCCGCGATTGGCCGCCTTTACCTGGAGGGCCTGCGTCAGGCGTGGTTTGCCGCGACGCCGGCTTCATTGGCGCAACAGCCTATCTGCATCAATGATTTTGCAGTCAACCACGCAGCCGAGAAGCTTGCCCGCGCGCACGTGGCGATGTTTGTGTTGCTGCTCATGGCTATCGTTGCCTACGTTACCCGCAAGGGTGGAACGATGTCCGAGCTTGCCAGCAAGGCCGGGAGGGGAAGACTCGGCAAGGGCTTTGCCGAATGGCTGATCAAGAACGAAGCGCGACTTAAAGAGCACCCCCGCTTGCGTGCACCCGAACCAATTCCTCCATCACCTGTCCGGCCGAGCGAGGTGCCAGTCAGTAGGGTACGACGACCGAGCTCAGGGAACGACCCTGCAGCGGCGACTGAACGGCCACCATTGAGGCAGGCTTACGTTGACGAAGTAAACGCATTGAAAGGTCAGGCAGAGAAAATGAAAGCCGGTGGAAGCAGCCCCGAACAGATCGCTCGTAAGATGCATCAAGCTAGGCGCGACCTGGGCGTCAAGTACAAGAACTTGACGCCACCTGACAAGCTCAAGGAGATCTACGCAAGAAATCTCGGGAAGTACAATGACAAACTTGGTCCATCAATTGACTGGCTGCGAGCGCACGGCAAGAGTTGGGACGACATCATCGAATCGGCCTGCCGTACCGGCGGAAAGGATCTGGGTTTCTGACATGAGCAACGAAAACAAGTCCGTCGTTCTTGGCAATGAATACGATCAACAGCTGCGCGAGGTGCTGTTGCGCGTTCTGCGATCCATGGGTGCGACCGCGCTGGACCGGTCGATCGACATCGCAGGCTCCCAGGAAATCGAGGCGTTCAACGTGATGCTTGGCCAGCAGTCGTTGCTGATCGAGGCGGAAACCTATATCGGGTTGAGCATTTCCGGTCCCGCCGACCTGGTCGATACGGTCGCCCGATCGACACTGGACCGGATCAAGTCAGGCAACTGAGCCGCTCGCTCGACGCGGGCAGCCCACTTTGCGCGTGGTCCCATGCTGGATCAGCGCGGCACGCGATAGCCGCCGGGCACGCCGTTCGGGCTCAAGGTGATTTGCCACAGCTGGTCGCGGCGGCTGCGGAACACCGCGGAGGAGACCGCGAGGTAGTAGCGCCACATGCGGCGGAAGCGTTCGTCATAGCTGGCTGGCAGGCTCGGCCACGCCGCTTCGACGTTGGCGCGCCACGCGGTCAGGGTGCGGTCGTAGTCGGCGCCGAAGTTGTGCCAGTCCTCGATCACGAACAGGTCTTCCAGCGCGGCGGTGACCTGGCTGGCGGCGGGGATCATCGAGTTGGGGAAGATGTATTTCTCGATCCACGGGTCGGTCTGCGCCGGTGCGCGGTTGCTGCCGATGCAGTGCAGCAGCGACAGTCCGTCGTCCTTGAGGCAGCGGCGCACGGTCTCGAAGTAGGCGCGGTAGTTCTTGCCGCCGACGTGCTCGAACATGCCGATGGAGAACACCGCGTCGAACTGCTCGTTGATGTCGTGGTAGTCCTGCAGGCGGATTTCGATCGGCAGGCCGGCACACAGTTCGCGGGCGTAGTCGGCCTGCTGTTGCGAGACGGTGATGCCGACGCCTTCGATGCCGTAACGCTCGGCGGCGTATTTCAGCGCCTCGCCCCAGCCGCAGCCGATGTCCAGCACGCGCTGGCCGGTCTTCAGTTGCAGCTTTCGGCAGACCAGGTCGAGCTTGGCCGCCTGCGCGTCGTCGAGGTTGTCGGCCCTGGCCCAGTAGCCGCAGGAGTACACCAGCCGCTTGCCCAGCATGGCCTGGAACAGGTCGTTGCCGAGGTCGTAGTGGGCCTTGCCGATCTCGAACGCGCGCTCGCCGCGCTGCAGGTTGATAAAGCGCGCCTTGAGGTGGGCGAGCAGGGTGTCCAGCGTCTTCAGTTCCTGGTCGAGCCCCGCGGTGAGCAGCCGCGTGCACAGGCCGGGCAGGTCATCCGCGTCCCACCAGCCGTCCATGTAGGCTTCGCCCAGACCCAGCGAGCCATGCGCGAACACCCGCGGATACAGGCGGTCGTCGTGCACGCGCAGGTCGATCGGCGCGTTGCCGTCGATGTGGATGCCGGCCTGTTCGAGCAACTGGCTGGCGCGGTCTTTCAGATCGTCCTGACTCATGGAGTGCCTCGCGGCGGATGGTTCGAATGGTTCCGGTGATCAGTGCCTGCCGAGCATTTCGAAGTCTGCCGGCCAGCGCGCATACGTGGCGTCGACGCCCGCCTCGCGCACCAGTTGCAGCAGCGTCGCGGCCTGATCGTCGCGCAGCAGGAACTCGATCTTCACCGGCAGGTCGTCGGCCAGTTCGAAGAACTGCTCCTCGTGCAGCACGCCATGCCGGCCGAAGCCGGCGATGGCGCGGAACACCGAGCCGCCGCCGATGCCGCGCTGCTTCGCCTGTTCCAGCAGCCATTCGGACAGCAGCACGCCGTCGTGTCTGGCGCGGGAGTGGCAGTAGAAGGTCAGGTGCACGCCTTGTTGCAGGTCTTGCTGTTTCATGCGGATGCCCGGTCAGTGGCGCAGCAGGCTGCGGGTGAGCGCGATGCCGAGCACGGTCATCGCCAGCGAGCCGATCACGTGCACCGCGACATGGCCGCTGAACCACAGGTACTGCTGGCGCAGCAGCAGGGTGGCGGATTCGGCGGAGAAGGTGGAAAAGGTGGTGAGGCCGCCGAGGAAGCCGGTGAACACGAACAGCCGCAGTGCGGGCGGCAATGCCTGGAAGTGATCGAACAGGCCCATCACGCAGCCCATCAGCAGTCCGCCGGCGAGGTTTGCCGCCAAGGTGCCCAGCGGCAGGGTGGGGAACATCGGGTTGAGCAGGATGCCCAGTCCCCAGCGCAGCCAGCAGCCGATGGCGCCGCCGATGCCGATTGCCACGAATCCGGTAAAGCCCACGAGCGCGCCTCCTGACGGGAATGTGTCCGGTTCCGCGGTGGCAGGCACGCCTGCACCGCCGGAAACCGGGGGAGCAGGCATCATCAACTTCAACACGAGGAGCGCGAGAAGCGGTTTGTCCCGGGGGGAGCGAGCATTCCGGAACGGGAGGCATGCCATCTCCCATGGCGAACATCCTAGTCGATCCGGCCGCCCCGACGTCAAGGGTCGCCCTATAATGCGCGACCCGCCGCGACCAGCATGCCGTCATGACTCCAGCCCAGCACACCGTGCGACGCAGCCTGCCGTGGCTGCTGGCCGGGCTGTCGATGATCGGGCCGTTCTCGATCGATGCGGTGTTCCCGGCGTTCCCGCTGATCGGTGCGCGTTTCCAGGTCGACGACACGGCGCTGCAGCAGCTGGTCAGTGCGTACCTGCTCACCTATGCGGTGATGAGCCTGTTCCACGGCGCGATCTCCGATGCGATCGGGCGCAAGCCGGTGATCGTCACCAGCATGCTGGTCTACGCGCTGGCGTCGGTCGGCGCAGCTTCGTCCACCTCGTTCGCGATGCTGCTGGCCTGTCGCAGCCTGCAGGGCATGTGCGCGGGCGCCGGCCTGGTGGTGGGCCGGGCGGTGATCCGCGACAGCCTGCAAGGGCCGGCGGCGCAGCGGCTGATGTCGCAGGTGATGATGATCTTCGGCGTGGCGCCGGTGATCGCACCGATGATCGGCGCCCTGCTGCTGCCACTGGACGGCTGGCACGGCATCTTCTGGCTGCTGGCCGGCTTCACCCTGCTGCTGGCGGTGGCCCTGTTGACCCTGCTGGACGAAACGCATCCGCCGGAACGGCGTTCACGCTTCGCGCCGCGCCCGTTGCTGGCCGGCTACCTGGCGTTCGCGCGGGAGCGCTCGTTCTGGCCGCTGCTGGTTTCCAGTTCGGTCAATTTCGCCGGGCTGTTCCTCTACATTTCCTCCGCGCCGCGCATCGTGCGCGAGCTGCTGCATCTTTCGGCGCAGGGTTTTCCGTGGCTGTTCGTGCCGGTGGTGATCGGCTTGATCAGCGGCGCCTGGCTGTCCGGGCGCATGGCCGAACGCGCCAGCGCCAAGCGCACCGTGAGCCTGGGCTACGCGTCGATGCTGCTGGCCTGCGTGGCGCATCTGCTGCTGGCGCTGCTGTTTCCGCAGCCGCGCCTGCCGTGGTCGATGCTGCCGCTGATCCTGCACGGCATCGGCGTGCAGCTGGCGTTCCCCACGCTGACCCTGCTGTTGCTGGATCGCTTTCCGCACCATCGCGGCGGCATCTCCTCGGTGCAGGCGTTTGCCAGCCTGCTGTTGTGCGGCTTCGTGGCCGGCGTGATGTCGCCGCTGCTGTCGGCCAGCATGCTGCAGCTGGCGCTGGGCGCGTCGCTGCTGACCGTACTGGGCGTGCTGGCCTGGGGCTGGTACCACGGCGTGACCCGCGAGGCCGTGTTGCCGGTCAGCGGCGCCGATGCGGCGGAGGTGATGGAGGCGGAGATCGCCGAGCCGCGCTGAGCGATGAGGCTCAGGCGGCGGGCGCGCTGGTGATCGACTCGCTAGCGGCGGGCGCATGCGCGATCGGCACCACGGCCTCCACCGACATCAGCACGGTGGCGCTGGCCAGCGCGCGGGCCAGCGACGGCGAGCGGTAGCTGCTGTCGGCGAGCCATCGCTGCCACACCGACTCGTCGACCTTCTCGTTGACGCCGGTGCCGAGCAGGCGATCGATCGGCGGCTTGAATTCCTTGTACAGGCCGCTCATGAATTCCCGGTACGAATTGCGCGGCACGCCGGTGTACGCGTCGGCAGCGGGCAGCAGCAGACTGTCGCACGCCAGGCCGGCGTCGATGGCCTTGCGCTGCAGCCAGGCCAGCGGCAGGTCGGGCAGTGGGTCAGGCTTGCGGCCGGCACCGTCGCAGTCGTTGCCGCCGCCGACGTCCGAATGCGAGCCGATGAACCAGCGCTGCTCGATCTCGACCTGCTCGTTCTTCTTGGAGGTAAGCGATTCGCCGGGCTTGACGGTGTACGGATTGCGCGTCCACACCGCAGGCGCGAAGTCGGCCCGATGCTCGTCCAGCGCCAGCGCCTGGTAGGCGTACTTCACGATGCGGCTCAGCTCGGTGTCGTGGAACCGGTAGCGCGCCCGGGCATACGGAAACCAGGAGGCGGTGTCGGGAATGCCCAGCGAGCCGACCGTGTCCCATACGCCGATGAAGTGGATATCCACCTCGATCGAATGCTCGGCGCGATAGGCGACTGCGACGTCGTCGTCGGGTTTGCTGGCGGCGTCCCGATAGAGGGCGTAGGCAGCGGACACGTCGGACCTGGCCACCTTGTCGTCGTTGCTGCAGCGGAGCAGGCCGCATTTGCGGATCAGTCCGCCGAGGCTGCGCGCGGTGTAGGCGCCGCGACTGAACCCGAACAGGAAGATGCGGTCGCCCGGTTGCCACTGCTCGCACAGCCAGCGGTAGCCATCCAGCACGTTGCCGGACAGGCCGTAGCCGAACGCGCCACCGAGCAGATGGCTGATGCCGCGCGTCACGCCCACGCCGGGAATGTAGTTGACCAGTTGCGAATGGCCGTGGTCGTCGAGCGGAGCGATCAGCTGGCGCAGACGCTCCACATTGGTGTTGGATTCGGGCTTGTTCCAGGTGCCGTCGAACAGCAATACCAGCTGACGCATGGCCACGTTGTCCTCCCGCGCGCTGCGCAAGGGGTTGCCTGGGCCGATTCTAGCAGCCTGTCGGACTTGAGGTCAGCACAACGCCGATGCGCGCCCAAAGAAGGCAAAGTGCACCGTCTGGGTGCATCAAAAAGGGTTTTTAGCGGCGACTTTCGTCGAAACGAACGGATTTACAG
>Ga0209941_1000520_pt1 | contig 45212 bp, 37 predicted proteins | sample ThiBiot_300_plan_FD_183945 | JGI IMG/M metagenome (GOLD analysis project Ga0209941, IMG submission 183945) | Wastewater bioreactor microbial communities from Cape Town, South Africa - Thiocy_solids_1 (SPAdes) | ecosystem: Engineered > Bioremediation > Thiocyanate > Unclassified | place: South...
TAAACATCACAAACAAACTAAATACAAGACCCCGAAAATTATTAGGATTTAAAAATCCTCTTCAAGTCTTTTTAGCTAATTTTAAACCTGATTAATTTACCTGTTGCATTTACCAGTTGAATCTGCCCGACAAACTTTGTTCGGGGAACAGAGTGTGTTTTTAGAAATTTTCGGTACGAGCATATTGACTTGCAGTTATGCCAAAATTATTCTAACTACAATGAAACTACTTCTCTTTTATACAGAGAAAGAACCAAGCAACTAAACAAGTTCATTGCAGATCTTGTTGCTAAAGGAAAATTAAAAAATAAAAAATTTACCATTGAAATTTATGACCCTGCTTTAACTTACAATTACATATTTGTTTCACAAAGCAAAAGTGACTATGACATTGATTGCTCTGGTTTTTTATCGTTTAAAGAAATCGCTAAAATAATTTTCTATTTTACACAACCTAACTGGTCATCTTTTATATATGATCCGAGCAAAGTAAAAGACCAATCCCGCACGAGGCAAAAATTCATAAACATCATTAATAAATATTCATTGCCTGATATTAGTTCCTATTTATCAGACACGATTCCACTTTGGAAATTAGATAATTTCTCACTTATATACAATCATGACAAAATATGGTATTTCGACAACGAACAAATTCTTTCCTACAAACCAACCTCAAATCTTCCTATTAGAATTCGTAATAGATATTTATTTTTTCAAGCCGATAGTATTTTTGTTCGCCAAAATGATTCTACAATTTTAACTTTTAAAACCCCTGAAATTGCCCGGCAAGATTACACTATTAATCTATATAGCAAATGGATAAATATTGGTTTTGGGTCAGACAATATTTCCTATACTTATTCTTACGAAAAAAATAAATTTTATGACTTGACTAACAGGAGAAACGACAGGTAATAAAACCGTACTTACTTCTTCCCTGGCTCATATTCTATTCCCATCCTTACCCGAATGTTTAATTTAATTTTGCTTTTATAATGAATACCATTTTATTATTTGGTGCGGGAAAATCTACTACTTTTCTCATTGATTATTTGGGCAAATATTGCGATGAAAATAAATGGAGGCTTTTGGTGTGCGATCTTAATCTCCGGTTGGCTGAATCAAAAGCCAAAAATTTTCAGTCAGTTCATGCTGTTTCTTTCGATATAAATGATGAAGGAAAACGCGGAGAGTTTATTTCAAGGTCGGAGGTAGTAATTTCTATGCTTCCTCCCGCATTGCATTTTTTAGTAGCCAAAGATTGTGTGGCTTTTTCAAAACATCTTTTAACCGCTTCGTATGTTGATGAAAAAATAAGATCGCTCAAAACTGAAATTGAGAAAAAAGGATTACTTTTTTTAAGTGAGATGGGATTGGATCCCGGGCTGGATCATATAAGCGCTATGCGCATGATCAATGATATAAAAAAACAAGGAGGCAAAATAATATCTTTTAAATCCTATTGCGGAGGCCTCGTGTCTCCGGAAAGCGATAACAATCCCTGGCATTATAAAATAACGTGGAATCCTGCGAATGTGGTGATGGCAGGTAGTTCCGGCGCCGTATATCGGGAAGACGGAAGAACAATTCATATTCCCTATCCGGAAATTTTTAAAAATGAAAACAATGTTATTGATGTGCCGGGACTGGCCTCTTTAGCATGGTATGCTAACAGAGACTCATTGCCATACATAGAAACTTACCAACTTCATGATGCAACCACCTTTATAAGAGCTACACTGCGCTATCCTTCTTTTTGCAGAGGATGGCAAAAAATAATACAATTGGATCTTACCAATAAGAATGACCACGATGAAATAAAGGACTGTACAACTTTTGAGGATTGGCTTACTTTAAAAAAAGAAAAATTAGCGCCAAAGCATATAAAAGAAATCTTTACCCCTGAATTCATAGGGCAGATCAATTTTCTTATAGAGAATAGTGAAAAAATTCCTTTTTCATTTTCTAACTCAGCAACATTATTGCAGTACCTGTTAGAGAAAAATTTAGCGATGAGGCCCGGCGACAGGGATATGATCGTTATGCTGCATGAAATGAAATATTCTATAAACGAAGAGCACAGGCAGGTTACAAGCAGCCTGGTAATAAAAGGTACAGACCGGGAACACACTGCAATGGCGCGGACTGTAGGTTTGCCTCTGGCTATAGCAGCGAGGCTGATCCTTGAAAATAAAATCAACCTGGCGGGGTTACATATTCCTGTGTTGCCTCAGATCTATGAACCTGTTTTGGAGGAGCTTGAATTAAATGGAATAAAATTTAATGAAGAGACAAAGGAAATATAGGTTGAATTAAAGGTTAACAATGGCCAGGAAATCGGAAAATAGCTTATTGATTAGATGCTTCTTTTTCGGCTTCTGCTTTCATCTTATCATTTGCTGTAATTAAAAATTCCACTCTCCTGTTTTGCGCCATTCCTTCCTGCGTATCATTGCTATAGGCAGGCGCAGATTCTCCAAAGCCCTTTGTTGTCATGCGGGATGCTGCGATTCCATTTTGCCGCAGATAATCCCTTACAACAGTGGCGCGGCTTATAGATAATCCCATGTTATAATCATCAGTGCCCCGGCTATCTGTATGTCCCTGAATTTCTATATTGGTATTGGGATAATCCTTAAGCACGGCAATTAAACTATTCAAATTCTCTTTTGCTGAGTCCCCAAATCAAATTTGGAAAATTCAAAAAGTATCTTCTCGTTAAATTCCACTTTGATTCCCTCTTCCACTCTCTCCACCTTCGCACCCGGAATATCATTTTTTATTTGTTCTGCTTGTTTGTCCATATCACGGCCAATGATGTTTCCGGCAGTTCCGCCAACTACTGCACCAATGATAGTTCCCAAAGTTTTATTTCCTGTGGCCTTTCCTATTATATTACCTCCCACCGCTCCTGCTGCACCGCCTATCACTGCGCCTTTCTGCGATTTGGTAGCATTACACCCCATTATTAAAAATGCTGCAACCGGCAATGCAAAAACTAAATTCCTCAGATGTTTCATTATATTTATTTTACTAACCACCTCATTTCAAACATTGTACCAACATTAAATACAATAAGCTATTAAGCTTCCTTTTACTAAAGCTGATCTTAACGGAAGATCTTTTACTTTGAAGCCGTAACCTGTTGCTTTTTGGTGGAAACTCTGCGTTTTTTTCGTTTTATCATCTTTGCCTTATAATCACGAATGTGCTGGCTAATTTTTTCTCTTTCTTCTTTCGTTAATGGCCTTGGATCAACGTAAAAATCAACGCCTAACGGTTCTCTGATAAGTCCCATAAATTATGTTTTAAAATATTTTTCAATTAATGCTTTCGCAGGCAGCGTATCAATTATCATCAGGTGCCCGCCAAAATGATATGCGCCTAAGGTTTTTATATAGTGTTCAATTAATTTTGTCTTTGAATGAAAAGAAACAAAACCATCAAAGCCTTTTTGAAATGAAAGACGACAAGCATAAGCAACTAAATTTCCCGGAACTCCCAAATAGATTTTTGTTCTGCCTTTATTGAATGGTGCGCTTTCAATCAAGTGCATGTAAATATGGTCAACGTCAATACTTAAACTTACTAATCCCTGAATGACATTTGAATTTCCCTGGATTGTCAGTTTATAGACTTCCCTTTCTGGCGCATCCAGTTCACTTTTCCAGTTAAACAACCACCCGGTTTTCTTTGATATTTGTTTAAGATCTGCTTTTACTAGGTGAGAAACATCCGTCGGAAAACTGTCGCCCGTAGTCACATTTTCAATAGAACGGGTAAGCCTGTCAACCTCAAAATCAAGAAGATTTATCTTTGTTTTTTTCACCTTCGCAATATACGAAAAGTGTTGCGGTCTTTGAGGTCCTCTTGAAGTATTGGATGTCCCTCTTTACCCATTAAAATATTTTTTCTCCGCACTGAAATCAATGAACGGATAATCCTTTTCCATCTTATAAATATTTGCAAGCTGTGCACGAATAAATTTCTGGTATGCTTCACTCTCCTTTAAAAAGGGGCGATGCTTTACTGCATTCACAATGCCTTTTATTTTTTCCATAATTTTTTTGCCTTCATCATCCAACAAGGAATTGCAAAATTTTTCAAACACAAAATGGATGGCAGTATCATTAGGGTGCACCAGGTCGTTTGTATAAAAACGATAATCACGCAATATGTCTGTTACCAATTCATAAGAAGGAAAATAATGAACGTTTTCTTTCTTTTTCTCAAGGGTATGTACCGCTTCGATCAACCGTGCTTTGCTTCGGTTGTTTTCTATCACGCCATCCTTTATATGTTTTACCGGGCTGATGGTAAAAATTATTTTTAAGCCGAGATTGAATATTTTTAACTTGTTCAACATTTCTAAAAGGGAAAAAGTTGTTTCTTCTATGGTCAATAATACTTTTCTGAAAAAGGCTGAAGGAGCTTTATGACAGTTGGCTACAGGCTTACTGTTTTTTTTCAATTGATATTGATAAGACGTTCCTAAAGTAATAATTAACAGATTAGCATTCTTTAAAAAGACATGCGCTTTGGATTGCGAATGATTTATTTGAGATAAAACATTCTCTTTATTTATTCCTGAAAAAACAGAATGATGCTTCCAGCTATGCCATAAGCCATTCAGCTCAAAAAGCTCACTTTCTTCAACGGGTTTATTATCTATATAAGAAATAAGCGCTTCTGAAATGCTCAACGGATCATATAAAATTCCGTTAGGGTTTTGAAGAACATTCAATTTTAGCTCCTTCATTTTATTACCGATCTCTTCTGAAAAGCAAGATCCGGTCAAAAGAATCTTATCGCGGTATGAGATGGCAAAAGGATAAGACTGGATTTGAAATGGCAAAATAAATTCCATCATACAAAAATTTTAGACGCCATCTCACCGGCTTTTAATAATGCTTCTTCATTGATATTTTTCAACAGTCCCAATTCTTTAAAATAAGGTATCATTAAGTCTGTATCCATATTTCCAACTAACTCATCCTCTGCCATAGGGCAACCGCCAAAACCTTTCATTGCGCCGTCAAAACGCATACAGCCGCTTTGCAAAGCTGCCTCAATTTTTAGCTTCCATTCATGGTGGGTGGAATGCAAGTGTACACCGGTTTCTATCTCCGGAAAGACTGAGATAACTTTTTTTACGATTGACGAAATCTGTGGCGGACGCGCCAGGCCAACCGTATCCGAAAGAGAGATGATCTTAATTCCTTCCTTTACCACTTCTTCGATCCATTTCAAAACAAGGTCTTCGTTATATTCATCTCCATAAGGATTGCCAAAAGCCATAGAAATATACACAACCAATTCCTTCTTATTTTTATCACTGATATTTTTTATTTCCTGCACTCTTTTCAAAGATTCTTCAATGGTGCTGCGCGTGTTGCGCATTTGAAAAGTGGGTGAAACAGAAAATGGAAATCCGAGGTAAGTAATGTTGCCAAACGCCACTGCATCTTTTGCTCCGCGCACGTTAGCTATGATCGCCAGTAATTTGCTCTTGCTGCTTTCCACATCGAGATGAGCCGCTACTTCTTTGGTATCAGCCATTTGAGGAATGGCTTCATGTGATACAAAGCTTCCGAAGTCAATCGTATCAAACCCCACTTTTAATAGCTGGTTAATGTACTCAATCTTCATTTTCGTAGGAATGATATTTTTCCAACCCTGCATTGCATCACGGGGGCATTCGATGATCTTTAACTGCATAATTCTTTAATTAAATTCATCCTAAAACTATGAAACAATTGTCATTTCTATTTCAAGCGCTCTGCTTTTTTAGAAACCATAAAAATTTGACAAAAAATTTTGCCTGTTAAACCTTTATCGTAATATTGCAATATTAAATTCAACAATATGGGGGCGACAAAGACTGAATATTTTACCAACAAACAAAACACTATTGCGATACTTGCCAAAGCATTAGGCCACCCTGCAAGAATAGCAATCGTCGAGTATCTGATCAAAGTGGATACCTGCATTTGTGGCGACATCGTTAATGAATTGCCGCTTGCACAACCGACAGTTTCACAACATTTGAAAGAGCTCAAGAACGCAGGGCTGATAAAGGGAAACATTGAAGGCAACGCTATTTGTTACTGCATTGATGACAAAGCTATTGAGAAACTGCAAACTTATTTTGCAAATATTTCAACCAAACTCACTAATAAGAAAAACAATTGTTGTTAATCTAAAATAAAATGAAAATGAAAAATTCAGAACAACTAAAAGAAATTGTAAGGCAGAAATACAGCGAAATTGCTTTGCAGGATAAAGAAACCAATCAGTCATCCTGCTGCGGCTCTGGTTGCTGCTCAACAGAAGTGTATAATATTATGAGCGAAGATTACAACACTTTGGAAGGTTATAATCCTGACGCCGATTTAGGTTTAGGTTGTGGTTTGCCGACACAGTTTGCAAAAATCAAAAAAGGGAATACCGTAATTGATTTGGGCAGCGGTGCAGGTAATGATTGTTTTATTGCACGAAACGAAACAGGTGAAGATGGCAGAGTGATCGGCATTGATTTTACGCCTGCAATGATTGACAAAGCAAGAACCAATGCAGAAAAATTAGGGTTTGCCAATGTTGAGTTCAGGCAAGGCGACATTGAGAAAATTCCTGTATCTGCAAACATTGCTGATGTAATTGTAAGCAACTGTGTTTTGAACCTTGTGCCTGACAAAGACAATGTGTTCAAAGAAATATTTCGTGTATTAAAGCCTGGCGGGCATTTCAGTATTTCAGATGTGGTATTAATTGGTAATCTTCCCGAAGCCTTATGCAAGGACGCGGAAATGTATGCAGGTTGCGTTGCAGGTGCAATTCAAAAGAAAGCTTATTTGGAACTAATCAATTTAAACGGGTTTAGCAACGTAACAATTCAAAAAGAAAAAGTAATCAACATCCCTGACGATATTTTGAAAAACTATTTGAACGAACAGGAATTAGCAAGTTTCAAAACAGGCAACACCGGAATATTCAGCATTACAGTTTATGCAGAAAAACCTAAATCGTGTGGCTGCGGAACAGACTGCTGTAATTAAGCTGCTTTTAAAAAAGTACGGCAAAGCAATTATTATAATAACATAGGTAATTGTATTGCAGTTCTCCTTGGATTCAGGCCACAGTTTTACATCTTCAATATCATCCGGCCATTCGTTTAATTATGATACAGAAAAAAATATTAGTGCTTTGCACAGGTAACAGTTGCCGAAGCCAGATTGCAGAGGGTTACTTGCGATACTTTGCAAACGGGAAAGCAGAAATTTATAGTGCAGGTATTGAAACCCACGGCGTAAATCCAGGAGCCGTTGCAACCATGAAGGAAGACGGCTTAGACATTTCAAAACATACATCAAACAATATTAACGAGTACAAAGACATTGACTTTGATTTTGTGATCACCGTTTGCGACAATGCAAAAGAGCGCTGCCCTTTTTTTCCAACCAAAGCAAAAAAGTTTCATTACAACTTCCCCGATCCTGTAAAAGCAGCGGGGACAGAGGAAGAAGTTTTACAACAGTTTCGTAATGTAAGACAATTTATAAAAGACTATTGCAAACAGTTTGTGACAGATAATTTATAATACAACAAGCCTGACAAGATTTCAAAATTAAATGCGACGATTAGGGTATATTTTAAACGAGAGATTAACATTTTGTAAATGGTTTACGCACGGTATGAAATTTGCCTTACCATGCTGTTTCTTTATTTTTGCTTCTAATAAATTTTCCCCTGAAAAAAGTTGTAAAAATATTTCTCAAAATCGTATTGGCCATTCTTGTGCTGATACTTGTAGTTTGGATATTAGTGCAAACCTCTTTCTTTCAGAATTTCATCATTCACCGTATCACTCATAGCCTTTCAAAGAACCTGAATACCACTGTTGCTATAAAGCATGTTGACCTGGAGCTTTTTGATAAGATGTCAATGGAAGGATTGCTGGTGCTGGATAAAAAGAAAGATACCTTGTTGTATGCAGGCGCTGCCAAAGTGAGCCTCACTGACTGGTTTTTTTTTAAAGATAAAATTACTCTCCGTTATATTGGGCTCGACGATGGCTTTATCAATCTTTACCGCACCGATTCCGTGTGGAACTATCAATTCCTTGTTGATTATTTTTCAGGGCCGCGTAAGGTGAAGGCAGATACCTCTTCTTCAGAGATGATCAATATGGATCTGAAAGTGGTTAATTTAAAAAGAATTAAAATCTGGCAAAAAGATGGATGGCGGGGAGAGAATATATTAGTCTCATTAAATCAATTAAATCTTACCGCAGATATTTTAGATACGAAGAACAAGATCATAAAGGTGAACAATATTGCGATGGACAGGCCTTCTTTTTCACTTTATGATTATAAAGGTAACAGGCCACCGCGAACTACGCCGCGCACCGATACCATCCCTGCCGGTACCATTCCTGATGAGGAAGGCTTGCAGTGGAATCCGGACGGGTGGCGACTTTTGATAAAAAATTTAAAGCTAAGCGATGGGCTGGTAGCCGTTGAAAGAGAAGGTGGCGAGCCTCCTGTATATAATCGTTTTGATGAGCGGCATATCGTGATATCTTCCATCAACGGAAATTTTAAAAATTTCCAATTGACAGATGATACGCTAAGATCTGATCTCTCTATCTCGGCAAAAGATCGTGGTGGTTTTGTTATAAAAAAACTATCCGCTGATATGAAATTCACTCCTAAGCTAATGGAGTTCAATAATCTTGATATTGTTACCAAAGGCAGCCATTTGAGAGATCACTATGCCATGCATTATAATCACTTTAATGACGACATGCAGGACTTTATACATACAGTAACGGTAGATGGCCATTTTAAAAACAGCACCTTAAGCAGTGAAGACCTTGCCTATTTCGCACCTGAAGCCGCATCCTGGAATACCGTGTTTACCCTGAATGGAAAAGCTCATGGCAAAATAGATCATATCAATGGAAGTAAAATGATCATTCATGCGGGAAAGGATAATTACCTTGATGGAGACATCAGCCTTAGAGGATTGCCAGATATTGATCAGACATTTATTGATTTTCGTGCAAGGGAATTAAGAACCAGTTATAATGAACTGGCAAGGCTTATTCCTTCTCTCAAAGAAATTACGAACCCGAAATTGAGCGCCTTCGGAAACTTGAAATTTACGGGCAGTTATACAGGTTATATTAATGACTTTGTTACCTACGGAACGTTATCCACTGATATAGGAGCCCTGCAAACGGACCTGCACATGAAAATTCCGGATAAAGGGCCTGCTACTTATGAAGGAAAAGTTTCTACCAATATTTTTCAATTAGGAAAGTTTATTGATAATAGCCAGATTGGAATAATTGCTTTTAATGGCACGGTTAAAGGAAAAGGATTTAGTGAAAATGACATTGACCTTGGCATAGATGGAAAGATCAATAAACTGGGTTTTAATAATTACATTTATTCCAACATTATAGCGCATGGAGATATAAAGAAGAAGCTTTTTACAGGATCAGCAAGTATTGATGATCCTAATATCAAAATTGATACTCTTATAGGCTCAATCAATTTCAGTAAATCAAGGCCTGAGTTTGACCTGGATGCAAATGTGGAACGGCTTTATCTGAAGAGCCTTGGATTTACCAACGACACTGTTTCTCTAACCGGCAGGTTCCGTTTAGATTTTGCAGGAAACAACATTGACAACTTTTTAGGTTCTGCTAAATTGTATAATTCAGTTTTAAAAGATAATGGTAAGCAATTATCATTTGATTCCCTTATGGTTAATTCAACATTTGTTGATGGGAAAAAATTACTGACAGTCGCTACCAATGAATTGGAAGGCAGTATTAACGGCAACTTCAGCATTCTAAAACTACCGGACGCTTTCCAGTTATTTCTTAGCAGATACTATCCTGCCTATATCAATAAGCCCGGGAAGAATATAGAGAACCAGGATTTTACTTTCAACATTGTAACAAAAAACGTAAGTGAGTACATCAACCTGTTTGATAAGAGGCTTACAGGATTTGATAATTCTACTATCAGCGGCGACGTTAATATAGAAGCAAATACTTTACACCTGCAGGCAGATGTTCCTGAATTTAATTACAGTACTATTAATTTTAATAATGTACAATTTACCGGAACGGGCACTGAAGACACTTTGGTATTATTGGGAAAAATTGATGATGTAGTAATCAACGACAGCCTTCATTCGCCAAATGCGAGGATAAGTGTTGTTTCAGCAAATGATATTTCTGATATTACTATTAATGCAAATGGAAATTCTACATTAAGCCATGCTGATCTTTCTGCAAGAGTCAAAACCAAAAAGAATGGTTTCAATTTAGTTTTCAATCCTTCTACATTTACCATCAATCAAAAACAATGGCGTATAGAAAAGAATGGAGAGCTGGACCTTGATGAAAACATGCTGATGGCCAACGATATCAGGTTTGCACAAAATGGACAGGAAGTTTTTATTTCCACTCAACCCTCTGCCATTAATAATAGTAATGACGTGATCATTGCGGTACAAAACCTGGTGCTTGAAGACATAACACCCATGTTTCTCAAAACCCCAAAATTAGCCGGCCTGGTGAATGGAAACATTCATATTAATGACCCATTCAAAAAAATGTCAGTAGAGTTTGATAGCAGAATTGACCAGTTTAAATTTGAGGATGATTCTATTGGAGTCCTTTCTGCAACCGGCCGTTACCTTTCCGTATCTGAAAGCCTTGCTGTCAATGTTATTTCAAATAATGATCTGTACAATTTCAGAGCTGATTTTGATTACGGCCTGAAAGACACTACCAACAATCAATTGAACGGTTCTGTTGTTTTTAATAATTCAGGGATCCATATTCTTGAAAATTATCTTGGAAATATTTTCAGCAACATCTATGGAAGAGTTACCGGCAAGCTTGACATTTCAGGCAAATCATCTTCACCCAAGCTGACAGGCAGGGTTCGCCTGGACAGCACTACGCTGAAAGTGGATTATACGCAGTGCCGGTATATTTTGAAAGACAGCTCATTCATCACTTTCAATCCTGATGAAATTGATTTTGGCACCATCAAAATAAAGGATACCCTCAATCGTACAGCCACGCTTACCGGAAAGATTTACCATAATTTCTTTGATAACTTTTTCTTTAATGAGCTTCATCTTAAAACAGATGCTACAGGCAACCGGCCTGCGCGGTTTATATTGCTGAATACCACAGCGCGTGATAACAAAGAATTTTATGGGCATGTAACGGGCCAGGCAGAACTATCGCTCAATGGTTTTATCAACGATATGCGCATGAATATTTCAGGGGAAGCTACGGACAGCAGCCATATTTATTTACCTACCGGGGAAACGGCGGAAACAGGAAGCTCCGATTACATTGAATTTATCCAGTTTGGCCGTGAGATGAAAGCTGACCTGCAATCGCGTGAAAATACCAACATTAAAGTAGATATGGAATTAACCGCCAATCCGTTGGTAAAAATAGATGTGATATTGGATGAAGCCACCGGAGATGTAATAAGGGCGCAGGGAAATGGCAAATTAAATATTACCGCCGGCACCACTGACCCGCTGACTATTCGGGGCAGGTATAATATAGAGCAAGGTGAATATACATTTAATTTTCAGACGTTTTTAAAAACACCATTCAACCTGCAACAGGGATTTATAGAATGGCAGGGCGATCCTTATCTCGCCAAACTGAACATTGACGCTATTTACAGGGCAGAAAATGTAAACTTAAGTAATATACCTACTACTTCAGGTTATATAAATACCAAAGGTGATGTGGACATTATCTTTAAGCTAAGAGGTACGTTGAAAGAGCCTGCGCCTCAGTTTGAATTTCAATTCCCGTTTGATAATCCTTTAAAATCGGATCCTATTGCTAATGAATATTTGAATACAAGATACCAGTCGGATAAAGATGAATTAAATAAGCAGGTAACTTCTTTGTTATTGTTCAACACCTTTATGACCAGCGACCAGGCATTGCTGAGCGGCAATAATACGGGGAATTTTGTAACAAGAAGTGTAGGCCAAATACTCTCCTCTACCCTATCCACCTCTTTGAATAGCTGGCTGCAAAAATTATTAAATACCAATTCTGTAAATCTATATACCAATATCAATACCGCTGATTTTAATTTTCAGAGAGGCGTTAACCAAAAGGAATTACAAAATGTGGGAAACTTTGGAGTAAAAACCACTTTTCTCAATAATAAATTATTGGTAAATGTTGGTGGTAATGTAGATTACAGGTTAAGCCAGCCTATTAATAATTCCAATTCTAATTTCTTATTTACACCCGATGTTTCATTTGAATATTTAATTTCTGCTGATGGAAGATTAAGAGTGATCGGCTTCAACAGAAGCGATGCAGACCTGGGCGATATTGCCGGAGTTACACGCCGGAACCGCACCGGTATTCAACTTTCTTACAGAAAAGATTTTGACACCTTTGCTGAATTTTTTACTAATGAAAGGAGAAGAAGGAGAAGAGTGGAGAACTGATGATGGAAAACTGTTAGCAATAATTAACCCAGTGAAATCACACGGCTTCCAGGTGTTATTATGTTATGTCCTTCCAGAGCTAGCCCTGAAAGATGTAATACATTAAAGATGGGCAGCTTCCCTATAGCAATCCATACAATTTTGTTCATTATTTTACCGTTTAAAGTTAATGGCATAAATAACTGAAAAAATTACTAAATCCAATTTCATTTAATGAAATCATCAATAAATCTTTTTATTTTTTTATGTGCCATTATTTTTACCGCTTCCTGTAGCCACAGGTACTATACCAATTCTTTATTTGAGCAGCAAACCAGAGACCACCACGTAGTGGCTGTTCTACCGGCGGAAGTAATTTTGACCGGCAATCAACCCAAGCAATTATCAGTGGATGAGATTGAAAAAATTGAGGAAACTGAAAGCCTCTCTTTTCAACAAGCGCTTTATAACAGTATTCTGCGTTATGCTAACACCGATAAATATTTTACAAGGGTCAACATACAGGATATCAATACGACCCTTAGCCTGCTGAATAAAGACAGCATTTCTATTCGCAATTCGTGGCAAAAAGACGATCGTTTACTTTGTAAATTATTAAATGTAGATGCGGTTGTTCGTATGCGAATCAGCAAGAAACGCTATATGAGCGACATGACTTCTTACGGAATTGGCGTGGCAAAACAGGTCATATTTAATTCCGGGTTGGGAAATAAAATGCCACTACCGAACATCGTCAATAAGACAAATGATATTTACGCCTCATGCGGCCTGTTAAGCAATAATTATGCATTGTGGAATGATAGCCGTAAAGTATCAATTAATTACAACGGTGATGCATCAACGATAATTGAAAATATTACTGACGATTTCGGCAGAGACTTTCCTTACAAAAAAACCTATAGGCAACTTAGAAGAGAACAGAGAAGATAAAAGCTATACTGCACAAGGAACAAAACAGTGAATAATTTTATCCGGTCGGGGCGCTTTCTTTGGCGACCTGAACGATTTTCCAAGCTAATGGTTCAGACCGCTATCGCGTTCCGACCCGCACCTAAAAAACTCACGAATTTACCCCTTGCACAGTATAATTAATTTCTTAGATAAAATAATTTGAACAATATGCAAACGAAAACCGGCAATAAAACCTATACCCGGCCCCATCAATTGTCCGATGATTCCGTTATGAATTTCCTCATCATATTAAGCGCCATCACCGCGGTTACTTCGATATTTTTATTTCGCTCAAAACGTTGTTTTAATTTTTGTACCAATTGTTTTTCTTTATTGCCTGCAGCCACCCAAACCGTACCAACAGGCTTATCCGGCATTCCACCGTCCGGCCCCATGATGCCTGAAACAGCAATTCCATAATCGGTATTGAGCTTATTTAATAATCCTGATAACATCTCTCTTACGGTTTCTTCACTTACGGCTCCATACTTTTCCAGGGTTTCTTTTTTTACATCAAGAAGCGATTCTTTTACATCATAAGAATAACTGACAATACTTCCTTCATAATAAGCAGAGGAGCCCGGCACAGAAGTAATAAGGCTCGCAATGGCGCCACCGGTACAGCTTTCAGCCGTTGATATTGTTTTTTTATTTTGTAACAATATGCTGCCTAATATTTGTTGTATCGCTTTATCTTCACCAGCGATCATGTATTTTTTTACCAAATTCTTCAATTGGATGAACTGGTCATTGATCAGCTTTTCGGTCGCGGATTTATCAAAGCCGGAAGTAGTAAGGCGCAACCTCACCATACCATACGAAGGAAGGTAGGCCAAACGAATTTCCTTTGGCAATTGTGTTTCAAAATCTTTAATAATTTCCGCAAGAGCTGATTCTCCAATGCCTGCAGTGATAATAGTTTTGTGGATGATCGCCGGCAAGTCAAATCGTTTTTCCAAATAGGGAATCACATCTTCCATAATGCCCTGCATCTCGTAAGGCACGCCGGGCATACTGATATAAATAGTATTGCCTTTAGAAAAGATCATTCCCGGTGCAGAGCCTCTTTTGTTTTGAATCACTTCACATACATCAGGTACTTCCGCCTGTTTTAAGTTAACCTCGCTTATGGGCCTATTGTATATTTTTTCAAAAAGATATTTTACATTTTGCAATGCATCTTCATCCACGATCATTTTACCATCAAAATATTTACATAAAAGTTCTTTGGTAATATCATCTGAGGTAGGCCCCAGCCCACCGGTGATGAGAATCACATCGGTGTCTTTACTTTCTACATCCAGGGCTTCCCATATTTCTTCGGCATTATCTCCCACTGATATTCTTTTCTTTAAAGCGATACCGATCCTGTTCAATTGCTGTGCCATCCACGCACTGTTAGTATCTATTACCTGTCCTATTAATAATTCATCACCAATGGTAATGATGGACGCATAAATATTTTTCATGCGGCAAAATTAAGCGAAAGCCATACAATCTCAGGCGGGTTTTGTGATCATAATCTTTTAGTTTTGAAATATTCCATTTGTCAAAACTTTAAATGAAATCAATTGAAAAAATTATTTTTCTTTTTTCTTATTATTATTTATGCATCACACATCCGGGGACAAAGCGCCAATGAAGCATTTAATGCTTCTTTTAAAAAATTATTACAGGATGATCAATTCAAACATGCGACCATTAGCCTTTTTGTAAAAAACACTACTACAGGGCAATCCGTTACTGAGATGAATACAAACGTTGGAGTTGCTCCTGCCAGTTGCCAGAAAGTAATTATCGCTTGCACTGCTTTTGAATTATTAGGCCATGATTATTCTTATAAAACTACATTAGGCCATACAGGCGAAATTATAAATGGTGTGTTGAATGGCGATATCATCATTAAAGGCACAGGCGACCCTACGCTTGGAAGCTGGCGATATACACAAACCACAGAAGAGAATATTATTTCTACATTTACCAAAGCGATACAACGGGAAGGCATACACGAAATAACAGGCCATGTGTATGCGGATGAAAGTCTGTGGAAAGGCGAGGTTACGCCGGGCGGATGGATATGGGAAGATATAGGGAACTATTACGGGGCAGGTGCAAGAGCTATAAACTGGAGAGAAAATCAATATGACTTATTTTTAAAATCAGGAAAAAATATAGGAGATACAGTAGAAATAATGGGAACCAAACCATCACTTGTACAAGGGTTAAATTTTAAATCCATGGCCACTTCAGCAGCCAAAGGAAGCGGGGATAAAAGCTATATTTATTTACCATTGAACGATCCATTCAGCTACATAAGAGGAACGATACCCATTAATCAAAATCATTTCTCAGTCTCAGGTGCCATGCCGCATCCCGCTACCCAACTGGCTTTGACACTGGAAACTGCTTTAAAGCATGTTTCTTTAGAAAAAACAGAAGCAACTTATCCTGTACAAATCAACCCGCAAGAATCAAAAACTTTTTATACTTATACATCCCCTGTGCTGGACAGTATCATCTTTTATTTTTTAAGAAAAAGTGTCAATTTATATGGCGAATCGCTGATCAAAACCTTAGCATACAATATTACAAACGCAGGCGCTACTGACAGTGGCGTAAGCGTTATAAAAAAATTCTGGAAGAATAAAGGAATAGACCCTTCTGCTATAAACATCATTGATGGTAGTGGACTCTCCCCTGCCAATCGTGTTACTACGCAGGCATTGGTAACTGTTATGGAATATGCCAGGAAACAGAGTTGGTTCTCTTCATTCTATGATGCGCTTCCTACCATTAGTGGTATTAAAATGAAAAGCGGATCTATCGGTGGCGTGATCTCTTATACAGGATATATAAAGGGTAAAAATAACAACCAATATACTTTTGCATTTGTGATCAATAATTATGACGGCAATGATAATGAAGTAAGAAAAAAGATGTGGAAGCTATTGGGAGAATTGTAGAAGTAAGAAGTTGCAAATGATTAAGCTTTAATTTGAGAGTTATCAGCTTTAAACTTATTTTTCTGTGTTTGTACCTAAGAGTTTAAAATAGTCCGTTTAAACCAATTAATAAAAAGTGGTTACGAGATAAAATGAAGCTTTAAATAAATAATCAAAACACAAAAATAAAAATGAAGAAACGTACTAAAACAATAAAAAAAAACTTAACTTTCATGATCTGTATTTTATACAAAAGCTTGTACTGTAGAGTTCGTAGTTAATCAATTTAGTAACCCAAATCTTTCATTCTAATATGAGACTCTTTCATACTGAAATAACTCCAATGATTGACGAGTTTTTGCATATTGATCTTAGAAATCAGCCATTTCTTTCATCTCCCTATCATACGTGCCCAACCTTTCATTCGCATCCTGAACTTGAGCTGGTATTTGTTTTGGAAGGTTTTGGCAAAAGGATCATCGGCAATAAAGTAGAGCCATTTGAATCAGGAGATATGGTATTTATTGGTTCTAACGTACCGCATGTATGGCTAAGCGATATCTCTTATTACCAGGAAAATTCAAACTTACATTCGAGGGTGATCGTTACCTATTTTAATCCTGTTATATTTCAGCAGTTCTTTGATGCCGTCAAAGAATTTAATGATATTAAAAAAACGATGCTACAAGCTTCTAAAGGGATGAGGATATTGGGAGAAACAAGAAATGTTATTGCCCAGAAGCTCCTTGCGCTCTCTTCTGAAAACGGGTTTGAAAAAATCAACAGTTTCTTACAAATACTGAATATCATTTCCGTGTCTAATGATAAGTATTGTATTTTAAACAACGGGGTTTCTAAAAATGACAGTTTTGAATCTGACCGCCTGGTAGATGTGATCAAATTCGTTCAGGCCAATCTTGACGAGCATATTACATTAAAAAAGATTGCAGAAATAGCTTGTATGACAGAACAATCGTTTTGCCGTTTTTTTAAGAGTAGATTAAAAATGAATTTTTTCCAATACCTGGAAGCCCAGCGAATGAAACATGCCTGTGACTTATTGATACAATCATCTGATAAATCAATTGCCGATATCGCTTTTGAATGTGGCTATACTTCCAGTTCTCATTTTTGCAAAGTGTTCAAAGATAATTATAATCAAAGCCCGTCCCAATACAGGAAAGGCATTGATGAAGTTGCAAAATAGGAAAGCCGTTTGATATTTTTTTCAAGAACCAGTTATCATCTACTATTGTAATCAGAAATTCTAATCTCAACTTTTATTTCATCAATCCCAATATCTTAAGATTAAAAGTTTCATCAGTTTCTGCTCCTGCAAAGTCATCGAATGCTTTTTCTGTAACCTTAATAATATGATCCCTGATAAATGCAGCTCCTTCCCTGGCGCCTGCTTCAGGATGTTTTAAACAACATTCCCATTCCATTACAGCCCAACCTTTAAAATCATAAGAAGCCATCTTGCTGAATATACTTTTAAAATCAACCTGGCCATCTCCCAAAGAACGAAAGCGTCCGGCACGGTCAATCCAGTCCTGGTAACCTCCATAAACACCTTGTTTACCGGAAGCGTTAAATTCAGCATCTTTTACGTGAAACATCCTGATACGTTCGTGGTAATGATCCATATAATCCAGGTAATGCAAACATTGCAATACAAAATGCGACGGATCAAAAAGAATACATGCCCTGGGATGGTTATTTACTTCTTCAAGGAACATTTCATAACTCACTCCATCATGTAGATCTTCACCAGGATGTATTTCATAGCAAAGATCAATACCACATTCATCAAAAGTGTTCAGAATAGGCAGCCATCTTTTGGCAAGTTCTGTAAACCCGGTCTTTACAAGCCCCGCAGGCCGCTGTGGCCATGGATATACCGTATGCCATAATAAAGAGCCGCTAAATGTGCCATGTTCTTTCAAACCAAGATTCATAGAAGCTTTTGCTGCATACTTTAATTGTTGTATTGCCCATTCTGTCCTGGCTTTGGGATTACCATGTACTTCAGCGGGAGCAAAACTATCGAACATAAGATCATAAGCAGGATTCACTGCTACTAACTGTCCCTGTAAATGAGAGGAAAGTTCAGTAATTTCCAAGCCAGCCTGATTGACAATACCTTTGATTTCATCAGCATAAGTTTTACTCTCAGCCGCCTTCTTAAGATCAATACAGCGGCCATCCCAACTGGGAATTTGCACTCCTTCAAACCCAATGCTTTTTGCCCATTCGCAAATTGATTGTAAGGAATCAAATGGAGCTTCATCACCCATGAATTGTGCGAGGAATATACCCGGCCCTTTTAGTGTTGTCATAACTATTATTTTGGATTAATAAAATGCAGATAGATTTTAAACTATAAACTTTGTCCACTTTTCATCAGAATTTCCAGAGGCAATCACGGTATCAATAAATGCCATTCCTCTTACCCCATCCCGTACATCTGGAAAATCTGCTATTTCATTCGTGATCTCACGGCCTTCCAGTTTAGCAGATAATGTAAGCGCAAAATTTCTATAGATATTTGCAAATGCTTCTAAATAACCTTCCGGATGCCCGCCAGGCGTTCTGCAATTATGAATAGCAATGCGGTAAAGCCTGTCGCCATAATTACTTCCGGCTCTTAATGTTTGCATAGGTGCATCCTGCCACTTTACCAGCAATGTGTTAGGATCGTGCTGGTACCATTCAATTCCACCCTTTTCACCATATACGCGAATCCTGATCCCATTTTCTTCACCTGCGGCAACTTGCGAGGCCATAAGTAGGCCGGTAGCGCCGTCATCAAACTTCAGTAGCACATTCCCATCATCCTCCAATGACCTGTTCTCAACAAAAGTGGTAAGGTGAGCACAGAGATGAGTAATCGTTTGGCCTGAAACATACTCTGCCAGTTGCGCGGCATGAGTACCTATATCTCCCATACATCCACTTTTCCCGCTTTTCTGTGGATCAGTTCTCCATAAAGCCTGTGCATTGCCTCCACTCTCTAACCGTTGGCTCAACCATCCCTGTGGATATTCAACCCATACTTTTCTTATCTCTCCGAATGCTTTTTCCTGTATCATTTGACGAGCCTGTTTCACCATAGGATAACCTGAATAAGTATGTGTAAGGCAAAGAAGCAAGCCGGTCTCTTCCACTTTTTTCTGTAACAGTTTTGCCTCTTCCAGGGAGAAGGTCATTGGCTTATCTATTACAACATTAAACCCGTGCTCAAGCGCCATCATAGCCGGAGCAAAATGAGCAAAGTTGGGTGTTACAATGGTTATAAAATCAATTCTCTTATCAGGTGGTAAAACGCTTTCCTTCTGAATCATTTCTTCATAGTTAAGATAAATTCTTTCATGCGGCAGAAATAATTCTTTGCCTGATTCTCTCGCGATCTCAGGCCTGGTACTTAATGCGCCACAACATAGTTCTATTAAACCATCCATATTTGCGGCAATACGATGAATGGGACCAATGAGGGAACCATTGCCCCCACCAATCATGCCCATACGTAGCTTTCTGTTCATACCTTATAATTTTATGAGATTCTAAGGACTTATTCAATCTCAAAAGAATACATGCAGTAGTAAAATTAATGAGGGTTTTGTTTTGAAAATTGTACGTAATTATCCGTTTTTTCAATACTATTATCATTAAGATATATCCCCCCAACTTCTGGCCTTGTTAAAATGGCGAAGGGCTTATTGATGTCCATCCTCCATCAATAACAAGAGATTGTCCGGTTATATGTTTTGCTTTATCAGAAACAAGGAAGAGCGCTGCATCAGCAATATCTTTGGTAGTAGCCGGCCGTCCCATAGGTGTTATCGTTGACCATATTTTTTCATAGTCAGCATCGTGTTGCGTTCTTTCAGTAAGCGTTGCGCCCGGCGCTATAGCATTTACATTAATTCTGTGTGGTGCGAGTTCTATCACCAGCGTTTTGGCAAGCATTTCAAGAGCGGCTTTGGTCATGCCATAAGCAGCCAGATTTTTATGAGCCTGGTGCCCGGTTACAGATGACATAAATAACAATGATCCTCCTGACTTCTGTTGGATCATCTGGTTGGCAGCAGCTTGTGCAAGAAAAAATGTTCCCGCCAGGTTTACCTTTAAAACTGAATAAAAAGAATCTGCAGGATAAGTAAGAAAATCTCCAAACAAGGTAATGCCCGCATTGGCCACCACTATATCCAATTTGCCATATTCGCTAATAGCTGTATCCACCATTTTTTTTATGATCCCAGGCTCAGAGGTATCTCCTGCAACCGAAGTGCAAAGCCCTTGCAATGCTTGTATTTTCTGCGTAGCGTTTACTGCAAGCTCCGCGTCAAGATCATTTAAAACAACAGCAGCGCCTTCAAGGGCTAATTGCTTTGCTATCTCAAACCCTATCCCCTGCCCCGCACCCGTTACGATTGCCACTTTTTTATTCAATAACTTTTTATCCATATCCTGATTACTTTTTATTAGTGGGAATCTCTCGATACTTCACTTCCTGATCCTCCCTTCAGAAAGTCAAAGTCAGCGCCCAGGTGCGCCTGCTCTACATGCTCTACGAACATTTTTACATAACCTCTTTTAAATTCGTTAGGGCTCACCTGCAGTATCTTTCTTCTTTCGTCTAATTCTTCATCCGGCACCAAAAGCTGTAAGCTTCTGTTCAGCGCATCAAGTTGAATAAGATCGCCTTCTTTAACAAGCCCCAGCACACCGCCATCTGCTGCTTCAGGCGATACATGAAGCACTACTGTGCCGAAACCTGTACCACTCATTCTGCCATCAGAAATGCGCACCATATCTGTAACGCCTTTTTCCAGTAGCTTTTCCGGTAACCCCATATTGCCTACTTCAGGCATACCGGGATAACTTTTAGGGCCTACATTTTTCAGGACTAATATACTGTTCTCATCTATATCTAAATCCGGCGCGTCAATCCTCATCTTATAGTCTTCAATATTTTCGAATACAACGGCCTTGCCGGTATGTTGCATGAGGTGTGCGCTGGCCGCTGAAGGTTTCATGATAGCGCCATTTTTGCAAAGATTTCCTTTTAATACAATAATTCCTGATTGTTCATTAAAGGGTTCATTAATGGTCGTAATTACTTTTCTGTCCCAGATTTCAGCTTTTGAAATATTATCAATAACGCTCTTACCTGTTACTGTTTTGCAGGTTTGATGCAAATGTCCCATTATTTCTTTCATTACTACAGGCAGGCCTCCCGCATAGTAAAAATCTTCCATAAAAAATTCACCTGATGGCTGTAAGTTGGCTATCAGTGGAATGTTCGCTGACAGCCTATCGAAATCATTGATATCAAGGAGAACTCCTATTCTGCCTGCTATTGCTAATAAGTGAATCACAAAATTGGTAGAGCCTCCCATAGCAGCATTTACTTTTATGGCATTTTCAAATGCCTCTCTTGTAAGGATATCAGACAATTTTAAATCTTCATTCACCATCTCCACAATTCTTCTTCCTGAAAGTTGTGCCAACACCTTGCGCCTTGAATCGGCGGCAGGGATTGCTGCATTCTGAGGCAGAGAAATTCCAAGCGCTTCTACCATGCAAGCCATCGTGGAGGCTGTGCCCATTACGGCACAATGGCCACAACTGCGACACATACAAGATTCTGCAAAGTTAAGCTCCTCTTCCGTCATACTTCCTGAATGAATGTCATCAGCAAAGCGCCATATATCACTGGTAGCGATGTCTTTGCCTTTATATTTGCCTGTAAGCATTGCCCCACCCGAAACTACAATAGTGGGTAAGTTTACACTACAAGCCCCCATAAGCAATGAAGGCGTTGTTTTATCACAGCCACAAAGTAGTACCACGCCATCAATGGGATTTGCACGAATGGATTCCTCTACATCCATACTTACCAGGTTGCGATACAACATGGCTGTCGGTTTAATGAGTGTTTCTCCCAAAGACATGACAGGAAACTCCACAGGAAATCCGCCTGCTTCGAGAACTCCTTTTCTTACTGATTCCGCCAACTCGCGAAAATGCGCATTACAGGGAGTAAGCTCTGACCAGGTATTGCAGATACCAATTACAGGCTTACCCTGAAACTTATCATCAGGAATACCCTGATTTCTCATCCATGCCCTGTATATAAAGCCGTCTTTACCTTTTAATCCAAACCACTTTTGGCTTCGCAATTCTTTTTTCATTGTTTAAAAATAATTGAGCTGTTACTCTTATAAATTAGGTTTAATTTGGTATCATGCAAGCTTGTTATCTTTTCATGAAGAGATTTATGGTATGAGAGGCAATTTCGCATGAAACATTTGTAGTTAAAAATAAAACAAATCTTCTGTACTTTAGTTAAAGTAAAAATACAAGGCCAAAACAGGAACTAATATCGGGCGATTACCCTTTTATGTTATTTTATTATCAAACCAAAATCTAAACAATCCCGGTTGAATAATAGACCCCTATAATGAAAGCCACTGCTACAGTTTTAATTAATGTCATCATAAAGATATCTCTATACGATTGGCGATGTGTTAACCCGGTTATAGCCAGTAAAGTGATCACAGCGCCATTGTGTGGTAACGTATCCATCCCGCCGCTTGCCATCGAAGCGACTCTGTGTAAAACCTCCGGTGTAATTCCTAATTTGGCTCCTGCTGCAAGGTAGGTTTCACTCATGGAAGCAAGCGCTATGCTTAATCCTCCTGATGCAGAGCCTGTGATTCCCGCCAGGCTCGTTATCGTCACAGCTTCGTTGGCTAAGGGATCTTTGATAGCAGATGATAAACTTTCATTCAATAATGCAAAACCGGGCAAAGCTGCAATAACGCCACCGAAACCATATTCTGATGCTGTGTTCAAAGTAGCCAGTAATGCACCGCCGATAGAAATATTGATCTGGGATTTTAAGTTCATCTTCACTTGCTTGAAAGCAAAAAATAATACTGCCAAAATCCCTACAACCAGGGCAGCTTCAACAGCCCAGATCGCTGCCATCTTTTGTATTTCTATAGGAGGTAAACCACGGATACCGATAGCCGAAAAGTCAAAATTTACTCCGTAATTACGGATGATCAATACAGTAAAGGCTTTATTACATATTCCCACAAGCACTAATGGCAATATCGCCAGGAAAGCGTTAGGGAGCCTGTCTGAAGCTATCTCATCCGGTTCGTTGATATGTCCCTTTCCATATCCTTCTCCTGCATTCTTTGCTTTGCGCCTGCGCCATTCCAGGTAAGCCATACCCACACTGAGAATAAATATTCCTCCGATCAGGCCCAGCCATGGAGCAGCCCATGTAGTGGTTTTAAAGAAGGCAGTAGGTATGATATTTTGAATCTGCGGCGTTCCCGGCAAAGCGTCCATGGTAAAAGTGAAAGCGCCTAAAGCAATCGTTCCGGGAATAAGACGTTTGGGAATATCAGCTTTCTTAAAAAGCTCTGATGCAAACGGATATAACGCGAATGCAACCACAAAAAGAGAAACACCGCCGTAAGTAAGCAAGGCTCCTACTAAAACGATTGCCAGTATAGCTTTACTTTCACCTATTACATTAATGATCGAGCGGGCTATTGATTTGGCAAAGCCCGACAATTCAATCACCTTTCCGAAAATAGCACCCAACAAAAATACCGGGAAATACAATTTTACAAACCCCGCCATTTTCTCCATAAAAATACCTGAGAAAAAAGCTGGTACCCATGACGGGTTTATTAAACATACTGCAAGCAAAGCGGTTAAAGGCGCAAATAAAATAACGCTGAAACCCTTGTAAGCAGCGTACATCAGCAGCAATAATGGCAATACCACAAAAAATATCTCCATAAAAATTTATTAGGATTAAATGACTAAATTCTATTGCGCCGACCATCCACCATCAATAGGCATTGCAATACCAGTGATAGTTGCAGCCTTGTCTGAAGCGAGGAAGAGCGCCATCTTAGAAATTGTTTCTATTGGCACAAATTCCTTCACGACCTGCTTTTTCAAAAGCACCTGGCTTACCACTTCTTCTTCAGAAAGATTATGAACTTTTGCCTGGTCGGCTATTTGCATTTCAACCAATGGTGTTTTTACATACCCCGGACAGATTGCATTGCAGGTAATATTAAAAGTCGCGCCTTCCAATGCAATAGCTTTGGTAAAACCAATCACCCCATGTTTGGCTGCCACATAAGCGCTTTTAAATTCAGAAGCAAATAATCCATGTATCGAGGCAATATTAATGATCCGCCCAAAGCGCTGGCTTTTCATGTGGGGCCATACTGCTTTGGTAAGATGGAATGAGGAATTGAGATTGATGTTTATAATATCATTCCATTTTTCTTCCGGGAAATCTTCAACAGGGCTTACATGTTGAATACCTGCGTTATTGATAAGAACATCTACACCTCCGAAGCGGGCATTACATTCTCTGACAAGCTCCCTTAAAGATTGCGGATGAAGCATATTAGCATCAGAAAATATATGGTCAACCTTATATTTTGTAGCTATTTCAAGAGCAATATCAGCCCCATTTTTTTCAAGCCCATTAAAAACAATATTATACCCTTCTGCCGCAAATGCTTCTGCAATACCCAAACCAATGCCGCTTGTGCTTCCTGTGATGAGGGCTGTTTTATTTACTTGCATAGAGCGTTTTGTTTTCAGCTAATGTACTATATAGCATTTACGTTGAAATATTTGAGGGAAAATATTTTTTTCTTTAGCGCTTTCTGACTTTTACTAAAACCAGTAATTCATTGAAATAGATAATTCTGATATAGTATATTCAGTATATTTTCTAATACATTCTTATTTCCTTTTATCCTGAATATACTTAGCTACTGTTCCCATTGGTGCGATCCAAATCCCATTTGCAGGGTCTTGGGCATATTCAATCAGTTTTTTTAGCATAGATAAACGTGTTGTCTGATTTCCTGAATCACCCATCTCATGGCCTGCAAGAACTAACCACGCTCCGGTTTTTTTTGCATTCTGCAACAATGGTAAAATCTGGTCAAAATCCTTTCCATCCATTTCCATTCCTGTTAGTTGTGCAAAGTCGCAGAAGGTTGGGTCATTAGGACCTTCATCCAGCCATCCCCTGCCAGCTAAAAACAAATCAGCAATAAGAGGGACATAGCTTTTTGTTTTACTCCCTCTTCCTACAAATGTGGATCCACAAGGATAAGCGAAGACTTCAGGTTTTACTCCTAACAATTTCTCAATTTGCTTGTTTGCATCCACCAACTCATTTCTCATTTGCTTAATGGTATAGTTTTCTAATGCTTCGTTTCTGGACCAGGGAAAATTACCTGAGCATGGATGAAATAGCGTATGATTCCCGATTTCATGCCCGTCGGCGACTGCTTTCTTCCAGCCATCAAGCCTTTTCTCTACATTGGAAGGAACCACAATAAATGTTGCTTTCACTCCATATTGATTAAGCAATGATGTTCCGACATCTACCTGGCTCAAACGGGCATCATCAAAAGTAAGACTCACTGCAATTTGTTTCCCATCAGGCCAGGAAAAAGCGGGCTTGTCCTGTTGAGCAAGTAAAGGTTCATTCATCAATATTGAAAACAGGAAGGAAAAGAGAAGAAACTTAAAGCGTAAAAAATTCTTTTGACAACTAATTGCAGATAATGTCTGATGTACTTTCATAATAGATTTTTTAGAGTCATTTTGTTATAGTTTGCAAGGAACAAGTTAATGAATTGAATTTTAAAAAATGAAAGGTTTTCCTTTGCAAATATTTAGAATTGATATCTTATAAAATTATTTCTGCGAAATAATTCCTGGCGCTCTTGGTGATTAGTTTTTTTTTGATTTATAAACTTTTTTACCCCAAAGAGAAGAAGAACACAAAGGAGAAATGTTTCGCGTTTTTAAATAAAGTAGTGAGTTGTTTCAAACTAAAGATTCACTGTTTTGACTCTTGCATAGTATAACGCTTTTTCTCTGTCTTTTCCTGGTAAGTTGTACCACTTCGCATTTCGCCCTGTAAATATCCTAAAACAGATTCTTTTACATCGCGCTCTACGGCAGGAGTATAAGGCGATACTGTCTCTACCTCATATCCCCCATGTTGAAACGCTTTCTCTGTTGGAAGATATCCCAGCCATCCGTTCGTATATCCGTAATAAAAAGTGTAAGGAAATGGAGAGCGATCCCGGATTTCATTGGATATTTCGCAAAATAGCTCAACAGGTAAACTCCAGATCGCTATATCCTCATTGATCCTTAAGAAACGTACCGGAAGCTTTACCATATTACGGCCTGCTTTTGTCGTACGTGTATATTTGCCTAAATCAGAAGGCCAGCCCAGATTCTCTTTTCGCGGTGTTTCTATTGTTAATGCCCCGGTAAATAGCTTCACTGAGTTTGTGGTGGCGATAAGTTTTTTATTAGCCTCAATAATTTTATCACCCAGCAATACTTTGAATTGGTTCAAATGGCCAGATTCAGGGTTGGGATAGGTACTGTATAAGGGAGCAAGATTGCCAGCAGCGCCATTGATATAAAGCATAGGTACGCCTGTTTTCTGCTCAACATGTTCTGCTACGATACCTGGCGCATCTGCGCTGATCTTTGTAACACTGCCAAGTACTGTTCCATGCATAGCATAGTTGGCTATCAGAGCAAGTGGTGTTCCATCTTCCTTATCCAGACGTATCAAACCTATTCTCCGGTCAACAGGCAAATCGGGATTCATACCCAATGAGGCTTTCCCATTCTCATCCAAAGCACGACGGTTGATGTTAGCCTGCGAAAATCCCCAACCTACTCCAAGGCGGGCCGGCGCTAATTTACGGCGGGCTTCAATAATTCCATTTACCAGCGAACGTGCAACCAATGATTCATAAGCGGTATCCACTTCATGTTTATAGCGTTCGCCCATAAACGTTTCCGGTAATCCCGGTACTCCTACTTCTGGCGCAGAATGTGTGTGAGTTAAAGACCACCAAAAATTCAATGGGTTAATACCAAGCTCACGTTGAAGTATAGAAGCAACATGATCGTATTCTGAAGGCGATATAACGCAAAAATCTGAAGACACAATAAAAAACTGAGTAACACCATCATCCATTGCTATGATACGATGATAGATGCGATCGTGGATCCCGGTAGATTGACGAGGGCCATAACCCAGCAACCACTTTGGGCTGTCAGGGGTAACATCTACTTTTACAACTGAAGCACGAAAAACAGAAGCATTGGCAACATCATTGTGTTGATTTTTTTGAGCAAAATTTCCACTGCTTATCTGAACAAGAAGAACGCAAAGCAAAAGTCTTTTCATGTTTGAATTATATTTTAGAGATTAAAAATAGTTTTTTTATTCCCAGGCTGTTGTTGGCATCCCCGCCAACAAAATACAGTATAATATTATCCTCATTCTTTACAAGCTGTTGGCGAGGACGCCAACAGTAGCGGGGGGTGTTTGAGTTTAATTGTAATGCCCTTTACAACTTATGACAACAATGTTTTCATGTTCATCAACTTTATAAACGAGCCGGTGTTCATCTGTGATTCTTCGGCTCCAATATCCTTTAAAATGGTGCTTTAATGGCTCGGGTTTGCCTTTCCCTTCAAAAGGATTTCTACTAATTTCTTTTAGAAGCTCATATATTTTTTTGAAAATTGCTTTATTAATCAAACTCCAATCAAAAAAATCATCAAAAGCAGCTTGTTGAAATGTATAATTTCTTTGCATGATTTTTAAAGTCTTGACAATACCATTTCGTCCAATTCCGAATCAGAAAGCGTAACCAGATTCTTCTTTTTTTCAACGTCATCTATCGCTTTTTTTAAACGGCTCAAATACTCCTCCCCTGTTTCAGGTTTTAATAAATCGAAATCATCCGAAGTATTAATAGTGATTTGTAATTGACGTGAATTTGAAAACAATTTTTTCACTGCTTCCACAAATTCAGAATTAAGATCTTCCCTTTTTATAATAAAAGTACTTTCCATTTTCCTGACTATTTTCCTCAAATTTAATCGAATCTGATGAAATACTCTTGCTTAATTCTGCCGCAAAAAACTAAGCAGGTCTGCCATTTGCTGTTGATCTATATTTTTTTCCAAGCCTGAAGGCATCGCCGAAACATTGGCTGTTTTCAGAGATTTTATTTCCTGCCGGTTAATAGTTCTGTCCGGTTTTCCGGTATTAACCACCGTAATGGCAGCCGGGGTTTCAGTTTTAATAATGCCTTGCAAAGATTCTCCCGTATTCAATTCAATATTCCAAAGATCAAAGCCAGCCGATATGGACAAATTAGGGTCAAGTATATTGGCCATGATGTCTTCTTTTTTCCAGTTATGCACTGTGCCAAGATCGGGGCCAATAGCAATACCTGTCTCTCCCCTTACCTGGTGGCAGATCGTACAATGCTGCGCATATACTGCTCTGCCTTTCACTGGATCTCCTGTTAATTTAAGAGCTTGCTGATATTTCTCATTTATCTTTTTCCCTTCTTCCTGGCTTCGTGTAAAAATCACTCTGGCACGGCGCCGAAGCGTTGAATCAGATTGCATCATTAGCCCTACACTACCCCAAAAGCTGACACTGGTTGGTGAGATCACTCCTTTCTCCATTGCATTCAATAATAAATTTACCCTATCAGGCTTATGCATAAAAATGCTTATTGCTGCATCTCTTATTTCGGGAGTAAGCTCCGGCCATTGTTGAATAATATATTGGCTTACATCAGTACCCGGCGCTAAATCCAGCGTACGCACAGCAGCTAATTGCACCACGGATTGCTCCTGGGGAACAAGCAATTTCTCAAGAATAGTTACATAAGAGGAAGGATTGCCCAGTGACAGGAAATCAATTGCGTCTGCTCTTCTATCTGCTTCCCGGGTAGAATCTTTTATGATCAATAACGCTTTCTCAATAGATTGGTTCTTCAAGGCTTCCTCTGTTATTCCCTGTACTTTTAATACATGATAGGATGCATTTCGCATTTTAGACGAATTATTTTCAAAGAATGTCTGTGTCAGCCTTTTTTGCAAGTCAAGAGGGATCATTAACGGCGATTTTCTGTTCCTTAACCCCCGGGATAAACCTTCAAGAATAGCCACATTACTTTTCGCATTTTTATCATCAACTTTCGCCGTTGCTTTTTGAATTAATTGATAAATTTCGTCAGCACCTCCGGTAATCCCTATCATGGATGTCAGCCGTTGGACCAGGGATGAATAGGCAGGGATATCCGGGTGAAATTTTTCAAGTACTTCTTTCAAAAGAGATGCGGTTTCCGAACCGGCAGATAGCGCTGCCACCTGCACCCATTTATCATTAATATCTTCGAACAGCAATTTATTTCGTGCTTTTAAAGACTGGGGTGTATTTACAAACCCTAATGTTAACAGCAACTGAAATCTTACTTTAGGATTGGGATCACTTTGTAAAGCAAGCAACGCATCACTCAACTGAGGCGCAGATGCCAGGTGAAGCTCTGCCAACCGGATAGCATTTTCTCTTATTCCTGCTACAGGATCTTTTAATGCTCCTGCAATAACTGCCGGGTCAAGCGCGCCCATTCCCTCTAAGGTCCAAAGAGCATGAAGACGTCCCTGTTCTGAAGAGGTATTTTTTGCCATCCCGATCAACCCTGGAATTGATTTCTTGTCATTGCGGTCAACCAGTAATCGTTGGGCATTAAGCCTCCACCAATTATTTTTGTTAGCAAGCTGTTCAATCAATTCATCATCGCTTGCATCGCCTAACTTCAACCCCTTTGTCCATTCAGCAGGTTTTGCATCTTTGGGAGTGATACGGTATATGCGCCCTTTGTCTGAGCCGTCATATAATCCTCCCGCAGCAATTGCTTCATCAGACATCCATTCGGGAGATTCAATAACCTTCCTGTAATAGTCTAACATGTATAGCGCTCCATCCGGCCCCACATAGAAATTTACGGGCCTGGCCCATGCATCAGTAGAAGAAAGGAATTCCTTATGTTCGAGAATGCGGCTGGCAGTGAAGCTCGCTCCGCTATCTTTAAGCACATCAACATGAACCAGATTATATACCGGCTCTGCTATAAAAGTCACATTTTCGTTATAAGACGCCGGGAAAGCTCCTCCCAGGTAAGCGGTAATTCCACTTCCTGAAGTCATCACTCCGACACCTGACAGCAACTGCCGGTCAGGATGAATAGTAGTTGGAAATACCTCAGGAGCATTCAAATGATCAGACATGTTTTGTACGGCATCAGAAACCGGTAATGCAGCATTTCTTTTAAAATAGCGGTTGGCTACTACTTCCTGGTATCCCTGGTTTGAATTGTTGCAGCCGAACCAATGTCCCCATTCATCAAATGTTTGTCCAAACTGGCAATTACTTGACATCATCTCAATCTGTTTTTGATCGGGCCGGAAGCGAACGGAAAGTCCATTGGCATTCTTTGGTAAACCGGGGCTACCGGGCGAAGATGGAAAAACAATTTCTGATCCTTCATCCCCAAATTCTTCCTTGTATTTTTCTGTGGACACAGAGCCCTGATGTGCGAGGTAAATCCAATTATCCAATCCATACACAGGATTATTTACATTATGCTGCGGGTTTGTTAGAGCAAACCCGGTAAGTACCGTATCTTTAATGTCTGCCTGCCCATCGCCATTGGTATCTTCAAGATATAGAATGTTGGGCGCATCAGCAACCAACACACCTTTTTTCCATCGCATGATACTATTAGGCAGATCAAGCCCTTCAGCAAAAACGGTCCTTTTATCCATGACGCCATCCCCATTTGAGTCAGTAAGAAGTATTATTTTGCCGGTTCCGCTTCTGTCAAGAGGATAGCCATGCATCTCAACCACATACATCCGTCCATATTCATCAATTTCCATATCCACAGGATCAGAGATCAAAGGTTCTGAGGCGATCATTTCAATCTTAAAACCATCAGCTACCTGGTAAGTTGAAAGCGCATCCTTTGCTTCTACTGCTGTTGAGCCATTTTGTTTTTTTTGACTGCATGCTGTGATGCTTACGATCAGAATGACATACATTAAATGAGAAAAGCGCTTTTTAAGAATAGGGTAATGATACATTTTGGAATGAAAAGTTTTAGTATGAACGACCAATTTTCCGGAATGTTTCTTCAGTTTACACTAATGCTTTTTTATACACGCAAAATACATTCTTCAAACCAATTTATCTTTTGTATTTTCCATAAACAGGTTGTCCTGGAAAAACGTTAGGAACGGTATTTTTATTTTTAACCACTAAGGTTCCGTTGATTAACACATGGATAATCCCCTCAGAGAATTCTAATCCTTTATCAAAACTCGCTTTATCAATAATGGTTTCACTATTAAAAATAGTAATATCGGCATCACATCCAACCTGTATGCGCCCTTTGTATCGCATCACTGGGGCTATACTCTGTAATCTTTGCGCAGGCATCAGTGTCATTTTTCTAATTGCTTCCGACAATCCTATTATTTTATCCTGCCTTACATATTTACCAAGGACTCTTGAAAAAGTCCCCGCAGATCTTGGATGTGCTAATTTTGCGTACGGCATACCATCCGAAGCAATCAGGATATTGGGTGATTTGATACCCGCTTCAATCCATTCAGGTTTCATCATGTGTATTACTACCATTCCTCCCTTTTCCCGGAATTTTGAAAATGTATTTTCTGTTAGCCTTTCTCCGGTTTCTACCCACTGCAAATCGTTGTAAGATATACCCAGTTTTTTCTGCCAGCCTTCTTCAAACATAGCAGATTGGATAAAAGTGGATGCCGCTGTATAAGGATATATTTCAGAAGTTATATCCATACCTCGCTTTTGTGCTTCATTAATCATTTCTATACAGAGTTCAATCTCACTGAGGGTCATACTGTTCAGATGAACTAAATGTAAACTCGAGCCTGTGATAGCTGCATCTGAAATAGCCTGTTGAATGGCAAGAGCGCCACCTTCACGTACATGTACAAAAATCGGAGCTTTTATGTCAGCAGAAAACTGATTCACCCTGAACACCTCCTCTCGTGTAGCCCCTGGATGATAGCCAATTGGGACACCTATACCAATGCCTCCGGCTTCAAGTTCAGCACGCATGTTGTCTATCAGAAGAGGTATGTCTGAAACTTTCAAAGACTTATAAAAAGACGGATGTGCAAGAAAGGATAATGTTTGCCAGTTTACTTTGGCCCATGCACTCTGCGGATATGTTTTCGTTAGAAAATTAAATGTATCATTTTGTTTGTCCATAGCAACTGCCCTTGCATAAGACCATGAAACACTGGCCCCATAGTTAATTAAGGCCTTTGATTTCCGAAGAGCATACCATTCTTTTAAATGCGACAAGCCCCATTCTAATTCCATAGCAGTAGTCACGCCATCATGTACCTGATACTCTTGCTCTATATTGCCGATACCATGTGCATGTATATCTATAAATCCCGGGGCAACCACCAAACCGGAAACACTTATTGTTTCTTTTCCACCGATTGGTTCGGATGTTATTTCTGTAATTCTACCATTTCTAATACCAATATTTCTAACTGCGTCAAGATTTGTTTCCGGATCAATTACTCTTCCTCCTGTCAAAACAAGATCATATAGGGCTTTAGACTGGGCCTGCAAATAGTTAACCTGGCAACGTCCTCCAAGAATAATTGCAAAAAAAAGATAGAACAATTTTAAGAAACTCATATTTATTTTACTATCAGAATATGGCAGATGATTATGTTTTACCAAAAGAACACTCATGTTTTTGATAATTTTAGTGATAATTATTTCTTTCAACGGAATCACTGGATTTCTAAAATCAGTCTTGAAGAGACTACCCTTCAAAAAATCATAAAAGGGATTTCAAGTACCCTACTTTTTATTTAAAACTGTTGCCCTAATTATTCAAACTATGAAGTATTAAATTCAATCCATAAAAAACTCAACTGGCCGGAACTAATGTAATTTCTCTAAAATCCATCAGTCCACCATTTTTAAATTTCGTTTTTGGTTTAAAAATTATTTTTTGTAATCCGGACGATAATTTTATTCTTCCAATTTTTTGCACTTTGAAAGTTTCCCACGATCCGGTTTTTTCCACTTCTCCTATGATTTTTTGACCTGCCGCCTGTAATATATATGACTCGTCCTAAAAAAAGTTTACAGTTTAATAGATAAATCCTGAAATAGATTTACAGGATGATTTTTATTTTTATTTTCAAAAGTATTTCTTTTTTTAAAATAGTTTTTCCATAATCTCTGAGTGTTTGTTTTTTGATTGTTATGTAATTTATTGGGGGTTAAGTTGCCGATACTCATGTGTGGCCTTTGATTGTTGTACAACCCGATAGCCTTGTGTAGTTGTTTCTTTGCTTGTGGTAAGGTGCCGGTTTGATAGTGTTCCAGGTATTCTTCTTTGATTATTCCATTTACTCTTTCGGCTATAGCATTTTCTAACGGGTCTCCGTTTTCGGTCATGCTAATCCTGATGCCATTGTCCTGTAATAGCTTTACATACTTTCCACTGCAATACTGTATTCCTCTATCGCTATGATGGGTAAGCTGCAATGGCACAGCAGCCCCCCAAAGGGCTGCAAGGGCCATTTGCAGCGCTTGAATGCTTTGGATAGCTTCCATTGTTTCTGCCACATGGTAACCAACAATTTTACGAGAGTAAGCATCAGTGATTAAGCTGATGTAAAGATGTTCACCTGTGGTTATCTTCCAATAAGTGATATCGCTTACCCATAATTGATTAATTGCCGTGGGAATAAAATCCCTGATTAAGTTAGGATACTTTCTCATCCAGTGATTGGAGTAAGTGGTTTGTATCCTTCGCTTTCTTTTTTTTACCAGCAACTGGTTGGCAGACAGCAGATCAAACAAGGCATCTCTTCCCATCTTTATACCATGTTCCATCATAAAGGGCTGAAGCATGTCATACAACTTCCTGGTACCTATTACTCTATGTTCTTTTCTTATAACCATTACTTCCTTTAATATTAATAAATCAGCCGTTTGCATGCTTTCCGCTTCCCATGAATGTTGATAATATGCCTAGCGGGTGATACCAAATAATCTGCAAATACGGCATAGGCCTACCTTAAGGTATTTGCATTTTAATTCATGGATTATTTGGTACTGGGCTTTTTTCTAATCGGAATCTTTAGTTCGGATTCTGCTATCTCTATCATTCTTCGATAGCCCTCAGCCTGTAGTTTAGCGTCTTCAAGCTCCTTTTTAAGAAACTCAATTTGCTGTTGCTCCGGAGTTAATGATTGTTTCTTTTTGTGTTTATTTGGCAACGTTTTAAAATTTTCGATGCCAATATAATTACATTTGGTAATGCGCTGGTCATTACCGGCCAAATACCCTAAACTCCTGAGCCATGTATGGATAAGTGAATGGCTGCTAAGATTGTATTTGCGAACTAAATCCCGAAGCCGGGCACCTTCATTGATATGCTCTTTACATACCTTGTGCTTTAACTCAATACTATAAACATTCTTGCTTACATAGTAGGTTTGATCTTCCATTTTTACACTTTTTTGTGTAAACCTATTTTAGGACAAGACAATACTCTTGTCCCGCGTCTGAATCTGATACAGACCATTCCAGATACACATTGTAATCACCCTTTTTTGGAATCTTGGTTTTCCATTCAATATAATCGTTTGATGTAAACCACCCAAACGCTCTCCATTCCGGCATATATTTAATTTTTGGCCCCACTGGCTCTCCATTTTCTGCATTCAAACTTATAGCAGAATTTATTTCTGATAATAAATCTGTAGTGTTTCCCTTAATAGCCTTGAATGATGCGGGCAAAAGTTCATGTACAGTAGCAACAATCATGTCTTCTACTTCTTCTGATAATCGTGATGGTTGATTATAAAAATAAATATGCCCTTCCGCTTCATAACCACCTTCTCTTAATACTCTCTTTGAAGGTATATAGCACCTAACATCATTAGAATAAGCATTCACCCAAAGCCGTTCTGCACCCAGTTCTCTTTTAAGCCGTAGCGAATAATCTACAACCACTTCGCCTCCTAAGAAAAGCATTGCCATTTCATTACCAAAGGTCCAGGTTTGCACAGGATAAGAAAGTGTTGTAGGAATGGGTACTCCTCTTGCCAGTTGTTCGAGAATAACAGTGGCATTGTACGCTTTAGGGCCGCCTTCCTTCATAGCTTGAGAAAGATCATTAATTGTAGTTATTTTTTCAAAAGGAATTTCTATTATTTTAAGCCTGGCAACAGGAGGAGAATTGAGCACCTGTAGTGGTAACGCCAGCAACCTTTCGACTTCATCAGCAATTTCTTTTCCGTGAGTGGTAGCATCTTCAAGCCTTCCTCTCGGCAAATCAGGATTGGCATCTGCTCCACATCCTGCTGCAATCAGAGCAGTAGCATCGGGATGGTTTATTTCTATTAATCGTTGAGCTTCCCCATTCCAGTCGCCATGCCAGCTTGTGATGTTTCCACCGAGAGTAGTACAATGGCAAGCATAATTTACAAATACAGCACGAAGTTTTCCATTAATATCTGTAACCCTTAAAAGAGGGAGAGAATGATCCTTAGGCCCTTTAGGATAATTACGTTGAGCCACCCATTTCCCGTTTTCAATAAGACGTCGGTTAATAGCAAAAGTTACCTTCCCTTGGCCCCATGATACTAGCGAAGGCTGACGTGAATTTAATGCAATCTGTGCTACCTTTTCCAATTTATCAGTTAGCTGACTGGCATAAACCGCTATTTGCACCATCTCTTCTTGTGTAACAGGCGGATCGCTGAACATTTTTGTCAGGTTCATAGTATTACCTACTTCAGGGCCAGAGTGTGTATGTGATGAAGTAATGGCCAGGTTTGCAGGATCAATGCCGTTTTTCAGCAAAAGCCGGTGCGTCACTTCCCGGGTAATATATCCTGGGATAGCCAGCAAGTCACAGGTAATAAGTAAAGAAGTGCTCTGAGCATTACTACCAAAAGCTAATGCTTTTGCATGAAGCTTATGAAGCGCTTTATCAAAAGGTTTTACACCTCCCTCCGAACCACTCCGTCTGATATGACCGGCCATCCGCATTGGTCCTTCTGGCGTAATATCAATCCTGGCTACGCCAACATCCATTTTGCTTCCGGTAATTTGTTGAGCAAATACAGTTTCAGAATATAAAAAAAAATTAAGGCCAAAATTGCAGATGTTTTTATATGTAGGTAAAGTTTCATAAAAATAAAATATTGTATTGTCGTAAGCTTAAAAAAAATCTTAAATATGTCAAACAAAATTGGCTTGTTCGTCATAACCTCTAACTTTTAACTTTCAAGGATACTCTTGGTTACTTCCATAATTCATCAATCAGTTGTACAGTGCGATCTACCAATATCTGACCTCCTTCCGGACCAACCAGATTACTTTGACAAACGGCACTATAGCCGCCTCCCATCTTTGCTTTTGACGTAGGAAGATAGGTTCCAGGGCCTGCAAGCTGAACAACAAAAGTCTGTAAGGCCTTACTTCTGCCTTGAATACGAATACCAAAATCTGTAAAGAGCTCAAATTGATTGGTACAAATTGCAATATCTCCCAAACGTACTATATGTATCTCCGTATCGTGAATGGGATTTGGTGTTGTTTGCTGCATCTTATAGCGTCTTACGACATCTCCGTACCATATCATTTTTCCATGTTCCTTTTCTCCTGCTTTCGGCTCTGCCGCTATTGCTACCGCCGCCGCATCACTTACCGACTTTGATTCCAGATACTCTGTTTCCGTTATAATCCTCATGGGTAATGAAAGAGTTTCTACCTTATGAGAAAGGATTATATTATCATGGCGATCATTTTTTACTATTTCATAAGTTTCTTCAACAGAGTTTACAATACGCTTTGCAATTACATCAATACGGCTTAATTTACTAAGATTACGCATGCGTTCTTCTGCCTTTTTGCGATACATTAGATGAGGCGACTGGTCTCCAGCCGCTCCAATCCATCCCATAACCAGGAGGCCTGAACCGAAACGCTTCTTTAGGAGAACCCTTACAGCGTGCCAGTAATCAGCATCAATAGTTGTAGCGTTTTCAACTTCCTGCGCAGGGCATGGTACATCAATACTCGTTGCAATTAGCTCCCCATCTTTATTCCAAAAAAAAAGTGTATTCACATCATGGTCTTCATACCCTTCCAAACTTTGAAACTCCCGTAAATCTGTTTTGCCATACATCTTAGAAGTGCCGTCCGTATAGACAGCACGGCGGTTATGGGCAATAGTAGCTGTACCGAGACCCCATGTTACACTACCTTTCTTGCGTGCTTTCCATGCTTTAACAATGGATTCAGTAACCCGTTGCGCAAAAAGTTGCTGATAGGCTTCCGGTTGCGAGACTCCCTCTTTGGGTATTTCATAAAAGCCACTTTCAATAACCGGTGAAGTATGCGTATGAGTAGCGCTTAATACAATTTTTTTTACGTCTAACTCCGGGATTTGGGCTTTTACCTGTTTACGTACCAATTCATTTAATATTGCTGGAATAAAAACGAGATCACAAGCTACAAATACAGTTTGATCTACAGAAAGAGAACCATTACGTGTTTCCAATGCTACCACGTTAGTTATCAACGGAGTTCTCGCTGTATGTCCGATACGGAGATAAAATTGTCCTTGCAGGGCTACAGGCAAATCAGGCGTAATATTAGCTTCGGCGGTACCGATGTAAAGATCGTTACCGCGTGTTACCGATACGCACAAAAATAAAAGCAAGATGATTGCCGTTGAAGTTATTCTTGCCTGACATGCTAAGCCAATGATCTTGTAATTGGTTCCTATTGATAATTTGCCAATTAATTTTACATTCATTATTATGCTATTTAAAGGTAATTACTGCTATTGTCCATTATTATCTTATTATTCAAGTTCATAAAATACCTTGTAAAACCCTGCGCTTCTAAATCCTTAATTTTGTTCCTAAAATAGGAGCAACCTCGTTTTACCAGCCTGGATTTTGTACCAGCTTTGAATTCAGCGCTATTTCCTGAGTCGGAATCGGCCTGAGGTATAATCTATCATTCCATTTTCTGCTTGTGAACCCTGGATATAGTATTCGGTAGTTTCCGGTTTTGGGGTCTCTTGCACCTTGAATAGTCTTGGGATTCTCGAGCAATTTGCCGGCTTTCCAGCGTACTATATCATCCCATCTGCTACCTTCACCACATGTTTCAATACGACGTTCGCGACGGATTTCATTAATAAGGGGAGATACCGGAACCTCCCAATTGGGCCAATTAGGATCGGTAAAACCTACATTAACAGAAAGGTGAGGCATAGCTACGCGCTCCCGCAACTTATTGATAGTAGCGTCTAACACAGCCTGCGTGCATTCTCCTAATTCAGCTTTAGCTTCTGCATAGGTAGCCAATAATTTGCCATAACGGAAAATAAAATCATCAACAACACATTGATTCTGTAATCTATCTACCTCATAGGGAGAATAGCCTTTAAGAATATAATAGCTTGTGGTGCAATAATTATTATCAAATTCGGGCATAGGCCTATACTCCAAGGATCCATTTTCATATATTCGATATACACGACCAACATTATATGTAGATTGTTGCATGCGGGGATCCCTGTTGACAAATTCATCTCCAAATACTGCATCACCGTTGTATAGCGGGCTAATAGAAATAGGCAACCCATCAGTACAAAGGTAAGATTCTACAAAATCTTTAGTGTATCCGGTATGTGGTTCGCCCATCTGACGGACGTTATTATGCATTCTTTTGTCTCTAAGAAAGCGCTGAACCATAATCCCTTCCGAATTTCCTTTCAATTCATACTGAATAAATAAGTCATAGAAATCGTTGTTGGGTTTGCCTGTACTGTACACTTTAAACATCCCTGAATTAATTACCAATTCTGAAGCCTTTACAGCCTCTCTCAACATGGGCTCATAGTCTCCGAGATTGTGATATTTCCTGAAAGTCCCTTCAAACAAATATACCTCAGCTTTAAAAGTAGCAGCAGCATATTTGGTCAAACGATCTGTTGGAGAAGTTTCCGGCAAATTCGTAATGGCAAAATCCAAATCTTTTAACATATTGGCCATTACTATTTTTCTGGAATCTCTTGCATTTAATAATTCCGGCGAATCAATATTTAAATCGTGCTCCAGCCAGGGAACATCGCCAAAAGTCTTTACTTTTATAAAGTAATAAAATGCTTTAAAAAATCGAATCTCTGCCTCGTATCGTAAAATATCAGCATTAGATTGCATAGTAGCAATCCGGTCAAGCGCATAATTACATCTACGTATCCCTAACCAATCTGCCTTGCCCCATCCTCCTCCTGTTGCTGGTAGAGTATATTCATCCCACGTATAAGTATCACGTGCCCCAGGACCATTATTATCACTTGTATTGTCGTTCTGCCAGATATAATTAGGATTTTTTAAATCTGAATAAAATTGATTGGCATACATTTCCAGATCTGAGGAGCTTTTCCAGAAACTGGCATCATTAATTTTATCTAATGGTAGCTTTTCCAAGTATTTATCATTACACGATGCTACAGAAAACAGTGAAATGATTATTGCTATAAAAGATATATTTTTCATTTTTATTTTTTTACATTGTTAAAAATCAACATTTAATCCAAATGATACCGCTCTATTCAGCGGATACGACATTGCGCTAGTTTGTTCGGGGTCTGTAATTTTTACCATTTTAGTGGTTTCCCACAAGTTATTTCCAGAGAAATATACTTTTACTCTTTTAATTCCCCATTTCTGAGTCAGGTTTACTGGAATCGTATATCCAAGTGTCAATTGCTTTAACCTCATATAAGCAGCATTTTGTAAAAAACGGGTTTGCACAGCGGTTACATCATTTCCTCCTGTAACAAGCGGTCTTGGGTATTTGGCATTTGGATTTGTCGGAGTCCAATAATCTGTGATTACTTTACCCTGAACACTCCATTCATCATTATAAGCATTAATGAAGTAATTCCCGGCAATCCACATATCACGTTTGGCAACTCCCTGCAAGAAGATATCTAAATCGAACCCTTTCCATGATACATTCGGCCTAAAACCAAAGCTATAACGAGGAGTGTTGTTTCCAATAATCTTCATATCACCATGATCATCTAATGTTTGTTTTCCCCTGGTAATCTTACCGTCACCATTCAGATCTTCAAACCAAATATCTCCTGCCTGGCGCTTTCGCCCGCTAATATTTTTTTGATCTAAAGCTGCTGCTTTTTCATCTGTTTCAAAAAAACCTCCTGTTACCAAACCCCATATACTACCTATTTTTTGACCTACATAGTAATCAGAAATAATTCCACTTGGATTACTATATCTCAAAATCTCCGCAGTATAATCTGATAATAAAAATGTTACCCCATATCTCACTTTATTAATAGTATGGTTCCAGTCTATAGTAAGATCGAATCCCGTAGTTTTCATATCGGCTGCATTTGCCTGGGGTTCAGCTACAGCTAAAACAGCGGGCAAAGTTTGCGATTTGGTCAGCATGTTTTTGGTATCTCGTCTATAAACATCAAAGGTTCCACTTAATCTGTTATTCAGGACTGAGACATCTATACCAAAATTCCGTTGTGTAACAGTTTCCCATGTCAGTGTTGGGCTTACTAATCCTGGAGCGTAAGCTGTCATAGGTGCTTCGCCATTAATAAGATAATTCGCTGCACCCGTTGTAAATGTTGCTATATATGGATAGTAACCAGGAACATTCTGATTACCTAAATTCCCATAAGAACCCCTCAATTTCAACATATTAATTGAACTTTTTAAGCCTTTAAAGAATGCTTCATTATCCACCCTCCACCCAACAGATACAGAAGGGAAAAAGGCAAACCTGTCCTTTTTAGCAAATTTTGAAGTGCCGTCATACCGGCCATTGAATTCAACTAAATACCGATCATCGAAACTATAATTTATGCGGGAAAATGCACCTCTGATGGCATATTCCTGGTCGCCATCGGCAGCATATCTTTCACCAGAAGCCAGACTCATTTGAGGTATCGTACCTACCATTAATTTCTCACGCGTTGCCTGGAACCATTTATTCGAGGTGTTTTCCTGATTCAAGCCAACCATTATTTTAAAGTAATGTTTATTAAAAGTATTTTCATAATCAGTATAAGCGTTAAAAACATAATACCTGTCTGTATAACTTGTACGGGTAACAGAACTTGGATTAGTGTATGGATAATAACCGGAAAGCCCTGCTCTATCATACATGGGTAGCTGCCTGCGATAATCTAATTCATCTGTATTTTTTATATTATAGGAATAATCCAGATTAAACGTCATGTTCTTAATGGGCGTGAGTTTAATGACACCTGTTAACCATGAATCACCAATATCTCTTGTTCTATATCCGCCCTCTTTTTGCATTTGCACTAGATTTGGCACAGAACCTAATGATGCATAATGTCCGTCAGGAAGATAAACCGGCCAATTTGGCCATTGGTGAACCTGGAACATGTTTCTATCTTCGTTAAAGTTGCCACTTTTATCATTCGGAGGATATTTTTTATTGCTATTGTTTAATGAAATCCTAGTGCCTATGTCAATCCATTTGGCTAAACTATAGGTTAAGTTGGTCATAAAATTGTAGCGATTAAATCTTTCATTGAAATTTTTTGCAATACCTTCTTCGTTAAAGTAAGAAAATGAAGTATAATATTTAAACTTATCAGAACCGCCACTTATGCTGGCAGTATGCTGTTGCTGAGGGTAACTGTTTCTTAAAGTCAAGCTAGGCCAATCGGTATTAGCAGCAAATGCATAAGTAGTGGGAGATTCATTAGGATGTTGGAAAACATCTGGTTTCGTCGGGTCATTAAAGTGAGCTATAATGGCAGCCTCATAATATTGGTCAAACTGATAATAAGGAGTTCCGTTTACTCTCATATTTCCCTCATTCATATACGCCATACGTTCCATCACATTCATTGTTTCGAATCTGATTGTAGGTTTGTTTATCGAATAATTTGAAGACAATGATATTAACGGTGAGCTTTTCTTACCACTTTTTGTGGTAACCAAAATTACCCCATAAGCGGCACGAGCACCGTAAATTGCAGCCGAAGCCGCGTCTTTCAACACAGTAACGTTGGCTATATCATTTGGATTTAGGAGGTTTATGTCCATAGGTATTCCATCTACCAATATTAAAGGACTACCTCCATTTATTGAAGTATTACCCCGAACATTGAATGAAGCACCTTTGCCGAGAGATCCATCACTTTGAGTAACATTAAGATTTGCTATTGTACCTTGTAGGCCCTGACCTATGTTAGTAATCGGCCTACTCTCAAGTACTTTTGAATCTACATTTGCTACTGCGCCTGTAAGATTAATCTTTTTTTGAGTTCCGTATCCTACCACTACTACTTCTTCTAATGAACCGCTGGAACTTGCCAATGAAATATTAATAATTTCCCGGTTATTCACAGTTACGTTTGAAGTCTCATATCCGACGTAAGTAATAATCAGAGTCCCATTTTTGGGCGACTTAAGTGAATAGTTCCCATTTTCGTCGGTAGCAACTCCAACATTAGTTTCCCTAAGTTTCACAGAAACACCGATTAAAGGCTCTCCTGATTTCTGATCTGTTACTTTCCCAGAAACGATGATGTCCTGTGCATTTGCTGTAATTTTTAAACACAGAAACAGTGTTAAAAGAAAAATCCAACGATAGAAAAATTGCCTCCTGAAAAGAGAAACAGATAGTTGATGACTGTTACTTTTTGTCATAGTTTTAAGTTTTAATTTAATGATATAGAAGATCTTTTGAAAAAATGTGTTAGTTTGTTTTAATAGCCGTGCAATAATTAAGAGTTAGTTTTATTTACGTAAAACTACTTTTTCGTTTTGTAGAAAAATATTACCTTATTACCCAAAAATTGTAAAAAATTATCTCTCATTTGAAAAGATCTCATCAGCAGGTGTTATTTCAATAATGCATCAACACAGTTGCTACATCTCCAATAAATAAAAATGTCAGCGGTCAATGTTATGAATTACTATCATAACCCTTCTTTTTAGTGTGATTATTTTGGTTTAATAAACATATACTCAGAACGATCAATCCATCCAGTCCTTAAGTCAAGTCTGAACCAACCTTCTGCATTTTTTTTATGGATTCTTGAGGGAGAGAATGAACCAAATTCCTTAATATCATACTCAAACCATGATTTACCCAAGTCGGGTGAAATTATAAATCCAAGAGTAAAGGGAGAAGCAACAGCAACATGTGTAGCTAGTATCACTCTATCCTCAATGATCATTGTGCCTGATTCATATTTTGGATTAAACAATAATGTATGGGATTTTGGATTAGCAATATCAGCCGGATGGCAGCGAAAGATCCCCCTGTCATAAGGTTCTGGTCCATTAGCATCACTGATCCAATACATCTGGCCATCAACGAAATTTATTCCACCTGCTTTATATCGTGAATTTAGGCTTTCCGTGATAATTACCTGCCAGCTCCAATCATCTTTTGCAGCATCATATTTCCCACGCAACCAGTGACATTCCCATCCTTTTGGTCTATTCCCATCGCCTGTACAGGCATAAAAAGCATCTTCCGCCGGATTATAGGCAACAGAGTGAATATGACGGCAAATTATAGGATTGTTAGAATTGCCTAACAACGTACCCCCGGCACCTCCACCAGATGAACCATTGTCGCTAAAATATGGATTTTCTCCAAAAGAATAGGCTATCTTCACTGTCCGTCCATTATCGACCGAATAATAGATATTTAATGGGGTAGCCCCACCTATCACGTTTCCATAATTTCCCCAAACTAACATTTCTTTCCCGTTAATAATCCAGGAATCATTTCCCGTGAGTGTATGAAAATACCAGCCTGGGTTATCCGGATTTTTAGGAGTATGGGGAAGATAATCTGAGTTATCAGTGTCCTTTACAATAATTTCATTATAGGATTTAAGTTTTTTTGTGCATAGATACAATCTTTCGCGTGTAGCAAAGAGTACCTCTCCATTATTGAAAATATGACTGAAAGTAATATTTTTTGCGTCAGAAAAATTTTTCCGGTAATGCCAGGTATGGCTGTTGTCATTTGACAATAGAATTTCATTGTCTGTAAAAGAAAATGCCATATTTTTATTTTGTGAGTCAATGTATGGTACTTTCGGCGGTTTTCGATACCAGAAATGATCTGTTGATGGATTATCATCCATCCTGGCAAATTTGAAAGATACGAATACGTTAGAGGCAGGCAGCATAAAACCGCCAGCTGCAACAGCGGAAGTTCCAATAAACTGACGCCTGTTGAATTGCTTTTGTTTTGTCATATCTTTTGTATTTGCAAGTTTCAGGATTTTTAAAAATGGTGCTTTTTTAGGATTTTACATACTTCCCAAAGGTGTTTCCAGATTTTCCTCTTTTCAACTACCGATAACAGAATCTCTCTCGCTTTTAATCAATTCGGTCAAGTAACAGAATGCAATAGTTCTAATTATCACAGCTTAAACAATTTGTTTTATTGTTTATTTGCTTCCGTCCATAAACCGTCAATCAATTCTACCGTACGGTTCACCAGTATCTGTCCTCCTTCGGGACCTACCTGGTTGCTCTGAACAATGGCACTATAGCTACCGCCCTCTACCGCCTTGGCTGTAGGCAGGTAAGTCCCTGGGCCCGCAAGTTGAACAGTGATCGTCTGCAAAGCTTTACTGCGTGCTTGTATCCTGATACCATAATCAGTAAAGAGTTCAAAGGGGTTTGTACATATAACTACATCTCCCAAACGTATCACATGTATCTCTG
>Ga0209941_1000524_pt1 | contig 44860 bp, 41 predicted proteins | sample ThiBiot_300_plan_FD_183945 | JGI IMG/M metagenome (GOLD analysis project Ga0209941, IMG submission 183945) | Wastewater bioreactor microbial communities from Cape Town, South Africa - Thiocy_solids_1 (SPAdes) | ecosystem: Engineered > Bioremediation > Thiocyanate > Unclassified | place: South...
GCCGGAATCGCGCACCGCCAGCACCGCTCCGCCACCGGCATCGCGGCTCAGGCGGATGGTGATCTCGCCGCCGTCGGGGGTGTAGCGCACCGCGTTGCTGACCAGGTTGCCGAAGGCGCTGTGCAGTTCCTTCGCCGCGCCGCGCAGGTCCACCTGTGCCAGATCCTCGACCTGCACGCGGTGGCGACCACTGCTCAGTGCTTCGGCTTCGCGGCGCAGGTTGGCCAGCATCGGCGCCATCGCCACGTGCTCTTCCGGCAGCTGGTCGCGCGCTTCCAGCCGCGACAGCGTCAGCAGGTCCTCGACCAGCCGGGTCATGCGCTGCGACTGCCGGCGCATTTCCGCCAGCAGCGACGCCCATTCCGGGTTGTCGTCGGCGTCCAGCATCTCCAGGTAGCCGTGGATCACCGTCAGCGGGGTGCGCAGCTCATGCGAGACGTTGGCGACGAAGTCGCGGCGCATGTGTTCCAGGCGCAGCAGCTTGCTGACGTCACGCGCAAGCAGCAGCCACAGCTCGTCGGAATAGGGAATCAGGCGCAGGCTCAGGCGGCGGCCGGGGTCGACCGGCGAGGCCACGTCCTCCATCGGTTCGGCATTGCGCCCCGCGGCCAGCCATTGCGCCATCGGCAGCGGCTGCAGCGCGTCCGCCACCGGCGCGTTGTGGTGCTGCGGGTAGCGCAGGCCCAGCAGCGGCGTTGCGGCCTCGTTGAACCACAGTACGCGCTGGCTGTTGCGTTCCACCAGCACCACCGCGTCAGGCAGCGCCGCGGCCACCGCGCGGTAGGCGCGCAGCATCTCAAGCAGCCGCCGCTTGCGCGCGCGCATCTCGGTCTGGCCGCGGAACAGCAGGGCGTCCAGCGCGTTCCAGGCGCCGCCGTCGGCGCCGGGCGCCGGCCGCTGGCGCGCCGCCAGCCGCCGCAGCACCCGGTGCAGCCGCCAGTAGTGCCAGGCCACCACGCCCAGCGCGGTGACCGCCAGCGCCGGCCAAGGCTGGCCCAGCAGCAGGCCCAGGGCCAGTCCGGCGAGCAGCACCAGGGCGAGTTGTCCCAGCGTGCGGAACCAGGCTTGGCGGGCTTCGGGCGACATCAGGCAAGTATCCGTGTTTGCTCCCGGGCCTGCTTGCCGGGGGAGGGTGGGCGGCACGGTGCGATCTGCGCCGCGGCTTCGCCCGCGTCCGGACGAAGCGGGTTCAGACCGCCGCGGAGAACCGATAGCCGGCGCCGCGCACGGTCTGCACCATCGCATCCAGCTGGTGCGGCTCCAGGGTCTTGCGCAGGCGGCGGATGTGCACGTCGACGGTGCGCTCTTCCACGTACACGCTGCCCCCCCAGACGTGGTCCAGCAGCTGGGTGCGCGAATACACGCGCTCGGCGTGGGTCATGAAGAAGTGCAGCAGCCGGTATTCGGTGGGTCCCATCTGGATCGGGTGCGAGGTGCCGTCCAAGTCGGCGAACACCCGATGCGCGGCGCCATCGATGCGCAACGCGCCGACCTGCACGCTGCCGTCGTCGTCGTCGTCGCGCGACCGCCGCAGCACCGCGCGGATCCGCGCCAGCAGCTCGCGTGCGGAGAACGGCTTGACCACGTAGTCGTCGACGCCCGCTTCCAGCCCGCCGACGCGGTCGTTTTCCTCGCCGCGTGCGGTCAGCATGATGATCGGGATGTCGCGGGTCAGCGCTTCGCGCCGCCAGCGCCGGGCCAGTTCCAAGCCGCTGGTGCCGGGCAGCATCCAGTCCAGCAGGATCAGGTCCGGCACCCGTTCGGCGATGCGCTCCTGGGCCTCGCGGGCGTCGGCGGCCAGCAGCGGCGCGTAATCGCCCTTGCGCAGCGCATAGGCCAGCATGTCGCGGATCGCGGGCTCGTCTTCGACGATCAGGATGTGCTTTTGCATGTCGTCCGATGGTCGCGCCGCGGTGGGGCGCACGCCATCATTACACGACGGTTTGGTGACAGTTTCGTGACCCTGTCACCTGCCGGTACGGACACCGAAGCCCAGCCGTCCGCCGCGCACCTCCTCGTCGTGGACGCCCTGCCTGCGCAGTTCCAGCACGGTTGGGGTGATCGCGGCGATGCGCGCGTCGATGCGGGCGCGGGCGTAGTAGTCGAGGTCGTCGCGCTTCTTGAGGTTGTTCAGCTGCACCAGCGCCTGCTCCGGGCGGCCGGACAGGTAGGCCGCCTCGGCCCAGGCCTCGCCGGCGCGCACCGGTTCGCCGGCGATCTCGTTGGCGCGCGCATAGGCCTGCTGGAACGGCAGGTCGTCGCCGGCGCCGCCCAGGAGGGGACGCAGCACGGCAACCGCACGGATACCGGCTTCGCGGGTATTGCGCTCGCCCAGCAGCCGCGCATACCCCAGCGCCAGCGCGCGGTGGGTGGGCATCCGCGCCAGCAGCGCCTCGAAGCGGCGGTCGGCGTCCTGGGCGTGGCCGGTCCGGGCCTCGGATTCGCCCAGCGCAATCTGCACCCACAGGTTGTCCGGCCGCGCCTGCGCCAGCGGGCCCAGTTCCTGCAGGGCCTGCGCATGCTGCCCGGCCTGCTGGTGGGCGAATGCCAGTCCGTAGCGGCGCGCCTCATCCAGCGGCGCCTTGGCGCGCATCTGCTGGTATTCGCGGATCGCCTGCGCCGGCGTTGGCGCGCTGAGCACGCGCAGGCGCTCGCGCGCCCAGTCGAAGTCGCCGGTGCTGCCCTGGCCCTGGCGGCTGCGCGCGCCGGTGGCGATGCGCAGCCCCGGCGGCAGCAGCGGGTTGTTGCTGGGGCCGGCGGCGGCGGTGTTGGCCAGCGTGGGCTCCAGCTTGGCGGCGCGTTCGCGCGCCTCGCTGATGCGCGTCAGGGTCAGCGGGTGGGTCTGCAGGTAGCCGGGCACGGCGCCGCGTTCGTCGCCCTGGTTCATCCGCACCACCGACTGCAGCGTCTGGAAGAAGTCCGCCATCGCCTCCGGGTCGTAGCCGGCATGGGCCAGCGTGCGGATGCCGATGCGGTCGGCCTCGGCCTCGTTGTCGCGGGTGTAGTTGATCTGGCGCTGCTGCAGCACGCCCAGGCCGGTCATCAGCGCCGCCGAAGTGGCGTCGCCGCTGGAGGTGCCGCCTGCCTGCTGGGCGGCCACGATCGCCCCCAGCGTGGCCAGCAGGATCGGCAGGCTCTCGCGCTGGGCCTTCTCGGCGCCGCGCAGCACGTGCTGCTGGGTGACGTGGGAGATCTCGTGCGCCAGCACGCCCGCCACCTGGTCCTCGCGGTCGGCCGCCAGCACCAGGCCCGCGTTCATGCCGATATAGCCGCCCAGGGTGGCGAAGGCGTTGATCTGGCGGTCGCGCAGCATGAAGAAGGTGAAGCTTTGTTGTGGCCGGTCGCTGGCGCCGGACAGGCGCTGGCCGACATCCATCAGCCAGCCGTCCAGCAGCGGGTCGTCCAGCACGTAGCCGGCGTGGCGCAGCTGCGCCAGCACCATCGCACCGTATTCGGCCTGGCGGGCGGGCGAGAGCATGCTGCCGGCCGAGGAGCCGATGTCCGGCAGGCCGCGGTCCTGGGCGATGGCCGTGGCGGTGCCGGTGGCCAGCAGGCAGGCAAGCAGGGCGGTGGACAGGCGGCGCGGGAAAAGAGTCATGCGGACAGGATGCGGGCTGGGCGGGGGCGGGGCGTGAATGGGGCTTGAGCGGCTGGAAATCCAGCGCGGCGACCCCATATTCGACCAGAATCCAGCCCACAGGTTCAGGAGACCCCATGAGCGTTGCAGAGACCCCCGCCATCACCATCTACAGCACGGCGGTCTGCCCGTACTGCGTGATGGCCAAGAACTTCCTCAAGAGCAAGGGCCGCGAGTGGACCGAGGTCCGCATCGACACCGACCCGGCCGAACGGGAAAAGATGGTCGCCCTGACCAGGCGCACCAGCGTGCCGCAGATCTTCGTCGGCGACGTCCACGTCGGCGGCTACGACGACATGATGGCGCTGCACCGCGAGGGCAAGCTGGAGCCGCTGCTCGAGGGCAAGCCCGCATGAGCGGCGCCGACGACCGGGTGAAGCAGTTCACCGAATTCCGCCAGCGCATGAACAAGCGCATCCTGGACGAACCCAACCAGGTGGTGCGGCGGTTCTTCGCGCTCGACACCCAGACCTACCAGCCCGGCGCGCTGGACGTGAAGACCAAGGAACTGATGGGGCTGACCGCCTCGATGGTGCTGCGCTGCGATGACTGCATCAGCTACCACGTGGCCCAGTGCAAGGATGCCGGCGTCACCCGCGAGGAGATGTTCGAGGCGTTCTCGGTCGGGCTGGTGGTGGGCGGCTCCATCGTCATCCCGCACCTGCGCCGCGCCGTGGATTTCCTGGACCGGCTGGAGCAGGGCGAGGCCGAGGCGCCTTCCACCCACGACCATGGTTGAAGGTCGGCGGACATACGCCGTCGCACGGCATCTGCGATAATCGCGGGCTATCTGCCCCCACCCCCGGCATCGCGCGGCGCGCGGTGACGGCCTGTCTGGAAACTGGAAAATGACAACGATCACGGTCATCCGCGGCGACGGCATCGGCCCGGAAATCATGGACGCCACCCTGCACGTGCTGGACGCGATGCAGCTGGGCCTTTCGTACGAGTACGCGGACGCCGGCATGGTCGCGCTGGAGAAGCACGGTGACCTGCTGCCGGCGGCGACCATGGATTCGATCCGCAAGAACAAGATCGCGCTGAAGTCGCCCCTGACCACCCCGGTGGGCGGCGGGTTCTCCTCGATCAACGTCGAGCTGCGCAAGCGCTTCGACCTGTACGCCAACGTGCGACCGGCCAAGTGCTTCCCGAACACCAAGTCGCGCTTCAGCGGCGGCGTCGACCTGATCACCGTGCGCGAGAACACCGAAGGCGCCTACATCGGCGAGGGCCAGAGCGTTTCCGAGGATGGCGAGACCGCGGTGCTGACCCAGAAGGTCACCCGCAAGGGCTCCGAGCGCATCGTCCGCTACGCCTTTGACCTGGCTCGCAAGACCGGCCGCAAGAAGGTCACGGTGGTGCACAAGGCCAACATCCTGAAGTCCACGTCCGGCCTGTTCCTCAAGACCGCGCGCGAAGTGGCGACGCAGTACCCCGACATCGAGTGCAACGAGATGATCGTGGACAACACCTGCATGCAGCTGGTGATGAAGCCGGAGCAGTTCGACATCATCGTCACCACCAACCTGTTCGGCGACATCATCTCCGACCTCTGTGCCGGCCTGGTCGGCGGCCTGGGCCTGGCGCCCGGCGCCAACATCGGTACCGACGTGGCGATCTTCGAAGCCGTGCATGGCTCCGCCCCGGACATCGCCGGCAAGGGTGTTGCCAACCCGTGCGCGCTGCTGCTGGGCGCGGCGCAGATGCTGGACCATCTTGGCAAGCCGGATCAGGCCACCCGGCTGCGCGAGGCCATCGTCGCCACGCTGGAAGCCAGGGATTCGCTGACCCCGGACCTGGGTGGCGAGGGCAACACGATGTCGTTCGCCAAGGCGATCGCGTCGCGCCTGTAAGCCTCCATCGCGCGTCGGACTCGGCGCTGCAACGGAAAAGGGCACCGCAAGGTGCCCTTTTTCATGGCTGGCGGTCGCCCGCGCTCAGTTGCGCGACTGCAGTTTGCTGAGCAGGCGCAACAGCTCCAGGTACAGCCATACCAGCGTTACCAGCAGGCCGAACGCGGCGTACCACTCCATGTACTTGGGTGCGCCCTGTTCCACGCCCTGCTCGATGAAGTCGAAGTCCAGCACCAGGTTCAGCGCGGCGATCACCACCACGAAGCCGGAGAACGCGATGCCGATCAAGCTGCTGTCGTGGATGAAGCTCATGCCTTTGAAGCCGAACAGGCCCAGTCCGATCTGGACGAGATACAGCAGTGCGATGCCGCCGGTGGCTGCCACGACGCCGAGCTTGAAGTTCTCGGTCGCCTTGATCAGGCCGCTGCGATAGGCCAGCAGCAGCGCGGCCAGCGTACCGAAGGTCAGGCCCACCGCCTGCATCACGATGCCCGGGAAGCGCAGTTCGAACATCGCCGACACCGCGCCGAGGAACAGCCCTTCCAGCACCGCATAGGCGGGGGCGGTGTAGGGCGACCAGGTCTTCTTGAAGATCGTCACCAGCGCGACGATGAAGCCGCCGATCGCGCCGCCCCAGACGTAGGGCATTACCGCGCCGGGATTGCCGGCTGCCATCGCCGCGGAGAACTGCGCCCAAGTGAACAGCGCGCCGGCCAGCGTCAGGACCAGCAGGATGGCGGTCTTGTTGACCGCGCCGTTGAGCGTCATCGCCCCCGCGTCGCCCTGCACCAGGGTGCCGCTGCCGAGATCGAGGAAGGTGTTGTCCTTGAGTGCGGGATTGCCGCTGCGCATGGGGATCATCCTGTGCTTGGCCGGCCGTTGCCGGGACTGCCCGAGGATAGCCCGCGCGGCTGAAGGCTGCCACCGCTGGTGCGAAAGGCGGGACTCGAACCCGCACGCCTTGCGGCACTGGAACCTAAATCCAGGGCGTCTACCAATTCCGCCACTTTCGCGCGCCGGCATTGTAGCGGCGCCGACTGGCGCCGCGGGCGAACCGCCGGTTCGAATCCTTCGTTGGCAGGCGTCGGACAAAACCGGATAGGTGAACTATTGGGGGAGGCGAAGTGAACTATTCTCCAGCGGACGGTCTTGCTGGCAGGAGGAGGTGGAGCCTGGAGGGGCGCGTAGCTTCTCTTCAAGGGGGCTGGCCTTCTGGACCTGCATGCTTTCACGTCATCTTCTTCGCTTCAAGCAGTCCGTAGAGGGTGCCCTCAAGGTACGTCTGACCTTGCTCAGCGCCGATTCTGTGATGGAACCCTGAGAGCTGGCTCCTAGAAGTTGGCCCAGAACGCAGCTGCATCGCGGGAGCGTTGGTCGATCAGGCACAGGTCAGGATGCTGTAGTGCACCTTGCCGATGTGCAATAAGGTCAGCTGCCGTCAGCTCGATCACTTGATCGAGATAAGGAACCAACACAAGTGCATATCCTTCTTCAGGGTTGACCCCGGATCCCGTCATGGAAGTCGGTCCGATTGCGACTGTGAACAACGAGTTCTGGTCGACAACCAGTGTCAGCGACCAATCTTTTCCAGCGTGCATGACAAGCAACACAACGGTACCTGGGTAACAGATTAGACGCGCGAGCGAATTGCTCTGAGGCGCCAGAGTGGACACCCCCCGAACACCAGGACTTGGCGTTTCTTTCCGCGGCCATAGTCCACGGCGGAGTTCAGCAGTAGTCGTCTCCCGCAAGAAGGGATCGCCGAAAAGGCCGTATCCCACGCCAAGGGCCAGCTTGCAGACGAAGCGGTGGTCAAAGCCTGCATTCACTCCAATACGAGAGCGCATCGCCTCTGAGGCGACATGCTGCAAGACAGCGGCGGCTGCCGCCCTTTCATCGTTATTCGGCAGATCAAATCCGAGGACCGCGTCGGTGATTTCCACTCCGCTCTCGTCGACAGCCGTCGCGCAAAGGATCGTGCGAACCTTCTTTCCCTTGAACATGCGCTGGAGGCTGTTGCGGGCGATGGTCAACAAGCGGCCATCAGCCACCGTTGGCACGAAGAAGGCCGTCGATGGTTCGCGTTTGGCCGTAATAGGATTTCCACCTGCGAGCATGTCCATTCGGCTTTCATGAGCCCTGACCCAAACAACTGTTTCACCGGATGGCCCGATCCAGTGCTCTGCGATGAATCCGTCTGGCACAGCGAGCCCACGCACCTGGGTGTGCCCGATGTAGGTCAGTGGGAGACCAGGATCATTTTCCGATCTGCACAGCAGCCTAGCCGCCTGAGCCAGTGCGTTTGTGGTGAACCACGCCTTGGCGTACGACGCATCTACGAAGAGCCCGAGGCGGTTATTGCAAGCCTTGCACACGTTTTTTAGTTGGAATCGCGCTGGCGCCGAGGAACCCCCGATGAACTGGGGAACGGCGTGCTCCAAGCTCGCCTCTCCCGAGTCTTTTGATTCGCCGCAATAAAGGCAGTCAAACACGCGAATGCACCTCGCAGACTATTGGTGATCTACAGGACGCATGTCTCACAGAAGTGCATTGAGCGCCTTGAACATCTGCTCGAACCGGTCCAATGAGGTCGCCACAGTAGCGTCGTTGCCGTCGAGAAGCTCAGGGTGGCGCAACAGCCAGTTGGCTGGAACGAAGTGACCGAAGTCGGGAGCATCCGTTGGCAGAGTTCGGCAGGCGGCCTCTACTTGCTTAACGATTCGCTGGGTGCCTGGATTGGCCTTGGCCGCAGACTCGGGAGTGATGATGTTCGCCTTCTTGAGCCCGAGCGCCTTGCTGACAAGGTCGCAGTAGAAGCCAGCATCGAACAGGTCCTCGACGTCGGACTCGGTCTTGCCGGAGAAGTCGGCTGCGGTTAGGACACGTCCAGCCTTCAAGATTTCACTCTGCCGAAGGCGTTCGATCTTCGACTTGTCGCCAGCACCGTAGTCGCAAAGTGCAACGATGTTCAGGTGGTTGCCTGCGAACAAGGATGCAAAGGACGACACCTTGTCGAGCCCGCCGGTGGGGCAGATCGTCCACCGTGCATTGAGATGCTCTCTACCTCTGGACTGCAGCGCCTGAGACATCACCTGGAGGTAGACAACATCGGAGGGGCCTTCTACCAGAATGCAGTCCTTGCCGATGAAAAGTGATTGCGTGATTTCGTAGCCAAGGTGAGCCTGCAACGGGAATAGCGTGTCGCGATCGACGGACAGAACGTCCGCGGACACCTTGGTGCCCTTGACGATAGGGCGTCGCGGGTCAGTGTAGATCACGACATCTTCCACTACACGCACGTCCGCCAGGCGCTGCGCCGGCACCATGAACGGTGAATGCGACGAGTAAATCACCTGATGTTCGGGGAGGATTCGGCTCTCGATGTACCGCAACAGATCGGACTGAGCCTTGCCGTGAAGCGTTAGCCCCGGCTCGTCGAGCAGGATGATGGACTTCCCCGCGTGCTTCTTGAGCTGCTTGAACTGGGAAAGGAACGAGAAGAACCATACGAATCCCGCGCTTCGCTCGGAGAGCGGAACCGAAACGCGATGGTGTTTGTTCTCCACGCGAATTTTTGCGACGCGACCAGCGTTGAACGGAGGCGGATCTTCTTGACGCCCCTCGTTGAGCGTGATGTTCACGGCCAGGGCGTCATTCTGGCTCCAGAACTCGAAGATCTCGTCAGTGATGTCGTTTGATGCCCCTTCGCATTGGGCCACGAGATCTTCCAGCTTAGTCGCCTGTTGCAACTCCTCGATCGTCGTTCCGGCATACTCGAGGAAATCGAGGAAGATCTGATCTCCTGGGCTAAGCCGATTTTGTTGCTTGTCTTGGGCGAGCTTGTTCAGTGACAGTTCGCCGGACATACGCTCGAAGTGCGAGGTGTAGAAGAATCGCGGCATTCGTTTCACGAGGATGTCGATCGCAGCCAGCGTGGCCGAACCGTCTCGCATTCCCGAGATCGTCTTGATCAGCGCTTCCTGTGCTTCGGACTTCTCCGCTTGCGCCTTGAGCGTCTTCAGTGCTTCTGCAGTGGTCTCAGCGCTCTTGGTCGTCGCCTTGTCCTTCGCCGCAAGCGAACAGCGGGTCTCCAGATTGCGAAGACACTTCTTCTCATCGATGGGAACGGTCCAGCGGGTTTGATCGAATCCGATGTAGCTCGTGATTTGCAGTTCCGTGCTCGACAGCGGGTTGTCCCCCAGCACGGCTTCAAGGGCAGCCAAGTCGTCCTCGTCCAACGTCCACCATGTGCGAGCGACCGGAGACTGACCATTTGGATGCCGCTCATCGAACTTGTTCAGATATCGGCGCGGATAGTCGCGTGTGCGGTCGTAGGCGAATCCATCGGTCGGCTTGATGCCCTGGATCGCTCTCAAAATCGCCGTCTTGCCCGCCTCGTTCTTCCCGACGAGACACGTCAGATCGCCGATTTCGAAGACGCCACTGTCCTCGACCGAGCGGAAGTTGAGCACCTGCGCCTTCACCAGCTTCATTTGACCTCCGCAACCGTCGACTTGATGCAGGTGTTCAGGATAGCCGATGCGCCAAACGATCGTTTCCTGTACGCCTCCACGACCGCTAGGCCTGTCATTTTCAGAAGACGACTGCACCATTCAGCGCGGTTTGAAGCCTCTTGTGCATACGGCTCCTGACAGCCAGATATCAGGACTCCTCTGCACGAAACTCGTCTATGCTCAATACTCGTGTGCACCAAAGCGAGATGAGCATGGCGACCGATACCGCACCGATTACCGAGCACGGCGTGGCCACCCTGCCAGAACAGGCATGGGAGCGTGCGCGTCGTCGCGCGGAGATCATTGGGCCGTTGGCGCAGTCGGAGACGGTTGGGCATGAAGCGGCCGACGCGGCAGCCCAGGCATTGGGGCTGTCCCGGCGGCAGGTCTACGTCCTGATCCGCCGTGCCCGGCTAGGATCGGGGCTGGTCACTGACTTGGCTCTTGGGCAGTCGAGCGGTGGCAAAGGTAAAGGCCGCTTGCCGGAGTCGGTCGAACGAATCATCCGCGAGTTACTGCAAAAGCGCTTCCTGACCAAGCAGAAGCGTAGCTTGGCGGCGTTCCACCGCGAAGTTGTGCGGGCGTGCAAGCTGCAAAAGCTGCGGGTGCCGGCGCGCAACACGGTGGCACTGCGGATCGCCGGCCTCGATCCGCGCGAGGTCACTCACCGCCGGGAAGGACAAGATGCCGCCCGCGACCTGCAAGGTGTTGGTGGTGTTCCGCCACCCGTCTCCGCGCCGCTGGAGCAGGTGCAGATCGACCACACAGTCATCGACCTGATCGTGGTGGACGAGCGCGACCGGCAACCGATTGGCCGTCCGTACCTGACCCTCGCCATCGACGTATTCACCCGCTGCGTGGTTGGCATGGTCGTTACGCTGGAAGCCCCGTCCGCCGTCTCGGTCGGCTTGTGCTTGGTGCATGCCGCCTGCGACAAGCGCCCTTGGTTGGAAGGGTTGAACGTAGAGATGGATTGGCCGATGAGCGGCAAGCCCAGACTGCTCTACTTGGACAACGCGGCTGAGTTCAAGAGCGAGGCGCTGCGCCGTGGCTGCGAGCAGCATGGCATCCGGTTGGACTATCGCCCGCTCGGGCAGCCGCACTACGGCGGTATCGTGGAACGGATCATCGGCACGGCGATGCAGATGATCCACGACGAATTGCCGGGGACGACCTTCTCCAATCCTGACCAGCGCGGGGAATACGCCTCCGAGAAGATGGCCGCCCTGACACTGCGCGAGCTGGAGCGCTGGCTCACATTGGCGGTCGGCACCTATCACGGCTCTGTGCACAACGGCCTGCTCCAACCGCCGGCCGCGCGCTGGGCCGAAGCTATCACGCGGACCGGCGTGCCAACCGTCATCACTCGCGCTACGGCTTTTCTGGTCGATTTTCTGCCCATCATCCGCCGCACGCTGACCCGCACCGGCTTCGTCATCGACCACATCCACTACTACGCCGATGCGCTCAAGCCGTGGATAGCTCGGCGGGACCGCTTGCCTGCGTTCCTGATCCGGCGCGACCCGCGCGACATCAGCCGCATATGGGTGCTGGAACCAGAGGGGCAGCACTACCTGGAAATTCCCTACCGTACCTTGTCGCACCCGGCTGTCACCCTCTGGGAACAACGACAGGCGCTGGCGAAATTGCGGCAGCAAGGGCGCGAACAGGTGGATGAGTCGGCGTTGTTCCGCATGATCGGCCAGATGCGCGAAATCGTTACCACCGCGCAGAAGGCTACGCGCAAGGCGCGGCGCGACGCGGATCGACGCCAGCATCTCAAGGCAACGGCACCGCCTGTCAAAACCACGCCACCACCGGGCGCTGACATGGATGGGCAGCAGGCAGACAACCAGTTGCCGGCCAAACCGTTCGACCAGATTGAGGAGTGGTAGCCGTGGAAGAATATCCCATCATCGACTTGTCCCACCTGCTGCCGGCGGCCCAGGGCTTGGCCCGTCTCCCGGCGGACGAACGCATCCATCGCCTTCGCGCCGACCGCTGGATCGGCTATCCGCGAGCAGTCGAGGCGCTGAACCGGCTGGAAACCCTGTATGCGTGGCCAAACAAGCAACGCATGCCCAACCTGCTGCTGGTAGGCCCGACCAACAACGGCAAGTCGATGATCGTCGAGAAGTTCCGGCGCACGCATCCGGCCAGAGCCGACGCCGACCAGGAGCACATTCCGGTACTGGTCGTGCAGATGCCATCCGAACCGTCGGTAATCCGCTTCTACGTCGCGCTGCTCGCGGCGATGGGTGCGCCATTGCGACCGCGCCCACGGCTGCCAGAAATGGAACAACTGGCGCTGGCACTGCTGCGCAAGGTCGGCGTGCGCATGCTGGTGATCGACGAGTTGCACAACGTCTTGGCCGGTAACAGCGTCAATCGCCGGGAATTCCTCAATCTCCTGCGCTTCCTCGGCAATGAACTGCGCATCCCACTGGTCGGGGTCGGCACGCGCGACGCCTACCTGGCCATCCGCTCCGATGACCAGTTGGAAAATCGCTTCGAGCCGATGATGCTGCCGGTATGGGAGGCCAATCACGATTGCTGCTCACTGCTGGCCAGTTTCGCCGCTTCGCTTCCACTGCGGCGACCCTCGTCGATTGCCACGCTGGACATGGCCCGCTACTTGCTCACACGCAGCGAGGGCACCATAGGCGAACTGGCGCACTTGCTGATGGCGGCGGCCATCGTCGCCGTGGAGAGCGGAGAGGAAGCGATCAACCACCGCACGCTCAGCATGGCCGACTACACCGGCCCCAGCGAGCGGCGGCGGCAATTCGAGCGGGAACTGATGTGAAGCCAGCGCCACGCTGGCCACTGCATCCGGCCCCCAGAGAAGGCGAAGCCTTGTCTTCGTGGCTCAACCGCGTGGCCCTTTGCTATCACATGGAGGTGTCCGAGCTGCTGGAGCACGATCTTGGTCACGCTCAGGTTGATGACCTGGATACCGCGCCACCACTGGCGCTGTTGGCGATGCTCTCCCAGCGGAGCGGCATCGAGCCGGACCGGCTGCGTTGCATGAGTTTCGCCGGCTGGGTGCCTTGGCTACTGGACAGCCTTGATGATCAGATTCCAGACGCATTGGAAACCTATGCGTTCCAGCTCTCGGTGCTGCTGCCGAAACTCCGCCGTAGGACGCGATCCATCACGAGCTGGCGTGCCTGGCTGCCCAGCCAGCCGATACATCGCGCCTGTCCGCTCTGTCTGAACGACCCGGCAAACCAAACCGTACTGCTTGCATGGAAGCTGCCCCTGATGCTGAGCTGCCCGCTGCATGGCTGCTGGCTGGAATCCTATTGGGGCGTGCCTGGGCGGTTTTTCGGCTGGGAGAACGCCGACACTGCGTCGCGCACCGCCAGCGACGCGATTGCAGTGATGGATCGGCGTACCTGGCAGGCACTGACGACCGGCTATGTGGAACTGCCGCGCCGACGCATCCACGCTGGATTGTGGTTTCGACTGCTACGCACGCTGCTCGATGAGCTGAACACCCCGCTTTCGGCGTGCGGAACCTACGCGGGGTATCTCCGCCAAGTCTGGCAAGGCTGCGGGCATCCGCTGCGTGCTGGGCAAAGTCTGTGGCGACCGTATGAAACCCTGAACCCGGCAATACGGTTGCAGATGCTGGAGGCGGCGGCAACGGCAATCAGCTTGATCGAGGTGAGGGATATCAACCCGCCAGGCGAGCATGCAAAGCTGTTCTGGTCCGAGCCCCAAACCGGGTTCACCAGTGGTCTGCCGGCGAAAGCGCCGACGCCCGAACCCGTCAATCACTGGCAACGGGCGGTCCAAGCTATCAGTGACGCGATCATTGAAGCGCGGCGCGACCCCGAGACGGCACGCTCGCTGTTCGCGTTGGCTTCCTATGGTCGGCGCGATCCCGCTTCCCTGGAACAGTTGCGCGCCACCTTTGCAAAGGAAGGCATCCCCCCGGAATTTCTGTCACATTACGAGCCTGCTGGACCCTTTGCATGTCTTAGACAGAATGACGGGTTAAGTGACAAATTTTGACGACCAGAACTTTCCGGTTCACACTGTCACATAATCGAACGTATATGTGACAGGCAAAACATGCTGATTGGCTACATGCGGGTATCGAAGGCGGATGGCTCCCAAGCCACCGACCTACAGCGCGATGCGCTGATTGCGGCTGGTGTCGATTCGGCCCATCTTTACGAAGACCAGGCATCGGGGAAGCGCGAGGATCGGCCTGGTCTGGCAAGCTGCTTGAAGGCGCTGCGCTCAGGCGACACGTTGGTCGTGTGGAAACTGGATCGTCTCGGGCGCGACCTGCGCCATCTGATCAACACCGTGCACGACCTGACCGGACGTGGCATCGGTCTCAAGGTGCTGACGGGGCATGGTGCCGCCATCGACACCACGACGGCTGCCGGTAAACTGGTTTTCGGCATCTTCGCGGCGCTTGCCGAGTTCGAGCGCGAGCTGATTGCCGAGCGCACCGTGGCTGGCCTGGCCTCGGCGCGGGCGCGGGGCCGCAAAGGCGGGCGGCCTTTCAAAATGACCGCCGCCAAGTTGCGCTTGGCGATGGCCGCGATGGGGCAGCCAGAAACCAAGGTCAGTGATCTGTGCCAGGAGCTGGGCATCACCAGGCAGACGCTGTACCGGCATCTCTCGCCCAAGGGAGAGTTGCGTCCGGATGGTGCGAAATTGCTGGGGCATGCCTGACGGCCTTAAGGTCACTCGGTCGTACTCGGACTCCAGAATGCCTGGCGAACAGCCGGTAGTGCCGCAAGTCGTTTGACCAGCGCATCCAGGTCGTCACCATCGACCGACGTGGCCACCAAGGTCGCTTCGATCTCGACATCCTCCTCGCCGAAGGCGTGAATATCGAGGTCTCGCGTCGGATAGCTGCTGCGTTCCAGCTCTTCCTCAAGCTGGGCCATCACCATCTTCTGATGCGCTCGCTCGGCGATCACATAGACGGTATTCGTCACCTCGACCGATTCCACGTCCAGCGGCTTGCGGTTGATGGTGTTGACGATGGGGCGCAGCAGGGTGTTGGCTGCCAGCACGAACAAGGCACCTAATACTGCCTCCACGATCAGGTCGGCACCCGCTGCCGCACCGACTGCCGCTGACCCCCATAGGGTGGCGGCGGTGTTCAGGCCGCGCACATTGCCCTCTTCGCGCATGATCACGCCCGCACCGAGGAAGCCGATGCCGGACACCACATAGGCCATGACATGCACGGCCCCATCGTGACCGTGCAGCCGATTGGCCAAATCAACGAACAAGGCCGCGCCCACGGCCACCAGTACGTTGGTGCGCAGGCCCGCCGTGCGTTGCCGGTACTGCCGCTCGAAGCCGATCAGCCCACCGAGCACGAAGGCTGCGGCCAGGCTGATCAGGGTGTCGAGCAGGGAGGTCAGGTTGATGTTTTGAATTGCCTCCATGCTCGCCTCCTTATTGCCAGCCGTAGCGGCGGAAATAGATGCCCTTCATGGCCTGGGTCAGCCCCATGTACGCCAGCAGGATCATGGGCAGAAACACGAAGTACAGCGGCGGCAGGGCTTGCAGCTTGAAGTAGTGCGCCAACGGCCCCATCGGCAGGAAGATGCCGATGGCCATGATCACCGCCGTCATCACCAGCAGCGGCGTCGCTGCCCGGCTCTGGATGAACGGAATTTTCGGCGTGCGGATCATGTGCACGATCAAGGTCTGGGTCAGCAGGCCGACGATGAACCAGCCGGACTGGAACAGGGTTTGTTCTTCCGGCGTGTTGGCGCTGAACACGAACCACATCATGGCGTAGGTGGTGATGTCGAAGATCGAGCTGATCGGCCCGAAGAACACCATGAAGCGGCCCACATCGCCCGGCTGCCAGCGCTGCGGCTTCTTCAGCAGTTCGTCATCCACATTGTCGAAGGGGATGGCGATCTGGGAGATGTCGTACAGCAGGTTCTGCACCAGCAGGTGCATCGGCAGCATCGGCAGGAAGGGGATGAAGGCCGAGGCCACCAGCACCGAGAACACATTGCCGAAGTTCGAGCTGGCCGTCATCTTGATGTACTTGAGCATGTTGGCGAAGGTGCGGCGGCCTTCCAGCACGCCTTCCTCCAAGACCATCAGGCTCTTTTCCAACAGGATGATGTCGGCGGCTTCTTTGGCGATATCCACCGCCGTGTCCACCGAGATGCCGATGTCGGCTGTGCGCAGCGCCGGCGCGTCATTGATGCCGTCGCCCATGAAGCCAACGACATGGCCGTTGGCTTTCAGCAGGCGCACGATGCGCTCCTTGTGGGAGGGCGTGAGCTTGGCAAAGACGTTGTGGCTTTCCACGGCTTCGGCCAGCACCTTGTCGCTCATGCGCTCGATGTCGCTGCCCAGCAGCACGCCCTGCTGATCCAGCCCGACCTCGCGGCAAATCTTGGCCGTCACCAGCTCGTTGTCGCCGGTCAGCACTTTGACGGTGACGCCATGCTCGGCCAGTGCTTTGAGCGCAGGCGCGGTCGATTCCTTTGGTGGGTCGAGGAAGGCCACATAGCCGATCAGGGTCAGCTCGCGCTCATCGGAAATGCCGTAGGTGTCTTGGGTCGGCGGTACCTCCTTCATCGCCACTGCCACCACGCGCAGCCCCTCTTCGTTCAGCGCGGCGGTGACTTCGCGGATGCGGGCCAGCAGATCGGGCGTCAGCGGCTCCACGGCGTCGCCATGGCGCACCTGCGTGCACACGCTCAGAATTTCTTCGACAGCGCCCTTGGTGACCAGCTCGTGGTGGTCCTCGCGCTCACTCACCACCACCGACATACGGCGGCGGTTGAAGTCGAACGGGATTTCATCGACCTTGCGGTAGTTGTTGGCCGGGTTCAGTTCCTGATGCACTTCCACGTGTTCGAGCACTGCCACGTCCAGCAGATTTTTCAAGCCGGTTTGGTAGTAGCTGTTGAGGTAGGCCGCTTCCAGCACCTCGTCGGACTCCTCGCCCCAGACATCCACATGCCGGGCCAAGAAAATCTTGTCCTGCGTGAGCGTGCCGGTCTTGTCGGTGCACAGCACATCCATCGCACCGAAGTTCTGGATCGCGTCCAGGCGCTTGACGATGACCTTCTTGCGCGACAGGATCACCGCGCCCTTGGCCAGCGTTGAGGTCACGATCATCGGCAGCATCTCGGGCGTGAGGCCCACCGCGATGGACAGCGCGAACAGCAGCGCTTCCATCCAGTCACCTTTGGTGAAGCCGTTGATGAAGAGCACCAGCGGGGCCATCACGAACATGAAGCGGATCAGCAGCCAGCTCACCTTGTTGACGCCGGACTGGAATGCCGTGGGTGCGCGGTCGGTCGCCGTGACGCGGGAAGCCAGCGCGCCGAAGTACGTGGCGTTACCGGTGCCGAGCACCACGGCCGTGGCCGAGCCGGACACTACGTTGGTGCCCATGAACAGGATGTTGTCGAGTTCCAGCGGGTTGATCGCCTTGGCGTCGCGTTGGGTGGCGAACTTCTCCACCGGCATCGACTCCCCGGTCATGGCGGCCTGGGCCACGAACAGATCCTTGGCGCTGAGCACGCGGCAGTCGGCAGGGATCATGTCGCCCGCCGACAGCACAATCAGATCGCCAGGTACCAGCAGCTTGATCGGCAGCTCGATGCGATTGGCATCTTTCACATGCAGATGCGCGCCGTAGTACTGCTCGAAGATCGGCGCGGCATCCTCGGACAGATCACGGCGGATGACGGTGGCCGTGTTGCTGACCATGGCCTTGAGCGCATCGGCGGCCTTGTTGGACTTGGCTTCCTGCCAGAAGCGCAACAAGGTCGAGAGCACGACCATGGTGCCAATCACCACGGTGGCCTTCATATCCTCGGTAAGGTAGGAGATGACGGCCAGCAGCGTCAGCAGCAGGTTGAACGGGTTCTTGTAGCAGTGCCACAGGTGGGTCCACCAAGGCAGCGGCTTCTCGTGCTCAACCTCGTTCAGGCCGACGCGGGTCCGAACGGCCTCGGCCTGCGATTCGGACAAGCCATCGGCGTGGCTGTCCAGTTGCCGCAGCAATGTGGCGGGGTCGGTCGTCGCGGCGCTGACCAGGGTCTGGGTCAGCTCTGGCGGCACTTCGCGGCTGACGCCGGTCTGTGCGAGGGTGTCCAGCAGCGTCAGGCGGCGGAAGTGTCTGGCGAGGTGCCGGGTACGCAGGAAGCCTGCGAACAGCTCTTTCAGCAGTGTGAAGTTCATTCTTGTTCTCCGGGGCGGCCTGCCCGATCCACACTGTTGAAAGCGTGCTCAGGCAGGCAGCCGATATTCAGGGTCTGGCATAGTTTGCTAAGGTTTTGTGACGGTCATGGCATCACGGCAGGAACGGCACCGACAGCAGGCGCAGGCCGATGGAAAACCATCGTTCGCCGCCGCCGTTGCGGTTGCCGTAAGTCGCATCGAGCTGGATGCGATCCGGCACCAGCCAGTGACGCAGACCCAGTTGATGAAAGGGCTTGCCCTGGTTCTGACCGAAGGTCTCGGCGATCAGCCAGGTGCGTTCAGTGAGCTGGGCTTCGGTGCCCAGGCCCCAGGTCAAACGGTTGTGCCGGGGCTCCCCCTCGCGCAGCCAGCCCACATTGGTATGAACGACCACGGCATCGTCGCGGAAGGAAAAGCTGGTCGGCACATAGGCATACCAGTCGCGGGTATCCGCTTGTGGGTGGCGAACCGTACCGACCGCCAAGCCGATGCCCCAGCCATTGGTGTCCATGGTTTTGAACAGGGTCTTGCCCTGCATGACGACATCTGTGGTTTTGGCACTGCCCGCTTCGCGGGTGGAGGCTCCGCCCAGGGTCAGCTCCAGATTGCCGGTGAAGTTGCAAGCCGGAAGCGCCCAGAATTCAGTGCTGTCCGGGTTCTTCTTGACCCAGCTTTCGAGCTGGCACGCCTTGGCATCGACGATGCGGGCGTCGTCGGTAATCATGGGGCGTGCCGCATGGGCGGTGCTGCCTGCCAGCAAAGCGGCACTCAGCAGCGCCGACCGGAGTGGCGGGTAGGCCGCGCCGAAGCGGCCGGGGTGTCGGAAACGGGTCATACGCACAGCGTTCTCCTCTTGGATCGAGGCGAAGCCCTGTCGCGTGCACGGCTCATCGCGTGGCACCTTGGTTGATGCACACGGCAAGCGACGTTCGTGGCCGATCACCTTGGGGCGATCAGCCAATCAGTCGTCTGGGAGGCGAATGACGTGCAGCGGATGCTGCGACGGGTTGCCGCCTCTCGCGTTCGGCGAGACAGCGGCAGGGAGAACCTGCGCGTTATCTTGCCGAGAGGGTGCCGGCGCTTAAAACCGGCTGACTACTGTCACTCGAACAAGTGCCCACTTGGGAACTCCGCAGTTGATGAAGGCCGTAATTCTACTCTCACGGCATTGACTGGACAATCCCCGAACCCAAGAGGTAGAGCAAGCTTCTCCTATTTGCCATAGTGCAGTGCACTTTTGAAAATGTGTGCAATCGCCTTCTGAAAACGACACTGCCCTGCCGCGCTTTTGGCCCTGTTCGCTGTCCGTAATGGCGTCTATAAAACAAAGTCTATAAACTGGCGCTTTCATCGGATAAATGGACGAAAACATGAAGATCGGCTATGCGCGGGTATCGACCGACGATCAGCGAATGGACTTGCAGCGGGACGCCCTGACGGCCGCCGGGTGCGAGAAGGTATTCACGGACACGGCCAGCGGCGCAAAAGCGGCGCGGCCAGGACTGGCCGAAGCCCTCGCCTTCGCCCGCAAGGGTGATGTGCTGGTCGTGTGGCGGCTCGACCGCCTGGGGCGCTCGCTGCCCGAGCTGGTCAAGGTCGTGGGCGAGCTGGAAGCCGCCGGGGTCGGCTTTGAGAGCGTCACGGAACGGATTGAAACCAACTCGGCCGCCGGTCGTCTGGTGTTCCATGTGTTCGCCGCTCTGGCCGAATTTGAGCGGCGCTTGATCGTGGAACGCACGCACGCCGGGCTTGAAGCGGCCAGGGCACGCGGGCGCAAGGGTGGCCGCCCTGCCCTGCCGCCGGAAAAGGTCGCGGCGATACAGGCAATGGCGGCCGGCAATCGGTCGGTGTCGGAGATATGCAAGGCGCTCAAGATCGGGCGCAGCACGCTTTACAAGTACGCGCCAGGGATGAAGGCCGCGCCGACCGTTGGTGACAAAGCGGGCTGACCAGGTGCGCGGGCCTGTCGCCAGTGAGCCAGATAGTCCATGCCTCATTTTTTGGATACACAAACGTGTATCCATGCGATACTGTCATCCTATGTCAAGCAAAGACGCTGGCCTCCGTATCCGTGTTGAAAGGGAACTCCGCGAGGCGTTCCAAGGGGCCTGTTTGGCCGAAAACAGGAGTGCGTCGGAAGTGTTGCGCGAGTTCATGCAGGCATTCGCCGACCGGCATCAAGGCGGCTTGCAACCCGATATGTTCACGGCACCAGCAGCCAGGAAGCCACGTCAATCAACCAAGAGAAAAGCGATATGAGCCAACTTAATTCTTTGGAAGGGCGCTTGACCTCGCTCGACTTGTTTGCAGGCGCGGGCGGACTGTCTGAAGGGTTGCGCGAAGCCGGATTCACGTCGCTTTACGCGAATGAGATTTCCCCGCGCTATGCGCAGACCTACGCCGCCAACCATCCAGCCACGCAGGTCGATAGCCGGGACATTCGCAAGGTCGATGCACGCAAAGTCCGAAAACTATTGGGCTTGAAGCGGGGCGAACTGGATTTGATCGCTGGCGGCCCGCCCTGCCAAGGCTTTTCGATTAACGCGCCCAAGCGTTCCACCGAGGATTCACGGAACCACCTGTTCCGCGAATACCTGCGGTTTGTCACCGAATTTCAGCCGCGCGCGGTCTTGATCGAGAACGTCCCTGGCATGGTGTCGTTTGAAGGCGGCGCAACGCTGGATGCGATCTTGGAATCATTGAAGCAGCTCGGCTACGACGCCGACGTGCGGATTCTGTACGCGCCGCATTACGGCGTTCCGCAAACCCGCTGGCGCACAATCATCCTTGGCAGTCGCTGCGGCGTCGATCCGATGGCGCTGTTCCCGGAGCCGCTGCGCCAAGCGCCGGTTCGGGTGAATTTCACCTCGCAATTCGCCGGGAAAAACTTGGTGAACTTGCCGCGCTCCCTGGAATTGCCGTCACACGTCACGGTCAAGGATGCCATTGGCGACTTGCCAGCCCTGCATAACGGCGAGATTGGCGAACAGGTCAAAGACTACCGGCACCCGGCGGATAACCCGTATCAACAATTGATGCGGGCAGGTTCAACGGGCGTGACGTGTCACGAGGCCGCCCGGTTGAGCAAGATCAACCTTGAACGCATGACGCACATTCCGCCGGGCGGGAACTGGACGGATATTCCCGAAGCCCTGTTGCCACGCGGGATGCGCATGGCGCGGCGCAGTGACCACACGAAGCGTTACGGTCGGGTCAATCCTGACGGCCTCGCATCCACCATCCTGACCAAGTGCGATCCGCATTGGGGCGCTTACTTCCATTACGAGCAGGACAGAGCCTTTACCGTGCGCGAAGCAGCACGCATCCAGTCCTTCCCTGACACCTACGTTTTCTGCGGGTCGCGGGTTGAGCAATACGAACAGGTGGGTAACGCCGTGCCGCCGCTGCTGGGTGCAGCCGTCGGGCGAGCCATCGCCCAGGTGCTGGGGAGTGTCCGCAAGAACGAGCGCAAAGTACGGGTGGCGTAGTGGCGGGGAAGATTTGGGAGTTCTTCGGTTATCGCTCCGATGACCACTCTCCGGCGGCGGTGGCCGCCGCGACGGACAAGCAATGCCCCTACTTGTCCGAAGTGTGCGAAAAGCGGCTGAGTGACGGGGCTATCGCCGGCGTTTGCACCATCAAGCCAGCAACTTCCGGCCCGGTTATTTGCTGCCCTATCCGCTTGTACGCGGACAAGTACCGTGCCCTGTATGACGTGGCAAAGATCGCGTTTGACGACGATTTAGAGCTGATCGCGGGCCGGCAAGCATCAGCACGGGCGCGGGCGAAACAAGCACCAGTCGTAGCCGTGTTCGGCAAACGCTGGGGCGGCGAACTGCGCTTACCGCAAAAGGACGGCGCGGGCAGTTACTTCGTGGATTGGGTGCTGGCGTTGCTTGATGCCAATGGCAAGCTGAAAGAGTTTGTCGCCGTCGAAGTTCAGACCATCGACACAACGGGCAACTACCGCAACGGTCGGGAAGCCCTGCTCACGCCAGAACGCACGAACCCGGCGACGACGGCGGGCTTGAATTGGGAAAACGTCAATAAACGCATCCTTCCCCAACTGATCTACAAGGGCCAGGTGCTGCAACGTGAAGCGTTGTGCCGGAAAGGCTTGTTCTTCGTCTGCCCGCAACCTGTTTACACGCGGATCATGGCCCGCCTTGGTGGCGTTGGTGGTTTGATCCGCTACGCCTTGCAACCGGCGTCGATCACGTTTCTTGCCTATGAGCACGAAGAAGCCGGCATCATCGACGGGGCCACGGTGCCGCTGAAAGCACTGCCGCCACATTCGACCACGGTTTACAAGGTGCAAGAGGCGTTCAACAACGTCACCTTGCCGGATGAGAACGTCTATAAAACCGCTATTGAAGCCGCCCTTGGCTGACGTCATCAAGACAGATTCAGCGCGACCGGGGCGCGACGAACTCGGCAAGGTCGATTTCGCCCGCGATGAACCGGGCCGCGTGTTCCTCGTCGGCCTGGGACGGCTTGAAGCCTTCAAGGCCGACTGACGCGCGGGCATAGTCGCAAGCCGCCTGCCGGCGGCGGCGTTCTTCATCTGTGATTTTATGAGTAGGTGAATTTTCGCTCATTTACTCAATTCCTCAACGACCGTAACCATAGCCGGTTTCGGCTTCATAGTTGCCCTGGTGGTCGCGGCTCACTTCCACGTCGTCGCCCACGTCCATTTCCGCGCCCTCGATCTGCGGAACCATCACGCGGTCGCCGTCGGCCTCGATGACGAAGGCCCGGCCCTCGTCGTCGCGCTCGATCTGCTGCACCACTTCACCCGCAAACGATTCATCACGCGCCAGGATTCGCGCCTCGTACTCGGCGGCCAGCTCCGGGCTAACGCCGGCATGGCTCAATTCCTCGGCGTGCTGCTGCTCCTGGGCGTGCTCGACGGCGGAATGCAGGCGCTCGCGCTCCCTGCTGATGCCCTGCCCTTCCGTCGCGGCCAGCTCTGCGCGCAGCTCGGCACTCTCGGCCCGCTCGACCGCGTACAGCCCGGCATAGTCCGGGCGGGGGTCGGCGGCCTCGATGTTGCCGCCCTCGATGCGCTCGCGCATCACCTGGGCGGGCTGCACGTCGCCGGCAGGCCCGCCGGCCTCTCGGTCGCGGTCGTGGGGCCGGTCGCCCTGCTCGGCCTGGAAAACGCGCTGCCGGCACTCGGCCAGCTCGCGGGCCAGTTCGGCGCGTCGGGTCGGGTCGGTTTCGCGTTCCAGCTCCAAGGCCAGTGCGCCGCACTGGTCGCGCAGCCTGGGCAGCTCGTCGGCGGTCGGCTCGTTTAAGTTTTCGCTCATTGCCTCATTTACTCCATTACTCGGGGAGTTGTGCAACGAAGTCGGTCAGCACTTCCTTGACGCTCTTTCCCTGCTTGGTGGCATACACCTTGAGCTTGATGTGCTGGTCGCGGTCGAGGTCGAAATTAACCCGCACGGTCGCGCCCTTGTCGGCAAGGCTGGCGAGGGTTGCGGCCTTGTTGGTCTTGGCGCTCGGGCGGCCGGCGCTGAGGGTGGTCCCTTTAGTGCTCATTTCCTCAAATCCTCAAATGAGTTTTTGCTTAATCTCGTTCGCCAGGGCGCGAACCTCGGCGGCTGCATCGCTGTCCGGCTCGGCGTCCATAACCGTGCTGCCGGCGGCGGCGGTGCCTGGGTAGCTCACGCGCTGCGTGATGCGAGATTCCAGAACGGGCAGACCGTAGCCGTTCAGCGCCTCGGTGACTTCCGCGCCGATGCGCGTGCCCTTGATCGCCCGCGACACGACGAAGGCGGCTTGTAGCTTGCCGTCCGTAACCTCGATGCGCTGCTTGACCAGCTCCACAAGGTCAGCGGTCGCCCAAATGTCATAGGGGGATGGCTGCACCGGGATAAGCACGAAATGGGCGGCCTTGATGGCCGACACGGCCAAGTCGGCCGCCTGGGGTGCGCCGTCGATCACGACGAAATCCTTGCGCGCGACGTTCTTCAAGTCGCGGTCGATGGTCGGTCGGTCGATGCCGACGACGGTTAGCGGTTGATCTTCCCGCACGGCCGCCCAATCGCGGGCGCTGCCCTGGGGGTCTGAATCGACTAACAGCACGTCGGCCCCGTCCAGTTGCAGGGCGCGGGCAAGGTGGGTGGCGATGGTCGTTTTGCCTGACCCGCCTTTCTGGTTGAGTACGGCGATAACCTGCATGGTGGCTCCCGAGTGAATGAACATAAACGCAATTACTCATTTGAGTATATCGCCGACGGGCAGGCGAGTAAAGCCGCTATTTACTCATTCACTCATTGCCGTATGGTGACGCCGCGGCGGTGGCCAGGTCGCCGCGGTGTCGCCAAAAGGGCAGGGCGCTACCGGCTGCGGCCGGTGTCGCGCGGGCGGCGCTGCGGTTCCTGGCCGCGCTCCTGTTCCGGCTCGGCCGTGCGGCCTGGGCCGCCCTGGGCGGGCTTGGCGCGCTCGGCCTGGGCCATGTAGGCCCGCCCGGCCTTGATCGCCTCGCGGCGCTGCTCGTATCGCTCCTGCAAGCCCTTGTCGCTGAACTCGACGTAAAGCCCCTTGTCGGCCGCAATGTCGGCCATCGCGTGCCTGTATGCCTCATCGCCGCCGCGTAGCCGGATGCTCGGCCCGAACTTCGCCAGGGCGAGGCGCAGGCCAGTTTCCAGCGTGTCGCGCTCGGTCTGGTTGAACTCAACAGCCGGCCCGGTATCGGTGAACATGGCCCGGCGCTGCTGGTCGTAGTAGGTCACATTGCCGTCTTGATCGACCTTGTAGCCGGCCGGCGCGGGTAGCTTCCTGATCGGCGCGGCCTCGGGATGGCGGCCGTCCTTGTCCTCGATGCGCTCGCGTGTGGCCGGCTGCGGCTGTCTCATGCGCTGCCGGCGCAGCTCGGCCAGGGCGTCGGCATCGCCACGGTCGGCACGCTCGGCCAGATAGGCGCGGTACTGATCGGCCGGCTTCATGCGATACCGGGTTTTCAGCTCGGCGCGCTCGGCCTCGATCTGCTCGCGCAAGGCAAGGTCGCGCTTCACCTTCTCCATGCGGGCCAGGGACAAGGCGGCTTTCCGCTCGGTGGCCTTCATGGTGCTGTCGTTCTGGATGGCCCGGCGCTCGGCCTGATACTGGCGGCGCTGCTCGGCGCGGCGCTCCTGCTCCCGCTGCTTCTGCGTCTGCCAATCCTGTTCCCGGCGCTCGCGCTGCTGCGGTTGCCACTCCCGGCGGTAGTCGGCCCAAAGGTCGCGGCGCGGTGCGCTGCGGGCCGGCTGCTGCACTTCGCGGCCCTGCTGCTCGGCATAGGTGTCCCGCAAGATCGGCGCGGCCTCGCGCCAGGGCAAATGCAGCTCCTGGGTAAGAAAGTCGGTCACGTTCAGGTTTCGACGACCGCACCGTATGCGGTCGCTGCCGTCCTTCGCCTTCGTCACCTCGTATTTGTCGGGCATCACGCCATGCGTGCGGCTCACGGTCGCCAGTAGGCGCGCGGCGTCCAGCTCGCGCTTGATCGTGTCGAACTCGCCCCGCCCGGCATCCTGGCCGCGTGTGGCCGCTTCGTGCCGCTCGGCAATGCGCTGGCCGACGACGGTATCCGCCGGGCGGCCGTCGCGCTCCTGGGCGGGCGAGGGCAGGGGGGCCGGCTCCCTGGTCGGCTGCGCCCTGGTCTGGGTCGGCGGCTCGGGCTGCGGTTCAATCTCATGGGCGGCCCGGTGTTTGGCGTAGAAGCTGGCCGCGCGCTCGGCCAGCATGGCCCGGCGCTGCTCCGGCTCGGCCGCTCGATAGGTGGCGTATGTCTTGCGGCTCCCGCTGTTGAGATATTTCAGCTCGGCCGCCCTGACTTCGTGCCACTCCTTCAAGCGGTCGGCAATGTCGGCCGGGGTAGGGCGGGGCGCTTGCGCGTCCTCGTAGCCCTGGCGCAGCTCGCCGGCCAGCCGGCGGCGCTTCTCGTCTGCCGGCAGCTCGATAAATTCACGGCTGAAAACATGGTCTTTCAGGTTGATGCCCTTGGCCGCGCCCTCGGGCTTCACGTTGAGATATTCGCCGGTCTTGCCTGCGTTGCGGGCCTTGGTGTCGCCATGCTCGGCCACGATGGCCCGGAACTGGTCGAAGTCGGTCACGCCCTGGTCAAGCACCACGGACAAGATGCGCTCTTTCAATTCGTGATTCGCGCCCTTGAAATAATCGCCTTTGTATCTGGCGATCATCGCGCTTTCGTCTGTGAACTCTAAGCGCCGGTTATCTTTCGGACTGGCAAGTCCATATTTGGCGTTGATGTGTTCCTGAAAGGCTTCAAGGAATTTTGTCTGCTGATCGACCTTGCCGAACGGGTTTAGATTCCGCTGGCTCAATAGGTTGTATTCAGGAATGACGATGTGAATATGCGGCTTACGCTCGATGAACTCGCCCGTTAGCTGGTTGGTATAGCTTTTCAACCTGGGCAAATGGGCCTCGGCATAGAAACTATATTCGTCCAGGTCATAGGCCGTCATGGCGAATTGCCGGAACTCGTCGGTGATCGCCTGCAACAATTCCGGGCTGATTTCGTCCTCTTTGAAAGCCAGGGTGATATGCAAATACCGCTCGCCCTGCTTGTCCATGCTGTTGATGATGGCGTCGGTCAATTTCAGGTCGCCCGCCAATATCACGCGCTCGTCCAGCTCGGCGCGGTTGTAGTCGCGGCCGTCCTTCCGGCCTTCTTCCAGATATTCGCGAATTCCGGCCTCGCCGCCACGCACCCTAATCAGCATGTTCGACGGCCTCCCGCATCGCGTCGGCAATGGCCTGTAGCTCGGCCAGGATGCCGGCATAGGTCGCGGGCGTGGCCGTGCCTGCCAGCTCGGCCGCGTTCGCCGCATGGGCGAGCTGGTTCATGTTGTTGCTGGTCTTGTTGAACAGGTACAGCAACCGGCGCTTGTCGCTGCTCGTGGGCACGCGGGCGACAACCTGGGTGCGGTTCTGCAAGACGCACTCGCGGAAGAACTCGGACGGCTTCAAGCCTGACGCCTCGACCTTCGCCAGATAGGCGGCATGGTCGGCGTCGGTAAGGCGGAAGCTCACCGGCCGGGTGAGCTTCTGGCCGTCTGCGGGCTTGCGGGGCATGGGCGGGCCTCCCTTCATTTCCTGCCCGGACGGCGGCCAGGGCAGGGCGGTTGCAGGCCGGCGCGGGCAGCGCCGGGCGGTCTTGCCGGATGGCGACGAATCCCCGGCCTGGTGGGCGGGGATCTGTCGCCAGTCGGCGCGGCTCCCGAAGGGGCCGCCGGCAGGGTTTCCAAAGGGGGGCAACCCCTTTGGGCACGGGATATGTGTCAAAACGCGGAGCGTTTTGTAAACATATCCGACGTGCCTATCAGTGCCATGCTTTAGCATAGCACGCGCCGCAAAGCGGCACAATGAATGCGAAGCGACTTGCAAAGGATGCAACCGGGATGCATAATAGACGCAGATATGGCGCTTCAAGATGCGTTGCGCTATCATTTGGCGTCGCGATGTATGCGATTCCGATGCAATTCAACGCAAGGCGAACGAACGATGAGCAAAGACGATATAGCCGCGCGTATGCGGGCCTTGGCGACCGATGACAAACGGCGGTCGGAAACGGCCCGGCTACGCGAATCTTTCGACGAAGTGGAAGCCGCCCTGAAGGCGGGCGCACCACAAGCTGAAGTGCTGGCCGAACTGCACGCTGCGGGCTTCACCATGACGATGGCGAGCTTCAAAAGCGCCCTGCAACGCATCCGAAAGGAAAGGGCAGGGGACAGGCCGGCGCGTAGATCGGTGGCCCCGGCACCGGCTCCACTTCGTCATGACGAAAAACCGCCGGCTTCCCCGCCAGCGGAAAACGCACGCGAAGGCGACAAGCCCAAAGCGCGCATCACGAACCCGGCCGACGTGCGCAAAGCACGAAAACGGGAAATTGACTTAGAGAGCCTGGAAGATGGCTCGGACGATCAGGAGTAAAGACTATGAAAGTCGCCGTTCTCAACTACACCGGCACTGTCGGCAAAACCACCATCGCCGCCCATCTGCTTTCGCCTCGCATGGGGGATGCACCTATTTTCGCGGTGGAAACGATCAACGAAACGGCCGCCGGCCTGGGCGTCGATGTTGAACAGATCAGGGGACAGAAATTCCGCGAGCTGTTCACCAAGCTGCTGAAACTCGATGATGCAATCATCGACGTGGGCGCGTCGAACATCGAAGCATTTCTTGATGGCGTTGTAAAAATGGACGGCTCGCACTCGGAAATTGATTATTTCATCGTTCCGCTGACGCCAAAAACAAAAGACCAAAAAGAAACAATTAATCTGATTAGCACCTTATCCGATATGGGCGTGCCTCCCGAAAAAATCCGCGTAGTATTCAATCGCGTTGAAGCCGATGTAAGCGAAGAATTTCCCTACGTCCTGGCATATGCAAAGAAAGAAAAAACCTGCATCGCCAATCCTGACGCAGCCATCTTTGAAAACGATTTGTTCGATGCTCTCGGCGTCAAGAAACTAACCGTGAGTGCGCTGCTGGCCGACGAAACCGACTACAAGGCATTGCTGCGCAAGCCGGATGCCAGCGAGAAAGAGCGGAACAATTGGGCTGAACTCCACGGGCTGAAACTCCTGGCGCGCGGCGTGAATCGCAACCTTGATGCCGTCTATGACGTGCTTTTCAAGTGAGGGGCGGACATGGAAACCGAACCCCTACACAAGAACGCAAAAGATGCCTTGATATATGACCTGCTAGGCGACGTGGGGAAGCTGCACGATCAGATCAAGGCATTACCGGAAGCCCTCAAAGAATCCATCGCCCCGACACTTGGGGCCGTGACCCTGGCGACAAAAGAGGCACACGCAACCATCGTCCAGCTCGGCAAGGCCGAAAAGGCCGCATTCGGCAACTTCACGGCGCAAGAGAAAGTCGCCCTGCGCGATTCCCTGAAAGCAGCGCTGCGCGAGGAAGCCGGCGCGGCCCTGGCCGATGTGGCACGCGATCTGTCCAGCTCGGCGCGGCTCCATGAGGAAGCCGCCAAGGCGGAACGTCGGCAACGGTGGCAATGGCTGGCCGTCGCCCTGGCGGTCGGCCTGCTTGGCGGGGCGCTCGGCCTATACGGCTCGCATCTGCTCTACGGCCAGCAGCAGGCCGAACAAGCGGCCTTCGGCCGCGCCGTCATGGCAACCTGGGGCGATCTGGACGCCAAGGCCAAAGAGCGCATCCAAGAGGCCAGAAGGAACACGCCATGAAGCCCGCCCTTGTCCTGACGCTCGTTATCCTGGCCGCCTCGGCCTTCTTCCTGGCTCGCAACGTGCGCGACACGCTCAAGGGCAAGAACCGGGGCGCGGTTGCCTGGGTGGTGTGGCTCTGGCTCGGCTTGTGGGGCGTGGCCTTGGTCTATGGGATCGCTTCGGCCGTGCCGCGCTGGCTTGCCTCGGGCGAATCCTCGGCGCTCCTGGCGCTCGGCGTGGCCGTCGTCTCGGTGTTCTGCCAAACGCGCCTATGGGGTCACTATGTCGCCCGCGCGAACTATGCGCCGCACGGTCAGGAAACCGTCGTGCGCGGCACGGAAGTCGTAGGCGGCGGCGATCTGCAAGCCCGCATGTACGGCGACAAGGCCAAGCCGACCGACGTGGATATTGAAATCGGCGGCGTCGTCCTCCCCCGGATGCTGGAAGCGCAGCACATGCTTTTCAGCGGCACCACTGGCGCGGGCAAGACGCAGGCCATCAATCGGGTGCTGCGGGCCGTTCGCCAGCGCGGGCAACGGGCTTTGATCGCTGACCCTGCCGGCGGCTTTTTCTCCCGCTTCGGTCGCCCTGGTGACGTGCTTTTCAACCCGTTTGATCGGCGCTCGGTCGATTGGTCGCCCTTCGCGGAAATCCGCCATGACTACGATTGCCAGCGCATCGCCAAGGCGGCCGTGCCGGACGGCACCGGCGAGGGGGCAGAGTGGCACCACTACGCGCAAACGCTCCTGGGTGAAACGCTGCTCGCCCTGCATCAGCGCGGGGAACATTCGGTAAAGCGGCTGCTGCACTACGTCAGCGCCGCCGACACGAAGGAACTAGGCGAGCTGCTGGCCGGCACGCCTGCGGCCATCCTGACGGCCAAGGGCAACGACAAGATGCTGAACAATACGCGCGGCATCATCGCTACCTATCTCGGCGTGTGGCGCTACCTGCCCGACGCCGGCACGTTCTCCGTGCGTGAGTGGGTGCAGGACGAAACCCGCGACGGGTGGCTGTTCGTCACCTACCGCGACGATCAAATGGGGATGCTGCGCGGGCTGGTCGCCTCGATCTTGGAACTTGGCATTGTCGAAGGCTTGAGCCTGTCGGAGAACCAAGAGCGCGGGCTATGGTTCGTGTTCGATGAAGTCGATTCCTTGGGCAAAGTGTCGAGCCTGCGCGGTGGCCTGACGAAGCTCCGCAAGTACGGCGGCCGGTGCGTCCTGGGCCTGCAAACGGTGTCGCAGCTCCGTGAAACCTACGGCCGCGACGAAGCGCAAACGCTCCTGGCGAACCTCTCTACCAAGCTGATACTGCGGGCCGGCGACAACGAAACGGCCGAGTATTTCAGCAAGGAACTTGGCGAACAGGACATTGACCGGCTGCAAATGACGACGGGTCAGGGCACCAGCTCGGGCGGCGTGCTCAACCCTGGGCACTCGTCGGAATCCAGCAATACCAGCTACAACATGCAGCGCGTCCGGCAGGCGGCCATCCTGTCGTCGGAAATCCTGAACCTGCCCGATCTGCACGGCTTCCTGAAAATTCCCGGCCAGCCGGTCGGCGCGGTGCAGGTCGAGTATCAGGCCATGCCCGAAGTGCAGCCGGGCTTTCAGGGGTGACGGCGGGCCTACACGCCCCCCCTCATGGCCCTGCGGGCCAGGGCGGGGAAAGGTGCCTGCGGCACGGCGCTTATTTACTCATTCACTCATTTGCGCTATAGTTTCATTTGAGTGAAAACGGTTGGTGACACGGCGGCGAACCTGGTGCGGGCACCGTGTCACCATTGGCTAATCCGCGCCAAAGTACGAAAATTGGGATGCCATTACGCCTAGTTTTGGCATCTGTATTTACCCCAAATCGGGGAAGCCTTGATGCCCCAAGATCGCCCCAGGCGAACCGGGTGCCGGCCTGAAAAGAAGGGTCTGACGTGCGGGAACAGCACCGCATGACACGCTGAAAGTGGCGTGACAGGGTGGCCGGAAAAGTCGGCCTCTGACGACGTGGAAAGACCGTTGTGATTAGCCCAAAGCCCGCGCAACGCGGGCCGGGTGCCGCCCCAAGTAATGCGGGGCTGACTGCCGGGAAAAGTAGCTCGAAAGAGCCGGCGGACAGGTCGGAAAGAACGGCCGGCTTCCCCTCCTTCTCATCAAAAGGAGTGGCGATCATGAAAACTTTCTCTGTCTCTCTCGTGCTGGCCGCCGGCATTGCCGTGTCGTCGGCCGCCTTCGCGCAAATTCCGGTCACTGACGGCGCTTCCATCGCGCAGCAGGTTGCGGCCCAGGTCGAAACCATCGCTAAGTGGAAGATGCAGTACGACCAGATGACCAGCCAAATCAACCAGATGAAGCAGCAATACGAGTCGCTGACCGGCTCGCGGAACCTCGGGCAAATCCTGAATAACTCGGCCCTGCGTGACTACCTGCCGAACGACTGGCAGGGCGTCTATGACGCCGTGAAGTCGGGCGGTTACTCCGGCCTGAGCGGCCGGGCGCAATCCATCTTTGAAGGGAACAAGGTCTATGACCTTTGCGCCAATCTGGCGGATTCCCAACAGCGAACGCATTGTGAAGCCCAGGCCGTCAAAGGTGCCCAGGACAAGGCTTTCGCCCTGGACGCCTACGACAAGGCCAAGTCACGGCTGACCCAAATCGACCAGCTCATGGCGAAGATCAACGACACGCCCGACCCCAAGGCTATTGCCGAGCTGCAAGGCCGTATCGCGGCCGAGCAGGCCATGATTCAGAACGAGCAAACCAAGCTCCAGATGTATCAGATGGTCGCGTCGGCCGAAGATCGCTTGCAGGAACAGCGGCAACGCGAAATCAACGCCAAGGTTCTGAGCAATCGTGAATACACGAAGCACCAGCCTTTCAACCTGCTGGACAAGTGAGGGGACGCGCCATGATTTCCTATATTCACGCCCCTATTCTGGCTGCTTGCTTCTTCACGCTCCTGTTCATGCGGCGGTGGTGGCTCTGCATTGATCGCATGGGCTTTTCGCGTGAAGTGGGCCGCCGTGCCCCTTCCCTTGTTCAAGGCGACATTCTGGCCGCAACCCTCGCCATCGTTCCGTTCTTGGTCGCGGCGGTAGATTGGTTCGGTATCACCCTACCGCGCCAGTCGGCCCCGATTGCCCCCGGCATGGCGGCCTTCATCTCTGTGGCCTGCCTGGGCGGCTGCGTGTTTGTGCTGCGCAATACCGGCGAACGCTTCGCCGGCCATTGGGCAGGCACGCGGGAAAGTGCCCTGCGCACGGTCGCGGCGCTGCGCATCATCGACGCGGCCGAGCTGGCCCACGCCCTGGACGTGCTGCAACAACACGAAGCCCGGCAGTTCAACGGCCAAACCATCGACGCCGAAGCGCGGGAGGTGCGGAAATGAAAAAGTTCTCTATAGCCCTGGTCGTCGCGGCCGTCCTGGCCGGCTGCGGCGAGAACACGCCCGTTCAAACCGTCGATTGGTACAAGGCCCATGAGGCCGAACGCACGGCAATGATTGCCAAATGCAAGGCCAATCCCGGCGAGCTGGACGCTTCCCCGAACTGCATCAACGCCGTGACGGCGGCAAACCATCTGGCCGTCGAAAAGCGCGGCTACACGAAGCACGCCCCGATAAACGCGCTCGAAGGGGGAAAGTGAAATGGCTATCGAATCGAATATTTTCGAGTGGATTGGCGAAAGCATCGACATGACCCTGAACACGTTCGTTCAGGTCACGTCCGGCAACGTCATTTCCATGTTCACCGACTTTTTCATCTACGGTGGAACGCTAACCTTCGTCCTGATGGGGTTCGCCATCATCCTGGGATACGTCGAAGCTCCGGCGGCCAATTTCCTGAAAACGTCCGGCAAGTTCCTGGTCATCAGCGGCTTGGTGCTGAGTGCCCCAACCTATATGGGATGGGTTGTCGAAGCTCTGCGCGGCCTGGAAACCGGCGTGGCTGATGCCTTCTCGGCATCGGGCAGCAGCACGCCGGCAACCTCGGTCTATCAGGTGCTGGACAAGGCCGTGACGGATGGCTTTCAGATCGGCGGCGACATGCTCGACAAAATGGGCAAACGGCGCTGGTACGAAATCGGCATGGTGTTTTGGGACTTGCTGAACGCCATCATCATCTATGCCGCTACGCTCATCATCGCCATTCCTGCCGGCGCAATGGTCATCGTTTCCAAGATCATGCTTACCGTCATGCTCGGCATCGGCCCGTTCTTCATTGCCATGCTGATGTTCCCGGTCACGGCCAAATGGTTCGATAGCTGGTTTGGTCAGGTCATGACCTACATTTTGCAAATCGCCCTGGTGACAACGGTTCTCGGCATGGGCATGAAGTTTTTCAGTGCGCTTACGGCCAAGGTTCTGGCCGTCACCACTGACCACCCTATCGCCACGATGCTTGAAATCCTGATCGTCACGGGCGTGACCCTGTTCTTGCTGCAAAAGGCATTTGAGGCGGCGGCGGCCCTGGCTGGCGGCATGTCCTCGGCGGGTATCACGCTGCGACAAGTCACCCAGGCGGCGGCCTCCCCCGTCACCCAGGTTATGAACCGCCAAAGCACGCGCCGCGATATGCAAAGCGGGATGATGGTCACGGGTGGTCGGCTTAACCATCTGGCGGCGGGTAACTCGATGTGGAACCCGGCCTATCGGCAGCACGTCTTGCAGAACCTCGGCAAGAATTGGGGGCCGGCGAAAGGCGGCGACGTCAAAAGGGGGTAAGCCATGTTCACGCTGATGGAACACGACGCCCTTTTGCGCCTCATGAGGCTTTCCACCGGCTTCATTTCTGACAGTCGGCGCGTGGCTCACTGGCTGCAAGAGTGGGAACGGTCGGCCAATCCTCGGGCCATCAAGGCGCGGGTATCTGGCCTTTCCGACCATACCGCCAGGGACATGCAGGAAGTCGCCCAGGCGGCGAAGCGGACAGGGGCGAAGCCCTCCACGCTCGGCCGCCTGGAATACAGCTACAACATGGAGAACATCGCGCGGGCCTATCCGCTGCCGTCGATGGAGTACGAACGATGAAGGACAGGCCGCACGACGAAGCAATGGCCGAGGCGTACCGCAAGCGGCCGGGCGAAGCGTTCGCCATGTTCCGGGCGCTGCTGCTCGATGGCGGCCAGCTCGGGGAATGGCGCATCTTCTGGCGTCACGTCCGGCTTGCGCTGCGTCGGCGGTAAGTCCCTCGATCTGCACCACGGCCCCGCCTCGGCGGGGTTTTCTTTTTGGTGACGGTGGATCTTCCTCGATCGCGCGGGCCTATCACCATTGCCGGGCATTGGTGACGCCGGCAGCTCGGCCAGGTCGTCGCCGTGTCACCATCGGGAACGATAGGAATAGTAATAGTCTTACTACTATTATTCCTATCCCTTACCCTACTCCGCGCTTCGCTTGGGCAACCCCTCCGGTTGCATCCCGCGTCCGATCTTGCCGGACTGGCTGCGGGGGCAGGCGCGGCGGGCGTTGCCCTTGACCTCCCCCTTGCCGATAGGCTGCATGGCTTCCAGTGGCATCAAGGGTAAAGGCTTCGCCCGGCATCCTCGCCCGGTCGCCTTCGGCGCTGCGGCCTGCGGTGCCGCCCTTGACACCACTTCCAGCCAAACGGCCCCATGCGCCCCGGTTTTCAAGTGGAAAGGGGGTCAAGGGTGAAACCGGAAGCCGCACGCGGAGCGCAGCCCGCAGGGCGAGCACCGAACGGGTGAGGATTTCAGGGCCGCAGGCCCGGCCCTTGATGCCCTTGGAACGCCCCAAGCCTCTAGTCTGGGGGGCAGTCAAGGAAGCGAAGCGCCCCGCCGGCTGCACCCCTGACGACAGAGGGCGACTCGCTCCCTTCCCGCCGGGGCGGGAAGGGCGGGGGGATGGGTGGCGGGCGCGGAACGCGCCTTTCTCCCGCTCGCCGGCCGTGCCGGCGTGGGGGCGGTGTGTAGGCCCGGCCCCTTGGAATCGTTGGCCTTTTTCTGGATTCAAGACAGATTCAGCGTATGGCAGGCCCACCGGACGCCCCAGGAAGCGCCGTAGGCGCTTTTTGAGGGCTTGGCAGGGTTTGGGCCGCCCTTACCCTGAAAAACGCTCCTACGGTCTTCCTGCGCGCTCTGGTGCCCGTTCTGTGGCACTCCGTCCCGGCTTGCTCCTTTTCTGAAAGCCCATTGCGGCCTTTCCGCTTGCGCTGTCGGTTCTTGGCGGGGCGCGTAGCGCCCTGCCCTGCGCTGGCGGTCGAGCTGCACCGCGCGGCTTTGGCCGCGCCCTGGTAAAGCGTCCTGGCCGAAGGCCAGCCATTTGACCGGAGGGGGAGCCGGCGAAGCCGGGGGAACCCCGTAGGGGTGCCCCGCCGAAGGCGCAGGCCGGCGCCGTAGGCGACGGGGCGGAGCGCGAAGCGCGGAGGGTAGGCGCGCCCGTAGGGCGTTGCGGCGGTTCGTTTTGCGCTGTCGGTCGAGTTTTCCACCGCGCGGGCCGCTCCAATTACCAGCAAAAATTTATAGGAGATTCTTTAAAGGCAGAACCGTACCGGTTTTAGGGGGGGTGGAATTTATCGCGCCGGGGGGGTGCGATTTATCGTGGATAAGTGGTCTTGGGGGGGTGCGATTTATCGCACTAGGGGGGTGCGATTTATCGTGGATAAGTTGCACTATCCACAAGGTTTTTCCACCGTTTTGGATGGTGACAAAGTGCGCGCCTGGTCGTGTCGATCTGTCGCCATCCGAACCCGGCCCGCTCGGGGGCAAGGGGGGGTGATTTATCGTACTGGCGCGGCCTCCCGGCCTGCCTAGGGGGGGCGATTTATCGCGCGTTCAGGCTGGTGATGGTGACGCGGCCGAGCTGGCCAGCTCGATGCGGTGTCACCATGCCGCCGGGACGGCGGAACGAAAGGGATAGAAGCCCGCAGGGGGCGAGACTGCCGGCAGCGCCGGCCGGCTCGATGCGCAGCACGATAGCCCGGCCCTGGCATCGCCAGGGTGAGCCTACTTCGTGAGCTTCTTCGGAATCGGCGGCGGCGAACCAAGCAGCAAAAGCCCGCCCGTCACCTGCTTGACGTTCGCGTTCGGATAGACGGCCTGCACCTTGCGCAGCACCGGCAGAAACTCCTTCTTGAAGTCCTTGTCCGGGTCTTTGCCCTTGTACTCCTGGGCGAACTGCTCGCGCAGCGACTTCCAATGCAGCACAACGCCCTTGCCCTCGATGCGGTGCAGACGATGGGCCAGCCATGCGTACACGTCCAAGGCCAGCGCGGAGCCTTTCAGCGCGTGCAGGGCGCGATTGTCCAGCGGCACGGCGCTATCGCGTAGCTCGTTGAAATAGTGGTCGGAAAGCGTCATCACGCCCGGCCATAGCGGGCGCTGGCTGCTGTCGCGGTTGGACACCCAGGCGTCGAACTGCTCGACGGGCTGGCCGTTGAACGTGCGGCCCCGGAAACCGAGCTGCAAGCGGCACGCGGCCAAGGCGTGCATCTGCTTGCGCAAGGTCGTATAGCGCGCGCCCTGGCTGACGGTATCAGCCCCGAGCATCAGGCGCAGGAACTCGGCCGCACTGTCACCGATGGGGATTTCCCGCGCGCCGTGGCGCACGGCGTAGGTTGAAACCCAGGCCAGGGCAAGGCGCGGCATCACGCCATAGGGGATGGGCTGCTGCACCGGCCCCTTGCCCTCGTCCAGATAGCCGGCCTGCACATTCACCCAGGCCGCGCCGGACTGGCGCATGAACTCGCGGCCCTCGACCTTGGCGCGGGGCAAACCGACCTGACACAGCACGGCATGGGTGAAAGCCATGTCCTCGCCGGATGGCGGCGTCGTGGCGATGTCGGTCGCCACCTCCAGCAGCTTGCCTTCTTGCTTGCTGAGAGCCAGGGCGCGGCCGGCGCTGGCCTTCTTGGCCGGCGTGGCCTTCTCCTGGGCGCGCTCAACGCGCTGCACGGCATCCTTGACGGCTGGCGGTAGGTTCAGCGATGCACCGACATTCAGCGGCGAGCGATCACGCTTGCCGCGCGCCTGGGCGGTCTTGGCGGCAATATCGGCAGCGGCGGCCGGCTCGATGCCGGCGGCGATCAGCTCGGCACGGTAAGCCGTTTCGTCGAACTGGTCGCCCAGGTCTAGGGCTGTCTGTCGGTTCCCGTTTTTGCTAAGATTGGTCATGGTCATTCGCCTGTTTTGGTAATGGTCAGCGGCCCTTACTGAGTTCGCCACTCCGGGGCCGCACCCCGGCCCGACACTGTTAGCGCGGTGTCGGGCCTTTCTTTTTCACATCGGCCCCGTCGCCTCGCGCCAGTCGGACGAATCCACGATGATTTCCGGCGCAAGGTGCGCCACGTCGGCCAGCGTCGAAAGCGCCTTCTCGAACGTGCGGAAACGCACCGGGCGGCCCTCGTAGGTGACGGCGTGCAGCGCCCTACCCTGGCGCGCGTACAGCGTGAAACCGGCCTCGTCGTCGGGATAGAGCACGGCTTGCACCTGCTCCCCGCCGGGCGTGTCGCACGCCGCGCTGAAGCGGTCGAACGTCCAAGGCCGCCCCTTCCTGGGCTTCGGCTCCAACTGGTCAAAGAAGGCATCCACGAAAGCGCCGAGCTGCTCTTGCGGGATACCTGCGTTTTCAAAGTCCTGGTGTTGCTGGTTCATCTTCGCCACTCCTAAAAATCCGGCGTTAGCGCGCCGGGGTTGGTATTGGTGACAAGTAGATCTCGCCGGCGAGATCCGCTTGTCACCACGTCACGGCATTTGCTGCGCCGCGTGTTTCACTCGCAAAATTTCCACGGTGCCGGCGTCGTCCAGCACGCGATAGAACACGATGTAATTCGGATGGGCGACCAGCTCGCGCACGAAGGTGGGCAAGCCCGGCCGACCGGTGCGGCCCATCTTCGGATGCTGCGCAAGCGGCAAGGTCTTGTCGCGCAGCTCCTGGCCGAACGTCTCCGCCCTGGTCGGGTTGTCCTGGGCGATGTAGTCGATGATGTTGTCTAGATCGGCCTCGGCCATCGGACGCCATACGATGCGGTAAGGGGTTTTTGCCTTCGCCATAGATCAATCGCCGTCCGTCTCGGCCTGCTTATCGACAAGCGCCTGAACGGCCGCGAACAGGTCATCAGCCTTGCCGCCGTAGCTCTCGAAATCGTCCAGCAAGGCGGCGAAGTCGTCCCGCTGGAACTGCTTTTCTTCGGCCTCGGCCTCGCGTGCATCCTGCTCGTCCAGGTCGATAGCGTTCATGGCGTGCGCTCGATGCAGCCACGCATCGGCGTATTCGCGTTCATCGCTGCCGTTGCTGCCGTAGCCGTCTGCACGCGGGCACGCGACGAAGTTCTGAATACCGGCCAGATCGCCCGCGAAGCTGCGTAGCAGCTCCTGGGGTGTCATCTGCACGCGCCGGCACTCGCGCACAAACTCCGGCGGCACGCGCAGCGTGACGGCCACGGTTTCATCGGGCACGAAGCGGCCGGCCTCGCCGGGGATGATGCCGACAGGGGCGCGGAAGCCATGCGGCCGGGCATCGCAACGCCAGCCGACAACCTCCAGGGCGCGGCCGTCGTCACTGGTGGCCCGGTCGCTGCTGTCCAGCTCGGGCACTCGGCGCAAGCTCTGGTCGATGTAGTCGCGGAAGTAGCACGCACCGGTCGGCAGCTCTCGGCCGAAGGGCTGCGCCGGCACGATGTAGCCGAACTTCCCCACGTTGCGGCGGCTGTGTTCCTGGCTCCACGGCCCGCCGCCGATCAGTTCGTGGGTGGTGCCGGCGTGCTCGATGGTCAGCAGTTCATGGCCGCCTTCGGCCTGCTGCACGTCGATCAGCCGGACGTTATGCACGGTGACAGAAGCGCCGGGCTGTGCGAGCGCGGCGAAGGCATCGAAGCTCATGCGCGCTTCGCTCCTGCCGCCTTGTGGCGTGCAATGCGGGCATCCATCCGCGCCATGACTTCATCGTGCGGGATGCTCGGCCGGGGGTCGTCGATGGATTCCTGAATCTCGGCGGCCAGCCACTCCGTATAGGCGGCGGCTTGGTGCGCCTTGCGCATCGCGTCGGCCCGGCCACGGTTGCCGGCGGTTTCCTCTTTCTCGGCCGGGTTCCACTCGCTGGCGTCGAACTGGCCGATGGTGATGCCCACATCGCGCAGGACGTTCAAGGCTGCAATGGGATTGCCGAAACGGCGCGGCTCGTTGCTGCGGGCCTTCGCCAGCAAGGCAGCGGCCCCGCTGCGCGTGGCGATCTGCACGAGGAACGCCCCGCCCTGTCCTTTCAGGGTCACGCCCTCGACGCCGCCGGCATCGCTCGCGGCGCGAAGCTGTTCAATGGTCATGCTTTGCATGATTCACTCCTTATAGGGTGATGAAAGTAACAGGGTTGATTGTGCATGTTTTCTAGGAAACGTGCAAGTCCCTGTTAGTCGGAAAACGGTCGTTTTGTGGATTTCGTGGCGGTGCCCTGCCTGTCATTTTCAGAAGACGACTGCACCATTCAGCGCGGTTTGAAGCCTGTTGTGCATACGGCTCCTGATAACCCGATATCAGGATTCCTCTGCACAAAACTCGTCTATGCTCAATACTCGTGTGCACCAAAGCGAGGTGAGCATGGCGACCGATACCGCACCGATTACCGAGCACGGCGTGGCCACCCTGCCAGAACAGGCATGGGAGCGTGCGCGTCGTCGTGCGGAGATCATTGGGCCGTTGGCGCAGTCGGAGACGGTTGGGCATGAAGCGGCCGACGCGGCAGCCCAGGCATTGGGGCTGTCCCGGCGGCAGGTCTACGTCCTGATCCGCCGTGCCCGGCTAGGTTCGGGGCTGGTCACTGACTTGGCTCTTGGGCAGTCGAGCGGTGGCAAAGGTAAAGGCCGCTTGCCGGAGTCGGTCGAACGAATCATCCGCGAGTTACTGCAAAAGCGCTTCCTGACCAAGCAGAAGCGTAGCTTGGCGGCGTTCCACCGCGAAGTTGTGCGGGCGTGCAAGCTGCAAAAGCTGCGGGTGCCGGCGCGCAACACGGTGGCACTGCGGATCGCCGGCCTCGATCCGCGCGAGGTCACTCACCGCCGGGAAGGACAAGATGCCGCCCGCGACCTGCAAGGTGTTGGTGGTGTTCCGCCACCCGTCTCCGCGCCGCTGGAGCAGGTGCAGATCGACCACACAGTCATCGACCTGATCGTGGTGGACGAGCGCGACCGGCAACCGATTGGCCGTCCGTACCTGACCCTCGCCATCGACGTATTCACCCGCTGCGTGGTTGGCATGGTCGTTACGCTGGAAGCCCCGTCCGCCGTCTCGGTCGGCTTGTGCTTGGTGCATGCCGCCTGCGACAAGCGCCCTTGGTTGGAAGGGTTGAACGTAGAGATGGATTGGCCGATGAGCGGCAAGCCCAGACTGCTCTACTTGGACAACGCGGCTGAGTTCAAGAGCGAGGCGCTGCGCCGTGGCTGCGAGCAGCATGGCATCCGGTTGGACTATCGCCCGCTCGGGCAGCCGCACTACGGCGGTATCGTGGAACGGATCATCGGCACGGCGATGCAGATGATCCACGACGAATTGCCGGGGACGACCTTCTCCAATCCTGACCAGCGCGGGGAATACGCCTCCGAGAAGATGGCCGCCCTGACACTGCGCGAGCTGGAGCGCTGGCTCACATTGGCGGTCGGCACCTATCACGGCTCTGTGCACAACGGCCTGCTCCAACCGCCGGCCGCGCGCTGGGCCGAAGCTATCACGCGGACCGGCGTGCCAACCGTCATCACTCGCGCTACGGCTTTTCTGGTCGATTTTCTGCCCATCATCCGCCGCACGCTGACCCGCACCGGCTTCGTCATCGACCACATCCACTACTACGCCGATGCGCTCAAGCCGTGGATAGCTCGGCGGGACCGCTTGCCTGCGTTCCTGATCCGGCGCGACCCGCGCGACATCAGCCGCATATGGGTGCTGGAACCAGAGGGGCAGCACTACCTGGAAATTCCCTACCGTACCTTGTCGCACCCGGCTGTCACCCTCTGGGAACAACGACAGGCGCTGGCGAAATTGCGGCAGCAAGGGCGCGAACAGGTGGATGAGTCGGCGTTGTTCCGCATGATCGGCCAGATGCGCGAAATCGTTACCACCGCGCAGAAGGCTACGCGCAAGGCGCGGCGCGACGCGGATCGACGCCAGCATCTCAAGGCAACGGCACCGCCTGTCAAAACCACGCCACCACCGGGCGCTGACATGGATGGGCAGCAGGCAGACAACCAGTTGCCGGCCAAACCGTTCGACCAGATTGAGGAGTGGTAGCCGTGGAAGAATATCCCATCATCGACTTGTCCCACCTGCTGCCGGCGGCCCAGGGCTTGGCCCGTCTCCCGGCGGACGAACGCATCCATCGCCTTCGCGCCGACCGCTGGATCGGCTATCCGCGAGCAGTCGAGGCGCTGAACCGGCTGGAAACCCTGTATGCGTGGCCAAACAAGCAACGCATGCCCAACCTGCTGCTGGTAGGCCCGACCAACAACGGCAAGTCGATGATCGTCGAGAAGTTCCGGCGCACGCATCCGGCCAGAGCCGACGCCGACCAGGAGCACATTCCGGTACTGGTCGTGCAGATGCCATCCGAACCGTCGGTAATCCGCTTCTACGTCGCGCTGCTCGCGGCGATGGGTGCGCCATTGCGACCGCGCCCACGGCTGCCAGAAATGGAACAACTGGCGCTGGCACTGCTGCGCAAGGTCGGCGTGCGCATGCTGGTGATCGACGAGTTGCACAACGTCTTGGCCGGTAACAGCGTCAATCGCCGGGAATTCCTCAATCTCCTGCGCTTCCTCGGCAATGAACTGCGCATCCCACTGGTCGGGGTCGGCACGCGCGACGCCTACCTGGCCATCCGCTCCGATGACCAGTTGGAAAATCGCTTCGAGCCGATGATGCTGCCGGTATGGGAGGCCAATCACGATTGCTGCTCACTGCTGGCCAGTTTCGCCGCTTCGCTTCCACTGCGGCGACCCTCGTCGATTGCCACGCTGGACATGGCCCGCTACTTGCTCACACGCAGCGAGGGCACCATAGGCGAACTGGCGCACTTGCTGATGGCGGCGGCCATCGTCGCCGTGGAGAGCGGAGAGGAAGCGATCAACCACCGCACGCTCAGCATGGCCGACTACACCGGCCCCAGCGAGCGGCGGCGGCAATTCGAGCGGGAACTGATGTGAAGCCAGCGCCACGCTGGCCACTGCATCCGGCCCCCAGAGAAGGCGAAGCCTTGTCTTCGTGGCTCAACCGCGTGGCCCTTTGCTATCACATGGAGGTGTCCGAGCTGCTGGAGCACGATCTTGGTCACGCTCAGGTTGATGACCTGGATACCGCGCCACCACTGGCGCTGTTGGCGATGCTCTCCCAGCGGAGCGGCATCGAGCCGGACCGGCTGCGTTGCATGAGTTTCGCCGGCTGGGTGCCTTGGCTACTGGACAGCCTTGATGATCAGATTCCAGACGCATTGGAAACCTATGCGTTCCAGCTCTCGGTGCTGCTGCCGAAACTCCGCCGTAGGACGCGATCCATCACGAGCTGGCGTGCCTGGCTGCCCAGCCAGCCGATACATCGCGCCTGTCCGCTCTGTCTGAACGACCCGGCAAACCAAACCGTACTGCTTGCATGGAAGCTGCCCCTGATGCTGAGCTGCCCGCTGCATGGCTGCTGGCTGGAATCCTATTGGGGCGTGCCTGGGCGGTTTTTCGGCTGGGAGAACGCCGACACTGCGTCGCGCACCGCCAGCGACGCGATTGCAGTGATGGATCGGCGTACCTGGCAGGCACTGACGACCGGCTATGTGGAACTGCCGCGCCGACGCATCCACGCTGGATTGTGGTTTCGACTGCTACGCACGCTGCTCGATGAGCTGAACACCCCGCTTTCGGCGTGCGGAACCTACGCGGGGTATCTCCGCCAAGTCTGGCAAGGCTGCGGGCATCCGCTGCGTGCTGGGCAAAGTCTGTGGCGACCGTATGAAACCCTGAACCCGGCAGTACGGTTGCAGATGCTGGAGGCGGCGGCAACGGCAATCAGCTTGATCGAGGTGAGGGATATAAGCCCGCCAGGCGAGCATGCAAAGCTGTTCTGGTCCGAGCCCCAAACCGGGTTCACCAGTGGTCTGCCGGCGAAAGCGCCGAAGCCCGAACCCGTCAATCACTGGCAACGGGCGGTCCAAGCTATCAGTGAGGCGATCATTGAAGCGCGGCACGACCCCGAGACGGCGCGCTCGCTGTTCGCGTTGGCTTCCTATGGTCGGCGCGATCCCGCTTCCCTGGAACAGTTGCGCGCCACCTTTGCAAAGGAAGGCATCCCCCCGGAATTTCTGTCACATTACAAGCCTGCTGGACCCTTTGCATGTCTTAGACAGAATGACGGGTTAAGTGACAAATTTTGACGGCCAGAATTTTCCGGTTCACACTGTCACATAATCGAACGTATATGTGACAGGTACGACATGCTGATAGGCTACATGCGGGTATCGAAGGCGGACGGCTCCCAGGCTACCGATTTGCAGCGCGACGCGCTGATTGCCGCCGGGGTCGATCCAGTACATCTTTACGAGGACCAGGCATCCGGCATGCGCGAGGATCGGCCCGGCTTGACGAGCTGCCTGAAGGCGTTGCGAACTGGCGACACACTGGTCGTGTGGAAACTGGATCGGCTCGGACGCGACCTGCGACATCTCATCAACACCGTGCACGACCTGACTGGGCGCGGCATCGGCTTGAAGGTATTAACCGGGCACGGCGCGGCCATCGACACCACGACCGCCGCCGGCAAGCTGGTCTTTGGCATCTTCGCCGCCCTGGCCGAGTTCGAGCGCGAGTTGATCGCGGAGCGCACGATTGCCGGCCTAGCCTCGGCCCGCGCGCGCGGGCGGAAAGGCGGCCGGCCGTTCAAGATGACCGCCGCCAAGCTGCGGCTGGCGATGGCGGCAATGGGTCAGCCAGAGACCAAGGTCGGCGACCTGTGCCAGGAACTTGGCGTCACGCGGCAGACCCTGTATCGGCATGTTTCACCCAAGGGTGAGCTACGTCCAGATGGCGAGAAGCTACTCAGCCGAATTTGATGCCGGCATGAGGCAACGTAGCGACAGCGTGGTTTGTCTCAATGGGAAGCGCTCATGATCGATCTTTGAAGGCCCGCAGCAGTCGTGTCACAGACAGGACGAACAAACCGGTCAGCGTGAGGGCTGCGATACCCCAGTACTCTCCGATGAACGCGCCGGCCGTCGTGCCGGCCAGCACAATGGCGAGAATCGGCAAATGGCAGGGACAGGTGAGCACGGCCAGCGCGCCCCACAGGTAGCCGGTGATCGGTTTGTGCGTCTCGGACGGCAAGCGCTCGGGGCTGTTCATGGCAGACTCTCCGCGTGCTGTGCCGGGGTCTCCTCGTTTTCAGTGCAATAAGTGACGGTACGAAAAGCTAGCACTGGCGCGGAGGTGGTGTTGGTAGATCGTTGATTTCATTGACTTTCCTGTTCACTTTCAAATCTGCGATTCGTGGC
>Ga0209941_1000534_pt1 | contig 44220 bp, 42 predicted proteins | sample ThiBiot_300_plan_FD_183945 | JGI IMG/M metagenome (GOLD analysis project Ga0209941, IMG submission 183945) | Wastewater bioreactor microbial communities from Cape Town, South Africa - Thiocy_solids_1 (SPAdes) | ecosystem: Engineered > Bioremediation > Thiocyanate > Unclassified | place: South...
ATTTTTTACCGAACTCGATGGCATTAATCCCTTGAAACATAACTAATATTTTTAGAACAAAAATACTAAATTTATTAGTCTATAATTATTCCTACCTTTATTTTGTTATCGTTCTACCTAATCCTATAAATTTTATAAGATCATGCCATTGATACTGGATATAAGAGGTATAACACCTAAATGGGGAAAGGAATGTTTTATAGCTCCTAATGCAACGCTCTGTGGAGACATCATTATGGGTGACGCATGCAGCGTATGGTTCAACGCTGTAATCCGTGGCGATGTAAATTTCATCCGCATGGGTAATAAAGTAAATGTGCAGGATGGAGCAGTGATCCATTGCACCTATAAAAAATCAACCACGATTATCGGAAATAATGTGAGCATCGGACACAATGCAATCGTACATGGGTGCGTTATAGAAGATAATGTGCTGGTAGGTATGGGTGCAATTATCATGGACAATGCGAAAATAGGCAGTAACAGCATCATTGCAGCGGGAGCAGTAGTTCTTGAAAATACAATAGTAGAGCCAGGAAGCATATATGCCGGAACTCCTGCAAAAAAGATAAAAGATATTTCTGAAGAGTTAATTAAAGGAGAGATAGAAAGGATCGCTAATAATTATGTAATGTATGCGGGATGGTATGAGAGTGGATAGAGGGTGAGAGGTGAGAGGGTGAGAGGGTGAGATTTGAGCTCTTATAAAAGCTTGGGTTTAGAAGGTTTATTAGAAATGCTATTTGTAATGAAAAAAATAATAATTTTTGTGGCTTGCTGTTGGATGTTTTCCGGTTGCTCTATTTTCAGGCATGAAAAATATGGCTGTCCTACCAATGGTAAAAACATAGGAGCAGAAAGAATTTTATCGGGAGATAAAGCTGCTATTAAAGCGTCCAAAAAAGCTGCAAAATTTAAGAATTAAAATCATTCTTTTAATTTATAAAACTAAACCTATGTGCTATCACTTAAAAACAAATTTCGGCGGCACGGAAGCCGTAATTGATGACAATTGCGGCATCTCAAAATTCTATTCCATAGCGGGTACGCTTGCTGATAATTTAAAAGTAAAATTTCTTAACCAGGTAGATGATGCCGAAACGCTTGATTGGGATTTTAAATACAAGAATATTTTATTGACGCTCCATTATAATATCTTCAATGGCGTTTCAATTATTCCTCATCGCATTCATGGTACTGAAAAAGTAAATAGGGCAGTTACTGAAGTGGCTAAGTTCCTTGAAAGAAATGCCTATTGATGCAATTTTTTACGCTATATAAATAAATCCTGGTAACTGATGTTACCATTTTTCATTTTTCAACGAATCAAAAATATTCAAGTAATTCGCATAGCGCTCATAAGAGATTTTGTTTTCTTCAACTGCTTTTTTTACGGCACATCCGGGCTCTTCAATGTGTACACAGTTATTGAACCTGCAATTGTTTAAAAGCCCTCTCATTTCCGGAAAGTAATGAGACAATAACTCCGGCTCTATATCCATCATTGCAAATTCCCTCATCCCCGGTGTATCAATTATTTTTCCGCCAAAAGGCAAATCAAACATTTCCGCGAAAGTAGTAGTGTGCAGCCCCTTTCCACTCCATCCGCTTACTTCCTGTGTTTTCAATAAATTATCAGGTAATATTGAATTGATAAAAGAAGATTTGCCAACTCCCGAATGGCCACTGAGCAAAGTCGTTTTATTTTTTAACAGATCCCTGACTGGCTCTAAATTTATATTTCCACTCACGCTTATTAAATAAACCGGGTACCCGATTTCTTCATATAAGGCTTTTAACCTTTCAAAATTTTCGCTCTCTTTTTTCCCATACAAATCGCTTTTATTAAAAACAATAATAGCCGGTATATGGTAAGCTTCTGCAGCTACCAAAAAGCGGTCAATAAACCCCGTAGATGTTTTAGGATCTTTTAGCGTAGCAAATAAAATACTTTGATCCAGGTTAGAAGCAATGATGTGTTGCAGATTTTTGTTGTGTGGCGACTGGCGGATAATATAATTCTTCCGGTCGTGGATCCCGGTAATTACTATTGATTCTTCGCCATCTTCTTTATTAATATCTACAATATCTCCCACAGCTACCGGGTTTGTAGAAGTAATATCATCTATTTTAAATTTTCCTTTAATGCGGGCATTAAATTCTTCTCCCTCTTCATTCTTTACCACGTACCAACTACCGGTTGATTTGTAAACCCAAGCTTTCATAAAGATGAAGTTAAAGAGTATATTCTAATAAATAGGATTATGGAAATTTTCTGAATAAAGTATATCGTAAAATAATTTCTATTAAAAGAAATCCCATTGCAGCAAATATAAACGGATAAAATTTTTCAGAATAACGGTGAAAGGTAATAAGCTCTACTTTGGATTTTTCCATCTTGTCAATTTCATTGTAGATATTTTCAAGGCTTCGGTTATTGGTAGCCCTGAAATATTTTCCTCCTGTTTCAGTCGCAATATCTTTAAGCAATGCCTCATCAATTGAAACCTTTTGACTTTGCATCACAATACCCATTGGAGTACTTACCGGTGTGGGCGCATAGCCGTCTGTACCCACGCCAATAGTGTAAACTTTTATCTTAAATGTTTTGGCTATTTCCTTCGCAGTAGAAGGGTCAATAAGCCCGCCATTATTTACACCATCTGTCAGCAAAATAATTATTTTACTTTTCGCTTTACTATTCTTTAACCGGTCCACACTGGTTGCCAGCCCTGATCCTATTGCCGTACCATCTTCAAGCAGCCCATTCCTTATTTGTGAGATTTGAGTTTTCAATACATAGTGGTCTGTGGTAAGAGGGCATTGGGTAAAACTTTCACCGGCAAAGATGACCACTCCTATCCTATCGGATGTTCTATGATTGATAAAGTCTATCGCTACCTTTTTTGCGGCTTCCATCCTGTTAGGTGTAAAATCCTGCGCGGTCATGCTTCCGCTTACATCAATACAAAGAACAATATCAATCCCTTGCCCTTCAGTTTCTGTTTCGTCAAATTTTACTTGTGGCCTCGCAAGCGCCAAAATAATGCAACTCAATGCAAGCAGCCTGAAAATAAAAGGAAATTGTTGAATCGCATTTTTCCATGATTTTGATTTTGCCAATCCTTTTGTAGTTGACACACGAATGGCAGCTACGCCTTTTTTCCCTTTGCTAAATTTCCAGATGATCAACAAAGGAATTATAAGAAACAGAAGCAATAACAGCGGTTGCCCAAAAGTAATATTGTGGAAATAATCAAATATCATTTTTCAGGCCTTTTAATAAACGTGTTATTAATATCTGTTATCATTTCTTTTGTTTGGGAAAAACATTTTTCATTTTCATAAGCAGGGGGCACGTACTGTGCAAACTTCACTGCATTTCCCATGCGCAGGCAATTAGCAAATGCAGAAATTTTTTCTTTCGATAAATCAAATGCATTTAACTCCATTAAGATCTCATCAGTAGTAAGATGAAGCTGATAAGTATTTGTCTTCCTTGATAAATATCTTTTGAAAATATCAGTAAGCCTGCTATGAAATTCTTTCGCTTTATTATTGGCAGCCAGGCCTTCTTTTTCTAAAGAAGATAAGAGAGACATTGCCTCATCATAAGGTGATAGTTTAGATTCAAAAATGGTAATATCTTTTTTCTTTTTAAAAAATTTAAGCAAAAAAAGTATCCACAGAGCTAATAAAATAATACCCACGGCCACTAATGCCCATGCCCACCACGGAAACGGCTTTTTAACTTCGATGATGGTTTTTATATCATGAAAAGGCATGATGCTATCCATTGGGGCGTAACCAACATTTACCGTTAAGGAATCAGTATAAATCTTAAAAGAAGAATCGCCGTCAAGCATGGTAACGGTAAGCGGAAAAGAAGGGATAACCTGCCTTCCTGAATCAAAGCTGGTTATTACAATATCCTGGTTAAAATTGATGTTTTCATTGGCATACGTAGTATCAACTTTATTTTTGGTAATTGTAATAAAATGATTAAAGCTATCTGGTATGGCTACCCAATCCAAACGATAAGTATTATCGGGCATAGACATATTGATATGGTACTTTATTTGCTGCCCGATCAGAATTTCATTTTTGTCAACTGATGATTTTGCAACGGGTACTTGCGCCGATGCCATCGGCATACTGAGAAAGTAAAAAATGATCAAGGCCGGAATAAAAGATCTTGTTTTGTAAAAGCAATTTTCCAAACGGTTTCCTGCCTTGCGGTTGGCGGGGACGCCAACCGCAGCAAGCTGCTGTGGCCGGCGTCCCCGCCGGCCGCTTTTATAATCGAACAGTATATCAAAAACTATCTTTAGACAGCTTGTTGTATAGTAAATATATTTTTCAAATTCCCTCAATGTATTTTTTTTCTTCTTGTAAAAAACTGTTGCAGCACTTTTACATAGTTCTCATCTGTACGTATATGTAATAGGTCTGCCCCGGCCTTTTTAAAAATATTTTTACTTATAGAGCTCTGATCAATAAAATTTTGATGATAGTTGTATCTGACCAGTGCATCTGATGTATTAAGCCATTGCGCTTTTTTGCTTTCCGCGTCTTCTATTTTTATCATTCCAATATCAGGCAACTGGCTATCCATCTTATCATATACTTTCATCCCTATTACATCATGGCGCCCGGCAAGCACTCTTAACAGGTGTTCATAATTTTCATCAATAAAATCGCTCATTATAAAAGCAATACTCTTTTGATAAGTGGATCTTTGGAAAAACCTTAAAGCCCCGCTGATATTGGTTCCTGTATTCTTCGGCACAGCAGTTAAAAGCTCACGGACAATATAAAGCGCATGTTCCTTGCCTTTTTTAGGCGGAATATACTTTTCAACTTTATCACTAAAAAAAATAACCCCTACTTTGTCGTTATTATTGATTGCGCTAAAAGTGAGCACCGATCCTATCTCTGTTATTAGATCCTTTTTATTCCTATGCACCGTGCCGAATAAAGAACTCGCACTTACATCTACCAATAGGATAACAGTGAGTTCTCTTTCTTCTTCAAAAACTTTGGTAAACGGATGTGCATACCTGGCGCTTACATTCCAATCTATAAATCTTACATCATCACCATGATAATATTCCCGAACCTCTCTGAACCGCATACCCTTCCCTTTAAAGGCTGAATGATATTCGCCTGTAAAAAGCTGAGTCGTTATTTTTTTACTGATGATCTCAAGCTCTCTTACTTTTTTTATTATGTCGGCGGTGGTGAGCAATGGTTCTATCGGTTAATTAGTTAATTAGTTTATTGGTTGTTGGTTAATTGGCCGTTACAATGCTAAAGGCTGAAGGCTCAATGCTGAAAGCTAAAAGCTGAATCATCAGGGCACATTTACCGCTTTCAATATCTCATTAATAACCATTTCTACATTTACATTTTCTGCTTCCGCTTCATAAGTAAGGCCTATACGATGACGCAATACATCCTTGCATACATTTCTTACATCTTCGGGAATTACATAACCGCGTTTATTTAAGTAAGCATAAGTTTTTGCAGCCAAAGCAAGATTAATACTTGCTCTGGGAGAGCCTCCGAACGATATTAAAGGTTTCATTTTTGTGAGGTTATATTCGTCAGGAAACCTGGAAGCGAATACAATATCAATTATATAACGTTCTACTTTTTCATCCATATACACCTGCCGTACCAACTGGCGTGCAATTAATATTTCAGAAGAAGAAACCATTACATTAATATTGGGATACTCCATCTCAAGTACATTTTGTCTTATGATAGCCTGTTCCTCTGTTTTAGATGGATAATCAATGATCACCTTAAGCATGAAACGATCTACCTGTGCCTCAGGCAACGGATAGGTTCCTTCCTGTTCAATTGGATTTTGTGTTGCCAACACAAGGAAAGGCTCTTCAAGCTTATAAGAACTATTGCCGATAGTGACCTGCCTCTCCTGCATGGCTTCAAGCAGGGCGCTCTGTACTTTCGCAGGAGCCCTGTTGATCTCATCTGCTAAAATAAAATTGGCAAATATGGGGCCTTTACGGACTACAAATTCATTCTTTTGCTGGTTGTAGATCATGGTGCCTATTACATCCGCCGGCAAGAGGTCTGGAGTAAATTGAATACGGCTGAACTGTGCATTGATAGTAGCCGCGAGCGATTTAATAGAAAGGGTTTTAGCAAGGCCAGGCACGCCTTCCAGCAAAATATGGCCATTGCTAAGTAAGCCAATTAACAATCTTTCAATCATGTGGTTCTGCCCGATAATTACTTTGCCCAATTCTTCATGTATCTTATCAATAAAAGATGCTGAATGTTTTATTTTTTCATTCAGCAGGCGAATGTCTTCTGCAGTTTGTAACATTTGATTTCAATAAATTAGAATAGTGTATTATAATTTCGCAAATTACGAACAACACATAAATTAAAAAGATGTTTATAATGATGTTCACGGAAAAGAATGTTAAAAAAATAAAAGGGAGTCGTCAACTCCCTTTCTTAATAACCAGGTTCTAAAGAAATCATCTTTCATCTACTCTGAAAGAAACCTTACAGATAACGCCATAAGAAGCCACCTTTGCATCCTTTACATGTACCTTGAAATCTTTTACATACACTGAATCTATATTCTTAACGGTTTTTGAAACTTCCTTGACTGCATTTTGAATGGCATCGTCAAAACTTGTTTCTGATGAAGCGATCACTTCAATTACTTTTACAATTGGCATAACAGAATGGTTTAATTAGTTAAAAAAAAATAAGCTCAATATACAAAAAAATAGAGCGCACATTCAAATCCGGGCTATTACCGGATTGTAGTGGCAATATATTAACACAAAATCTATTCCGCATTTCTTTTTAATCCTATTCCATCTTTAATTCTATTCCAAAAAAATTTATCATTTTTTTTCTTATGCCGTTATTATAATGTTTTATTTTTATGCGCTCAACCATATCTTGATCACAAATAAGTACATAAGAAAATTTATAGCCATCGTATTGCTGGCCATTTTTGCCTTAAGCAATACACCTACTAAATATTTACATTACCTGTTTGCTGATCATACCGATCTTAAAAGCAAGGCTCCAAACAACTCTGATATTTCCCAGTTAAGCGTAGCAGGCCTCAATTGCCATTGTGAAAGCAATGTGGTTATTGCTCCTTATACTTTAAGTAGCTCCTTTGAGATCAAGCCTCTTTTACCCATCATTACAGAGTATCCTGAATTATTCCCGTATTCGATCATTCTTTCCCGGTCCATTTCTTTTGGATTGAGAGGGCCTCCTTCTGTAGCATAATATCATTGATATTATCACCATTCATTAAAGCAATAAGCTCTTTCACTTTGTTGCTTTGCTACATCAGAATTTATTGATCTCATAAGGCCGTCTAAAAAAATAATATGAAAAGATTCTATTTAATTATTACTATAGGTATCTACTTATTTTTACCGGTATGGTTGAAAGCGCAGAAAAATGCCGCCCGCTATTCACTTTCAGGCACCATCACCACTGCGTCCGGCTCGCCACTTCCGGCAGCTTCTGTTTATATTGCTGATATAAAAAAAGGAAGCATAGCAGATGCCAATGGAAATTATAAAATCAGCAATATACCCCAGGGCGCTTACCTGGTAGAAATAAAATACATTGGTTATAAAACCATCCTTCAAAACATTTATTTCAATGAAGATAAAGTTCAGGATTTTTCAATGGAGGTTTCTGTTGTTGAAGAAAATGAAATCGTAATAACGGGTTCTTCAAAAGCTACCTCTATTAAAAGAAATCCTATTCCTATTGTTTCTATCAACAAGCAGTTTCTTCAGCAAAATCTCAACACCAATATTATTGATGCCATTGCCAGGGTGCCCGGCATTAGTGAAGTTACCACCGGCCCGAATGTATCAAAACCATTTATCCGCGGACTCGGATTCAACAGGATACTTACCTTGTATGATGGAGTAAGACAGGAAGGACAGCAATGGGGCGATGAACATGGAATGGAAGTAGATCAGAATACGGTAGATAAAGTAGAAGTAGTGAAAGGCCCGGCCAGCCTTATTTACGGTTCGGATGCGATAGCCGGAGTGATCAATCTGATACCTGCTAATCCTCCTGCGCAGGGAAAAATAATCGGTAATATTTTAAACGAATACCAAACCAATAACCGCTTAATTGAAAATTCTGCATCAGTGGCAGCGCATATAAATGATGTAACATGGGGCGGAACTATCACTCATAAGATAGCAACCAATTATAAAAACAAATACGACGGAAGGGTTTATAATACAGGGTTTGAAGAAACAGACGCAGCAGCAAATATCGGCATTAATAAGAACTGGGGGTACAGCCATCTGGGCCTTTCTATGTTTGACGACCTGCAGGAGATCCCAGATGGGAGTCGTGACTCGGCTACAAGAAAATTTACCAAACAAATTACGGAAGATGATAACTACAGGCCAATAGTAAGTGATAAAGAACTTTCTTCTTATAAGATTTCCGCCCTTCACCAGCATGTGCAGTATTATCGTGCATATACTACCAATAGCTTTTTGGTAGGTAATGGCAGGCTGGCTGTCAATCTTGCTTTTCAAAAAAGCATCCGAAGAGAATACAGCTATCCTGAAGAGCAGGTACCTGGCTTATATCTTAAACTAAATACTTACAGCTATGATGCTAAATATTATTTTCACGAATCCAAAGGATTTAGCGTTACAGCCGGCATCAATGGAATGTACCAGGATAATGATGTAACTAAAGGAACTGAATTTATTATTCCATCTTATCGCCAGTTTGATATAGGGCCTTTTATTTATGCAAAGAAAAATTTGGGCAATCTTGAAATAGCAGGAGGAGTAAGATATGATGTAAGAAATTTCAGCAATGAAGAATTATATTCTGCTGTTAATCCTTCTACAGGTTTTGAGCATGCAGTAACCAGTAGGGATACGATAGGCGCCGACCATCTGTTTTCTTCTTACCATCATACTTTTTCAGGCGGAAGTGGAAGCTTGGGTTTATCTTATAGAATTAATGACCAATGGAGCCTCAAAGCTAATATTGGCAAGGGGTACAGAGCGCCTAACATTTCTGAGATCTCTGCAAACGGCGTACATCCCGGAACCGGTATTTACCAAATAGGCAATCTTAATTTTAAACCTGAATTTAACTGGCAGGAAGATTTGGGTGTTGAATTCAATTCAACTCATGTTACTATAAACGCAGATCTTTTTAATAACGATATTCAAAATTATATTTATAATAAGAAGCTGATAAGCAGTAGTGGCGCGGATTCCGTGATAGTGCCGGGAAACCAAACCTTTAAGTTTGTTTCCGGGAAAGCCAGGTTATATGGAGGGGAATTAAGCATAGATATTCATCCTCACCCGTTGGATTGGCTGCATTTTGAAAATTCTCTTTCTATGGTTTATGCAGAAAATAAAGGAGTGCCGGGCGAAGGAAAGATCTCTGACAGCGCTAAATACCTGCCTTTCATTCCTCCACTGCACACCATTTCTGAATTAGGAGCCAACATTAAAAAGATAGGAAAAACTTTTGCCAATGCATTTGCGAAACTCCAGTTGGAAGTGTATGCCGCACAAAAAAGAGTCTTTCTTGAGAATGGAACAGAAACGCCTACCCCGGGCTACCAGTTGGTAAATGCCGGATTTGGTACGGATATTCTAAACAAAGATGGAAAAGCTTTTTTGAATGTATCTTTCATGGGAAATAATTTATTGAATGTAGCTTATCAATCAGGATTGAACAGGATGAAATATTTTGAGCCGTACCCGGGCAACTTCACAGGCCATGATGGAATTTATAATATGGGAAGAAACTTTAGCATAAAAGTAAATGTGCCGTTGAGGTTTAAGGAATGATTATCTTTTTAAAATACCGTATCAAAAATCTTTTTAATTATCTTCTCAAAAGAGTCCTGCTTTAATACTGAGATTTTTGAAATGACTTCATCTGTTGAATAGGATTGAATTAATTGGCATTTCACAAATGATTTCTTAAAAAGAGGTTTTGTCAACATAGAATTATCTAACTCAAAATTAAATTCTTCATTCATTGGATTTGAAGAAATCATTACAACGTAAAAAATATCCTCAATTTCTAAAACATTTGAATTTGAAATAACTAATGCCGGATGCGTCTTAAATTTACCATTTGGAAGTTCATAATTCAACTCAATGATGTCTCTTTGCGCGATTCTCATTATAAGTATTTTGCTATTGCTTTATTTTTTCTTTTTACGATGGAATCTTTTAAATTTTCATCTTCTTGTAAAGCAGTTATCAAAGCTTTTGTTTTACGGACTGACGAAACTTTCTTAACAAAGTTCAATGAGGATAGTAAAGATGATAGCTCTTTGACTTTATCACTGTTTGATTCTAATTCTATAATTAAAGTCGGCATTTTTTTGTTTTTACAAATTTAAGGTATTTTATACTTGCTCAATCAGTCTGCTTTTGTCTGTTAGCTTATTATCGTGTGGTTTAATCGTAATTTTACAAGAGATGAATTTGATCCAGAGAAGCACAATTATCTATTGCAGTTAGCTTTAGCTGGACTGATAAAGATTTTATTTAGAAGTGGCTTTAGCCACAGCATAGACCATACAAATCATAAAAAGAACCCGAAAGATGGAACTCCGAAACTTTAATAAAATAAGAATAGTAACTGCCGGTTCTTTATTTGACGGCCATGATGCCACTATCAACATCATGCGCAGGATCATGCAAAGCAAAGGAGCGGAAATCATTCATCTCGGCCACAACAGAAGCGTGCATGAAATAGTGGAGTGCGCCATTGAAGAAGATGTACACGGAATCGCTGTAACCAGCTACCAGGGCGGCCACCTGGAATTTTTTAAATACATGAAAGACCTCTTATGCCGAAATGGTTATGGGCATATAAAAATTTTTGGTGGTGGCGGCGGCACTATTCTGCCTTCCGAAATTGATGAACTACACGCTTATGGAATCACCAGGATTTACTCGCCTGATGATGGAAGAAAATTAGGATTGGAGGGAATGGTGCAAGACTTAATAGACAGATGCGGCCCCCTAACCCCCGAAGGGGGAACAGAAAACGCGGTCTCTGAAAGCAATGGTCATCATAATGGAAAATTTATTTTGGATGAATGGCGAGATATTAAACTGGTAGCAACATCCATTACAAAAGCAGAAAATGGAGAAGAAGTAAAAATCTCAGAAAGTATTGATCATATAGAAACTCCAAAAATCAATATTAAAGATATAGCACCGGTTTTAGGCATTACCGGAACTGGTGGTTCGGGAAAATCATCTTTGACAGATGAGATCGTGCGCCGTTTTTTAAGCACTTACCCTGAAAAAACAATTGCAGTGATCTCTGTAGATCCTTCGAGGAAAAAAACGGGTGGCGCTCTGTTGGGAGATCGCATCCGCATGAATGCGATTCATCATCCGAGGGCTTATATGCGCTCTCTTGCTACACGCGAAAATGATAAGGCCTTGAGCAAGTATGTTCAGGAAGCCCTCAGAATTTGTAAAGGCGCAGGTTATGATTTTATTATTTTGGAAAGCGCCGGTGTGGGACAAAGTGATACTTCCATTCTCAGCTATTGCGATGTGAGCCTCTATGTAATGACGCCTGAATACGGCGCTGCATCGCAGTTAGAGAAGATCAATATGCTCGATTATGCCGATATGATTTGTATCAATAAGTTTGACAAAGCAGGTGCCTTAGATGCACTGCACGATGTGAAAAAACAATACAAGCGAAACCACGGCTTATGGAATGCAAAAGATAATGAGCTGCCGGTAACCGGCACTGTAGCTTCTGTTTTTAATGATCCGGGATGCAATGAATTATTCAATAAGATCATTGATAAGGTCAATAAAAAAATCAATCGCAACTGGGGAAAATATAAAGCGATATTGAAAAATGAGAGCCACCAGGCGATCATTCTTCCAAACCGTGTAAGATACCTCGCAGAAATTGCTGAAGAAATTGTTCGCTATAATAAGTTAGCTGAAGAACAGTCCGGCATTGCCACGCAATTGTATCAATTAAATGGAGCTATCGAAACTTTTAAAAACAGCTCTCTTGAAAAGGGCGAAGAAAATACTTCGATCATAAAAGAATTAGAAAAAAGAAAGTCAGCAATTGAAAGAGAATTATTACCGGTTTGTAAAAAGTTACTGGATGAATGGGATAGCGAAAAATCACTTTACCAGAAAGAATTTTTTGAATATACTGTGAGGGGAAAAGTGATAAAGCAACCTTTGTATGTGGAATCTCTTTCGCATACAAAGATTCCAAAAATTGCTGTTCCTAAATTTAAAGATTGGGGCGATATTTTAAAGTGGAGATTGCAGGAAAATTTTCCCGGTAAATTCCCATATACAGCCGGAGTATTTCCATTGAAGCGCGCAGAAGAAGACCCTACCAGGATGTTTGCAGGCGAAGGTGGACCGGAAAGAACCAACCGGAGATTTCATTATGTAAGCTTGGGACAACCCGCAAAGCGGCTCAGCACTGCATTTGATAGCGTTACACTTTATGGGGAAGACCCTGATCTTCGGCCTGATATTTATGGAAAAGTAGGCAACAGTGGCGTTAGTATCGCAACAGTAGATGACGCTAAGAAATTATATAGTGGCTTCGACCTATGCGATCCGAAGACTTCGGTAAGCATGACGATCAATGGGCCTGCTCCCATGTTATTGGCTTTCTTTTTAAATGCGGCCATTGACCAGCAGTGTGAAAAATATATTATTGCCAATAACTTACGGGAACGCGTAAACGCAATTATTGAATCTAAATATAATTTAGAAACGCTTCCAAAATATACCGGCGTAGATGGCGAGCTTGTTTTGCCTGAACATGGAGGAATGAACGGCAACTTGCCAAAGGGTAACGATGGCCTGGGCCTAAGATTATTAGGCCTGTCGGGCGAAGAGATATTGGATAAAGAAATTTACGAAGAAATAAAAGCAAAGGCATTGGCCTCTGTCAGAGGTACGGTGCAGGCAGATATTTTAAAAGAAGACCAGGCACAAAACACCTGTATTTTTTCAACTGAGTTCGCGCTGAAATTAATGGGTGATGTACAGGAATATTTTATTGAAAACAAAGTGCGCAACTTTTATTCTGTTTCTGTAAGTGGCTACCACATAGCTGAAGCAGGCGCCAATCCTATCACACAGCTTGCGTTTACACTTTCCAATGGTTTTACTTATGTAGAATATTACTTAAGCCGTGGAATGAAGATTAATGATTTTGCACACAACCTTTCTTTCTTTTTCAGCAATGGAATGGACCCTGAATATAGTGTGATAGGCCGTGTAGCAAGACGCATCTGGGCAAAAGCTATGAAGTATAAATACAAAGCCAGTGCGCGTTCGCAAATGTTGAAATATCATATACAAACAAGCGGGCGAAGCCTTCATTCACAGGAAATTGATTTCAATGATATACGCACCACCTTGCAGGCGTTGTATGCTATTTATGATAATTGCAACAGCCTTCATACCAACGCTTATGATGAAGCGATCACCACGCCCACTGAAGAAAGTGTAAGGCGCGCAATGGCCATCCAATTAATTATTAACCGCGAATTGGGAACCGCTAAAAATGAAAATCCTAACCAGGGTAGTTTTTTAATTGAGGAATTAACCGACCTCGTAGAAGAAGCCGTGATGAAAGAATTTAACCGTATATCTGACAGAGGCGGTGTGATGGGAGCCATGGAAAGAATGTACCAGCGAAATAAGATCCAGGAAGAAAGCTTGTATTATGAATCGCTAAAAAACAGTGGTGAATTTCCTATTATTGGTGTAAATACTTTTTTAAACAAAGAAGGCTCGCCAACGATATTGCCTGCCGAAGTGATCCGCAGCACTTCTGATGAAAAAAATCAACAAATAAAAAATGTAAAAGCATTTCATAAACTGCACAAAGATAAAAGTGTGGAAATGCTGAAACACCTTCAGAATGTGGCCATCAGCAATGGAAATTTATTCGCAGAATTAATGGAGACTGTAAAGTACTGTTCATTGGGTCAAATTACTCATGCGCTTTATGAAGTAGGAGGACAGTATAGAAGGAATATGTAGTGGTGAGAGGGTGAGAGAGTGAGAGAGTATTTTATCCGGTCGGGCTGCTTTCTTCTGCGGCCTGAACGATTGTCGAACTCACAGTATAATAAAAGATTTATCTTTAATGAATGAAACAATTATCACCTTTTATATCAATTGACCCAAATATTCGTTTTGGTAAGCCTTGCATTAAAAACACAAGAATCGCAGTTTCAGATATTTTGCAATGGCTTGCTTCAGGGATAAGTCATGCTGAAATATTAGAAGATTATCCATTATTGACTGAAGATCACATCAGAGCAGCTCTTATGTTTGCAGCCAACAGAGAATCAATGATAAAAATTATCGCTGAACAATGAAACCCTGAACACAAGTAATTGAAAACCTAAAAGAAAAAGGAAAAATGAATGATATCTTACAATACAAAGAATATTATGCAGATATCCATTTTAGCGCCGGAGATGAAGTCTTTTATGGACAATTAATTGGTATTAATAATTTAGTAAACTTTGAAGCCGAATCAGTAAAGGAATTGAAAAAAGCTTTTACGGAAGCGGTAGAAGATTATTTATTAACCTGTAAAAATTTTAGCAGGTAATATGAATATTAAAGCTCTGCCTCTTTTTATTTTTATCCTTATAATCACTTCCTGTTCTTCCAATAAATACGCTGCTACTAACAGGGATTACAAACGACAGGTAAAAACATTTGTCAAAGAAATAAAAAAATATCCTTTGGAAGGAAACCGCAGAACCTGGATAGGCACCACCAATTTTGGATTACGTAAACCGGATTTTGTGATCATTCACCATACGGCGCAAAACAGTTGCGAACAAACTTTGCAAACCTTTACTTTAAAGCATACACAGGTAAGCGCCCATTATCTCATTTGCAAAGATGGCTCGGTGCATCACCTGCTCAATGATTACCTGCGTGCGTGGCAGGCCGGTATTAGCTCATGGGGAAATAATAAAGACATTAACTCCTGTTCAATTGGTATTGAGCTTGATAATAATGGATATGAGCCTTTCACTACTATACAGATCAACAGCTTACTGGTCCTGCTGGATACTTTAAAAAGAAAATACCATATACCCACCGCCAATTTTATCGGCCATGCTGATGTGGCTCCTGCCAGGAAGAATGACCCCAATGTAAATTTTCCCTGGCAATTACTGTCTCAACATGAATATGGGCTGTGGTATGGAGATACAAGCCAGGCCATTATTCCAGAAAACTTCAATGGCGTGCAGGCCCTAAGGATCATAGGTTATTCTGTTAAAGATTCTTCAGCGGCAATCGTTGCATTTAAGCGCCATTTTGAAAGCAAAGACAGCACTGCCGTCCTTGACGATTGTGATAAAAAAATTCTTTATAATCTGATGATGCAAAGCCAATGATCTTAAGCCGGCTCATGTACTCCTTCCCTTATTTCTTCCAACAATTTTTTATTGAAAGCTTCAAGGTCTTTAGGGCTTCTGCTGGTAACAAGCCCGTTATCAACTACCACTTCTTTGTCTTTCCAATGAGCGCCTGCATTTTTTAGATCAGTTTTTAAAGATGGATACGAGGTCATTTTTTTCCCTTCCAATAACCCTGTTTCTATCAACAACTGAGGCCCATGACAAATAGCGGCAACCGGTTTTCCAGCTTCCATAAAATCTTTTGCAAAATTCACATATTCCTTATTGGCCCGCATCTTATCCGGATTAATAACACCACCCGGTATCATTAATGCGTCATAGTCAAAAGGGTTTGCATCCGATAAATTTACATCTACCGGCAATTCAATTGACCAGTGATCATGATCCCACCCTTTTACTTTCTCTTTTTCAGAAGATATGATATCCACTTTCATTCCGGCATCCTCCATTGCTTTTTTGGGGCTGGTCAATTCTACTTCTTCAAAACCATCTTCGGTTAAGATGGCGATTCTTTTTTGATTAGTATCAGGCATAAAAAATAGTTTAATGATTAACAATACTTAAATTGTCACAATAAATATGCCTTACTGAATAGCGATAGATAAAGAAGAATTAGGGAATTGGCAATTAAGAAATTATATGCACAAAGAATTCGTATTGTGGGTTGTGAGCTTTTAGCTTTAGCTTTAAGCCGGTTTATGAAAAAAAATGAAATTTTGATTTCTGGCACTTTGAATATTACTTTACTTAATTTAATTGATTTTATAAATGCAACTTTTCCCGGTTTTGGATAATGCTTCTGCAAAAGAGTTTTTGAAAGTTCCTCTTATTATATATAAAGACGATCCTTATTTTATACAGCCATTGGATAAAGATATTAATGATGTTTTTGATCCTAAAAAAAATAAGGCCTTTCGTTTTGGAGAGTGCAGCAGATGGTTATTAAAAGAAGATGATAAATTAATAGGACGTATCGCTGCTTTTGTAAATACAAAGTATAAAAATAAAGGAGATGAGCAAAAGACGGGAGGGATAGGATTTTTTGAATGTATTAATAACCAGGAAGCTGCCGACATGTTGTTTGATGTAGCTAAAAGCTGGCTGATGCAGCGAGGCATGGAAGCAATGGATGGCCCCATTAATTTTGGCGAACGCGACAGATGGTGGGGCCTGGTAGTGGAGGGATTTAAACCGCCCATCTACCTGATGAATTACAATCCGCCTTATTATCAAAAGCTTTTCGAGGATTACGGATTTAAGAATTTTTATAACCAGATATGCTGGCACCTTCCCGTAGATACCAGGCTGAATGAAAGATTTATGGAACAGGCAGAAAAATACAATGCCATGCCTGATTTTATCGTTTCACATATCAACAAAAATCAATTAAGAAAATTCGCTGACGATTTTTGCACGGTATATAATAAAGCCTGGTCGAAACATGAAGGAAATAAAGCAATGAATAAAGAAGTAGCTTTTAAATTGTTCAAATCTATGAAACCGGTAATGGACGAAAAGCTCGTTTGGTTTGTATATCATAAAAATGAACCCATTGCTTTCTGGATCAACTTACCGGAGCTTAACCAAATATTCAGGCATTTTAAAGGCAAGTTTGGGCTTTGGCAAAAGATCAAATTTTTTGGGTTGAAAAGGCAGGGAGTGAATGATAAATTCACAGGTATTGTATTTGGGGTAATTCCGGAATACCAGGGAATGGGTATTGATTATTATATGATCACTGAAGGCGGAAAAGAAATTCAAAATAAAACAAAGTACAAAGAACTTGAGCTGCAATGGCAGGGAGATTTTAATCCCAAAATATTAAATATCTCAAGGCATCTCGGAGCTACTAAAAGCCGCATCCTTACTACTTATCGTTATCTTTTTGACAGGACCAAAGAATTTAAAAGGCATCCTGTTTTAAATTAAGGCTTAATGAATAAAAAATGCAAGGATGCCCGTAGCTACTAACGTGGCGCCTGTAATAATGCCTGCATTATGCTCCAGCGTGTGCCAGTTTAATTTTAGAATTCCTTTATAAGCAAACCTGACAAGAGTAACCATGCCTACGGTTGTAATAACAAAATATAGTGCTGCAATAAACCATATAAGCCACGGCGCCTGTGTGCCTGCTAATAAAAAGTAGGCTTCAATTTCCATACAGGGAGATAAAAACATAGCCAGCACTAAAGCAATGATGATACTTTTTTTTGATTTTTTTTTCTTGATCTCATCAATATGAAAATGCTTATGCTTATGATGCCTGTAAATAAAAATAACTCCCAGGAGGATCAAAATAACAGGCGCAAAATAATGAGTAAAATTTTCAATGTTATTGGCCATCTTTGAGCCAATAAAACCTAACAATAAACCAATAACTACCGTGCTTAAGCCATGTGCTATAGCGGATATGAGCGTTACTCTCGTAACTTCCTGCAGCGTCCAGTTTTCTTTACGCCCAATAGCGATTACCGGTAGCCAGTGATTGGGTATGGTGGCATGTAAAAGGCTTAAAATAATGCTGCCACTAATGATACTGAACATTAAATCTTTTTATTGGTGTAATCAAGTACTTTCTATTAAAATAAAAAAGAAATTGCTGCAAGATAGTTATAACCAATAAAAAAATTGTGGCTTTCAAAGCGTATCGTACATTTGGTATCTATGACGTCTTCTTATTTTACATACAGTAAACCTAAAGTTTTGCAGGCATTACGGTTTCATTTCTTTAGCAGGAAAGAGATAAAGATCATGATCATTGTCGTAAATCTATTCGCTATCCTTTCAGCTATCCTTTATTTTTCAGGTAAGGTTTCCCCTTTGGCTTTTTTGTTAAGTTCCACATTATGGTTTACGTTAATGATTGCTTTTTGGTTTGTGCTCCCTTACATCATTTACCGTAAAGCTTCTACTTTTAAGGATAAGTTTAGAGTAAGTTTTGAAGAGCAACACATGTTCATTGAAAATGAACGTGGAAGCCGTAGCTGGCCCTGGAAAGATTTCAGCAGCTTTGTTGAAAGCTTCAATTTTTTTCACCTGTATTTCAACAGCCGTTCCTTCTTTTTAATTCCTAAAAGTGCTTTTGATTCAGGCGATTTAAGTATGGTTAGAAATTTCTTAAGATCGAAGATTAAAGATTAACCTCTTGCTGCATACTGCGGCCTATTCCATATCGTATCTTTCCACTTTCTCAATACCCGGCAAATCCTGCAATTGGGTTACCAGTTCATCAAGTTCATCCTTATCATGAACATACACTTTTACGTTACCTTCAAATAAGCCTTCTTTAGCCTCAATGGTAAGGGCATTAATATTGATCTTTAAGGTACCGCTGATGAGGTTGGTAATTTTATTTATAACTCCTACATCATCCAGGCCAATAATTTTGATACCTGTGAGAAAAGAAATCTCTTTGTTCTTAACCCATTTTGTTTTTACTACCCTATGGCCATAATTTGATAGAAGCCTTGCTGCATTAGGGCAATTGGTTCGATGTATCTTTAAGCCTTCGCCTTGTGTGATAAATCCAAATACATCATCGCCGGGAATCGGCTTACAGCAATTGGCCAGGGTGTACATAATTTTATCGCTGCTCTCGCCAAAAATGATCAATTCATTATCCTTCTTATTATCTTTTTTAGAAGCGGCTTCCTGTTTCTCTTCAACAAGTGGTTTTGTAATTTTTGGCGCTGTAATTTTATCGCCTAATACATGGAAGTCTTTTAATTCCCTGAGGTCTGTCTTTTTAATGGCGATGTCATAAAAAAGATCAAGAGAAGAATTGAGTTTATAAAATGTAACAATTTCATCAAGGTTCGATTGGTTCATAGGAACGTCCATGCCGTCTAATCTTTTCTTCAGAATATTTTTCCCTTCTTCGGCAATGGTTCTCTTTTCCTCTTTTAATGAATCCTTGATCTTGGATTTCGCTTTGGTAGTTACCACCATTTTCAGCCATTCAGCCTTAGGCTTTTGTTTGGTAGAAGTGATAATCTCTACCTGGTCGCCGCTGCGTAAGATATGGCCTATTGGCACGAGTTTATGGTTAACCTTAGCTCCTATACATTTTTCACCAACAGCCGTGTGTACTGCAAAAGCAAAGTCGAGCGCTGATGCGCCGCTTGGCAACATTTTTATATCTCCTTTGGGAGAATAGACATAGATTTCTTCTGCTAAAAATGATAATTTAAAATCCTGCAGAAAATCTATAGAATTAGAATCCTGGCCGGCAAGCATGTCTCTTATTTGCTGAAACCAAAGATCAAACCGATTTTCTTCTGCGGTTCCCTCTTTATATTTCCAATGAGCCGCCAGGCCTTTTTCGGCGATATCATTCATTCTCTTAGTGCGTATCTGCACTTCCACCCATTTACCGTGTGGCCCCATCACGGTTGTATGCAGCGCTTCATAACCATTATTCTTAGGATTACTCAACCAATCGCGAAGCCGCTCCGGGGCAGGGTTATATTCATCGGTAACCAGGCTATATACTTTCCAGCAATCTTCTTTTTCATGTTCAGGAGTTGAATCAAGAATAATACGAATGGCAAAAAGATCATACACTTCATTAAAAGAAACTCCTTTCTTTTTCATCTTCGTCCATATAGAATGGATGCTTTTAGGCCTGCCATAGATTTCAAAATTAAATTTACCCTGGATTAATTTTTCTTTTAATGGCCTGATGAAATCATTGATATAACGGGTGCGTTCCCTTTTGGTGTTAGCTAATTTTTCAGCGATGTAGCGATAGCTGTCCGGCTCCATATATTTCATGGCCAGGTCTTCCATCTCGGTTTTTATATTGTAGAGGCCCATGCGGTGTGCGAGCGGGGCATATACATATACCGTTTCGGATGCGATCTTTAGCTGTTTCTCACGCTTCATACTGTCGAGCGTGCGCATGTTGTGCAGGCGGTCGGCCAGTTTGATCAATATAACTCTCGGATCATCAGTAAGAGTGAGTAATATTTTTTTAAAATTCTCTGCCTGCTGCGATAAATTGGCGTCAAGCACATTGGATATTTTGGTAAGGCCATCTACTATTTTGGCAATTTCAGGCCCGAACTCCCTCGCTACCATTTCAAGAGTGATATCGGTATCTTCGACGGTATCATGAAGAAGGGCACAGATAGTACTTCTAACTCCCAGCCCTATTTCTTCCACACAGATCATTGCAACGGCAAGAGGATGCAGGATATAAGGTTCACCACTTTTGCGCCGCGTAGTTTTATGGGCCTCAGCAGCCATCTCAAAAGCAACTCTTACCTGCTCTTTACTTCCAGGCTTTAATTTGGGCTTTAAAGCTCTTAACAAGGCACGGTATTTACGAAGAATTTCTTTCTTTTCTTCTTCTTCGTTCATGGTATATTTCGGTATGTCGAGGGTGCTTTCCATTGATTACGAATTTACAGAAGAAATAAATTATAAAAATGATAAGATTAACATTTAAGTCTAAAACTCTTTAGAGTGCACAATATTGTAACTTTAAAAAGACAGATTTTAAAAAAACACCTAAAAATAAGCCTTGCCTACCTAAATCTTTTTAATCAAACTAAGAACAATTATATTTTAAGAAAAATCCATTACTTTTGCCGCCCCAAAAGCGCATGTGGTGAAATTGGTAGACACGTCAGACTTAGGATCTGATGCCGCAAGGTGTGGGGGTTCGAGTCCCTCCATGCGCACTTTCTTCAATATTTTTTCTGTATAAGAGAATACTGACCGTCGTTAAACGGTTTTTAAATTTAGAGTAATGGCAAGTGTAACTAAAGAAAATCTCGGCAATCTTCACGATAAACTGACGGTTAAAGTATCTAAAGAAGATTATCTTCCTTCTTTTGAAAAAGCGATAAAAGATTATAGCAAAAAAGCGAACATTCCCGGCTTTAGGAAAGGGATGGTGCCGGTAGGCATGGTGAAGAAAATGTATGGCGCTTCTGTATTTTATGATGAAGTAATTAAATCTGTTGAAAAAGAATTGCAGGAATACCTCGCAAAAGAAAAGCCATCCATCTTTGCGCAGCCTTTACCTATGGAAAATGATTTGCGCAAGCTGGATATGAATAAGCCCGAAGATTACGAATTTCCTTTTGATATAGGATTAAAACCGGAAATTGGCTTGGATGCTCTTTCCAGCGCCAAACCAATTTTTCATAAAGTGAAAGTAACCCCTGAAATGGTAAATGAAGAGATAGAAAAATTGGTTACGAAAAATGGCGATCTGAAAGATGTAGAAACGGTTACTGCTCCGGAAAATGTATTAAACGTTTTGTTTGAAGAAAGCGATGCTGAAGGAAACCCTGTTCCGGAAGGTATTTCAAAAGATAACTCTATTTTATTAAAATATTTTTCAGAAGAATACCAGCAAAAATTACAAGGCAAAAAAGTTGATGATTTTATTGTATTACAGTTAAAAGATGCCTTCCCTGAAAAAGAAAGAGAATGGATCCTGTCTGATTTAGGATTGGATAAAGAAGATGCTTCTTCTGTAGAGAAATACTTTAAAATGTCTATTACCAAAATTGGCCTGGTAGAAAAAAAAGAATTGAACGAAGAATTTTTTAACCAGGTTTTCCCAGGTAAGGATTTAAAAACTGAAGAAGATTTTCGCAAAACACTGGAAGAAGAAATTCAAAAACAATGGGACGCCGCCAGCCATAACCAGGTACAGGACCAGCTTTATCATACCTTAATAGATACTCCTATAGAATTCCCGGATGCATTTTTAAAACGCTGGATAGAAATAGGCGGCGAACAACAAAAAACCAAAGAGCAGGTAGAAGAGGAATATCCTCATTTTGTAAACCAGCTTAAATGGACTTTGATCAGTGACAAAATAATCAGGGACAATCAGCTTGACGTTTCTGATGAGGAATTAAGGGAAAGCATGAAACAAGAGATCATGGGGTATTTTGGCCAGATGAATTTAGGCGGAGACACTTCATGGATTGAAAGCTACGTGGACAGAATGATGAAGGATGAAAAGCAGATAGATAGTTCTTATAGAAAATTGATCACTAAAAAGTTATTCGACTGGCTTGAGGCCCAGGTTACTTCAGAAGAAAAACAAATTACATCAGAAGAATTCCTCGCTATGCAGGAAAACCATCACCACCATCATTGAGTTCGTAGTTTTAGAGTTCGTAGTTTATAATTTTAAAATAATTTTTATGGCTACAATTCAAAGTTTCGAAGAGTTGAAAATATAGCAAAAAGCAAGATTGCTTTGCAAAGAAATTTTCCATTCCACCGGTATTGGTAATTTTTTTAAACCCTGGGGTTAAAGGATCAAATCAACAGATCTTAATACCTTATGGTGGAACTAAACCTTTAACCACAAACTCCGAACTACCCCTACTGTCCTTTTGTCTTATTTTTTTTGTTAGCATAATATTTGGAACTTCACAGAATTACACAAATTTCAATTTATGAATACAGGAAAAGAATTTGAAAAATATGCTGTGAAGCACAGGCACATCAGTAGTAATACACTCGATGCTTATATCAAACATAATGTAACTAATCTTACTCCCAATATTATTGAGGAGAGGCCTATGAATGTGGCAGTAATGGACGTTTATAGCCGTTTAATGATGGACAGGATCATCTTCCTGGGCTATCCTGTAAATGATGAAGTTGCCAATATTATCATTGCACAATTGCTCTTTTTGGAAAGTACAGACCGCTCAAGAGATATTCAGCTTTATATTAATTCTCCCGGTGGCGGAGTATATGCAGGCCTTGGCTTATACGATACCATGCAATTTGTAAACCCTGACATTGCCACCATCTGCACAGGTATGGCGGCAAGTATGGCAGCAGTATTAATGGCAGCCGGCGCACCGGGGAAAAGAAGCGCTTTACAACATTCGCGCATTATGATGCATCAGCCAAGTGCAGGGGCCGCCGGGCAGGCATCCGACGTAGAAATTACTGTAAATGAAGTAAAAAAAATTAAGTCAGAATTGTACGAGATATTAAGTATCCATTCAGGGCAAACTATAGAAAAAGTAGCTAAAGACAGCAATCGTGATTTCTGGATGGGAGCTGTTGAAGCCAAAGAATATGGATTGGTAGATGAAGTATTAATTACCAATACAAGAAAAGTAAAAAAGTAAGCGATCACATTCAAATTTTGAAATATGAATTTTATTGAAAATAATTACAGACTTGACGAGCAGGAAGAACCCGAAGCGCCTACTCCCGAAAATAGTATAGAAAAAATGGTAGGCGGGGTAATGTTCGATAAAAAGTTTATTGAACAACGCAAAGTGTTTCTTTGGGGCGAAGTGAATGATAAAAGTGCAAAGGATATTACTAACAGGCTTTTATACCTTGATGCAACAGACCCGGGAAAAGAAATTACTTTTTATATCAATAGTCCTGGGGGAATTATTACCAGCGGAATGGTAATTTACGATACAATGAAAATGATCTCGTCTCCTGTAAGCACTATATGTATGGGCATGGCTGCCAGCATGGGGAGCATCCTGCTGAGCGGTGGTGAAAAAGGGAAACGTTTTATATATCCGCATGGCGAAGTAATGATCCATCAGCCAAGCGGCGGCGGGCAGGGGACCAGCGCTGACCTTGAGATAATGGCTACACAAATATTAAAAGCCAAACAACTCGGTGCGAGACTACTTGCTGAAAATTGTGGCCAGACCTACGAAAAAGTAATGGAAGATTTTGATCGTGACTATTGGATGGATGCAACAGAAAGCAAAAAGTATGGTATAGTTGATGATATTCTTAACAAGTTATGATGCAACATTTTAGTATTTTTAATTGTCTTAAATAAGCATTTGTTTTGAAGCTAATTCTTTTAATAAAAATTTAATTTGTTTTTAATCCCCATAATTAATGGCTAAACAACAAACCTTACATTGTTCTTTTTGCGGACGAAGCCGCGATGAAGTAAAAATTCTAATCGCTGGCCAGGAAGGACATATTTGTGAAAACTGTATTGAGCATGCACAGGAAATTGTAATGCAGGAAATTGTCCCTTCAGAGGGAAATTCTTTTAATTCCAATTATAAGCTTTCTGTAAAAAAGCCGATTGAACTAAAGAAATATTTAGATGAATATGTGATAGGCCAGGATGAAGCCAAAAAAGTGCTTTCTGTGGCAGTTTATAATCATTATAAAAGATTGAACCAAAAGATTGATAATGATGTTGAGATTGAAAAGAGCAATATTGTAATGGTGGGTGAAACCGGAACCGGGAAAACATTATTGGCCAAAACAATCGCACGTGTTTTAAATGTTCCTTTTGCTATTGTAGATGCTACTGTTTTTACAGAAGCAGGTTATGTAGGCGAAGATGTGGAAAGCATTTTAAGCCGTCTTTTACAGGTATGCAATTTTGATGTAACCGCAGCGCAAAAAGGAATTGTTTATATTGACGAAATTGATAAAATTGCCCGCAAGAGCGATAACCCCAGCATCACAAGAGATGTAAGCGGCGAAGGTGTTCAGCAGGGATTGCTTAAACTCCTTGAAGGCACTGAAGTATTGGTACCACCACAAGGTGGACGCAAACATCCTGAACAAAAACTCATTAAAGTTAATACCAGCAATATCCTCTTTATTTGCGGTGGCGCTTTTGATGGAGTAGATAGAATTATTGCCCGCAGAATTAATACCAATGCCATAGGATTTAATGTGAATAAAGACCTGCAGGAATTTCAACGCAAAAATTTGTTGCAATTTGTAAATGCGCAGGATCTAAAAACATTTGGATTAATCCCGGAGCTATTAGGAAGATTACCGGTGGTCACTTACCTGGAACCGCTTGATGTTACTACGCTAAGAAACATACTTACAGAGCCCAAAAATTCTTTGATAAAGCAATACAAAAAGTTATTTGAACTTGAAGGAATTGCTCTTGTTATTGAAAATGAAGTATATGATTTTATGGTTGAGAAAGCCATTGAATATAAACTCGGCGCCCGCGGCTTAAGAAGTATTTGCGAAAGCATTCTTACAGATGCCATGTACGAGCTGCCATCACAAAAAGTAAAAACTTTTACAGTAACAAAAGAATATGCTGAACGCAAATTCGGCAGCAGCAAATTAAGTATGCTTAAGGTAGCTTAATCATTATAAATTGATTTATTGATTATAGTTTACCACAGGATTATTGTGATTACCTTAAATCTTTTTTCCATTTCTATTTTTAATTATACTTTTACCCCGTTCTCAAAAAAATTGAATCAAAACGGTTTATTTTGATTTTATAAATCTATATCAAAAATGGTTGATGTTATTCTTGGGCTCCAATGGGGCGATGAAGGAAAAGGAAAAATCGTAGATTATTTTGCTCCTAATTATGATATGATCGCCCGTTTTCAGGGCGGCCCAAATGCAGGGCATACTCTTTATGTAAATGGTAAAAAAATTGTACTCCATCAGATCCCTTCGGGTATTTTTCGTGAAAATAAGATCAACCTGATAGGCAGCGGAGTAGTTCTGGATGCCGTAATACTAAAAAAAGAATGTGAAGCTGTTGAGGCTTTTGGAATAGACTATAAGAAGACATTGTTTGTAAGTGAAAGAACTCATCTTATACTACCGTCTCACCGGGCAATTGACCGCGCAAGCGAGGCTGCAAAAGGAAGAGATAAAATAGGGTCCACACTTAAAGGAATCAGTCCGGCCTATATGGATAAAACAGGAAGAAATGGCCTGCGTGTTGGCGATCTGCTGGATAAAGATTTTCCTGATAAATACCGGAAGCTCCGTAACAAACACCAGCAGATATTAGACAATTTTTCTTTTGATGAAGATATTTCGCAGGCTGAAAAAGAATTTTTTGAAGCCCTGGAATTTTTGAAAACATTGAAAATAATCAATGGCGAATATTTCATCAATGAGGCTATTCAAAGCGGGAAAAAGATCCTTGCAGAAGGAGCCCAGGGAAGTATGCTTGATGTTGACTTCGGCACCTTTCCGTATGTTACTTCTTCTAATACCATAACAGCAGGGGTTTGTAGCGGGTTAGGAATTTCCCCAAACAAGATCAAAGAAGTGATAGGAATCACTAAAGCTTACTGCACCAGAGTAGGAAGCGGCCCTTTTCCAACTGAACTAAATGATGAAATGGGAGAGCATATCAGGAAAAGCGGTAATGAATTTGGAAGCACTACCGGCAGGCCCCGCAGATGCGGATGGATTGACCTGGTAGCCTTGAATTTTGCATGTATGATCAATGGAGTAACCCGGCTGGTGATGACCAAGGCAGACGTGCTGGATGAAATAGATACTCTTAAAGTATGCGTTAAATACAACGTTGACGGAATCGAAACAACACAGGTTCCTTTTCAAATGGAGGGAAAACCAATTCAACCCGTTTATAAAGAATTTCCAGGCTGGAAAACAGACATTACCAATATTAAAAATTTTAAAGGCCTGCCCGCAGCTATGCATAATTATATCTCTTATATCAATTCTGTATTGGGAGTAAATGTGCAATATATTTCAAATGGCCCTGGTACTGACCAGTTAGTTACGGCATCATGATTGTGTATTAAATTAAGGCTGTATTTTTTTAAAAAGTATTGATTATTTTTGGCTATCTGAAAATCATATTTAAATTTTACAAAAAAAATCCTTAGAAATATGAAAGCAAAGTCTGAAAAAGGGAAAACAAATTCACCAAAGAAAATTGCGAAAGACACTTCAAAAAATCCCTCAAAAAAACATTCAAAAGATTTTGACGACGACGATGATGATTCGGAAGAGGAAGAATTGCCCGTTAAAAAAGGAAAAGCTTCTTCATCAAAAAAAGGAAAGAAGAATGAGGACGATGACGACGATGATGATGTAGAAATTGAGGATGATTGGGAAAAGAATGATGAGGACGATTACGATCCTGATTTTGAAGAATTTGATATTCCTAAATCCAAAGTGAAAAAAACCTCAAAAAAAGGGAAGGATTCAGATGATTTTGAAGTGGATGACGATTTTAAATCTCTCGACCTCTTTGATGAAGGAAACGACCTATTCGATGACGATGATGATTTTTAAGAAAAAATTGGAGGTTGATTCACAACTTTGAAAAGGAAATTTACCTCATATCCCGTTGACGATTTTAATTTTTTCAAAAATCAATTGCTGAATTTCGGAAAGAAGTTCAGCAATTTTTGTTTTCTGGATAACCACGAATATGAATTTGACAAATCTTATGAATGCCTGGCCGCTCTTGGCTCCCTAAACGCCATCACTGCCGGCAAAACGTGTAGCCTGGCACACATTGATGATTTTATAAAGAAAAGTAACGACTGGATCTTTGGGCATATTTCTTACGACCTTAAAAATGAAATAGAAGATCTATCATCTGAAAACCAGGATGGAATTGGGTTTCCGGATTTTCAATTCTTTGTCCCAGAAATCGTTATCATTCTATCGAAAGATATTATTAGAATAGGCGTAGATGCAGCGCATGATGCTAAAACAATTTTTAACGAATTATCTGCCTTAATCCCGCAGGAAAATAATTTTTCCAAACCGGAATTATTAAGCCGCTTCTCCAAAAATGATTATTTGGAAACTGTAAAGAAATTACAGCAACATATTTTAAAAGGGGATTGCTATGAAATATGTTTTTGCCAGGAGTTTTATGCTGATTCTGTTCAGATTGATCCGGTATCATCTTTCAAAAAGTTGAACCTGCTTTCCCCGAATCCTTTTTCAGCATTTTACAGATCAGGTGAAAAATATTTGCTGTGCGCAAGCCCCGAAAGATTTTTAAAAAGATCAGGCAATGTAATTATCTCTCAGCCTATCAAAGGGACTTCCAGGAGGTCTTCGGATGAAAACAGAAATGATGAGGAAGAAATAAACTTGTTATTATCAGACGAGAAAGAACGTTCGGAAAATATCATGGTTGTTGACCTGGTACGAAATGATTTGAGTAAGATTTGTGAAGAAGGTTCTGTGTCTGTAAAGGAATATTTGAAAATATATTCTTTTCCCCATGTGCATCAAATGATCTCAACCATTGCAGGCGAGCTTCGTAATGGTGTTACTTTCACTGATATGTTATCGGCAACATTTCCTATGGGCTCTATGACGGGTGTGCCCAAAAAGAAAGTAATGGAATTGATAGAGCAATATGAAAGAACAAAAAGAGGGTTGTTTTCCGGCAGCGTAGGCTATATCAATCCTGAAGGTGATTTTGATTTTAATGTGGTGATAAGAAGTATTCTTTATAATGATAAGAAGCAATATTTGTCAATACAAGCTGGTTCAGCTATCACCTGGAAAAGTGATCCGGAAAAGGAGTATGAAGAATGTAACCTTAAAATAGCAGCGATGAGAGCAGCATTGGAATAGTGACCGGATGGACAAATAATGAGAATAATTCGTAGCCATTTCCCTTAATAAAATAATAATACATAACGACTGGAAAATAATGCTTTCAAACTTCAAACCTTAGTAGAAAAAGTTCAATAGTAGTTCAACCTTATTACCTGATTTCTACATTTACAATACTTGAAATAAGTTAATAAGGTTTGGAGGATAGAAACAAAATTTTCTACTAAGGTTTTATACAGCATGGAGCTCAAAGAAATTTCCAAATGCAACGAAAGTATGGAAGTATCCTATTTCTTTTTATTCGTCGCTTCCTTTCCGTAAACAGTTTTTGAATCCATCTTCACATTGGCCAACATTTGCGCTACGCATTCGTTCAGTATCTCATATTTTTTTTGAGTAAACAATATCATTTTATCACCGGGTAATTGCAGGTTATAAGACTCGCCCGTAGCAAGCCTTCCGTCAAATTCAGGATTATAGTGGTTGAACTCACTAATGTCCATATCAATATTTTCTGCAATCACATTGGATACATATTTTCCTGATACCTTTATTGCTGCTACATCTGCTTTTTCTTCGTCGCTCAGCGCCGGTATAAATGAAGTACTATCATCTGCAGACAGTTTAGAATAGTTGAATTTGGAATCAGCCATGCTATTTCCGGCTTCCATGATATAATGTGTAGCAATAAATTTTTTTACATGATTACGCGATTCTTCAGGCAAATAATATTGAAGTTTCCAGAAATCACGGCTACCGCTTTTCCTGATCGCATTATCCACTCTTCCGGGCCCTCCGTTATAGGCTGCTATTACTAAAAGCCAGTCTTTTAAATCTTTGTATAAATTCAATAGGTATTTGGCAGCGGCATTGGTGCTTTTGTAATAATCCATACGGTCATCCTGGTTTTGATTTATCGTCAAACCATAATCCCTGGCTGTATAGCTCATAAACTGCCAGGGGCCAACTGCACCGGCAGAAGACAAGGCTGTTGTTTTAAGATCACTTTCAATGACGGCAAGGTATTTCAACTCTCTCGGTAACCCATATTGAGAAAGAATGCCATCAATTAAATTAAAATACAATCCTGATCTGGCTTTCAGGTTCAGCAAATAAGTTTCATGAGATTTTAAATAATCCTGCATGTAATTTTCAGCATAAGGATTTACCTGGGCAGAATAAGGGATAGATGAATTGTAAGAATAATTTTTGAATAAATTTTTGAATCCAAATTTCGTTACCTGGCTCAGGTATTCTACTTTTTCTTTTTTTATTGGCTCTCTGGATCCAATAACTTCATCAATAATTTTGTTCTCTGTTTTATTGGAAGTGTCTAATTGAGGTTGGGTAATAACTGTATCGCTCCCAGCCTTCATAAAACTTTGCTTATGATTATCGGCAATCGCATTTTGTGATTGAGCCAGGATAAAACAACAAAATAAAGTACCCCATTTTTTCATGCCGTTAATAGCGTTTAAAATTCTTTAAAAGCATTTCCGAGAATTGTAGTAAAGTTAATTCATTGTACTTATTTGCGAGCGCCTGTATTCCAAAAGACATATTATTGGAATGTTTAAATAACGGTAAAGAAATTCCCGGGATCCCGGTAAGATTAGCGTAAACCGTGTAGATATCGGCCAGGTAAGCGGCTATCGGATCTTTTTGCATAGCCCCTGCTTCAAAAGCGGTAGAAGGAGCGTTAGGCAAAAGGATTATATCAAATGAGCTGAAAACTTCCCTGGTAAGGGAGGCCAGCAATTGCCTTACCTGCTGAGCCTTTGTAAAGTAATCATCATAATATCCTTCACTTAATACAAAGGTGCCCAACATAATTCTTTTTTTTACTTCTTTGCCAAATCCCTCGCCCCGGTTTTTTTTATAAAAAGATATGAGGTCTTCTTCATTGGCTTCAGACCTGTATCCATATCGAACGCCATCATAACGGGAAAGGTTAGACGAAGCTTCTGCGGTAGTGAGTATGTAATAAGCAGGAACAATATAATCTATCAGATCAAAATTAATTTCTTCAACAACATTTCCATTCTTCTTTAGATCGTCTGTAAGGCCATAGATGGCTTTTTTTATTTCAGGATCAAGGCTTTTCTGATCCATAGCATTTTTAAACAGAGCGATACGGTAATTTCCAGATTGATGATCTTTAGGCTCATAATGATGAAAACGTACCCCGGGGTCTTTCTTGTGTGCAGTAGTATCGTACTCATCACTTCCGCTTATTACATCCAACACTTTGGCTACATCTTCCACGTTATTTCCGAAAATACCAATTTGATCAAAAGAAGATGCGTAAGCAATTAATCCATGCCGGGAAATAGTTCCATACGAAGGTTTCATGCCTACGATACCACAAAAATCAGCAGGTTGCCTTACAGAACCTCCCGTATCGCTTCCGAGGCTTACCATGCACAATCCAGCCTGCACTGCCACAGCCGATCCTCCTGATGAGCCGCCCGGCACTTTATTTTCATCCAGTGCATTTTTTGCCCGTCCATACACAGAATTTTCATTGGTATTGCCCATTGCAAATTCATCGCAATTGCAATTACCAATGATGATGGCATCCTCATCTAATAATTTTTTTACAGCAGTAGATGAATAAACTGAGATGAAGCCACGCAACATTTTGGAAGCTGCACTCACCTTGTGACCTTCGTAACAAATAACATCTTTGAGTGCGATCACTACCCCATGTAATTGTCCGCATGATTTTCCGGACTTCCTTTTTTCATCAAGAAATTTTGCCCGTTCAAGACATTCATCATCATAAACTTCAACGAATGCATTAAGATGATGGTGATTATTTATTTTTTCTAAATAATATTGAACTACCTCTACGCAGGACGTGTTATTGTTATTGAGTTGCTGAAAATAATCAGAGATGTTTCGGTAAGAAAACAATGGACTTAGTTTAATAAAAAAGGTTCAGGCGCTCATCATTATCCTGATGCACACCTCAACCTTATTAAGAAGTTAAATAAAATACTATTTCTGAATTTCAGTTTTGACCGCCTCGCGATGGCTTGGTGCAGGAATATTGTCTTTCTCCTTACTACCTGCATCAATTTCTTTTTTTACTGTCTCCTTTGCATCATTAAATTCTCTTACACCACGACCTATACCGCGCATAAGATCAGGTATTTTTTTACCACCGAAAAAAAGAAGCACAACAAGAAGGATCAACAACCATTCAGTGCCGCCAGGCATGGCAAATAAAAATTCAGTATTAAATAAAAATGTCATTATAGCTTAGATTAGAGGACAAAGATAGGGATTAATAAATAACAGAAGAATTTTGAATTGTTAAGTTCTGCACCAATTAAATTTTCGGTAACAACAGCTATTTTGCCGGTTTTTGAAAGAATTTATACACCGTTATCTATAACATACTGGCATTTACTTTCATCAAATTCTTTTTCACTCTTTGCAACGATCAGGGTAGCTACGCCATTCCCTATCAAATTGGTGATAGCTCTTGCTTCGCTCATAAATTTATCCACGCCGAGCAGAAAAGCCAATCCTTCGAGAGGTATGGTATGAATTGCTGCCAATGTGGATGCCAATACAATAAAACCACTGCCTGTGACACCTGCGGCGCCTTTGCTCGTCAGCATCAATATGAATAATATCATCAGCAACTGAGTAAAGCTTAAAGGCACATTATACAATTGTGCGATAAAAATAGCTGCCATTGATAAGTAGATAGAAGTACCATCCAGGTTAAAAGAATATCCCGTTGGCACCACAAGGCCTACCACCGATTTGCTGCAACCTATTCTTTCCAGCTTTTCCATTATTAAGGGCATTGCAGTTTCGGATGACGAAGTCCCTAATACCAGCAACAATTCGTAGCTGATGTACTTTAAGAATTTGGTAATGCTAAGGCGGTAATGCCGCATGACAATGCCGAGAATAATAAAAATAAAAATCGCCATCGTTAAATAAACACAGCCCATCAGCTTAGCCAGAGGCAGTAATGTTTTCAACCCAAATTTCCCAATGGTATAAGCCATCCCCGCAAAAGCCCCGACTGGCGCTAAATACATAACATACCTTAACAATAAAAAAACATAATGCGATATTTTTTGTAACCTTACCACTACCATTAGCCTGTGCCTGGAATAATTTAGAATGATGCCTGTGATAATTGCAACAGCCAGAACCTGTAAGACCATATTGGTTTCAAAGAATTGAATCCAGTTGAAGTGAGCTTCGGCCGGGTTAGTATATTGGGAGGCGTTCTGAATGGGCAATCCGCTTCGATTAATCTCTCCCGGCCTGAGCCCTAATGCCACAATGATACCGATCGCTAAACCGATGGTGGACATTATTTCAAAATAGATCAACGACTTAATACCGATCCTTCCCACCTTTTTCAGGCTGCCCATGCCGCTAATGCCCAACACGATGGTGAGAAAAATGATCGGGCCGATAAAAAGTTTTATCAGATCAATAAATCCTTTGGCCATCCATTCTGTTTTTACGGCAGTAGCCGGATAAAATACACCTAATAAAATTCCCGCAATAATGGCGATAAGTACATAGAAGGTAAGATGAGTAAGCACTTTATGCCACCACTTTTTATTTTTCCCGGCTTTTACTGAAATTTCGTGCTGCACTTGGTTTTAAAGTTTGTTATTGGCAAATAAAAGCTATTTTGTAAAATGGATTGGATTTATTTATAAGCGATTTTTTTCGTTCCACGTTTAAGAAGAAATACAAGCAGATTTTCCGAAAGATTTTATGATTGAAATGAACAAAAATGAATTTGAAATTGGAAGACGCAATTGCAACTTCCAAAGAAGATAGGAAAAGCGGTCGGTACGCGATAGCGTCAGACCGCGGCGCTGCGAAGTATAAAAGAGCCTGAACTCGGTGAGAGAAAAGACGAAAGGTGGCAGGTGAATACTGGAATCCGCAGTCTGACCTTCGGTACCGACTGCTATGCCAGGACGCAAATTGCGACCTCCAAAGAAGATAACAAGGCTTACGTTATACTATTGTTATAAAAATTTTATTGAATTTCAATACCTCCTCGCCAGCACCACCGTATTTTTAAAAGCCTTCTTCTTTCCCGCAGTATTAAAGACCTCTGTATAGATGATATAAATCCCCTGCGGAAGCTTTCTTTGCTTGTCATCCAGCCCATCCCAACGGTAATAACCTTTGATGCCACTTAATGAATTCTTTTGAAGATAACGGACAGGCCTGCCCGAAGCATCAAAGATGGTGATATTCGCTACGTAACCTGCAGAAGGAAATTGATAATTGATGGTAAGCATATCATCTATACCATCATTATCAGGAGAAAAAGTTTCGGGCGCGACAGTGATTTCGCCAGGTACTTCTTCGGTTATATGGTATTGCGAATTTTTATAGCCGGGAGTGCCATAGCCAACAGAGGTGGCAGCCGAATGAAAATTACTTTGTATTGAAGGGCCGTTATAATCAATTCTTTCCAAAGAAATGCCTTTGGTATTATGAAGCAATGCAAAGTGCCATTTGTCAAAGTAATTTACTTCATCAATAATATTTCCCTGCACGTTCAAAATAATTACAGTGCCTTTATCATTTGGGAAAGATGGCATACTGTTGATCTTTAAAAAAGCATCCGGATCAAGCGCGATATACTGGCTTTTTACAGTAGCTGGGTCAGTGGTAAGAACCATATAGTCTCGGGGAAATAATAAAAAGTTTTCAGTGGTTAGTTGCTGTATGCTGCTGATAACATTGCTACTATTCCGGTTAGCCATATATATTTTGCTCAGATCAATTGTTTTGTCAGAGCGATTGTATATTTCTACATAATCCACACCCGAAGGCAAAGGATTAAAGAGAATTTCATTGACCACTATATCAAGGCTATCCGCATCCTGCGCTAAAGCAGCCTTTGCAGCGTTATGAGCGCTTATTTTGTTCCCGGCACAATCTGAAACATTTTTTGAAATTATGGTATAAACAGTTCCGGCAACAAGAGGAGTATTTACCGTAATATTTATTTTATTGAATAAAGGAGAGACAGGATTTACATGTATTACAGACAATCCATTATCCAAAGTATAATTGGTTAAAGAAGAAGCTGACAAGCTATCAAGAGATTCATCATATAATAGTGTGAGCGTAGCAAGATCGGATGCGTAAGCTCTTAATAATTTTGGCGCTACATTATCCTCATTGATGGCATCAACAGAATTTTTTCTTCCGGGAGTACCGCCAGCCACATCTTTACTTGCTCTCCAGTTTGAAAATCCGCTGCATGGATTTTTAGTATCAATCATTTCCAGCGACCAGCCTCCATCTTTCTTCAATTCATTCTGATACCAGTCTGACGAATATTGTACAGCATGGATCGTTTTTCCGGATACATCTGAAATGGAAAGCAAATCATTGTCATTATCAAGCGAGGGAAAACTAGTAACGCTTATCGTTTTGCCAAAGGCAGATAAGGAAGATAATGAAGAACCTGCACATACGATCACAAAACTATCTGGTTGCAATACAAAGTCAGGCAACGGCCCGCTTGCCCCCGTTAAATCACTCAACCGCCAGCCTTTTAAATTGATCGCAAAAGAGGAAGTATTTTTAAGCTCTACCCATTCATAATTGGGAAGGCCAACAGACGGAGTAGGATCAGGAAATAGTTCGTCTATTACAATATCATATTGTTGTGGAATATGAAAAATAAATGTTGTGGTTGCATTATTAACTGCATTTCCTGAAAGGTCTTTAATGCCATTAATAGTAAGCGTATATACTGTGTTGTTTGCAAAGCTATTTCCAAAAGTAAGATGTACCAGTGAAGAATTTTGTGCATCGGGCATTGCAGTTGCCGGCATACCTAACCCATTATTAGCGAAGTAGGCAGATACAAGGCTGCTGCTGGTACTGTCCAGCGGCTCATTAAAAAGTATATCAATCTTTGAAGGCGAAATGGTTGTTACGGATTTGATCGCCGGAGGCGTAATATCCGGAACATAATTTTTAATTTCAATATCATCAATAAAATGCTTTTGAAAAAAGCCCTGTTTAATTAAAAGACCGAAATAAGAGGAGGAGTCGTAAGTACTGTCTATCACAGCGCCTTCACTAATATAATGATCCCCTGTGCCTCCTATATCTCTCAATAGTGTCCATTGATTAGATCCATCGCGGGTCACTTTAATTCTCATCATATTATTACTGGTATTTAAAATTCCATCCATACCATTAATGATCCTGACAGATATGCCGGAGGCATCTTTTCTATAAAGGCTTATCTCATCTTCCGTATTGCCGATTCGTACAAAATAACCGGTATTGAAAGCATTGCTTAAATCGCTTAAAGAAGAAGCCAGATAAACATCCATATAATTGTTGGAAGAAGGATTAAAAGCAATTTGTATCCAAAAATTCCATTCAGTATTTGTAGCATTTGTGCTTGGCGTACTTATGTAAAAACTGCTATTGGTAACCGGGTTATTACTTTGCAATTGAAGAGCAGCGTTTATAATAAAATCTGCAGTATTTCCTGACCATGCGGGATCATTGGAGAAATCGCCGTCATTAAAATTTTCTATCCATTGAGCTTCCGAAATTCCACTTATTAACAATAATATACAGAGAAAGTAAAAGGATTTTTTTCTCATATTCGTAGCTTTGAATTTTAAAGATAAAACTTTATGCTTTTCTTTGCATCTGAATTATTTAAAACAAAATAAAATGAAAATTGCAGTAGTGGGCGCAACCGGACTTGTAGGCAGCAAAATGTTGCAAGTGCTCGAAGAAAGAAATTTTCCGGTAACAGAATTGATACCTGTGGCATCTGAAAAATCTATAGGAAAGGAAGTAACTTTTAAGAATAAAAAGTATAAAGTAGTTTCTGCGGAAGATGCCATTGCAGCAAAGCCTGATATAGCCCTGTTTTCAGCAGGAGGAAGTACTTCCTTGTCATTGGCGCCAAAATTTGCCGAAGCCGGGATTACAGTGATTGATAATTCTTCTGCATGGAGAATGGATCCTTCAAAAAAACTGATAGTTCCGGAAGTGAATGCAAATGTATTGACCAAAGAAGATAAAGTAATTGCCAACCCCAATTGCTCTACAATTCAAATGGTATTGGTTTTAAATCCGCTTCATAAAAAATATGGTATAAAAAGAGTAGTGGTTTCTACTTACCAGAGTGTAACCGGAACCGGCGTAAAAGCCGTGCAGCAAATGGAAAATGAAAGGAACAACATCAAAGGCGATATGGCATACAAATACCCGATTGATAAAAATGCCCTTCCTCATATTGATGTATTCCTGGAAAATGGTTACACCAAGGAAGAAATGAAAATGGTGAATGAAACGAGAAAGATCATAGGCGACGATTCCATTCAGCTTACAGCCACCTGTGTACGCATCCCGGTGGTAGGCGGCCATAGTGAAAGCATCAATATCGAGTTTGAGAAAGATTTTGATTTGGGAGAAGTAAAAGAGATCTTGTCCAACTCTCCGGGTGTGGTTATCCAGGATGATGTAGATAATTTCGTGTACCCTATGCCGTTGACCGCGCATGAAAAAGATGAAACTTTTGTAGGAAGGATCCGCAGGGATGAATCCAGGCCAAATACATTGAATTGCTGGGTGGTGAGTGATAATCTTAGAAAGGGTGCGGCTACCAATGCGGTGCAGATTGCGGAATATTTGGTTGAGAATAATTTAATTAAAGCGCCTTCCGCTGCTTTATCATCTGTAGAAGCATAGTACCTTTTTTACTTAAAAAATAAAAGAGGTATTAATAGCTTTTGTAAAAGTTGTTAATACCTTTTTAGCTAATACTTGTTTATAGCCTAAAATTTGATGAGATATATTATTTCAATTTCCTCAATGCATCTTTCAATTGCTTAAGCATTGCAGGAATATCCTCTTTCCTGCAGGTCCCTACGCTTAACCTATACCAGTCAGAATCTTCGGATGCGCCAAAAGCATAGAAAGGAACTACGGCCAGTTTGGCTTCATTTAAAACATAAGAAGTAACATCGGATTGCGTTGCCAATAAATTGCCGCTATCAGTAGTTTTACCTGCAAGGCTTAATCGTATCGTGAGATAAATTGCTGCCTGGGGAGCGCAGGCCTCTACCAAAAAGCCTTCTGATCTTAATTGCTGAAATCCTTCATAAATGAGTTGTAACCTTTCCTCTAATTCTTTTTTGTAATGAGAAAGATACTCATCTACCGTATCTTTCTGAAGAAGAAATTTTGCGGTAGCATGTTGTTCGGCCATAGGGCTCCATGCACCTATATGGCTGTTAATAGCTTTCATCTTTGACAATACATGCTCAGGCCCTAATGCCCAGCCCACACGCACTCCTGTTGCCGCGAAAGCCTTGCTGATGCCATCAATAAAAATGGTATAATCTTTCATCTCCGGGCGAAGGCTTACAGGATTGCAATGGATTGTATTGCCAAAAGTAAGTGTCCAATACATCTGATCGTACATCACATACAATTTCTTTTCGCCTGCACTCCGGCGCTCATTCTCTTCAAGCACCATATCGCAAATTTTTTCCAGTTCATCTTTTTTAAAGACAGTTCCGGTAGGATTCAGAGGAGAGCATAATGCCAATAGAACCGCATCCTTTATATGAGGTTTTATATCTTCTGCCGAAGGCATAAAATTATTTTCCTTTGTGGCTTCTATTACTATGTGGCGGCCTTCTGTAAAATGCGTATAATGATTATTGTTCCAGCTTGGGACCGCATAAATTACTTTATTGCCTTTATCTACCAATGCGCGGTACAACGTGTAGATAAGAGGGCGGCCACCTGCTGCAATGAGGATTTCATTGGTATTAAAGTCAAGCCCCTCACGCTCTTTTATGAATTTTGAAACAGCTTCTCTAAGGGAGAGTATTCCTTCGGCAGGAGGATAAGTGGTGAATTTATTTTTATAAGCATCTATAATTTCCTGCTCCAATTTTTGAGGAATAGGAAAAATAGAAGAATCAAAATCTCCAATGGTAAAATTATAGATCGTGTTTCCGCTCTTTATCTTTGCCTTTATATCTGCACCCAGTTTCACTATTTCGCTCCCAATCAATGTTTCTGCAAGATGGCTCAAAGGTTCCGAAGTATTCTTTTTATTAATCGTATTCTCTTTCATGGTATGTGATAAAATTACAAATAAATATTGTGATGAGATTTGCAAAACCTCATTCATTGCGAAGCGCCGCTTTTTAAGAAAGCTTCGATACCGGCGATAATTTTTGTTGCTGCCAGTTGCCTGAATTTAGGATCGCGAATTTTCCTTTCATCTTTTTTATTGCTCAGGAAAGCAACTTCTACCAGGCAGTTAGGATAGTCTGTAGGCCCGTTCAGTGAAAAATTAAAATTTCCGACATTTCCAAATTCAGATAGTCCTGTTTGAAGCATACTTTTTAATATGGACTGGCTCAAAGGCCGGAAGCCGATGTAACGATAATAAGTGCTCACGCCGCTGATGCTATCTTTGGATGAAGAATTCAAATGAATACTAACCAGCAAATCGGGGCCTTGCTGATCGAGGAACTGAATTCTCTCAAACATGCTAAGCGTGGTATCCTTCACTCTTGTCATCACTACTTTTGCTTTTTTGTTGATCAGTTGCCGGGTAACTTCCTTTGCGATCAAAAGAGTGTAATCCTTTTCTTTTATGCTAGATGTGATGCCGCTGGCTCCAATATTATCTCCGCCATGGCCTGCATCAATGGCGATTTTAATATGGCTTAAATCTAATTTTGCGGGCTGGCATTTTACCCTGACCGTTAGCTTGTTGTCGCTGCTATAAAAAATGTGATAACCCCAATGTTGCTGATGCTTCAATTCTATAATTACGCGCATTACATCATCCTCAGGTTGCTCATACCAGGCATTTTTTATTTCTTTTGCCGTAGAAAGCTGAGTGATCCAATTGGTATTGCTTACTGCTCCAAAGATGTCCAGCACAATCCGCGATGGATGAATTTCCATCATGCTTCTATAGGGCAACTTTTCATCCAGCTTTATAGTTACATAATCATAAAGTGAATCGCCATATACATTCCAACTGTTGGTAAGATGCTGATCATACTGTATTGGGCTAATCAGATGCACTTTCCCTTTTTGAATATAGGCTGAATGTAGTTTAGAAAGTTGCACCTCATATTTATCGCTAATACTATCCACCACCCGCAACACAATATTGCTGTCAAGAAAAGTCATCTTGGCTCCGCCAAGCCTGTCTTCACCCAGTCCGTAATCTAAAAAGGGAAGAGAGTCATTTGTGCGTACATAAAAGTAATCCGGATAATTTTTTTGTGAAAAGGAATTTAGAAAACAAAAGAGGAATGAGGCAGTCAGTATTTTTTTCATAAAAGCGAAGGTAAAAAAATGAAGATGAGAAATAAATAATTAAAACGCTTCGCCATTATTCTCCAACTTTAGCAGAGCGTTTTAATTATTTAAGTTATGTACTCAATTTTGTAAGTGGCCAAATTTCCCTGCACTGAATTCTTCAAAAGCTTCTCTTAATTCTTCTTTGGTATTCATTACAAACGGCCCGTGAGATGCAATAGGCTCGTTAATTGGCTCACCACTCAATATCAATACTACGGCATTTTCCAGTGCTTCAATGATAAAGTTTTCACCATCATTTTTAAATAAAGCAACATGGTCTTGCGGTGCCACCTCTTTGTCATTTATCCTGACACTTCCTTCAACCACCAGCAGTGCGGTATTGAAATTTGCAGGAAAAGAAAAATCTGCTTTTGCATTCTTATTCAACCGGGCATTCAATAAATTTACCGGAGTAAAGGTAAATGCGGCTCCCTGTACATTTTTATATTCGCCGGCAATTACTTCGATCACACCGGCATTATCCGGGAGTTGAAATTTATTCACTTTTTCATGAGTAATTTCCTGGTATTTAGGTTTGGTTTTCTTTGCCTCTGCAGGAAGATTTACCCATAGTTGTACCATTTGAAAATCACCACCTGCTTTGGCAAAATTTTCTTCATGGTATTCTTTGTGCAAAATACCCGAAGCTGCCGTCATCCATTGTACATCGCCTTCACCGATCACACCGCTATTTCCACTGCTATCATGGTGTGCCACCTTGCCTTTGTAAGCAACCGTAACGGTTTCAAAGCCTTTGTGCGGATGCACGCCCACGCCTCTCGGCACGCTTGTAGGCGAAAAATAAAACTTGGAATTATAATCCATCATGATAAATGGATTCATTCTTTGCATACTCATGTGCGGATGGCCGGGAATAAAATTATGCACCCTAAAACCATCTCCTACCATGTGTGGCGCTGCTGGCGCGGCAATTATTTCTACGCTTTTTGTTTTCATAATTTTAATTTTTATACCGCAAAGTTACACGGGCTATTGACCGCTGCCATTGACACAGGCTAAGAAATAAGATTGATATAAGCTAACAAAAACTGAATGAATAAAAAGTAAAAATGCGATTAGATATTTGCCGAAAAATAAAGGGACAAAATGAAAATTCTCATTTTGCCCCGATTGTGATCCCTTTGGTACAAAATTCGAACTTTTTAGAGGCAGATTTGAAGTTATTAGTTGATATTTTAGCGGCATAGTTTGTAATTGGGGTCATAATAAATTGTTGTTTATAAGGGTTTTATAACAAAAATGACATTTATTGGCTCCTTTATGGCCCCTTTGGCCCCTTTATGGCCCCTTTACTTTTCGGAAAGCCATAAACAGTGCCTCTGCCCGTTATACCTTCTTTTTGAATAAACCCTTTCAATAATAATTCCTGCAAGTCCCTTGTCGCTGTCCGTTTGGATACACCGGTCAACTTCTGATATTGTGAGTTGCTAATGGCTCCAAACTCCTTTATATACAAAAGACCGGCTATTTGCCTTTTTTCTAAATCCTGTTTTTGCAGAAAATCCTCTGTATAAATATCCTTCAGGAACGTAATACTAAGGCCGCCTTGTTCTTCCTCAATTACAGGTTCAGGCAAACCCACTTCCTTGCAGGCGTCAATAATCTTATTTGTTCCTCGTCCCCATGATTCAATATAACCTGCTTTGAAAAAGACGTTCGCAATATTGCGGTTACGGGGATAAGAGGAATGGTCTTTTTTTAATTCCTCAATGGTTAATTCTTCGGGCAGGGTTCCGGGATTCCAGAGATGCAACCGGTCATCATAAACTCTAAGAAAAGTATAGGTGCTGGAATAATCTTTATGAATAATGGCATTCAAAATAGCTTCTCTTAAAGCTGCTTCAGGGTATTCTAAAGGTTCCATTCGTTCTAACCCCTTATAAGATATTGGCCGAATTAAATATTTTGCTTTCAACGTTTCCATAACCTTATCAGCCATATCAAAAATGTTCGTTTCTATAATATCCTGAAACAACAGGTCATGGTTCGATTTACCGAAGCTGCCAATTTTAAAACTGGCAGTTACACTCGCCCTGACAAGGCTTTTACCAAAAAGTAGTATAGCAGCATTTGTAAGCTGACCTTGTTCTGTGATCAGGCCCAGGTTTCTTAAAAGCAATTCCGTACCCATTGTTAGGGCATTCGAGGGTATTCGCTCTTTCTCGATAGCCTTAATAATAAACGACTGAATTGTATTTTCATTCAGGTCTTTGATGCTTACGTTTTCAACGGGCATATCTTCCCATTTCCTTCCCATCTTTTTCAACAATAGGTTTTGTAAAGCTATACCTTTTAATTCCTGCTTTGTACTACCACTTCGATAATGATAAACCCCGTGGTAAGCTATCGGAACATTGCTAACCGGTACAATGATTTCAATGTAATGTTTCCCTTCCTGTACGTGCAGATTTACATCCACAACTATCCCTAAATGATTCACTGCTTTATTAGGTATATCATCCATCAATCTTTTGTAGTCGTCAACCCCTGCAATCTCACCATAATCGTTAACTCCTATAAATATTTTTCCGCCCTGCGCATTGGCAAAACCACATACCCATTTTAGATACTCATCTCTCCAGGATAGCTTGTATTCAACGTTTTGTGTCTCCGCTTTGTCCATCTCACCAATCAATTTCTTCAAGACAAAATTATTCACAATACTTCTGCCTATCCTATATAAAATATATGCAGGATACACGAAAAATGCAAGCAATAAAAAATGGTTAAAAGCTACAGCAATAACATACCAATTGATACGCAGTCTGTTATCCAAAAACGGATGCCATGGATTTGTGGAAGGAAACCGTTTTTGGACAAGTGGCTGCACCGCTTCACCGCGCAACGGCTTTCCGCCTACGGGGAAAGGAATGCCGTTGTGCCGCTTTGGAGATAACCCATACTATCCAGTTATTTTCTGCCCCTTTTCGTATAGTCAGTTGCAGATCGCCCGTTAAATTCAATGCAGCCACGTTGCTGAAAAAATTTGTTGTTTCCATTATTCATCTTTTTTTTGATTAAATAATTTCTGTACAGTCTTGTATAGTTTTACTTCTATACTGTTTCATTTCAAAAGCCAGCCCCACAGCCCCCACAGCATCAGAACTAATGCTGCCTTCTTCAATCCCCATTCAATGATAAGTGTAATCAAAGCCACGAAATAGTTATTGAAATGCTGCAATCCGCCTAAGCCCCTGCGGTTAAACTGGCGCATGCCCACAAGCAACCTTATTGCTAAACCAACAAAAAACATTGTTGGGTACGGCATAGCCTGAAATAGTCTGTTGATGGTTTCCATAACCTCAGCGTTTTATGGGTTAAATAATAGGTCAATGGCTAACACAAACTTGTGGTTACCATGCTTCCGTATGGTAGTGTACAATAGCATGCAATGCACCATGTACAATGCGGTATAGCCATCAAATAACTGGCAGGCAAACAGGCGGCTTTGTGTATGTAGGCGTTTCCCGTACTTGCCTATTTTGTTTCTTACTTCTTCTACAAAGGATAGCCATGCTTCAATCGTTATTAATCCATTTTCCCATTGGTTGCGTATAGCCTGTTCGTCTTTGAGAATGGTAAAGCACATACTGTTTGTATATTCCAGTAAGGCGGGTATTTCCTGCGGAAACAATTCATGCAGTAACCTCGCTTTCTCTACGTTTATTAAATCCTCTAAAGGTTTCATGATACCTGATTTTGAAAAATGAGTAATAAGGACAGGCAGATTGTCACTGCCTGTCCCATAGTTTTAATTCAGGGCAAGTATATCTGCACCGCCTTTGGCAAACTGGCTGCATAGTTCAAAAGCTTTCTGCGATTTAAGTTGAGCAGTCCCACCCAATACAATGCTCTGTAACTTGGCTGTAAATTCCGGCTAAATTGACCCCCTTTCGCCATTTCAAATTGACCCCCTAAAAAACGATTTCAAAAAGGCCGTAAAAAAATCCTGGTGAAGCGGACTAAAAAATAGATAAAGAACTGCTGTTTTG
>Ga0209941_1000535_pt1 | contig 44214 bp, 51 predicted proteins | sample ThiBiot_300_plan_FD_183945 | JGI IMG/M metagenome (GOLD analysis project Ga0209941, IMG submission 183945) | Wastewater bioreactor microbial communities from Cape Town, South Africa - Thiocy_solids_1 (SPAdes) | ecosystem: Engineered > Bioremediation > Thiocyanate > Unclassified | place: South...
CTGACTTCATCCCCTCTCCACCCGTTCGCAAACACAAACGGATGGGTGCTGATCCACTGAATGAGGGGGGTCAATTTTGGACGCCGATCCTCCCAGCTAAGGGGTCAATTTTGCACGCCGGATCACAGTATCTGCCTAGGCTGTGCGAGCACTGCCTCAACCCGACCTGCGTGGCGGCCTGCCCGTCGGGCGCAATCTACAAGCGCGAGGAGGACGGCATCGTCCTGATTGACCAGGACAAGTGCCGCGGCTGGCGCATGTGCATCTCCGGCTGCCCCTACAAGAAGATCTACTATAACTGGTCGACGGGGAAGTCGGAGAAGTGCACCTTCTGTTTTCCGCGCATCGAAGCGGGAATGCCGACGGTCTGCTCCGAGACCTGCGTCGGCCGCATCCGCTATCTCGGCGTTCTTCTCTATGATGCAGACGGCATCGAGAAGGCAGCGAGTGTCGTTGACGAAAAGGAACTTTATCAGGCTCAGCTCGACCTGTTCCTCGACCCGAATGACCCGGCCGTCATCGAGCAGGCTCGCGCAGACGGCGTGCCAGACAACTGGATCGAGGCGGCAAAGCGGTCGCCGGTGCGCAAGATGGCGGTGGAATGGAAGGTCGCCTTCCCGCTGCATCCAGAATACCGGACGCTGCCCATGGTGTGGTACGTCCCGCCGCTCTCGCCGATCCAATCGGCGGCGGAAGCCGGGAAAATGGGCCTCGACGGCGACATGCCGGACGTTCGCTCCCTGCGTATTCCGTTGCGCTACCTCGCAAACCTGTTGACAGCGGGCAACGAGGAGCCCGTCGCCAAGGCGCTCGAAACCATGCTCGCCATGCGCGCTTACATGCGTGCCAAGACGGTCGACGGCGTGACCGACGAGGCGATCGTGCGCAAGGTCGGCATGAGCGTGGCGCAAATCGAAGAGATGTACCGCGTGATGGCTATCGCCAATTACGAGGACCGCTTCGTCATCCCCACCGCGCATCGCGAGATGAGCGAGGAAGCCTACGGCATGCGCGGCTCATGCGGATTCTCTTTCGGCAATGGCTGCTCAGGCGGCGACAATGACGTGAATCTGTTCGGCGGGCCGAAGAAGCATAACGCCAGGAACCCGATGGAGATTGCCTGATGAAGTCCTTCAAGGCGCTGTCGGCGCTGCTTTGCTATCCGACGCCGGCGCTTGTCGAGTCGGTTCCCGACATTCGCGCCGCCCTGCATGAGGAGCGTCTGCTATCCCCAGCGACGTTCGCCGAGCTCGAAGCTCTGCTCGGATGGCTCGCCAGCGCCGATATCTACGAGCTTGAGGAAACCTATGTTCTACTGTTTGACCGCTCGCGCTCGCTCGCGCTGAATTTGTTCGAGCACGTTCACGGCGAATCCCGCGACCGCGGTCAGGCGATGGTGGACCTCAAGGCACTCTACGAAAGCCACGGCCTCCAGTTCGGCTCCAGCGAGTTGCCGGATTTTCTGCCGCTGTTCCTGGAATTCCTGTCGATCCTGCCTCTGGACGAGGCCCGATCCCATCTCGCAGACGCGGCTCACATCGTCAGGGAACTTTCCGAGCGGCTGGAAAGGCGCGAGTCCCCTTATGCCGCCCTGCTTGCCGCCGTTGCGGAACTCGCCGGAGACGAGGCTGCCGATGTCCAGCTCGTGGAGGACGACAACGTGAAGCCGGACGACCTCACGGCGCTCGACGCCGCTTGGCAAGAGGCCGCCGTGACGTTCGGTCCCGGAGAGGCGCTCGACGGCTGTTCGCGCGACCGCCTCGCCATCCGGATGCGCGCCGCCCGTCGCACGCCCGTGGCACCGGCCTGAAGCGTCGGGAGGGAAATCATGTTTTCATATCTCAATTTCGTGGTCTTCGGCATCTATCCCTATCTCTGCCTGACCGTCTTCCTTGTCGGAAGCCTGATCCGCTTCGACCGCGAGCAATATTCGTGGAAGAGCTACTCCAGCCAGCTCCTGCGCCGGCGGCAGATGATCTGGGGCTCGAACCTCTTCCATGTCGGCATTCTCATCATCCTGGCCGGCCATACGGCAGGACTTCTGACCCCGATCCAGGTCTGGGGGTTTCTTGGCGTCTCGCATACCGCCAAACAACTCCTCGCCATGACCGTCGGCGGCATCGCGGGCGTCGCCTGCTTCGTCGGGCTGACCATGCTGTTGCATCGGCGGCTATTCGACGCCCGCATCCGTAAGACCTCCAATCCGAGCGATATCGCTGTGCTGGTTATCCTCTACGTCCAGCTTGTCCTCGGACTTTCGACGATCTTCGTCTCGGCGCACCACCTTGATGGCGAGGAGATGGTCAAGCTGATGAACTGGGCGCAAGGGATCGTCACGCTACGATCAGGCGCGGCCGATTACGTCGCGGGCGTTCATCCCGTTTTTCGGGCGCATCTCGTACTTGGCATGACGATCTTTCTGATCTTCCCGTTCACGCGCCTTGTCCACATCTGGAGTGTCCCCGTGTGGTATTTCGGGCGCCGCGGTTATCAGATCGTCCGCACGAAGCGACCTCCGGAACTGGTTCGGCGCCGCATGCGAGCGGTTTCGGGAGGAAAGCTGCAGGAGCCCAGGCAGGGCATGGAAGCGGCGGAATAGGCCATGGCGACCATCACCGTCGATCACCGCACGTCCTCCGGCAAGCAGGCCCAAACCACGTCCCCGGAGCCAAAGGCTCGTCCCGCGGTCAATCCGCAACCCACAAGGCCAGCTATTACAGTCAATGGCGTCGTCATCCCGCACGCATCGATCGCCCGCGAGGTGCAGAACCATCCCGCCGAGAGCCCGGCCGAGGCGTGGACGGACGCTGCGCGTGCCCTGATCGTTCGCGAACTGCTGCTGCAAGAGGCCGGGCGTCTCGGTATCGAGGCCGAGCGGCGTGAGGATAATGAGGGCCGCCAGGAAACCGAGGAAGAGGCGCTGATCCGAACCCTTATGGACAAGCGGATTTCCGTCCCGGAAGCTGACGAGCCGTCGTGTCGGCACTACTATGAAAAGAACCTCAGACTGTTCCGCAGCGCGGACCTTTTCGAGGCGGCACATATTCTGTTTTCGGCCGATTGGAATGACAAGGAAGCGTTTACCGCTGCCCTCGGGTCGGGGAAGTCGGCAGTCGCATTGCTGATGGAGAAGCCGATACGCTTCGCCGAACTGGCCCGCCAACTGTCAGCCTGCTCGTCTTCGAGTGAAGGCGGCCATCTCGGCCAATTCACCCGGGATCAGGTGACGCCGGAATTTTCCGCCGCGCTTGACCACCTTCGTCCGGGAGAAATATCGCCGGAGCCGGTGGAGACACCCTACGGTGTGCACATCATTCGGCTTGACCGCCGTGTCGACGGCAGAACGCTGCCGTTCGATGCGGTGCATGAGCGGATCATGGATCATTTGAAGGAATCCGTCTGGCGTCGTGCCGCCGCACAGTACATCTCGTTACTCGCTGGCCGGACGACAATCGAAGGCTTCGATTTCGGCGGCGCTGATACTCCACTGGTGCAGTGAGGCCCAGATGCTCGGTGAATTGGTTGCACAACTCGATAGGCCGGAGGTTGCAGCCGGGGCGCTGGCCGCTCTTGAAGACAGAGATCTGGAATCGACTATCCGGCGTTATGCAGATTCCAACGACCTTGCAGTCGCCGACTGTGTCGCAGGGATCGTCAGAAGCTTTCTTGATCAGGCCGATGACGAGGCCTGGGTACAATTGATTGGCATCATGGCCCGAGCCGAAAATCCGGGTGTGGCGGCGCTTGGCGCTATCTTGCGATACTGTGTCCGCGACCTCGAGGTAGGATCATCGGCGTCATCATGAAGGGAGATCGTCTGATGTTGAGAGATGGACCCGCTCTGGCCGCCGTTCGGGCAAAAGCGGGCGTATCGGTGGATATGCTGTTCGCGGAAATTGTTGCGCTTCTCCGCTTTCGCGGCGTGAGGATCGGCGGAGTTCTCCAGGAAAACGACTGGAGTTCCGGCGACAGCCGGCCGATCACCCGGCTTCGCAATCTTTCGGACGGCAGCCTGATCAGGATTTCGCAGGACTTGGGCCTGGAAGCCCGTGGTTGCCGTCTCGATCCCGGCGCACTTGCCGAGGCGGCGCCATTGCTCGAAGGCATGATCGAAGCGGGCGCCGACCTTCTCATCATCAACCGCTTCGGCAAGGCGGAGGCGGAAGGCGCGGGCCTGCGGTCCGTCATCGAACGGGCGATCCTTGTCGGCGTGCCGGTTCTCACCGCTGTGCGGACCGAATACGTCGATGCCTGGGCCGGCTTTCACGCTGGACTATCGATGTGGCTTCCGCCCGACTCGAATGCGATCCTATCGTGGTGCCGCATGACCCTGGGCCTCGGGAGGGATGGCGCCAGCGCCGCGGATATACCCGTGTCGGCACGCTGGTGATCAATATGATACGCATCGGGATACTGACGATCTCCGACCGTGCCAGCCGCGGAGAATATGAGGATACGAGCGGCGCAGCGATCGAGGGCTGGCTATCGCTTGCTATAAAGTCGGACTGGGAATCTCTTCGGCGTATCGTTCCGGACGGCATCGTCCCGGTGCAAAACGCGCTGATCTTACTCAGTGACCGCGATCAGGCGGATCTCATACTGACGACAGGAGGAACAGGACCGGCTCCCAGGGATCTGACGCCGGAAGCGATGCAGGCGGTGATCAAGCGGGAATTGCCTGGATTTGGAGAACTCATGCGTCGCGCTAGCTTGCAATCCGTACCCACGGCAATCCTTTCACGCCAGACCGCCGGCGTGCGCGGGCGCACGCTGATCGTCAACCTGCCCGGTAAACCTGCCTCGATCAAGGTCTGTCTGGAGGCGGTGTTCCCAGCGATCCCCTATTGCCTCGATCTCATTGGCGCGGCCCGCCTGGAAACTCATCCGCAGGTCTGCCGGGCCTTCCGCCCTGAGTGAAGTCTCCAGGCATTGATGCCTGCTCAAGGCTTCCTGCTATTTGCGTCCTCAATGAAAGATGCCTCGATCTGGCGAAGCGCTTGGGCGGCCTTGACGGCCTGATTTGCGACTTCGTCGAACAGAAGCGCCATCTCCTCGAAGACCGTCAGGTCGGTCTCATCCTCCGTGATCTCATCAATGTCATCGAGGAACGAGACCTGATCCGCGATCATCACCCTTCGGTGCCTCGCTTCCCTCAATCCGCTTCGCAACTGCCGACGGCCTTCGAGCGCGGAAAACCGATCGAGCGCCTCATCGAGCTTCGTCCGGCATTGGCAATCCAGTTCAATGGCTGACAAAGTTCGACGCAACCGTATGGCGGCGTCGGCGTAAGCAGGCATTTCGACGGTACTGGTCATTTCGCAACCCTCCTTCTTGGAGTTGCATCCTTCGCCGGCCGCGAATCCAGCCCGGCGCGGCTCGGAAAGGTAGCATCGAACGAAGAAGCCACATTGCTTCAGCGCAAGTTCGAGACGGACCTATTCCGGGGGACATCGGGAGGCACCTCACCAGAAACGGAAGAGCAGTAGCCAGCCGATGTTGGCCGGCGCCATAGCCATGCAAAACGCGACAAGCGACGCGATCCTGCAGCTCGTTGCGTTTGTGTAAAGAGCCGCCATCTTCCAGCAAAGCGTCGCTGACCATATAGTCGCCAGCGCCAACATGGCGGTGCGCATCTCGCCGACGAACGGCAGTATGATGCCGTCTGAACGGAGCTGGCTCACGGTCAGGCCAGACAGGCCAAGGAAAACGCCCGAGCCGGCGAGCGGAATCAGCGCCTGTATCAGATGATGGAAGCGCTTCATGCTCCAGCCGCCGAGGAAGCGCGTCGACAGCCCGATCATCAGCATCGTCGTCATGCCGAAAACGAGTGCCGTCGCAGCCACGTAGACGACCAACAGCATTCCGTCGAGTAGGGTCAACACGTCGTTGCGTAGCGGGTAATCGGTCAGTACCCACCACGGCGCTGTCGTCTCGAGTGGCCATGTCATGCCTGCTTCGACCAGATACCGCGCGACCCATTGCTTGGCGGAGACGAACCAGGGGCTAGCCGACCACTGAAACGCACCGATGGCTAGCCCCATCAAGCCAAAGACGATGAGTACGGTTTCCCAGGGCTTCGGCACCTGCCCCGCGACATGGACGATCTCATGGTTGGGCGAGCGGCGGGCCAGACGGATAGCGCCGCGAAAACCGCTGCATCGGCCACACATGTGGCAGGCAGAGCCACCGCGCATCGTCCTGAGCGGCACCAGCGGAGCGCAATTCACCGGGCCAGGCTTGACTCCGGCCATCTGGGAATGCTGCCAAAGCACCGGATCGACGCGGAAATGCAACGGCGCCAGCTTCGCCAATAGGCCGAATACGCCGCTCACCGGGCAAAGGTAACGGCACCACACGCGCTTGTTGCGGCCGTAGAGATAGCCGACAATGGCGGCGGCGACCGTCGACCCGCCGAGGATGAGCAGCGTCGGGCGCGGATACTGATAGACGCTGACCATCTGCCCATAGAGCGTCGTGCTGCCAAAGGCGGCCGTGGGCCAGCCCGGCCATGTCATCCACCGCGGCGTCGCCCTGCCCTTGCCGTGGCCGCTCGCGAATTCGGTGATGGCACCCTCCGGACAGAGCAGACCGCACCATATGCGTCCGACCAGCGCGGTTCCCAGGATCACGGACGGCCACCAAATGCCCCAGAAGGCGAACTGTGCAACGCGCGTGAAATTGGCCCACAGATAGGCGGCGTTGTCCGGCAAAGGCAGGAGGACCGGGACGATGAGAAGAACGGCGTAGACCCCCACGATTGTCCACTGGGTGACGCGGATCGTCCCTTGGTGGCGCTGGAGCCAGTCTCCTGTCCTCTCCCAGATATCTGGATCTCCAACGGTCGGAACAGGCGAATATTGCACATTCGGCGGCACACGGATCGTCATCACGTATCCCTTGCCGGGCGCTTGCGTTCCGGAAGCAAGAGCAGTGCTGCTGCCAGCCAGTAAAAGAGATAAGCGAGGACGACGACCAGTTCCGGCTTCGCCCGGTAGCCGGTCATCGCGGCGACGAAGGCGCCCAGGCCGCTCATGTCATCAAGTAGCAGCGAGGTATCCCAAAGCGGCCGGGAGAGCGACGGCACGAGACCGATGCCAATCGCCCTGTCGAGCGCCGTCATCAGAAGGGACGCAGCCAGGAACAGCAGCAGGATTTCGGTCACACCGAAAAAGAGGCGCCAGGAGAAACTGCGGGCGCCAAGCCGAAGAAGCCAGTAAAGGACGCCAGCCGCCGCAAAGCCTGTCACCGCGGCGGCTATGCCTGAGGCCAGGCTTGCGCCAGGAGCCGAAGCCAATATGCCGTACAGGAAGACGGCCGTCTCGCTTCCCTCCCGCGCCACAGCGATCGCTGCGAGCGCCAGTAGCCCCCACCAGTTTCTCCTGCTAACGGCTCGCTCGGCACTTCCTTCCAGTTGCTGCCGCAAATGCCCGCCATGCACATGCATCCAGGTCACCATTTGCAGGATAAGCAAGGCGGCGATGCCCGCCACGACGATCTGGAAGACGTCCTCGCGGTCGCCTTCAAGCAGGCTCGCGAAGCCGAGCATCGACGCAGCCAGAAGCGCAGACGCCGCCAGCCCGGCGGCGACGCCGGCCCACAGGAAGCGGCGGCCGGTTTTCGCGGACGCACGGTCGGCATGGTGGATCAGCCAGGCGTCCAGGATCCCGACGACAAGCAGCGCCTCAACGCTCTCGCGGCAAATGACGACGGCGATCTGTCCGAATAATCCGGTCATTGGTTGGCCGGCTCCCGGGCGACGAGAATGGCCGGTGGCGTCAAGGGATGGAAATCGTCAAAGAAACGGTACTCGCCCGGATCGAGCCGCCGGATGACGATGAAGGACCTCACACCCGGCCCGAGCACCTTCTCCTTGCGCAGTTCGATACTTTCGAACTCGACGGGGCTGGCGCCGTTATTATGTAGCTCCAGCTTGAAACGGCGACCGGCCGGAACCTCGAGGACGGGCGGCTGTATCCTGCCGTCCGCAAACCCGATTACGAAGACGGGATCTTCGTCTGCCAGAGATCCGGACACAGGAAATAGCGCAAGAAAAAGAAACGGAAGCAACCGGGCTGCGAGGGACATAATTCTGCGCGACTCCATTCTTGCGCCGCATCGGAAGGGCGATGGCGCCGGATAAAGCGATGGATATCTCACGAACCGACGCGCCGTGCGCCTAGTAGGCGCCCTTCTTGCCCGTGCCGGCGAAAGTGAATTCGTATTCGACGCTGAACGGCGCGGGCCACGGCCCTACTCCCGTTTCCTTGTCGACGTGCCGGCCGAAATGGTCGTGACCGCCGGCGCCCTGCGAGGTGATTACGAAGGTCAGCTTATACTTCCCCATCCCCGCCAACTTCACGTTGTCGCCGTAATGAGGGCCGTCGCTCGCGACCATCGGCATGAAGGTCCCGGCGGTACGTTTTCCGTCATCAAGCTTGACCAGCGTATAATCGATCCTGAGGTTCGGTATCCAATCCCCTTCGGCGAAACCGTTCGCGTTGCCCACCGTCGCGTGGATGTCCGCCTCAAGATGGATATCGGAATCGACCGCCGGCCGCATGATGTGCTCAGGCTCCATCTCGATCGGCTGAAGATAGACGGCGGCGATTTCCATGCCGTTTAGCAGATTGGGAGACCCTATCGGATATTCCACGGCGGACGCCGCGAAGACGCCCGGCATCAGGAATAGGAGAGTCAGTGGAAGGATCGTAAGACGGGACATGTCGGCTCCAATCATCATCTGGTGGCTTCGGGTCCCCGAACCGTGCGCGGTCAGCGGATCCGAATAATCATGATAATTGCAGTCAACTTAATTCTTGCTCGGCAGCCATCCTTGTCGCAGGACAAGGATGGCTGCCTCCTTCCCGGCGATCGACATGCATCTCGAAGTTGGGTGGGCTTGATGGTTGGGCAGTCAGGATTCGATCTTCGGCAGGCCGGGAAGGTCCCGCCCGCTTTCCAGCGCGTCGGCGAAACTGTGATTGATGTCCCGGTGGATCGCCTCGTCGTCCTGCATCGCGCGGATGACGTCGGCGAGCCGCGCGTCGAGCGGAAGGTTCCAGTAGGCGATCGCCGAGGCCGGCGCCGGCGGGTTCTCCTGCCGCCCGTCCCGGATCTCCTCCAGATATTGGCCATAGCCGCGCACGGCGTCCTCGGCGAAATAGCCGACGATCCGATGGGCCGTTCGCGGCGAGAAGAGATAGATCAGGAAATGGGCGTTGTAGAAGAGGCCCTGCGCGAACAGGACGGAAAGACGCTCGAGCAGGCTCGGGCGGTCGATGGCGACGAAGACCATCAGGTGAGCGCGCTGCGTCTCGGCCTCGTTCAGGAGAGTGCGGATCCAGCCGCGGTCGTCGATCATGAGGCGCAGGCATTTGAGATGGAGCAGCGTCGCCGCCACCATGCCCGGAACGGCCGCGATGGTCTCGAGCACGATTGTGCGATGGCGATAGCGGCGGCCGAACAGTCCATCGGCGACGAAGCGCAGCATCCTGACCACGCGCAATGCGATCCGGTCGGACAGGGTCCGCGGAGGGTGATGGCGCGCGAGGTTCGTCTTGTCGATGGTCAGCATGGCTCGTGACGGCATCCTACATGAGTTTCCGCATCATAGGCAGATCCTCCGCCCACCGGGTGTCGGCCTTCATCGTCGGCCAAGGGCCGATCGGCAGCAACTACCAATGACGTCATGACGTTTCAATCGGCAAGCTCCGGCTACAGGCTCGCGCCGCCTTCATGTGTTCGGCATTATGCGATATTCAGGCACGGCTGAATTTGCGGCGGAACAAGGTAAGCTGACTCTGCCGCACCATGACGAACCATCGCACGGGGCGTGCGATAGGGGACCGGAAGCGCGGGCAATGACGGACGGCCAGACGGATATCAGCATTCTGGCGGCTACCGAGATCTTTCGCTCTCTTCCGAGCGAAATTCTTAACGACGTGCGCCGGGCGGCTTCCCGCAGGCGTCTAACGAGGAAAGAGGTCCTGTATCACCAGGGCGATGCCGTCCGGAACTTCTATGTCGTGGTAGTCGGCCGCCTGCGTGCGACGCAGACCACTGAGGAGGGTAGCCAAATCGCATTGCGCTATCTCGGCCCCGGCGAACTGGCAGGCTACGCCGCACTCGCAGGCATCCCGGACTATCCCGGGACGGTGGTGGCGGTAGAGGATACGCACCTGTTTGCGTGGTCTGCGGGCGCCATGCGCGAACTGATGGGCAAACATCCGCAGATCGCGTTGAATGCAGTTGCCGTGCTCGGGTTCCGGTATCAGGAAACGCAGGCGCGGCTGCGCGAGGTTTCCACCGAAACCGTCGAACGCAGGATCGCTCACGCCCTGCTAAGGCTGGCACGCCAGGCGGGGCGTCGTACCGCAGAGGGAACCGAGATCTGCTTTCCCCTTTCTCGCCAAGATATCGCCGAACTCGCGGGAACGACACTTCATACGGTCAGCCGGACGCTCAGCGCATGGGAGAAGGACGGCATCGTGTCGAGCGCGCACAGACATGTCGTCATCTGCTTGCCCGATGCACTGGCTGCGGTCAACGAAACAGCGTGATGATCGCTCCGTATGCAGTCCCGGGGGGCCGATCCTGTCCAAAGGGGCCGCCGATCTTCGGTTCGCTCGCAGCCAAAGCAGCAAGGGCTCGCTATTTACAGGCCACGGTGCGCAAGAGCGTGCGCAGCATTCCAAGGAAGGTCACGGCCCATGCTCCGAGCGCTATATAGAGGAACACTCGCGGCAAGACGGACAGAAAACCGAATTCCATGGCGCGATCCATTTGCCAGGTGCAGGCGGAATACATGCCGAGCGGGAATACCGCGCCCCAATAGAGCGGGTCGTATTCGAATGGAAAGCGCTCGAAGACGTATCGCCAGATGCCCAGCAGGAGGAGCATGGGTATCCACCACGTTCCGGTCGCCCAATAGAAGACGGTGAAGCCTTTCAAAAAGGGAAGCAGCGACATGAGATAGGGGGCATGCGGCGCGTTCAGGATCAGATGGGAGCCAGCCAGCGTGGATATCGCCATTGCGCCCATGTTGATCCAATAGGGCGGCGCCAGGTCCCCGGGCGAGAACCGGAAAAACGCATAGCGGTAGAAGATTAGCGACATCATCCAGATGTAAAGCATTCCTCCCCATAGCCACATGGAGAGCGCCATCAGGTTGAGTTCCAGCCGGTAAGGCTGGCCAATGCGAGCCGCGAGCAACGCGCTTGAAACAGACAGGGCTTGCGTCGCGACCACCGCGAGAAGCCAGCTCCCGTTGATCCCCTTGTCGAGCGTCGGCTTATCCCTCTTTACCGTCAGGATCATGAAAACGGCATAGGTCAGGCAGATCCACAGCAGGAGCGCCACCAGCCAGAACGCCATTCCGGCGGCAACGTTCTCGCGCAGGACCAGGAACTGGCTCGCCAGGATGCCTGTGCCGGCGACGGTGGTGAAATAGCCGGGCCCTGTCGCGTGCGCGAACATGTCGCCGAAGAAGCGGCGAGGAAAGCACCAGGCCCTCAGTGCGTAGAGCACGCACAGAACGAAATATTGGGCGATGTTCAGATAGAACATCGCCATGGCGATCTTTTCATGCTCCATCATGAACGAGGCAAGAGAGACGATGCCAGTCGCCATCACCAGTCCGAAATAGGCCGGCGACAGCTCGGAAAGGCGGCTTATCGATCGTACAAGGATTGAATGGTCCTCGCTTATATCCACCGAATTGTCCTTCATGATGTGCGCCCTGCTGACCTACGCTTCGACAGGCATGTCGTCGCAGCCGTCCGATTTTGACGATCGCGAGCATCCGAAGCTTGCGCCAGCGCAAAGACCGACATTCAGTCGCTGTTATTTCTTCTTCGAGGTTACGATCGGCAAATGATATCCAAGGTCCAGGCAGGCGCTTACGGCGATTGGGATCGGTCATAGGGCTTCTTGCAACTTGGCTCAAAGGTTCACGGAAACCGGATCAAGAATAATGACTACAACTCCTTCCGCTGCGCCGACCCCAGGCCGTGGCCGCATCTACAGTTCCATTACCGAGACGATCGGCGACACGCCGCTCGTGCGGCTCGACCGCTATGCCGCCGAAAAAGGCATCGTTTCGACACTGCTGGCAAAGCTGGAGTTCTTCAACCCCGTCGCCTCGGTCAAGGATCGCATCGGCGTGGCCATGATCGAGGCGTTGGAGGCTGAAGGCCGGATCGTCCCAGGCAAATCAGTATTGATCGAACCGACCTCCGGCAACACAGGAATCGCCCTCGCCTTCGCTGCGGCCGCCAAGGGCTACCGGCTGGTCCTGACCATGCCCGAGACGGTGTCGGTCGAACGGCAGAAGATGCCGAAATTGCTGGGGGCCGAACTGGTCCTGACAGATGGCGCCAAGGGCATCAAGGGCGCTATCGCCAAGGCACAGGAATTGGCAGGGAAATTGGCCGATGCGGTGATTCCGCAACAATTCGAGAATCTGGCTAACCCTGAAATCCACCGCACGACGACGGCCGAGGAAATTTGGAACGATACGGAAGGCGCCGTCGATATCCTGGTATCCGGGGTCGGCACCGGCGGCACCATTACGGGCGTCGGCCAGGTACTGAAGGCGCGCAAGCCTTCCGTTCATGTAGTTGCCGTTGAGCCAGCAGGTTCGGCAGTGCTTTCGGGGGGTGAGCCTGGTTCTCATAAAATCCAGGGTCTCGGCGCAGGCTTCGTACCGAAAATCCTTGATACCGATATCTATGACGAGGTTGTCGCTATTTCGGACGAAGACGCATTGGCTAACGCCCGCCTGGTCGCTCGGATCGAAGGCGTTCCGGTCGGTATTTCTTCCGGGGCGGCTTTAGAGGCGGCAGCCACAGTTGGAGCACGGCCGGAATTTGCTGGTAAGACGATGGTCGTGATTATTCCCTCGTTCGCCGAACGATATCTGTCCACCGCACTATTCAAGGAAAGCATATCCAAGGCACTTTAATCGGAGATGGCGGAGATGGCAGGATACGTCATCTTGAGCACCAACACACGAATCTCAGAACCTTTCGACGATTCCTCAACGACGCCACCACGGCCATGAGTCAGTTTATTCTAGTCACGCTACATCTTTTTGCCGCTATCATGTTCGTCGGCACCGTATTCTTCGAAGTCCTGATCCTCGAGAGCACCCGCAAGCCTCTCGGCAGGGAGGTGATGCGGTCGGTCGAGACAGCTATTGGTCGCCGCGCCCGGCGCCTGATGCCGTTCGTTATGGCGATACTTTATGCTGCCGGCATCGCCATGGCGTGGCAATATCGCGATTCCCTGCGCCACCCTTTCGACAGCAGCTTTGCAACGCTGCTCACGATCAAGATCGCGCTTGCGATCAGCGTGTTGGCGCATTTCATAACAGCGATCACGCTTAGTGCACGCGGAAAGCTTAAATCCCGGCACTTCAAGCTCATCCACATCAGCGTTTTCTGCCATGTGGTGCTGATCGTCTTCCTGGCTAAGGCAATGTTCTACATCGCCTGGTGAGAATTAGCTCACAGTCGTCGCCGCCCGGAAACGGGCGGCGCCTTCCACACGGCGCTATGATATTTTTACGGGCAGCGTGGAAAACCCGCTTGCCGGATAGACAGCAAATACAGGCGGGTGACCGCGTACAAGTGCCATGTCGCGCGTTGACCTCAGTACTTCCTCCATGACGACACGCAATTCCAGCCGGGCTAACTGCGCACCTGGGCAGACATGAATGCCGCGCCCGTAAAGGAGGTTCAGAGACGGATCGCGATCCATCCGAAACTCGTCCGGATCACCAAAAACCGTTTCATCACGATTTGCCGACGCCCATATCAGGGTAACCCGCTGACGGGCGGCAAGCCTGCGGCCTCCAATCTCAACTGGTTTTGTCGTCACACGGCGGTTGGCGATGAGAGGAGCATGCATGCGCAATATCTCATCGATCGCGGCCGGAAGTAGACGCATATCCGCTCGCACCCGCCGCTGAACCTGCGGATTCCTCGCCAAGTAGTGGCATAGGATACCTACACAGGCGGTGATCGTGCCCAATTCACCAACCGTCCAGTTGCGCAGGATGCTTACGATCTCCTCGCGTCCCAACGGCCTGCCGTTGATTTCTTCCCGCAGCAGTTCCCTGGTTATGTCGTTCGGTTCCGCGCAGCCCGCCTCCAGGCGCTTTTCCAGCAACTGGGTAATGTAACCATCGAATTCGAGGGCGACAGCGGCCAGCGCCTTGCCATCCCTCGCCAGAGTAGCCTTATGGTTCTTGGACACCCACAAGAGCAGCGGCTCGTGTAATCCGGCCGGCCAGCCAAGAAAGGCGCACTGCACCTGCGCGGCGAACGGCTGGGCAAGCAGTGCCACGAGTTCGACTTCCTCTCCCCTTCTAAGTTCGCTTACGAGGCTACGAGAGATCGATCGGAAGACCGGCTCGAAGGCTTCGACGCGGTCAGGAGCGAAATAACACTCAATCAGCCGCCGGTACTCCGTGTGCCGAGGCGGGTCCATACCGTTGGGCACCGATAGATGGCTCGAGGTGACATTGCTGAATGTACGGTGGTCTTCTACCACTCGCGTCACGTCTGCATGCCGAAACAGCGACCAGCCAAAATGGTCGCTATACGCTACCGGACATCGGGCGCGCATGTCGTCGTAGGCCCTGATCTGGTTAGTCTGGACCACGTCGGAACCGGGGTCCCAATCCGACAGCGTCTTGTGTGGTGTTAGGTCGCAGTGACGGGAGGACTGTACGGCGTCGTGATCGCTAGGGCACACCATTTCAAATTTTTGCCGCTCCGGAAAAACGAGACGCCAAGGCATACATTCGAGAGCAGCCTCAGCGAATTGAACATTCATGCTGATGCGGCCGCGTCCGCCCCCGCTCGCCCCCGTGAATAACCATCCACAAGCATGCCTGGCAGGCCGAGGCCAGACAGCAAGGCGCGGGCATGTTCCGGTTCCTGCCTTCCCTCGGCGAGGGACCTGTAGATCCGCGCTACTTCGACCATATCGCAAGTATGCGGGGAGAGCCGAAGTCGACTTATGCCACGATCGATGCATTCCATGGGCGTCGGCATTACGGCCTGAACTTGCGCGGACATTGTCTGCACGCCATTGATAGCGAGAAAGGCTTGGTCATCGAGCGTGTCGACGACCAAGCCGTCAGGATCCTGTTCGCAGGTGAACTGGCAGGAATCCTTGTGCAGTCCATGTAGCCTTGCGTGGTAGCAGCGGCCAGAAAGCGCCAGTGGAAGCCGGCCGAAGGCGAAAATCTCGAATTCGGCATCCGGGCAGGCCTGCGCGATAGTGCCGACATGGACAAGCGAGAGCTCGACCGGCGGGCAGATCGTATGCGCGCCCCGGCGAACGAGAAACTGCGCCGCCGTTCCGTTATAGACGTTGACAAACGGCCCTGCCACGAATGGCCTGCCCGTCCGCGCCGGAACGGCGGTGATGTCGTTGATCTCGACTAGCCGATCATCGCCGCACAGATCCTCGATCGAGCGCCGCTCCCTGGTGGTCGTCGGTGCGGCGAGCGTCGAGAGAACGACTTCCTTCCCCGCCCGCTCCAGCCGCTCGATCAGTTCCGGCCAGACAGGGTCCGAGAACGGCATTCGCTTCCCGCAGACGACCTCGCCGAGATGGACCCGCTCGACCGGCGCCTCGTCGGCGATGCGACGGTAGAAATCCCCGAGGCGTTCGGCCGGCCAATGAAAGAATACAGGTCCAAGCGTCAACGCGATCCGCGGCATGCCACTATCTCCATGTCTTGCGATAGGCACCTGTCGTCTGCCGGCCTCCCTCCGACAGTCCCGCCAGGATGCTGTCTATCTCTCCGGGATCATGGCCTTGCTCGGCGGCATCGACCGCCTCCCTGAAGGCTCTTACTACTTGGGTGACATACCCCTTCCCGCGTTGCCTCCCTTCGATCTTCAATGCCGTGACGCCTGCCTCGCGAAGAGCCACGATCATGCTTCCGGCATTGAGGCTGACCGGATCCTCGAACAGATAGCCGGTCTTTCCGCCGGCCTTGAACCTTCCCTTGCACAGCGTGGGGTATCCGGCCGCTTCGCCTCGGTCGTAGCGGTCGATGGTAAAGCCGGAAAGCCGCGCTGTCGTGCCGGCCGCATCCTCGACATAGCTGACGGCCTCAGGCGGCGAGCACACGCCGTTGAGGTTTGGAGACCTACCTGTCGCATAGGAGGACAGGTGGCAGCGGCCTTCCATCATCACGCACAGACCGCCGAACACGAATGCTTCCGTCTCGACCGCGATGGCACGGTTGAGCGCGGCGATTTCCTGCACCGAAAGCACGCGCGGGAGCACTACGCGGCGCACGCCGAAGGCTTCGGCGTAGAAGTCGATCGCTTCCGGCGTTGCCGCACCCGCTTGCACCGACAGATGCAGGCGTGTTTGCGGGTGACTGGCCGCCATATGGTCGAGCACGGCGATATCGGCGGCGATAATCGCGTCGGCGCCGCTCGCGGCGGCGCTATCCGCTGCCTTGCGCCACGGGTCAGGATTCTCGGCTCGCGCGAACGTGTTGATGGCGACGAGGACCTTGCTACCGTGATCGTGCGCGAAGCGTATGCCTTCGGCCATCTCCTTCGGCGAAAAGTTGAGCCCAGGAAAGTTGCGGGCATTCGTCTCGTCGCGAAAGCCGCAATAAACGGCGTCGGCTCCGGCCTGAACGGCGGCGCGCAGCGTCGCCGGCGTGCCAGCCGGACAGACCAGTTCCATGTGTTGGCCCTTAATCATGTCCCCTCCCGTCGGCGCCGTGCACCGCTCGAGGCGATCCCTCGCGCTAGATCCAGGCCGCCGAGGATCGCACGATCCGCGAGACGGGCGACCGTACCCCTCAGGAAAAGAAGATCCGACGGCCGCAGTTCCGCGTCCTCGATTGCGTTACGCAGCGCGACAACCGCTTCCGTCCGACCCGTAATCGAAATGGTGCGGTGGAAGAACAGCGCGTCACCATCAAAAGTACCGTCCAGGATGCCGAGCAGCGCCAGGATCGGCCCGCGCACCACAACGTCGGAATGTGCGGACCTGCATCCGATGATTATGCGCACGGAGGCGGCCGCGCCGTCCGGTATCACGATAAATGCGAAGGGAAGATCGACAGGATCGATCAGGAAACGTGCTTTACCATACTCGGCGAGCCGCTCGAACAGTTCGGGTCGACGCCGCGCCAACGCTCTGAGCGAAAGCGTCAGCAGCGGTCCGAGCGGCAGACCTGTGGCGGGCGGCAAAAGCCTCCGCGCGAATGCAGGCACGCTGGTTTCGCTGATATCCCGCTGCATCGCAGATACTCCATGCTATGGACCTCGCGATAGCGGATAAGGACCGTGCAAAGGTTGTTGCAGAGCAAAGAAGAACAGACAATCTGGTAGAGCGGCTCATATCGTTTCAGGTCTACCACCGTGACGTGGCGCCTCGCCTGATCGGCGATATTGAAACTGGCCAGTCCAATGACCTTTCGGCGCCACGTATCCGTTCCCAGCAAACGGCTGGTCGCGGTTGCTACGCTGTGTCCCCTTCCCTGTCTTCGTCGCGCTTCTCCATCGCCGATCAGCTGCGCCACAATTGCTTGTCTCTGCTTCGCTTGGCGCCGACCCTGCTATCATTGGCAGTACCGCCTCGTCTGGAAGGAACGCCGCTGGTCAGCTGTCCGATCTGAACGATGGCCAGCGTTGGTAGCGCATGGTTTCTATGGAAGAGATTTCCCCCTTGTGAATCCATCGGCCACGTTCATATCCACGACGAACCACACCGATCGCCTGTCACATGAAACGCGCGAACATAATTCAGCGTGATGAAGGCTCAATGTCTGATCCGGCTACCTACTTGCCCAGGGGCAAGGTGCTCTTTGGCACCGCTGGCAGAATTGGCTCTCAATGAGATACGCGACCGACATGAAGGACGACGCGAAGAAAAGCCGCAGGGCTTTACCGTTCTGGGTGATGGCCAAGCCGACGGGCCCCAGATGCAATCTCGACTGCAGCTATTGCTACTATCTCGACAAGGTAGAGCTCTATCCGGACGAAGGTAAGTTCCGGATGTCGCCGGACATCCTCGAAATATTCATTCGCGACTACATCGCCAGCCAATCGGGCGCCGGCTCACGCGAAATCCATTTTGTCTGGCAGGGTGGCGAACCGACCACGCTGGGGTTGGACTATTTTCGCGACATTGTCGCATTGCAGCGCAGGCACTGCCCGGCCGGCCATGTGATCCGCAACGCGCTGCAGACCAACGGTACCCTTCTCGATGAGGGATGGGCGCAGTTTCTGCACGATGAAGGATTCCTGGTCGGCCTCAGCCTGGACGGCCCCCCTCACCTGCACGACCACTACCGACGCGACAGACGCGACCAGCCTAGCTCGCCGCGCGTGCTATCGGCCTGGGATCTCCTGACCCGCCATCGCGTGGAAACGAACGTCCTATGCGTAGTCAGTAACCATAATGCCGGTTTCCCTCTGGAGGTATATCGTTACCTACGGGACACAGGCGTGCAGTACATGCAGTTCATCCCGGTCGTTGAGCGGATCGATCGGCAAGGAACGCTCGCTCCGCCGCCCCGGCCCGGCGACGAGGATTTTGCAGTCGCGCCATGGAGCGTGTCACCTGGAGACTATGGCCGTTTCCTGTGTCGGATTTTTGACGAATGGGTTCGCCACGACGTCGGCCGGGTCTTCGTCCAACTCTTCGACCTGCAACTCGGAATCTGGTCTGGCGAGCCGGCCTCGCTGTGCGTCTTTGAAGAAACCTGCGGCTCAGGGCTTGCCCTGGAGCACAATGGCGACCTCTATGCCTGCGACCACTATGTGTACCCAGAGTTTCGCCTAGGCAACATTGGACAGACACCGATAGAGGCGCTCGCCACGCTACCGCAACAGCGGCAATTCGGGCTCGATAAAAAGACCCGGCTTCCGGAGGCCCGCAAACAGTGCGAATGGCGCTTTGCCTGTCATGGCGGTTGTCCGAAACATCGGTTCCTGCCCACACCCGAAGGCGATCCAAAGCGGCTAAACTATTTTTGCGAATCCAATCGCATGTTCTTCACCCACGCCGCGCCCTACGTTGAGGGGATGGTACGCCTTCTGCGCCAAGGACAGCCTCCGGCGCGGATCATGGACGTATTGGCGAGACAGGCTGGAGCCCGCTCTCCTCAGGTGGGGCGAAACGCACCGTGTCCATGTGGGAGCGGTCGAAAATTCAAGCGCTGCTGCGGAGCCTCATCGCCCATACTTCGCGAATAGCCCCAACTCGCTGAAAGCTATCGGTCAGGCGTAGGAGTGGGCGGCGCCTGCGCGGCGCGTAAGGATTTGTGCAGCGCCGGCACTACCTGGCGGTATGTTCGGCCATTCCACGACCGTCCTGGTTACAGATTGTGGATTCGACCCCAAGTGCTTTTTGTGCCCCAGATTCCTTGGCGCAAAGCCTCGAGCTGGACGATCTGGCTGTGGTCGACAAACAGATTAACCTCGTTGCCGTAATGCTTCACGTACCATTCGAACACCGCCGGGTCAGCCGCCTCGAACATGACGCGCTCCAGCCCGAGCGCATCAATGATGCGGGCGGCCACGTCGGTTCGCCATTGCGAGACGTTCTCGGTGATGCCTTCGCTCTCGATCATGATGATGTCGGCTCCGGCCTCGAGCACCCGTTTTGCCTGGGCGACTAGCCAGCCGACGTCACTTGTCCCTTCCGCCGAGAGCTCGTCCGCCGAAGTGCTGCCCCCGGCGCCGAACTGAATCCCGAGCTCCGGCTTCGCCTTAAGGCCGGTCTTCTTCACGCGTTCGATTAGACGCAGCAGGCCATCGGTCGGAAGGCTGATGAACCCGGTCGACAGCTCTATGACATCAAAGCCAAGGGACTTTGCTTCTTCGAGATACTGGTCGACCGCGGCGGATCCGAAGCGAAGGACGGTCTCCATCCAGCCTCCGGTGGAAACATAGACGTCGTGACTATGCGCGACTTCGTTGATTGCCCTGACGGCTTCCGCCGGCATGAGGGCGAAGGACCCGCCCGCATATTTAATGCCGTCGACATGCGCGCCGACCGTCTCCAGTATGTCCTCAAGATGACGGCGCCCATAAGCGCTATAGTAGGGACCCCTTATCTCGGTGAGGCCGACCTTACGCGGCTTCGGCGGGCGGTTTGCACGGGGAATGAAGGACATCGTGGTGGAGGTCATGACAGGCTCCTTTCTTGCTCGGCTCGTTCATGAAGACAGCTGCCGGACGCGTCCAAGAAGCACGGTGAGATCGGTAATAGGCCTCTCTTCGAGCGTGGCGATCACGTCTGCAATGGCATTTTGCTCTTTGCGGATGAGAGAAGGCTCCGTCACCCGGTCGAACTTTTCGCGGGCTGCCGTCCAGTCGAAGGGACGGGTATGAAAACCGTGGTAGTCGTCTCGTACGGCGCTCAGCACGCGACCGTCATCCATCTCGACATCGAGCGCAGCCGGCATCTTGCCGGGAAAGGCTGCTGAAAAGATTCGATCGGGCGTGATTGTGACGCGTCTGAGAAGCTTCTGGACGTCATCGGCTAGAATCCGCTCGGGCGCATATTGACGCGGCTCGACCTCTCCGTCGAGCAACGCAACCGCAAGCATGTAAGGGAGGCTATGGTCGGCGTCTTCCTTGGTACGGACTAGCCGCTTGTCGCCTTCCTCCCCGCCGCCGATAATCTGATGAGCGACATGGAAGGTCCGTAACCGGACATGACGAACGGCGTCCACGGCGAAGCCGGGTGTTTGGCGAATTTCGAGCGCGGCGTCGAGCGCCGACTGGCTGTGAATCTCGGCGTTGTGTTTCTTGACGATGGTCCTCATGACGCCTTCGAGGCTTTCCCTCCGCCAATCGATTTCAAACGGTCCGGCGATAGTCTGCTTGAAGCCCTTGTTGCCTTCGAACACTTCCGCGGGACCGGTGATCCCGTTGGCGGCCAGCAGCGCGGCAAAGGTCGAGGCCATCGCAGTGTTCGGATAGGCGAGCCCTTTCCAGTTGGAGAGCAAGCCCGTGCGGGTGACGCGCAACGCGTTGTTGGCCGTGCCGCTGATAGCGATCCCGTTGGCGATCCGTTCCGGCGCCAGCGCCAGCGCCTTGCCGACCCCGGCAGCGGCGGCATAGGCACCCTGGGTCGTGTGATCAAAGCCTTTGTCGCGCACCGGCGCCACGTCGCTCAGGCGGATCTGCACCTGGTAGGCGACCGCGAGAGCCGTCAGAAATTCCGCTCCTGAAGCGCCGCGCATTTCCGCCGCGGCGAGCACCGCGCCGAGATTGTCCGAAGGGTGGCATGTCTCGCCGCTGGCCAGATAGCTGTCCATATAGTCGAGATAGCGGCTGAGCGCGCCGTTGAAGAAAGCGGCACGGTCGGGCGCGGTCTTACCGCCGCCGATCAGTGTCGCGAGCGGCTGCCCGCCAAGCGTCTCGAGAAGATCCCGTATTGCAACGATGGGTTCCGCATCGAGTGCTGCAATAGCAACCCCGATCGTATCGAGAACCCGTATCTTCAACTGGTCCAACGCTTTCACGCTCAGATCCGTCAGCCGTGCTTCCGAGACGAAACCAGCCAGTGCATCGACCTCAGTCATGATCAGGAACCCCCGAGGCAGCGTAACCGCTGCCGACGGCATCGCCGGCGGGCGTTTCGTCCGCAGGCGCGGGGCTGAAGAAACGGAGCTTATCGGCAGTGCCGTTCAACGCGTCGGCATCCGGCAGCGGATCTTTCTTGCGCGTAATGTTCGGCCAAAGATCGGCATGACGATGATTGAGCTCGAGCCATTTCGCATCGACGGTCGGATCGGTATCGGGGAAGATCGCCTCGGCGGGGCATTCGGGAACGCATACGCCGCAGTCGATGCACTCGTCGGGGTGAATGACGAGCATGTTTTCACCTTCATAGAAGCAATCGACCGGACAGACCTCCACACAGTCCGTGTATTTGCAGAGGATACAGTTGTCGGTGACGACGAAGGTCATGGCCGAAGCCTCAGGTGAACAAAAGATATATATGAAATGTATCTTTTAAGATCAAGCCAGAGGCAACGGAATTATGGCGAGAATCAAGTTGTGGGAGCGGGTTGCACGTCGTGATTCACGGGCAGTTCGGGGCCGCGACGGCTCCGGACAGGGCCATGTGGTACGCTGAAGTCGTGTTTGGCCAAGGGAATGTCGGCGAGTGTATAGCTATCGAGCACGCCAACGAAGGCTCGCAACGCCTCGTTCAGGACGTTCGGCAGGCCGCAGTGGCTCGTAATGACGCATTTGTTGCCAGCGGCAAAGCACTCGACCAAGGCAAAGTCGGATTCCGTTGCGCGCACGACTGCTCCGAGGTTGATATGCTCGGCCGCAATCGCCAGGGTGAATCCACCCGACCTGCCGCGGACTGCCTTGATGTAACCGGAGCGCGTCAGGATGTTCACCACTTTCATCAGATGCGCCCGCGAGATGCCATAGGTCCTGGACGTCTCCTCGATAGTGACGAGACGATCGCCGTTTGCACGCGCATACATAAGCACACGCAAGGCGTAGTCTGAGAATGCTGTCAAACGCATGTACGAACCCGTGTTGTATGTCGTTCGCCGGCCATCCAGTGATGCCTACGGCAGTCATGCCAGTGACGAAATAGTTCGTTGCTTAACGTCTCATAATATGATGCATATTAGATGAATCTTTCTGCCTTGTCCAACGTCGGCGAGTGCTCCCCATGGCCGAGTTCCTGGTCGCGATCGCATTCTTCGTGATCGCACACGTAGTGCCGCCGGTTCCGCCCGTGCGGACGCGCCTGATCGCTTGGTTTGGCCGGCGGCAATATATTTTCGGGTATTCGCTTCTATCAACCGCTCTCCTCGCCTGGATCATCATCGCGGCACTCCGCGCTCCTTACTTGCCGCTATGGAGTTTCGCGCCGTGGCAGGCGGCCGTACCTATAATCATTATGCCCCTCGCAGCTTGGCTCCTGTTGATCGGACTCATCGAGCCCAATCCGATGTCCATATCTGTGTATGCGACGGATCGTGACATACAGCCTGGCCTGAGCGTAGCCGTCACACGTCATCCCGTGCTCTTGGCATTCCTGCTCTGGGCAGTCAGTCATATCTCGCCAAACGGCAATGTCGTAGTCCTGATCCTTTTCGGGATCATGGCTCTGCTAGCTTTGGCCGGCCTTGCGGGATTGGATCGCCGCGCTCGACGCCGCCTTGGCGAAGAGCGCTGGCAGCAACTTGCGGAAGCGACGTCGATCGTGCCATTCGTTGCGATGTTTCGAGGCCGCAGCCACATCCGTATGTCCTGGCAACTGCTGGTCTCGTTAGCTGCGGCGCTCGGCATCTACGTCTGGTTTCTGGTTCAGGGGCATACCTGGCTCATCGGGCCCGACCCATTGGCGACGTTCGTGCCATGAAGGAAATGCAGGGTTTGGCGCGTATCGCCGTGCTTAGCTTCGGGTTTCGCCCGTTCTTTCTTGGTGGTGCTCTCTGGTCCGCCTGCGCCATGCCGCTCTGGATCGGATTGCTGACGGGGCGCTTGAGCTTCGCGGTCTCCTACGGCGCCGTTGCGTGGCATGCACACGAATTCCTTTTCGGATACGTCGTTGCCAGCATCGCCGGATTTGTCCTGACCGCAATCCCGAACTGGACGGGCCGCCTGCCGGTGCGCGGCGGTCCGCTTCTCGCGCTTTTCGGCATCTGGATCGCGGGACGAGTTGCTTTGCTAACGGTCGACATTATCGGGTTCACTCCGGCGGTCATCGTCGACAGCCTCTTCCTGCCGGCACTTGCCGCCGTTGTCATGCGCGAGATAGTCGCGGGTCGCGACCGACGCAACATCAAGGTCGGCTTACTCATAACGCTCCTTGCGATCGCAAATATCCTTTTCCACGTGGAAGTTGCCGCTGCGGGCATACCCGACTACGCCCTGAGGGCCGCCATCGCGGCGATCGTCGGCCTCATCATGCTGATAGGCGGACGCATCATTCCGAGCTTCACCCGCAACTGGCTCGTCAAAAGGAACACTGATCGGTTGCCAATTACCTTCGCCCGCTACGATGTCATAGCATTGTCCGTGGGCGCGGGCGCTCTCCTATTGTGGATCGCCGTCCCGTCGCGAGCCGCGACCGGATTGGCGCTTCTGCTCGCCGGAGTGCTGCACGCCTATCGCCTGGCCAGATGGGCCGGCGCCATGACATGGCAGGAGCCATTGGTGCTGATTATACATATAGGCTACGCGTTCGTACCCTTGGGATTTGCGTGCGTGGGCATCAGCGTACTGTGGCCATCGTCTTTGCCGACCAGTGCCGCGCTCCATGCCTGGACCGCAGGGGCAATGGGCGTCATGACGCTTGCCGTGATGACGCGGGCGACCCTTGGCCATTGCGGACGGGACCTGACCGCGACGTGGACCACTCAGGCGATTTACTGCGCCGTGATCGTCGCAGCCGTCAGCCGGATCGTGGCGCCGATTTTCGCTGGTCTGTCGATGTACCTGTTGATCCTGTCAGGCATCGCCTGGAGCGCAGCTTTCCTGGGCTTTGTCGTTGTCTATGGGCCGATGCTGCTCAAGGCTAAGCGTACCGGATCCTAACTACGTGATGGCTTGCGCCAAGCAGGTTCGCGCTTACGCGGCGATGCGTGGAAGCTTAACAACTTCCTCCATCCGCCGTTCGGCTGCGCGCCGTGCCGCAAGTGCCATCCATTCGCTCAGCAGGCCTTGGTCTTCCTTCGAAAAACGCGCCCGGTACTTGAGGTCGTCGAAGGTTTCGCCCGGATGGCATTGGTCATACTCCGCGCGTATCAGGGATTCATGATAGGACCATTCGTGTTCGTTGGCCGGCCCTATGGACCTTCTGATGCCATTTTCCGATATGGAAAAGCCACTTCCTGGAATGTTCATCATATTCTCCTGTCGCTTGAGCGTTTCGCTTTTTGCTCGATCGTCACGATCAGCCAGCCTGGACACTCGCCGGCGCCCACCCTCGCGGCTGCTCCTGTCCATTCGAGCAATTCTTCCCGAAACATGCCGCGATGGGAGCGACCCTCCGCCTGGTGTTTCGAGCTGCTATGTTCGGGCTTCCAACCTGTCGCCATAGACGAAGCAGGTCTCATTCGCAGGAGACCGAGTCGCCAACTGTGCATATGAGTCATGACGGCGTTCCACTGTGACCACGCTGGAGGCGGATGCGCCAGACGTCGGGGCCCTGTTCAAGATAGGTCCAACGGCAGCGGTCGCCGTGCTTCGCCTCAAGCTGAATCCGCAAAGGACGAGGATCGTGATCCACGATCAACTGCAGGCAACTGGCAGCGTCCAGATGCTCGAAAAGCTGAAAAATCACCGTGTGACGGATCCGCAATTCGATCTCGCGCACATCGATCGTCCGCTCGGCGGAAACAGCGGTCGATTGGCTCATCACGCAATTCCCTCCGCTGTCCTGGCCGTATCGTGGCCTCCTGTCGGATATCCTCCGGAACAGGCGAAGTCTTCTTCTTGCGCCATGCAGAGGCCGGCGATCCGGAGTTGGAGCCTATAGGCGGCCGGCCGCGGCAGGTTTCGTGCGAGAACCTCGCAAAGATACGGTTTGAGGATGCGTCCGGTGACGCCGCGCTCAGCCCACATCAGTTCGACGATATTCAGTGCCAGAGGCGATAAATCCCCGCGCGTAAATGCCGGATTCACGATCACGCGAAGCGCTTGCTCTACCCGCATCCATTGCGACCCGCAAAGGTGGGTAAGTACGTTGTTTACGTGAGGGTGCCACCGGAATGCCGCAACGAGCCTCTCCACGAGTTCCTCGCCGCCGGACTCTCCTGTGCCGATATCAAAGCCGGCAGACTTCGGCACGCCAAGGACACCTTCAACGTGCGTTCCGGAGGATGCCTTGGCCGCTCTTCTACCGGGCTCGATGACGCTCTCACAAATATCGGCAAGCACGCGATCCGGGAAAACCGCCGCCTTGCGATACACTTGGCTCGAAAGAAGCGACATCGTATTGCCTTTCCGCCATCGCTACGACGCAGGTACGTTGCAGCGCAAAAAGATATATTTCAAATGTATCTTTATGTCAACGGACGCTTCGGATCTAGCCCTCCTTCGTTCGGATGTGCCGGCTTGGAAGCTGCAAAGGCCCCGGCCGGCACTGCTGTGGAAGCCATTCTTGTCAATCGGTGCGACGCGCGACGAGAGAGGCGTCAGTTTCACCGGAGGCCGCATCGAGGCGGGTACGGCTTTCTGGACAGCCGGCCTGCGACAAATGGCTGGGTGCTTCCGCCGATCATATCGGTCGCCCCTGGGGCCTCGAATGTCGTCACCGTGCCTGGCCTCCCGGATCTGTTCGCAATTGGCGATACATAGCTGCCAACCCGATGGCGAGGCTCGCGCCGTCGGCGAAGCAGACGCCCGACAGCTCGGATATCGCGACTATCGTCGCAGGACAAAAAGCAAAAATGACGGGCGTCGCCAGAAAAGATATATTGACAATGTATGTTTTACCGAGAAGAGTCCCGACGATGGCAGTGGCCCATGACGTTTTGCGCAACGGCCGCCTTTGCAGCCCGACAATTGCCCGTTCAATCCAGCGGGGTGAATGAGCCACTATCGTCGCCAACTTGACTGAGCTTAAGGACCAAGGAGCCTGAACATGACCGATGCCCCCCGGCAATCCGACGCAGACACCGTTGACGTGCGCACCCTCGTGCCCGCGCAGCGCCATGCGAAGATCTTCGAACTCGTCAACCAGCTGACGCCCGGAGGACGCTTCATCCTGGTCAACGACCACGATCCCAAGCCGCTCTACTATCAGCTCGAGGCCGAGTATCCGAACCAGTTCTCCTGGACCTATCTGGAGCGCGGACCCGAAGTATGGCGGGTGGAGATCGGCAAGCTGGCGAAGGCTGCCTGAGGCCGATCCGCCTCAAGGGGAAATTCGCATGATCGGCGTCTCGCTCTCCCGGTGGACGATATCCTATTTCGCCGCCGCGCTTGCCGCGCTCATGGCGGCGGAGACCATGATGGCTGTCGGCTACGGATTCCCGGCCGCGCCGATCGCCGCCCCCGCAACACTGATCCTCGTCCATGTCGTTGCCATCGGCTGGCTGAGCCTGTTGATGTGCGGGGCGCTGCTCCAGTTCCTGCCCGTGCTCGTGGCGCAGCCGCTCTACAGCAACGCGCTCGCCTTGCCGGCGCTCGCGTCGCTCGTCGCGGGGCTCGCCGCTCTTGTCCTCGCCTTCCTCCAGCTTGACGGGCGCGTCGTTCCTTCCACCCCGTTCTTTGCGGTCGCAGCCATCCTGCTGATTGCCGGCTTCGCGCTCATATTGTGGAGCCTCGCGCGAACGATGGCCGCCGCGCCGGCGATGCCGCTGCCGGCCCAGTTCGTCGTCGTCGGCCTTGCAGGCGTCATATTCACCGTTGCGCTGGGAGCGACTTTCGCTCTGGTGCTCGGGGGGACGGTGGACTACGAGCCGCTGGTTCTCCTGACCGCGGCCGGCCTGCCCATCCATATCGTCGCCGGCCTCGGCGGCTGGCTCACCTTCACGGCGATGGGCGTCAGCTACCGCCTGCTGGCGATGTTCATGCTGGCGCCGGAGCTTGAGGGGGCGACCACCAGAGGCGCGCTTTTCCTCGGCGCGGCGGCGCTCGGCATGGCAATTGCCGCGGGTATCCTCGCGGTCCTGCTCGGGGGGAATCCCTCGCTCGCCCTTCTGGCTGCCCTTGCGATGGGAGTCCTCGCTCTCGCGCTTTACGGCGCCGATGTCCTTCGCCTCTACCGCGCGCGCAAGCGCCGCAACATCGAACTCAACAGCCGCATGGCCGCGTACGCTCTGGTCTCGCTCGCGGCATCGGTTGCGCTCACGCTGCTCCTGCTCGCCATGGGACGCTTGAGCGACCATGCCGCCGCCGTCGTCTTCCTGACCGCCTTCGGCTGGCTGTCGGGACTCGGCCTTGCGCAGCTCTACAAGATCGTGGCGTTTCTCACCTGGCTGGAATGCTACGGTCCCGTGCTCGGCAAGGGTCCGACACCGCGTGTCCAGGATCTCGTGGTCGAAAGTCGCGCGGGCAAATGGTTCCTGCTTTATTTCATCGCCGTCTGGGCCGGCGCCGCCATGCATCTCGCCGGCTTTCCCCTCGCCTTCCGTCTTGCCGCCGCCGTCCTGCTCGTGGCGACCGTCGGCATCGTCGCGCAGCTCGTGCGCGCGCGCCGTCTCGTGGATGTGAAGGAAGCCGTACGTTTCCCGCAAGGAGTGCAACGGCCGCGCTTTCTCCTGTCTTGCCAACCCTGATCGAAAGAGGAGAGAACAATATGGCGTCTTCATTCGTCGAACTGGACGTACGTCCGATCCTGCGCGCCGGCGGCGAGCCCTTCGAGGCGATCATGGGAGCGGTTTCCAGGCTCGGGCCGGGGCAAGGGCTCAGATTGCTGGCCACGTTCAAACCCGTCCCGCTCTTCAGCGTTCTCGGGGCCAAGGGTTTCGGCCATGAGGCTCGGGAGCTCGCGGACGGCGATTGGGAGGTCGTCTTTCGGCCGGAAGAGGGCATGGCGGAACCGTCTGCCGCCCTTGCCGAAACCGCCGCGGCCGACGCTTCGGACTGGCCCGCTCCCGCTCAGCACATGGACAACCGCGATCTGGATCCGCCCGAACCCATGGTGCGCATACTGGCCGCCACGGAGGCGTTGAAGAAAGGCGAAGTGCTTTCGGCGCTGTTGTGCCGCGAACCGATCTTCCTCATTCCCGAACTTGCGAAGCGCGGCCACGCCTGGCGCGGCGCCTTCGAGGGCGACGGCAAGACATACAGGATCCTGGTCAGGATCGGCGCGGCCGGCAAGGCGGCGGCCTGACAGGCTTCCTGGACTGCGAATCGGAACCCGACGCAGGAGGCGGACAATGTTCATTCAGACCGAGCCGACGCGGGACCCGATGAAATTGAAGTTTCTGCCCGGCTGCGAGGTACTGGCCGAAGGCGCCCTCGATCTCGAGAACAAGGAGCAGGCCGGGATATCCCCGCTTGCGGAACGGCTCTTTGCGATCCCGGGCGTCACCGGCGTGTCGCTCGGCAGGGACAGCATCGTCGTCGCGCGATCGGATCGCGAGTGGCAGCATTTCAAGCCGGCGATCCTGGGCGTCATCATGGAGCACTTCATGTCGGGCGCCCCGGTGGTGCGCAAGCGGACGGCCGTGCCTGACCGCTCCGCCAGCGCGGAGGCGGACGGCGAAGGGGCCGCGGCGGATCAGATCCGCGAAGCCTTGCGGCAGGTGATCGATCCGGAACTTGGCTACAACATCGTCGATCTGGGTCTTGTCTACGACGTGGCTGTCGGAGATGGCGGCATGACTACCGTGATCATGACCACGACCACCCCGGGATGCCCGGCCACGAACTATCTGAAGACGGGCGCGGGCGAGGCGGCAAGCGCCGTGGAGGGCGTGGAATTCGTGGAGGTCAAGCTGACCTATGAGCCGCGCTGGACGCCGGAAATGATGTCGCCGGAGGCCAAGGCTCATTTCGGCATACGTGACGGAGGCGGATGGTGAACGGCGCAACCGCATCGCGCCAGATTGGCGCGTCCGGCGCCTTGGCCGGACCGGCGCATCTGCCCGAGATCCTGCTGGCAAGCATTGCCGCGCTGGCCGCGGCCGGAGAAGTCGAGAACGCCTGCCGCCTGGCGGGTCAGGCGTGCGTGGCGCTACGACACGCCGATCCCGAGGCGGCTCGACGCTTTGACGTCCTCTTGCACCGGCTAACACCCAAGCTGACATGGTGAAGGGTAGCGCAAATGAATGCATGGCTCGATCAAACCCTGGTTGAATCAGGGCCATATGAAGACGTAGCGCGTAGCGTCACGGTCGCGGAACCACGGATCGCGGCTTGATCGCCAGGATGGAAGATCGCGGCATGGGACGGCTGACCAGCCGCCGATAATGGGAAACGTGCAACAGCTCCTCTGCAGGCATACCAATGATCCTCGAACGAAATAAAGACGGTTTTTCGATCGACGCCTCCCTTGTGGGAGAACTTCTCGATATCCGTCCTCTCGACGTGCAGCCACTGATGCGCCGAGGTGAGATAACCAGCCTATGTGAGCGTGGAGAAGGCGAGCATGCCGGGCAGTACAGGCTGACCTTCTTCCATCGCGGACGCCGTGCGCGACTGGGCGTCGACGGATCAGGCCATATCCTTCGTCGATCGATCATCGATTGCGGTGAACGTCCGCAACCGCCAGCGCATCATATAATAAAGCCATGACGCCGGTGGGCACGACACCCAAAGCGGCTTGCTCCGCCGCGCATCCACCAGGACGAAGATGCCTCAATGAATTCGGAACAAGGCGATACGACGGCTTCCATCTTGGTGATTGGTGCTGGACAGGCCGGTTTTTCCGTATCCGCGAAACTCCGCGAGTTCGGGTACTCTGGCACGATCACGCTGATCAGTGACGAGGCGCAGCCGCCCTATCAGCGCCCTCCCCTTCCAAGGCGTATCTCCTGGGAGCGATGACACGGGACAGGCTCTATTTCAGGCCGCCAGCCTTTTATGAGCAGAAATCCATCAATCTGCGCCTTGCCACCCGCGCGGAGCACATCGACAGGTCGTCCCGGGAGGTCAGCCTGTCAGACGGCAGTGTAGTGCCTTGCGATCGGCTGGTCCTGGCTACCGGCGCGCGGGCACGACGGCTAGCTCCTGCGCTCTGCGGAGAACTGAGTGGTATTTACTATGTCCGGACCCTCGCCGACGTCGATGCCATGGCCGCGGAATACCGCCCCGGTCGGCATGTGCTGATTGCCGGGGGTGGATATATTGGCCTCGAAGCTGCTGCCGTGGCGGCGAAGCTCCGTCTGCGGGTCACAGTCGTCGAGGCAGCACCGCGTATCCTCCAACGAGTTGCGGCCGCGGAAACATCCGAATTCTTCCGGACGTTGCATCGCGCCCATGGAGTGGACGTGCGCGAAGGGGCCGGCCTTGCAGCGCTGATGGGCGGAGACAAGGTGAACCGCGCATTATTGACGGATGGATCGGAAATACCTGTCGATTTCGTTGTCGCCGGAATCGGCGTCGAGCCGAACGTCGATCTGGCGCGGGCATGTGGGCTGGAGACGGGCGATGGCATCGTCGTAGACGCCTATTGCCGTACATCAGACCATCGGATCGTGGCGGCGGGCGATTGTGTATCGTTTCCCTGGAGAGGAGGAAGGATTCGTTTGGAATGCGTCGGCAACGCCGTCGAGCAGGCCGAGGCGGCCGCGCAAACCATCATAGGCAAGCCGAAAACCTACGATGCAAGGCCTTGGTTCTGGTCGGACCAATTCGACGTCAGGCTGCAGATCGCGGGTTCGTCATCAGGCCACGACCATGTGGTGAAGCGCAACGGCACAGGCAACTCCGCCTCTTTCTGGTACTACCGAGGCACGCAATTGCTAGCCGTGGATGCGATTAATGAATCGCGTGTCCATATGATCGCCAAGCGCCTGATCGAGGCGGGAAAGTCTCCGCACCGATCCCTCGTGGAGGATCCCTCCACCGACCTCCAGGCTCTCCTCGGCGGTTAACGCGGTCCATCGAAAAAGGCGAATAGCGTGTCACGCTCCATTCGTACAGATCCAAAACACAAGAATAAAAACATCAACCTGAAAGGCTCGCTCGCCGACCCTATAGGCTCTGGCTGTCATTTCCAGATTCCGCGCCTGCCTGTCGGGGCGCCGGAAGGGCGCATTCGGCGAGGCTGGTCTTGTCGAGATGTGAAATGAAGGCTTCCCGTGCCGAGGCAAGCTTCGACTTGAAGCGGCAATTCGGCGTCAGCAGACACGCCCCTCCATCGCTGCGGAAACATTCGACAAGCGCGTAGCGCTGCTCCAGGCAACGCACGACTTCGCCAAGAGTAATGGACTGCGGCGGTCTCGCCAGCCGGATACCGCCGCCGGCACCTCGCTGCGTGATGACATAGCCACCTTTCGCCAAATCCTGCACTACCTTGGTCAAGTGATTGTATGGAATTCGCAATTCCTTGGCGACACCACCGGTGGTGAGGGCTGTATCCGGGCTTTCGGCAAGCCGCATCAGCACCCGCAAACCATAGTCGGTAAAAACAGCAAGACGCATGATGATCCTTCATATTGGTATTTACAATGCAAATTAGCAGGCTTATGAATTGGCATGTAAAATACCTATTTAGATTCTCGCCGGCTATAGCTCAAGGACGACGATACCGTCAGCCTTGAGACGTGTTTGGCCGTGCCCACGCCACGGGGGAAGGCAATGACGATGCAAGGGGCCATCAGGTTCTCACTCGCTATCTTGGGCAGCGCTGGCAGCTTGGCGTTGTCCTGGCCGTATTGGCGGGACTTCGGATACTGGGCGGAATCGCACTCCATGTGGCTGGCCTATTTCATCATTGGCTTCTGTCTAGCGGTTTTCGTCTTCGTCGTTTTCCTGCGCAGCCTCGCGACGCTTTTCGAGCATGACGCGCTGGAGAGGACACCTCCTCCAAAGACGGCGGTTCTGACGTCCACGAACGAGGAGGCGAGGCCATGAGTTGCGTAAAGGGCCAGCCCTGCGAAGAAGGGCTGAAGCGGCGGACCGCACTCGCCGTTCTGGGCCTCATGGGGATTATTTTCATTAGTCTGTCAGCCGTGTCTTTTGTGGATTCGCGCGGTCAGGTTGTCCCGGGAAATGTGACTTATGCCGGACACGATGCCGTAGCGGGCAAGCGTGTCTTCCAATCCTATAATTGCATGGGCTGCCACACGATTGTGGGCAATGGCGCCTATTTCGGCCCAGATCTGACCAAGCTCTACGGCAAAGTCGGGCCGGCGTGGATCAAGGCGTTCCTACCGTCCGCCGGGGCTTGGCCGACCAAGGGCGCGGTGAGCCTGCAATTACAGGATAAGGCTGTCGCGGCGGACGCGGGCGTCGACACCATCGAAGCCTATCTGGAGAAATATCCGGGCGCCGCAGAACGTATCAGCCGTCGCGGCGGACATTCCACTCTGATGCCGAACCTGCCGTTCACCCGCGAGGAGGTCGACGAATTGATCGCGTTCCTCAAATACACTTCCGAAATGAATACGGAAGGCTGGCCGCCCGTGCCGGAGGTGAACGGGCTGACTTTCCCACAGGCGAAGACAACCCCTGTCTCCGTGCAGCAGGCGACCGCCTCGGCAGCTCCGTCAGCCAATACAGCCAAAACGGGCTCCGCAACCAACCGCGGCGTAGAACTTGCTGAGGAGTATGGTTGTACCGCCTGCCACGCACCAACCAAGGAGCGGCTTGTAGGACCCGGTTGGGGCGGCCTTTACGGCTCCACAGTCAAGCTTGCCGACGGTTCAAACGTGGTCGCGGATGAGAACTATCTGACCGAATCGATCCTCAAACCGGATGCCAAGATCGTCAACGGTTTCGAGGCGGGAACCATGCCGTCATTCGCCGAAGCGCTCGATGCCGGCCAGATGAATGACATAGTCGCCTATATCCGCAGTCTGGGAGGAAGCAGGCAATGATCAAGATCGAATATGAGACGCAGCGTCTTAGCTTGCGCTTTTTCCTACTGATGCTGGTGCTGTTTTTCCTGCAGACCGCATTTGGCCTGCTGATCGCTGCGCAGCAGGTTGACCCGACGCTGCTTGCAGGCATCCTGAACTTCAACGTTGCCCGCGCCGAACACACCAATCTCGCCGTCTTCTGGGTACTGTCCGGCTTTATCGCCACGATCCTCTTCGCCGGACCGCTGCTGTCGAAACGCGAACTGGCAACGCCCTGGCTCATCAAGTTTCTGTTCTACGCCCTCATCGCGGTCGTGATCTGGAACATCTTCACCCAGGCATTGGCCGAAGAAGGCATAGCGGGATGGTGGATGGGCCAGCCGATGCTGCAGGAAGGGCTTGAATATCTGGAGGCTGGCCGCATCGCCGATATCGTCATCCTGATCGGCTTTGCGATCCTATGCTACGTCGTGCTCAGGACCTTCCCGCCACTGTCCCAGTGGAACGAGATCCACTGGGGCTTGGGGCTGGGTGTCCTCGCCCTTACGCTCGTGTGGATGTTCGGCTTGTTCTTCGTCCAACGGCTGGATCTGCAGGAATATTTCCGCTGGTACGTCGTCCACTACTGGGTCGAGGGCGTGTGGGAGGTCATTCATATTTCCCTTGTCGGCTTCCTTCTCGTCCTGATGTTCAAGGCGGACGTGAAGGCGGTGGGCTACGCCGTGTTCTGGGGCATCTCACTCGTGTGGTTGTCTGGATTGCTGGGAAACGCCCATCACTATTTCTGGATCGGGACGCCGGAATTCTGGCAGTTCTGGGGCTCGCTGTTCAGCGCACTGGAACCGCTGCCGCTCATCTTCTGCTTCTGGCATATCTATCTGGATGCCCATCAGGACGGGAAGCCCGTCGCCAACATGCCGGCATTCTCCTTCCTCCTTGGCTCCGTCGTACTGGAGCAGGTCGGCGCCGGCATTCTCGGCTTCACCATGACCTTCGCGCTCACCAATGTATGGTCTCACGGAACCTGGATAACGGCGAGCCACGCCCATCTGGCGCTGTTCGGCACCTTCGGAATGCTGGGCCTCGCGGCGGCCTACTATGTGATACCTGTGGTGCGCGGCATTGAGCGCTTCGACCAGCGCGCGGGCAAGCTCGCCTTCTGGCTGGTGTTCACCGGCATGCTGGGAATGGCCTTCGCCTTCGCCATTGGGGGCACGATCCAAGTGTTCGTCTATCGGACGCTGGGCCTTGACTGGTTCGGTGGTGACGTAAGGCCGGCGATGCAGTTCACCAAGATCCTGGTACCTGTCTTCGGCGCCGTATTTGCGGTCGGAGTATGTCTTCTCGTATTCGACCTGCTCACGTTAGGTTACCGCCGCAACCCAATCTCCAATGTTCCGGTCGGCTTCGCCAACCTGGCCACCTCAGGCAATCGTTGGGGACGGTGGCTGACCGGTTGGGAAACCGGCATGTGGCTGCTCGCCATGTGGGTTTTCGGGGGCATCATTACGCTCGGCCTTCTCAGCTTCAACCTCGAAGCCGTCCGCGAGGGCAGCGCCGTCTTCCCCTACACGATGGCAAGCATCGGATATCCTGGGTTGCTCCTGGTGACCCTCCTCTTCGTCTGGCGCTTCCTCAGCTCGCTCGAGGCTCGCAGCCGGATCGAAACGGACAGTGTGGCCGCGGCGATTCCGGCACCAGCAGCAACCGCTTAAACGGGCCGGATACAGGCTTTCCTTTTAGTCGCAAGCATGGAGCATTGACGATGACCACCCAGACCTCGAACGTGGCGCTGTACGAACGCACCGTTGGGAATATCGCAGCCACCCTTCCCGGCGCCACCGCCGTGTTCCGGAAACACAAGATTGATTTCTGCTGCAATGGCGACCTGACGCTTGAAAACGCCGCCCGTCGGCGTGGAATCGATCCCGATGAGCTTAAGACGGCGCTCGAATCCCTCGACGAGATCGGGAAAGCCGCCGCGCCCGCCACGATGGACAGCGATGCCCTGATCGAACACATCCAGGCGTACTATCACGGGGTCTATCGTCGGGACCTGCCCGAGCTGATCAAGCTGGCGCGTAAAGTAGAGGCAGTACATCGCGAGCACCCAAACGTGCCGGCAGGTCTCGCCGATACGCTCCGGCAGATCGAGAGTGACCTTGAACAGCACATGAACAAGGAGGAGATGACATTGTTTCCGGCTATGCGGCAGCGCACCAACATCAAACTGGACGGCTTGATCAGTGAGTTGCGCAATCACCACGACGATCGGAGCATGCAGATCCACACGGTCGAAAGCCTTACCAACGACTTCACCTTACCCGAAGGTGCCTGCCGTTCATGGCAAGCCCTCTATGTTAGCGCGGAACGGTTTGCGGAAGACTTGATGGAGCACATCCATTTGGAGAACAACGTCCTCTTCCCGCGTTTCGCCGAGACGGAGAGCCAAGCCCAGACTCTGGAATGAGGCGATCTGGCAGACAGACCAATGCCTCGGAGAAACCTGCGGCAATCCATTGCAATGCGCGTCCGCACTCGCAGAGCAGGACGTGCGAAGTCCCGGAGAAGCACCGTGGAGCGACGAACTGAGTACTTGGGGCCGGCAGCGATCGCCATCAACGACTGAATAGATTGGCGATCTTATTCCGGCGCGAGTTGGCCGCCATCAAGCGAAGGGTACCGCGACGCAAGTGGTGGGTGTCAAAGAGTACGTGGACGGGCTAGTAGTGGAGTGCTGTCTCATTCGCATTTGCGTACCACGGGATCATGTACTCCCGCAGAAATAAGGATGGAGCGACATGGATCAGTTTAATTCATGCGCATCGTGCGGAGGCCTAAATGGGTGAAAGTTCTGCTGCCTTGGGCCGGATCAAGAAGTCCGATGATGGTTTCGAGATTCAGCTCGAGCGAACCTTCGCGCATGATCAAAACGCAGTGTGGCGAATGCTCACCGAACCGCAGGCATTTATGCTATGGCTGGCTCCAGGCTCTATCGAGCTACGCGTCGCCGGCATCGTGCATATTGATTTTGCCGAGAGCGGGAGCTTGATCAAGAGCACCGTTCTCAAACTGGACCCGCCACGGTTGATCGAATACTCGTGGAGTAGCGGCAACGAGCCGGAGCGCCCGCTATGCTGGAAACTGGACCCGGCGCCTGAAGGAACGCGATTATTATTAACCCTGCGGCTGCCGGCCGCGGAAGATGCGGCCAAGGCATGCGCCGGATTCGATGCCCATCTCGAGATGCTGGGCGCTGCACTCGAAGGTGTGGTGATCCGGTTTCCGGTCGACTATTATCTGGAGCGTCGGCGTGCCTACCAGCAATTTCTTTCGGGATAGTATTCTGACGTCACGAGGGAAAGCCGCCCCGGCCACTTGAGAACTCTTCGCGGAAGCTCGGAGAAGTGCTCGACCGGGTATGGTGCTTGGACGAGAAGCTGATCATCCATTCAAAGCTCGCGCCTTTTTGAACCCGTCCGCACGCGCGGCAGGCGGCGAGAAAATCGATTCCAAGAATATCCGGAAACACCGTAAGCGGTGTTCTCAGGCCACGGCCGGGAGAGCAGGCGTTGGGATATAGGCCCAAGGCAAAAGATCGTTGATCTGGCTGTTTGGGTGGCCGTTGACGATCCTGGCGAGCACGTCGGTGAGGTAAGCGAGCGGTTCGACGTCGTTCAGCTTGCAGGTTTCGATCAGAGAAGCGATGACGGCCCAATGCTCGGCTCCACCGTCGGAGCCTGCGAAGAGTGCGTTCTTACGGTTGAGGGCAATGGGGCACAAAGAACCGGGAAAGCGTGGCTACGGCGGTATTAATTTTGATCCCGCGCAAAGCCTGTCGAATGAAGCCGGGCGACGATGCCTCCGGAATGCCTAGCTGATGGAGAGTTCAATCATGCGCAAGGAAATGAAACGCGATCTTCTTTCCTTCATTCCCGCCTTGAGGGCATTCGCCTTTTGCCTTGCCCGAGATCAATCCTGCGCCGATGAACTCGTTCACTCGTCCCTGATCGAGATTTGGTCCACGCATGCTGACAAGAAAGACGTTGCCCTGGAAGTCGGAGCTTTCAATGTCCTGCGCCGTCAACGGCGACCGGCGGCGGCTACTCGGATGCTGGCCAGCATTCGCAGACGCTGTATGCTACCTTCGCCCACCTTCCCGGACTGAAGGTCGTCGCGCCGTTGAACGCCTATGATGCGAAAGGGCTGATAATTGCGGCGATCCGCGACGACAGTCCTGTCGTTTTCATGCTTTATAAGGGATTACAGGGCTTGGCCCGGATGGCCTCCCCCGAGGCGGCGGCGACGGAGCTTCCAGAAGAAGCCTATACGATCCCGTTCGGCAAGGCGAATATCGTGCGTGCCGGCAAGGACGTGACGATCGTGACGCTCAGCATGATGGTGTACCGCTCGCTGGAGGCTGCCGCAACGCTCGAAGAGGAAGGTGTTGACGCTGAGGTGATTGATCTGCGTACCTTGGTACCGCTCGATCGCAAGACGGTCATCCAGTCCGTCGCCAAGACTGGACGGCTGTTCGTGGTCGACGAGGACTACAAGTGCTTCGGCCTCACCGCCGAGATTCTGGCTTCGGTTGTGGAGGACGATCCGGCGCATCTGAAGGCCACACTGCAGCGTCTTGCCGTATCGGACGTGCCGATCCCGTACAGCCGGCTTATGGAGTGGTTCGTCCTTCCCAACGCCGAGACGATCGCCGCGGCGGTGCGCGCGACGCTCTGCAAGGTCAGGGAAGCCGCATGAGATGGCGACGGAAACCGCCCTGCCGCCTGACCTGTGGGACGCCGCCGCCAATCCGGAAGGAATCGTCGCGAACCGGTTCTTTACGGAAGGCGCCGGCGTCAGGAAGGGGGCTACGGTCGCCGAGATCATGGTGGAGAAGACGAGCTTCGACATCGCCGCGCCTGCGGACGGACATCTGCACATCGCCGTCGGGAAGGGTGGCGTGGTGAAGCCCGGCGCGGTGATCGGGACGGTCGATGGAGGCTAGCCCTGCTGTTGCGGGTCTTGCGGCGGTGGCGGGGAAGGCGTTTCCAACGTTTTTCAGCACCGGTGTGCGGACCTTCTCGACGGCCCAAGCCGGGCTTGAAAGACAGGAGTGGTTTGGCGAGGATCTTACACCTGATGACACACCGATCCTTATGGCTTGGCAGGCGCCGCGAGCACTGATTGTCGGTCGCAGCGATGCCCGGCTCCCAGGATTCGCGCGTGCTGCGGAGGAACTGGCGGCCGAAGGCTGGCCCGTTCTGGTCCGTCGCAGCGGCGGTTCGGCCTGTCCCGTTTCGCCGGGAACGCTCCAGATCGCGCTTGTTCGCGCCAGTGCGGGTCAAGGCGAGATCGAGGCCGGTTACCGGACCTTGGCAAGCGTGATCGAAACGCTCCTTTCTGGCGTCAACGTCTTATGCGAAGCGGGCGAGCGGCCAGGCGCCTTCTGTCCGGGGCGGTACGATCTGGGCGTCGGCCCACGCAAATTCGCAGGTCTCTCTCAGCATTGGCGCTCTCGGGGGTCGGCCATAATCATCTCGACGGCGGCCTAAGTGATTGTTGAAGACGATGTCGAGGAACTCTGCCATGTCGTCAATTTTTTCTACGAAAAGGCCAACGGTCAGCGGCGATGTTCGTCGGCTTTCGTGACGGACGTGAAAAGAGCTAGGTCAGGCAGTCCTCTTCCAGGCGGTATCCTAACAACAATCCTTCGAACACGGCTCAGTGATACCACGCGCAAGCCTCAGGCATTCAGCGGCGCGGGCTAGGTTCAAGCCAACGTATCCAGCGAGATCCGGAGTTGGTGCAACGCTACGACAGCACCAAGGCCACCTCTATCATTGAGGGGGTGTGCGCTTTGCGATGACGATCGTGGCCTGGACGTGGCTCGCGACCCCCGTGGTCGGCTCGCTCCCGGCTGGAGAGCGCGCCACGGGTCTGGGCCCGATGATGTCCACGATGATGCCTGACGCACACTTCGTACCGCTTTCCCAAGCTATTCCGTTGCCTGGATCGGTCCGGAGGCTATCTGCCCCTTACTCGCCCTGCCCTGATCGGCCTCGCCTTTTCCTTCGCCTCGCTCCGTCGGTTCCGGAGGTCACTCAGCGAGTCGCGGTCCTCGGCAAGGACGGAGTCACGAGCTTGGCCAGTTCACGCAGCCACAGGACTGAGCCGGCGGTGGCCATGCAGATTAGCCAGTCCGCTCCGTTCAAGCTCACCGTCGAGAACGCCTGCTGCAGGAAGGGCAGATAGATCACCGCCGCATGAAGGGCGAGCGATAACGTGACCGCGCTCCACAGCCATCGATTCGCAAACAGCCCGACAAAAGCGCTACGCTCGTCCGAACGGGCGTTGAAGACGTTGAAGAGCTGGAACAGCGTCAGTGTCGTGAAGCCCATCGTGCGGGCATAGTCGATCGTTCCGGTCCCCTCGATCAGCCCGCCAGGCAGCGAGGCGTCGATGACCAGCAGCGTGCCTACCGCCATGATGACGCCGACGAAGACGATTCCCGTCCACATGCGTCGCGTAATCACGCGTTCGCTGCGTGGGCGGGGCGGCTTTCCCATTGTGCCGGGATCGGCAGGGTCGAGCCCCAGCGCAAGCGCTGGCGCGCCGTCGGTAATGAGATTGATCCACAGGATCTGTGTGGCAAGCAACGGGAGAACAACGCCCTGCCCGTGCTCCTTGGCCAGTCCGATCAGGTCGGCGGCCAGTACGCCGAAGAACATGGTCATGACCTCGCCGATGTTTGACGACAGGAGATAGCGGAGGAACTTGCGGATGTTGGCGAAGATAGCGCGGCCCTCATCGATTGCCGCGACGATCGTGGCGAAGTTGTCGTCCGCGAGCACGATGTCGGCAGCCTCCTTGGAAACGTCGGTTCCGGTAATGCCCATGGCGATGCCGATATCGGCGGCCTTGAGCGCTGGGGCGTCGTTGACCCCGTCGCCGGTCATCGCCACCGTGTCGCCCCGGCCGCGCATTGCTTGCACGATACGAAGCTTGTGAACGGGATCGACCCTTGCATAGACTGATACGCTGCCTACGATGCGGTCGAGTTCCTGCTGCGGCATTTTCTCCAGTTCAGCCCCCGAGAGCACGCGTCCGCCCTCGCCGATGCCGAGCTCATTGGCGATGACGGCGGCGGTCTTCGGATGGTCGCCAGTGATCATAACGGTCCGTATGCCGGCCTGACGAGCCTTCGCCACAGCCTGTCTCGCTTCGTCGCGGGGCGGGTCGATTATCCCCACCAGACCGAGAAAGACGAGACCGTGTTCGATCTCTTCACCGAACCCTTCGCGACTTGCTTCTTTGCCCGACAGCGAGCGAAAAGCGACGCCAAGCGTGCGCATCGCTTCTCCTGCGAGTGCATCGTTCGCCCGCAGGATTTCCCCGCGTCTCTCGTTTGTCAGTCCCCTCGTTCCGTCGCCGACGAGTTCGTGCGAGCAATGCGCCAGCAGCACGTCGGGGGCGCCCTTGGTGAAGGCGCGCAGACCACCGCCCCGGTCTGTGTCGTGATGCACCGTGCTCATCAGCTTGCGTTCTGACGAGAACGGGACTTCGCCCACCCGTGGGAAACGCGCGTCGAGGATGTCAGCTTCCAGCCCAGCCCTACGGGCAGCCACGATCAGAGCACCCTCGGTGGGGTCGCCCTGAATCATCCAGCGGCCATCATGGTCCTGCAGAACCGCATTGTTGGCGCGCTCGGCGGCTGCAAGTGCCCGGACAACCTCCGATCTCAGCGCAGCGCGGGCCGGGTCGCTCAAGCTTGGCTCGACATGACCCTCCGGCGAATAGCCGATCCCGTCGAAGGTAGCCGAGCCGGTCGCCGTGACAATCCGCCGGACTGACATTTCGTTGCGGGTAAGGGTGCCTGTCTTATCGGAGGCAATGACCGTCGCCGAGCCCAGCGTTTCGACCGCCGCGAGGTGCCTGACGATTGCCCGCCGCGCCGCCATCCTCTGGACTCCGATCGACAGCACCGCTGTGACGACGGCCGGCAGGCCCTCGGGTACGGCAGCGACCGCCAGCGCGACGCCGAGGATTAGTACATCGAATGCGCCGGCCAAGCTCGTCACGTCGGTCATCATGAAAATGATGCCGATCATCAATACCGCGATGGCGACGACGATCACGCCGAGCAAGCGCCCGACCCGGTCGAGCTCCCGCTGCAGCGGCGTGCCTTTGTCCTGGGTTCGATCGAGCATGCCGGCGATGCGGCCCATCTCGGTGCGCATGCCCGTGGCAGTGACCACGGCGACGCCATGGCCGCGCACGACCGGCGTTCCGCTAAACAGCATGTTGCTGCGATCGCCCAGGGGCGAGTCTCCTGTGACGATACCTGTTTGTTTGTGCACGGGATTGCTCTCGCCCGTGAGGGCCGCCTCTGCCGCATGGAGCTCTGTGCCTTCGAGCACGCGGGCGTCGGCGGGAACCAGGTCGCCCTCCTCAACGAGTATGATATCGCCAGGCACGAGCGTCTCCGCGGCGACCCTGCACCTTGCTCCGGCACGAATGACTGTCGCTTGCGGGGCCGTCATGTCACGCAGAGCATTCGCGGCGGCCTCGGCGCGCGTCTGTTGCACATGTCCCATCACCGCATTGAGAAGCACGATGGAGACGATGACGATCGCTTCGTAGGGCAGAACGGCGTCGCGCTCGTAAAGCCAAAGCCCGCCCGAGATCATGGCGGCAGCGATGAGCAAGAGAACCAGAGTGTCCGTAAATTGTACGAGGAACCGCAACCATGCTGGCCGCGGCGAGGTCGTTTCAAGGCTGTTCGGTCCGTACCTGACTAGCCGCGCGGCCGCCTCGGCCTCTGCCAAGCCAGCGGCAGCGTCCGAGCCAAGGACATCGAGCACTTGTTTGGCGCTTTCACTGAATGCGCTGCAGAGGCACGATTGCTCGTCCTGCATGTCAGGCCCCCTGTGGTGCTCTCGTCATATGCTTAGCCCCGCGTGACAACGACATAGGTAATGTAGATCATATAGGCACAGAGAAGGACGGCGCCTTCGGAACGGCTAACGCACCGTCCGCTGATGAATACGGGCACGCAAACGAGCGCGACTACGGCCATCATCGGCAAATCGACACGGTTGAGTTCTGCTTCCACGCCGATGCCAGACGATGGAACCAGTGCGGTTACGCCAAGGATGACAAGGATATTATAGACGCTGCTGCCAAGCAGGTTTCCAACCGCAATATCGCGTTCCTGTCGCAGTGTGGAGACCACTGTCGTAACCAATTCAGGTGCCGAGGTGCCGAGGTGCCGACTGCAACGACGGTAAGGCCTATGAACGCATCCGAGACCCCCATCTGACGAGCCAGATCGACGGCGCCTTCAACGAGCCAATCCGCGCCGACAAGTATGACTATGATGCCTGTAACGAGGCCGGCGAGACTCGACGCGATGGCACGTCTTGAGCTTCGCTTGGCGGGCATGTATTCCCGCGCGAACTCCAGCTTGACCGACCGTGTCTCCCTGCGCGCCGCGTAGATGACAAGAAGCGTGTAGCCGAAGCCTGCCGAAACAAGGATTGCGCCCTCAGTTCGCGTCAAGACGCCGTCGGCCGTCATCGCGAGAAGAAGGACGGCGGCGATAGTCATCATTGGAAGATCGAAACGTAGCGTCCGTATCTCCAGCGAGAGAGGCTGGAGCAGCGCGCTAAGGCCAAGGATGAACAGAACGTTAAATGTGTTCGTGCCGGCGATATTGCCCACTGCCAGCGACCCTGCGTCGCGTCGCGCCGCTTCGATTCCAACCGCCAGTTCGGGCATGCTGGTCCCGATCGCAACGAAGGTCAGTCCGATCAGAATGGGCGGAATGCCGATTACCGCGGCAAGCCGCGTTCCCGCCCGCACCATGAACTCGGAGCCCAGCACAAGCGCGACGAGACCCAAAAGGGACCACCCCAGCGCTGTCATCTCACGTACTTCGATGCCAAGGTCTGTCCATGCATCATGATTGACTTCTCGACACGATCCACCGTTCGTCGCGTGAGCGCACGGGAAAGCGAACACGGCAGTCGAAATCCCAAGACGTCGAGAAAATCGAAAAGGATTTCACCGGGTGCCGAACGATCGGCACTCGCGACAAGTCGATCGAGAGTGCTCGCACGTAGCTGCGCATGAGAAATGCCTGATGTGGCTGCGCTGACATTGTTTTCCCGATGCCACGGGTCCCCAGAACCCACCGCTACACCTCTATTTGGTGGTCGCAATCCTCCGGATTTTTCGATCGCTGGACGCACCGATGCGAAGACCGCGAAGCGACGCTCATACCTTGCCAGCTGAAGCAGCGGTATCTCTTCGCCACCCTCTTCTGCCATCGTCGGGCTGCTCGGCAACATCTTCCCTTCGTCTCCTTGTCCCATCGTCGCAAACTCGGGCCTAGGAGCTTGCGAAACATCATGAGAAGTACGTTCCGACGCGGGAGTCAGGAGTGCATTGACCGGTATCAAGAAGACGTCCGCTGTTCGGCGCATCGCTGCGACAGTCTTTTAATAGGAAAGCCGCGTTTCGGCCGAGCATCCAGTGCGTCGAAACCGCAGTGATGGGGATGCGCTTTTGCTGCGACCGCGGCCGGTCGAGCGATCAATGAAACGTGTCGAAACCAGCAAAGCAACGCCGACGATGTTGATTTCCGCCGAGAACTGACCCGGGATTGGGCGGTTTTTCCATTGAGAAGTGACCCATGTTTGAACCCACCCCTGCTGGTTGATCGCAGGGGAATCTGGAGTGATAGACATGGCGTTACTGAG
>Ga0209941_1000536_pt1 | contig 43933 bp, 41 predicted proteins | sample ThiBiot_300_plan_FD_183945 | JGI IMG/M metagenome (GOLD analysis project Ga0209941, IMG submission 183945) | Wastewater bioreactor microbial communities from Cape Town, South Africa - Thiocy_solids_1 (SPAdes) | ecosystem: Engineered > Bioremediation > Thiocyanate > Unclassified | place: South...
ATCCATAGTGGCCCGCAGCGGAAAGATCGGCTGCAACAAGGCCGGATATAAAGCTGCGAACCGTTCCTGTCACGTCAGACCAACTCGAAGTCCCTTGCAAAACGGGAGGCGTCCATATAAATGGAGCCATGAGCAAGAACAACAAGTTTTCCCCCGAAGTACGTGAACGCGCGGTGCGCTTGGTCCAGGAGCATCGTGATGAATACCGGTCGCTGTGGGCGGCTGTCGAGTCTATTGCACCGAAGATCGGCTGCACACCAACGACCCTGCTGGATTGGATTAAGCGATCGGAAGTTAATAACGGGACCCGCCCCGGCGTGACGACAGAAGAGCGCGAGCGTCTCAAGGCGTTGGAGAAGGAGAACCGCGAATTGCGGCGGGCCAACGAGATTCTGAAGTCGGCCAGCGCTTTTTTCGCCCAGGCGGCGCTCGACCGCGAACTGAAGAAGTAAACGCCTATCTTGATCAGCACCGTGATCTATACGGGGTCGAGCCGATCTGTAAGGTATTGCAGGTCGCCCCGTCAGCCTACAGGCGCTACGCTGTCCGATGTCGGCAACCACAGCTACGTAGTCAGCGGGCCCAGATGGATGAACAACTCAAGCCGCAGATCTATCGAGTCTGGGAGCAGAACTTTCGCGTCTACGGCGCTCGCAAGGTCTGGAAGCAGATGAATCGCGAGCGCATTCGCGTGGCACGATGTACGGTCGAACGCCTGATGGGCGACTTGGGCATTGAAGGAGTGCGTCGGGGCAAGCGAGTCCGCACCACAGTGCCCGATAACGCGGCGGCCTGCCCGCAGGATCTGGTGCGGCGCCACTTCGAGGCGGATCGTCCAAACCGGCTCTGGGTGGCGGATTTCACCTACATTTCCACTTGGCAGGGATGGCTGTATGTGGCCTTCATCATCGACGCTTACGCCAAACGGATCGTGGGCTGGCACGCCTCCAGCAGCATGACGACGGACTTCGTTCTGGATGCGCTTGAGCAAGCTGTGTACGACCGACGCCTAACGCAATCGGATGGGCTGGTCCATCACTCCGATCGCGGATCGCAATACGTGTCCATTCGCTATTCCGAGCGCCTGGGTGAAGCCGGCATTAATCCCTCGGTCGGCAACACAGGAAGTGCATACGACAACGCGCTGGCCGAGACGATCAACGGACTGTACAAAACGGAAGTGATTCACCGCAGGGCTCCCTGGAAGACCAGGGCTGCGGTGGAGCTGGCCACGTTGGAATGGGTGTCCTGGTTTAACCACCAGCGCTTGCTGGGATCGATCGGCGACATCCCGCCCGCCGAAGCCGAAGAGCGTTACTATCGACAACTTGCAGCACCGGTTGTGGAACCTGTTTTACTTTAACCAAACAGCCTCCGCGATTCCCGGTGTGATTCAGTATTCGGGAAAATGAGTCAGCTCATAGATAGCCATAGCCTGCTGGGTATCTACAAGCGGCTGGCCTGCTGCTGTACGCCCAGCTACCCACTCAAACGCGCGATGAAACTGCTCAAACCGTTTTTGCTCTATGTCTCTTCGCCTTGTGTCCGCCCATTGATACAAGCCGACTAGAAAGACAATTGCGGCACCTATCGGTGTTCCCCACTTTAAAAGAATGTCTAAGTCCATAATTCTTGCTTACTCCCAAAAGAAAGCCACAAAGGAACTTCCTCTGTGGCTCAGGATCAAGCCTAAACGATCTTGCAGCGACGTACCAAGAAGCCCATCAAGCTCAGTCCAGCTATGAACATGGCGTAGGTCTCGGGTTCGGGGATAGGACTTACGGCAGCTGTAATATGGAAGTTGTCCATCGCTGCATAGCCACCCTCCAAGAGATCAATTCGGAGAGTTACGTTACCATTGGTATTGCCCATTGTACTGAGTGGTAGCGAGACCTCCGTCCAGCTGAATACATCACGTGGCGACGCTATACCAGAAACTTGCGCTACATCGAGAATCTTCCCAGAACCTAGGTCATTGACTCCACTAGGATTATCGTAAAGGGTGAATTCGAAAGTGGGGACGGCTCCAGGTGTAACAAACGGACCGCTAAATACGCTGAGATCAATACTCGAGATATCCATGCGCACGTTCATAAACGGGTTGCTTCCAACATTAAAAGACAGCCCCAGCCAATCATTTTGTTCGGTGGAAAGCATCCCTAACGCATAATTTCCGCCCTTGCCAGAAGGGTCGGAGTAGCCATGTCCAAACGCCTGACTGCCTGTTATAAGAAGTGTTTCCACGGTATTTGTTTGCGCAAAACTGAATCCAGCCGGCTGATTGCCATAGAGTTCATTTACTGGATTGAAGATATTGACATCGCCGCCATCGTTCACAAAAGCCGCGGGATGCTCGAAATTCTGATCATATAAAGTCACCGCTGCATGTACGGGCGATGTAATGAACAGTGTCATACTGAGACCAACAATTAGGGACGCTTGCTTTGAGTTCATTATTCTTCTCCTTTCTTGTGGTTTAAAAATATCTTCGACGAGCGTAATGCTCTCACCTGTTAAGAAACCTGATTGCTGAGCTTAACCTTGCTCATCATAATCCTGAATAGTGATTACGGGTAGAGGAGATGCTGCTTCCACTGACAGTCTGGCCCCCGAAGTACCGATCCAACTCGGAATGATAACGTCCTTTATCATTCACAATTTCCTAGCAAAAATGGACTCGAGCTGGTGCTGCACATTGATGAAACTCCCTAGATGAGATTCGTGTGGGAAGCGCGCGATAAGAATCAGCCTGAGCCTGCGCGAACAAGCGCGGCGGTTGACTCTTCAAAGGGATCAAGCTCACCGCAATGGGTTTGCGGAGTCGACCCATTATCGTCCTGGCCTTCGAGCAAGGTCAGCCCAGGCAGACTGCGGACAATCTTCATTGTTTCCAGGCTGACGGTAATCATGCGCAGGAACAATTCCAGCGGATACCTGGGATTATTCATGGTTTCGACGGCCCAGTCGTTGGCATCGTTGACGATGCCGCTGGCCTTATCGGTTTTCACACACTGGCGCTCAATTATCCAGTCCAGAGCGGGCTTGCCGTTCACCACGTACTCATAGGCTTCCAGCGGGATGCCGGTCACGGTGATCTTGCCGTTGTAGTGCAGCGTGCTGAGATCCTTATCTCCTCCCTTCTTGCCGTACCTCATCTTTTCGACCCGGTAATCGTCCGGCCGCTCGCCGCCAATCACCTTGGCAGGATAGGGTGTAACCGACTCATAGTTGATGTGCAGCTCAGCGAGATCTCGCCCTGCCCTGCTGAAAACCCAGAAATCCGCGGCCGACTTCACCCGCGGGATACGGGGCAGCTCCTTGACGAGATTGTCGGCGTAGCGTTCCCGGTACTCGGGGGAGTGCAGCAGGCCATAGACATAATAGAATACGTCCTCCTTGCTGATTTGCTCATTGGGATAGGCCCGCTGGAAATGGGCTAGCCCCTCATCCGTGATCGCATCGCGGCGCTTGCGCGTCTTTTCCTCAGGAACAAAGAGCAGGCTGTTTTGTCCTTCTTCTTCAGTCCCATTCTTGTCATAGAGATAGAGGGGAAAGCATTGGGATCCAGCAATGAAGTGAAAGTTTGGCACTTCATTGGAAATCAAACAGCTAAAATCAGCCGACTCACCAAGACCGGTTAAACAAATCACCCTATTCTCGGCTTCCACGTCCGGAAATATCCGCGGCATCTGCAACACCAATTCATTAAGATTGCGATTGAAATATAGCCATTGCTTGGTGAAGGGACGATACAGGCTGGGTGTCATGCACCGTGGCTCAAAGGAAAAGCGCTTATCCTTAACCAGTTCCTGTTTCAATGCTCGCGTCCAACTGATTTTTACCGGATCAGTGTTGATGAAGCCATCCACCTTGTCTTCTCGCACCTTTTTATTTTGCCCAGCAAATACGTGCGCAAACCTTTCCGTCTCGCTGTTGTAGAAATCGATCATTCTCGCCATGTTTTCAATCACAGCCGCTTTGGAAGCGTTGTAACACCATGCATCCCTGTTGGTCTTTAAGCCATTTGAATAATTAATAAAGAGAACGGCAGCTTGTTTATCCTTCTTATCTCCTAAGCTTATAAACTCACCAAAGCTCCCATCACGCTGCTGCAACCAATCCCCATGTTCATCTGGGATGATCTTCTTCCACCCATCAACTTTGGTAATGCCAGAGATGCTGGCAAATCCCTCAATGATCTGCAGCTTCTCCTCCCGGCCCAAATAATCCCCGATGTCGTGGTAAAAAATCTGCCCATGTTCTGCTGCTTCCGGGTTTTTCACCAAGATGGAAATGGCGATAGGAGCACGGCTGCCGACTCCAAAAATATTGTCTTTTTCCTTTCGGCGCTGTTCGCCCGACGTACGCGCGTTTCCCCTCAAGTGAAACACATAGATGCTGGAAAACTCCTCCGCCAGGCACTTTCTCAAGCCATCTGCCGAGCCCGAATCCAGATAGCCGGCATTGGTCACGAAACCAATCATCCCACTCTCACCAACCCGATCTGATGCCCAGCGGATAGCGCGGATATAGCTGTTGTATAGCGCATTCTTGAGAGTGGCTGTGGAGCGCTCGGCGTAGGTATTTCGAATTTCTCTATCCAGACTCGGATAATCTACATTTGTATTGTTGTCGTTCGCACTATCCTGTCCTGCAGAGTACGGCGGATTTCCAATGATGACCCGAATATCCAGCTTCTTCTGCCGCTTGCGCCGCGCGCTGTTGTCCACCAGCAATGCATCCACCAGATCATCCTTCTCGTACATCTGAAAGGTATCCGTAAGACAGATTCCTTCGAAGGGTACATAATCCCCGCCCACCAGGCAGTGATAGGTCGATTCGATGTTGATGGCTGCAATGTAGTAGGCCAGCAGCACCAGCTCGTTGGCGTGAATCTCGCTCCGGTATTTCCTCCTGATCTCATCAGACGTCATCAGACCTGACTGCAACAGGCGGGTAATGAAGGTCCCGGTGCCGGCGAAGGGATCGAGGATATGCACACCGTCACTGCCTAGAGTCTGCCCGAACTCGGCCTGGAGCACGTCGTTGACGCTCCTGATGATGAAATCCACCACCTCGACCGGCGTGTAGACGATGCCCAGCTTATCCCGCATGCGCGGGAAAGCCCTGGAGAAGAACTTGTCGTACAGCTCCACCACGATCTTCTGCTTGCTGCTGGCATTGTCGATCCCTTCGGCCCGCAGCTTCACGCTATCATAGAACTTCTGCAGCGTGTCCGCCTCCTTGTCCAAGTGATGCTCGTGCAGGGCATCCAGCACCGCCTGCATGGCTCTCGACATGGGGTTATGGCTGGCAAAACTGTAGTCGCTGAACAGGGCGTCGAACACCGGTTTGGTGATCAGGTGCTGGGCCAGCATTTCGATGATTTCGGCATCGCTGATGCTGTCGTTCAAGTCATCACGAAGCTCGTGCGCAAAGGCATCGAATGCCTCGCGCTCCCGGGTATTAACTGGATTCTCCAGGATGGTCTGAATGCGCGTGATGTGCGTCCGGGCGATCCACGCGATATCGACTGCCCACTCCTCCCAGTGCGTACGGTTGCCGCACTTCTGCACCACCTTGGCATAAATGGCCCGCTCGATCTCTCCGATCTCAAACGCGAATGTCTGCTGCTGTTCTCTCATCTCATCGGCCAGCTTCGATCGCCCCTGCCGTCCGATGAGGGATGTGCCGCGGCCTGCATGGTCAGAATTCACTTTTTTTCCAGGCTTGCGAACAACCTTGTCGCTGACGGCAATGATTTCCATGCGGTTGTTGTCTGGGCCATTCAACTCCAGCTTGTTGATCATGGCATCGAAGCGGTCGTCATGTGAGCGCAGGGCTTGCAGGACCTGCCAGACCACCTTGTAGGTCTTGTTGTCATTCAAGGCCTCTTCCGGTTCCATCCCGTCCGGGATAACTACCGGCAGTACGACATAGCCACGCTTCTTGCCCGATGCCAGACGCATGACGCGGCCCACCGACTGCACCACGTCCACCTGCGAGTTGCGCGGGGTGAGAAACAGGACGGCATCGAGCGCGGGGACATCCACGCCTTCGGACAGGCAACGCACGTTGCTCAAGATTCGACAGGTATTGTCCGGCACTTCGGCCTTGAGCCAGTTGAGCTGGTCCTCCTTTTCACTGGCCGACATGCTGCCGTCGATGTGCTCGGCCTCGCACATAAGGGTGGCAGCGGTTCCTGTCACATCCGGGCTGGTGGCCTTGTATTCCTCCACTACGGCCCGGAACATGCTGGCAATCTTCCTGGAGCTGATCTTGTGGATCCTGGCTCCGTTCTGGTGCTCGATGACCTGGCAGAAGGCCACGGCCCGCTTCATGGGAGCATGGTCGTCTATCAGGTCGTCCTGGGTATCCTGCTTGGAGAGCGCCTTCCAGCAGCCAATGATCTTGGCCGCGTCATCGACCTTGACCTGGTTGTCGCCATCGGACAGCAGTTTCTGCAGACGGGAACTCACGTGCTTCGCATCCATCGCCAGCACCACCACCTTGTAATCAACCAGCAGTCCGGTTCTGACAGCCTCGTTGAAGGTCAGCACGAACAGCTCGCGCCCATAGAGGACCGGATCATCCATGGAGCACAAGGCAACGTTGTTCTGGTCGGCCGTGGCCCGGGCAGTCTCGCCATAGATGCGGGGCGTGGCGGTCATGTACAGGCGCCGGGCACCGCGCACATAGTCAGCGTCATGGATGCGGACAAAGGCGCTCTCGTCTTCGTCGTCAAAAGTCTGCCCAGTGGTACGGTGGGCTTCATCACAGACGATGAGGTCAAACGGAGGCAGTCCGAAGTCATGCTGCGCGCGATGAATCACGTCGATCGAGTGGTAGGTAGAAAATACGACGCCCATGTGCTCATCGTCATGGCGCAGGGCCATGGCTTGGGCCAGTCGCCCTGCATCGGTAGTGGCCGGGTAGCGCAGCTCATGCACGAAAGTCTGCACGGCATCGTCGTCCTTCCTGCGCTTCTTGCCCACATCGCTGTCGGAGCACACCGCGAAGCTGTGCAACGGTGTAACGGACTCCTGCGTCCACTCGGTCAGTGTCTGCGACAGCAGGGACAGGCTGGGCACCAGAAACAATACACGCTTGCCTGCTCCGGCCTGCCGTTCAGCGATATTGAGACTGGTGAAGGTCTTGCCCGTGCCACAGGCCATGATGAGCTTGCCGCGCTCTTCCGTCCGCAGGCCTTGCTCGACCGCATTGACGGCGCGCTCCTGATGCGGGCGCGGGATCTTCCTGGCCTTGAGCTGCACAGCCTTTCTTGGCTGATAGACCGACCAATCGATCTGGCTGGTCTCCAGGTCGTTCAGGTCGATCCTGATGCAGGGCGGCTGCTGACCCTGCAGCGCGTCCCGAGCATGCTCGTTCCAGTGATTGGTGGTCGTGATGATCACACGCTGGGTAAATGGCCTTTTGCCCGAAGCGGTGAAGAAGCTGTCCAGGTCATTTCGGGTGACGCGATAATCCTCCGAGAAGAATTTGCACTGAATGGCATGGAATTCGTCGGTATTTGCCGTCCTGGCAACCAGGTCGATGCCCACATCGCGCCCGTCCAGCCCCTGCATCGCCGCCCATTCGGCATAGGTCCAGACGTTGCTGTACAGGTCGCGGTACGTCGCCTCATTGCGAAGATAGGCTACGATCAACTCCTCAAAATAGGATCCTTTTTCCCGCTCGGTGAGGGCGGCATGGCGAAAGCTGTTGAGGAGTTGTGATAGAGCTGGCATTCCTTTACTTCCTTCTTTCTGGGAGACGCTGGATTCGCGAGCGGGATAAATGATGCGGATTGGCCGTCAAAGATTAGGTAGGAGTTTTGGCGCTGAACTGGAAAACGTAGTTACTCGCACTGAGTTCGGTAATTTTGCCTACTAGATCATGGCGGGTGACATAAGATTTTTTTATCTTGCTAGCATCTTCTCCTGCTTCAACCCGGGCAGTTTCCTTCGTAGTTACGATGATAAGGCGAATGTTGCTTTTCGCCGCAAATGCTTTAGTAAGGTTCTCACGGAATTCCTTATTTCCATGCCCACTCCATCTGTCGAGTAAACCTGAAAATTCCATCGTGCCTGTAGGTCCCTTCCGATAATGATGATCCCATAAGCATACGACCAATGTGCCATCTGGCAGCCATGCTGAGACTGACCATTGCGGGTTCCTCAAGGTTGCGCCGTATTCTGAGAATGCCCCAGTGAGGGTGAGTTTCGACATGTAGGGTATCGGTTCTAAGTTCCCTCGCCGACCTATAAAACTGATGCGAGTGATCTAGGACTTGCGCCGATATCTCGCCAGTTCTCGGGATGGCAAGTAAACAACAAGATTTGATGCCTGCTTGCAGCATCGAATAAGACACGCTTCATTTGAGTAACACGTTCCACATCACTATGAACGAGGGCATCATCAAGGATAAGAAGTGTTGGACGTCCTACTTCCTGAAGTAGGTCAGCGTAAGCAAGTCTACTAATAATTCCCATTTGCTCACGCGAGCCAAAGCTCAGTGCAGCGAAATCAACTGACTCTAAACCGCTGCCCTTCGTGCGAGTTAATAGCTTAGGCTTAAGATGTTCGTCAATTTCAAGGTGGGCTCCAGGGAACAATAGCTGCAAGTATCTGTTCAGGTGTTTCTGTAGTGGAGCTTGGAGTCTCCCGGTAAGCACTTTCCGTTTTTCCTGTAACAGATTTAGCAGGAGATCAAGCGCCATTGAACGCTTGCGCAGCTCATCAGTTCGCTGCTTAGCCTGCATCAGATCCCTGGAGAGTTCTCCTCGCTGTTCTTCGAGTCCTCGTGCGCCTACTATGTTTAGCTCAGCCTCATATTGAATCAGTTTTTTCCTACGTTCTTCAAATCGATTCTCATACTCATCGGCGCTCCTTTTGTAGCGCTCCACGTCTTGTTGCAAAAAATCTGGATTAGCTTGTTTTATTTTATTCTTCTTGTCCTCAATCTCTTTGGTTAATACCCCGTGACGTGCTTGTGCGTCCACCAGATATTGACTGAATTTGGCTCTTCTCGTAGCTCTATCGGGTGCATCCAATACAGCTTGCGCACTAGTCAATTCACGTTTAGCAGCATTAAACTCTGCTTGAGCAGTGCTTGCCGAGATTTCAGCATCACTCAAGTTCTTATAAATGCCATCCCGATCTTCTCGGGCCGCCTCTTCAATTCTTTCGGCCTGTGAAACAGATAAAAATTGGCTACTATCGGCTGGTGGAATTCGCGTAAGTTTTAACTTGATCTCTTCAGCTCTTGTCGCTTGAAGAGTCTCCTCTGACTTCAATTCATCAACGCCTTTTGGGGCAATTGTTTGGAGTAATTCCGAGGCTGCCTTAACGTCATTTAATTGTTGAAGATATATCTGGTAACGTACTTCTGCTGCTTCAAGCGAAGTCAGGCCCAATCGCTGCAAAAGTCCTGTATGGGCATTATTTATCTCTTTCTCTTGGTGACCCAGTTGAGCCAGATCAGATCCTCCAGGTAATATCTCCAATTGCCCCAGCTCTGCGATTTGCACGGAAGTGGGTTTAAGCAACAAAACTTCGCCCACGCCGAATTTCGACTCCTCTCCTATCTGAATACTGTGCCCGGAAGCAAGGTTGAAACGTAATCGTGTTGCTGAGGTTTCTTGGCGGATTCTGAGCTCTGTAAGTTGAGAATGCTGCTCGCGCAATTGAGATAGATCGGCAATCTGGATTTCAGATGCGATCATCTGCTTCTGTAAATCCCTTAGTTCTGCTTGTTTCTTCTCTGCCTTCTCCAGCGTCACTTTGGCATCATCAGCCTTTTGCCTAGACTCCTCAAGCTCACTTCTCAATTTCGTACGTATCTCTTCCTGTCGTGCCAATTGCAATGCTTCGGACGCTGAAGCATGATTTTTGGAAGCTTCGGCTAATTTTGCTCGAAATTGTTCGACTAGATTATTTGCTTCAAAGAGAGTTTGTTCAGCCCGTTCAACTTCCTTCTGCCGAACGTTGACTATCTCTTCTTGATCACTGAATGTTTTGAGGTGTGTGCGAAAGATGTCAATTTGCTTATCAAACTCTTTGAGTCGATTTTGATCGTTTTCTAGCGACTCTACCAAGCGCTTGATCTTGTCCAGACTCTCCCTTGCTTCCTTCTCCTTGGCGCGAAAATTCTCCCAAGGCTTCTCTAGCTGATCAGCCGCGTGCTCGTGTCGCAAAGAAGCCAGCTCATCTACCTTTTGGCGATAAACTTCTATCTGGGAGTCCAAAGCTTGGATTTTCCCTTCAAGCTTGGATTCCCGATCTATGGCTTGAAGGTAGCCGCCTCGGGGTGAATTTTTAGATGGTGAAAGTAATTCATTTCGTTGTTCCTCCACTGTCCTCAGCACTTCATCACCGGTACTGCTAGCCACTTCACAAAGAGACTGATTTAACGCAGTTTGGAGGTGACTCGTAGCATAAGTGACGGCGTCATCAATCTCTTGTGCGGAGCCTTGCTGAATCCAGAGAAGGCCTGGTATGCCCCAATGCTCGGGTCCACTGGCACCCCTTCCTGGGTGCTGAAATCCAAGAATCTCGGATAGATGATCCTCTGCCTCTGCGCCATCAAGGACAGTGGACCCAATCTGAAATTGACATCTTTTTTTACCTAAAAAGCTCTTCGTAAGCCGGCAGATCTTATTGTTAATAACAAACTCAATTTCTACTGTAGGTGAAGCCGATGAATCCTCCCATGGGCGAAGGTCATCTACGCTACTAGAGCGGTGACGTTCAAAGAAAGCTGCTCGAATCGCAGCAACGATAGTGCTCTTGCCAGCTTCGTTGGGACCAACAAAGAGGTTGATCTTGTCTTCCAGTCCTGCAATCTCAAACGGCTTACGAAATCGTTTAAATTGTTCAACGCGAATTCGCGTGAGCTTCATTTGACACCTCTTGAGGTAGAGTTGGCATTGCGATTGCTGAGAATTCCAGCGAGCAGTGCCAAGGCATCTCTAGCTACTTCTGCATTATCCCCTTCTTGGTCATTGCGTAAATCATCAATGACTTCTCTTAAATAACCGTCAGCGTTCAATGCATTTATGTCCTCAGGAGAGGGATCAAGGCGGAGCGCAGACATGTCAACTATGATGGCTCTTACTTTTCCTTGGGCTTGCCCGATGGCCTCCCTCAAGCGCCTGTGCCCCGATAAGTCAGTCTGCCCAGAGAGTTTTAATTGCACAACGTGTTTCTCAGTAAATCCGCCCAAACACTCAATCAGTTGATCGATATCGCTTGGTACCTGTAAGATTATTGTGTCGGTTAGCCAGCAGTATTGACCTGTTACCAAGGGTGTTACGGAGGGCAATGCGCCTGGCTGAGCGATTTCAACGAGAAGAACTTGGCCAGAAACGTTGTCCTTGAAGCGATCCGTCTCGGGAGTACCACTGTACCAAGTCCGGCTGTCAATCTGTTTTGTACCGTGCCAGTCACCAAGCGCCAAATAATCCAAGCGACCTTGCTGCACTCGACCCATTGCAATCGGGTTACTGGAATCAATGTCATCAGCCAATATTCCCTGTACGCTGCCATGCGCCAAACCAATGCGGTACATCGAAGGAGGCGTTTCCGCTGATACAAACCATTCTGTTAGATCTGTATATGTATTACGCTGTGTGAGGGGAGCAGGAAGTACTGTCACATCTAGCGAATCAAGGGGTAAAGGTTCTGGTTGGAGGCAAACATGTACATTAGGGGGTATTGCGTTCAAACGCTCCGCACGAGTCCATACGGATTCACTTAAACCAGCATCGTGATTACCGGGAATGATGACCCAAGGTCCCTTAAAACCTGAGAGACAACTGAAGAGCTTATAAATGGTCTTATCACTAACCCCTTGTGCATCGAAGGTGTCACCAGCTACTAGAATGAAATCCACCCCACGTTCCGCAGCAATTTCTGCCAAATGTTGAACAGCAGTAAAACGTGCGCCAGCTAGAAAAACTGCATCATCCCCCTCGAATTGCCCAAACTGCTTACCAATTTGCCAGTCAGCTGTATGCAAAAATTTGATCAACTCAGCTCCTTATCCTCTTAATTGAGCTCCTAGGTGCAATAATTTGTCTGAGAAACTACTTACATATTCCTCGAAGAGCTTCTAGATGCGGCTTGTCCACCTGTGACATCATGTCAAGCAATGCAATAGTCGCATCCTTTGTTTCCTCCAATGTCATAGACGAGAAGGAGATAAGGTCATCGAGATTATCTGAATGCGACTCCACCTGAGCCAATCGCTCCAAAGCCGTAATCCGGTCTTTATCGGCCTCTGGATAACCCTTACAAAGTTGATTAATCTTTGAAGCAAGACCAGCGTTACCTGGGCATCTAAATGCGAGAAATACGTCGAGCACTCGGCGCAAAACATTTGGCATCATGTAGGCGTACTCATACTCACCATTCTCCGCCTCAGAAAATTTCAGTACATGGTGAAAAAGGAAATGGTATTCGGAATCATACTCACGCAGCAGGCGCGACATTTCTACAATTGCTGAAGTACGAAATTGCTGTCCTTTCGGAAGCGAGACATCGATGAAGAGAAACGTTGCTGTTGGCTCTTCCCCCTTTTTCGTTTTCCAAGTTTTTCTGAATTCGTTCATACAATTTTGATTATGGGTAAGCACAAATAGCTGCTTTACCCCTGACAGCCTGCTCTTTATAAGGGCGCAGGCAAAATTCAATGCCTTTGTGTCGAGGCTAGAAACCGGATCATCGATAACAATAATCAGATTCTTAAGCTTGCGTCCCTCAGATTCTAACGTGCAGATAAAGTAGCAGAGTGCGATGGCAGTCTTCTCGCCCTCGCTCGGAAGTCCCTCAATTAACTTTCCGTGGCGATGAATCTCATAACCCTCGTCAATGGGTAAGATGGTAAGCTCTCCGTGTCCAAGATAAGACTGAATCAGCTTGTTCATCTTTGCTGCGGCTGGACCATGCTGCCTGATCTGTTCTCGTAAATCTTGTATGTCTGCTCTAAGCTTGGAATAAGTAGCCTTTGCTGTTTCTTCTTCTTCACATGCTTTCGCATACTCACGCTTAAGTTGCTCGTATTCGTCTTTGGCTCCTTCAGCCAAGTAATGCTTACGAATTGCGACTTGAGAGTCCGCTCGATATCTATCGAAATTATCAATATTTTGGTTATGTTTTTGGATGATTGCATTTATCACCCCAAGCGTCGTGATCAATTCGACCTCGACTTTTGAGATATCTGTTTCGGTAGGGAGATTGGAAGTATCTGGTACTAGAGTTGGCTTAGAGCGTTTCTCAATGATGACATCTGCTGTGTTAGCCAGCATATTCTCAATCGTTTTGGCGATATTTAAGAAGGCTCTGACCTCCCTTTGATAAGCATTCCGTAGTTCCACTGGGAAATTGTCTAAGGTAGATGCGAGTGTTTGACAGCTTTTAACCTCAGACAGGAGACTGTTAATTTCGCGGGACCTTACTTCAATCTTTGCTAGAAAACGATCAAATTCGCCATCCAGAACATGTCCAAGAATTTCTTTTCGGCCTGGATCGATAAAACTGCTACAAAACAGACAAGCACCAAGGTTATGCGCAGTGTGATAATCATGGCCCTGTTTGATCCAAAGCGCCATGTCTGGATGAAACTCTAACTCATCTATGGCGCTAGTCATAGGAGTCAAGCTGCTTAAAGAGCGAGCTCCGTTAATTACCTTTAAGATTCCATCTGCTGGAAAGACGAGCTCGGCGTACTTTGACATTGGTTTTTCCAGCTGACATGTTGCTGTAAAGCCTTTGAGTGCCTCTTCCGTCAAGAGCGACGTATTATCAAACTCCAGATTCTCAAAATCATTCACTAACTGTGGAGCTTCATACTTTCGCCCACGTAATCGCAAGCGGTCGGCGATTGTTCGGGCGCGTTCGCGCTTAAAGAGACTCAGGGATTTCTCCTTTTCCTTAACCACCCCCGATTTGGACTTCAGATCCTCTTCTACCTTAGCAATATCAGCTTCATTACGAGCAAGTTGGTTAGCCAACCCTGCTTGTTCCCGACCTATGTAAAATACTGGATTTGCTCGAGCCATCGACCACTGGAAGTTTTGCTCAATAAAATCCCCATTAAAAACAAGAACATGATTCTCTAATCCTGATAAATTATCGGGACATGAAAGGGTGTCACCATTATCAAGTTCGATCTCAAATGTACAAGAGGCCGGTAATCGATGATGTCGAGAGGCGAGTTGCAAACTGGCAAATAACCGTGAAAGGGTGCTTTTCCCAGAACCGTTAAAACCATAGATCAAATTACGGGAGCGAAACTGCAGACTTGCTGCTTTTGCATCTCGATCAGCAAATATCCCCATCCCGTACATACGGCGCACATTTGTTATTGATGTCATGTTTTTCTAAACAGCTTTCATCCAAATTGATCCGGGACATTCCCAGTTATATTTTTTGACTTTATTGCTGAGTGAGCAATTGGACTTTGGTACACCTATTGCTGAGTATGGGTATTTTGAATTACTTATATCCAGACAGTCTCTGGAGGCTCATTGCAAGCCAGGGGCCTCAAGGCTTTTGAAAGAAAATTCCCCCTTAAATAACCAAGGCAAGGCCACCGGCCGCGTCAGGAAGATTTTGTTTTTATGGAGGTCAAGTCTGAAAGCCTGTGGGCAATCCCTGTGGGAAACCTCGTGGGCGATGCTTTATCCGTCCATCAGGTTTTCCAGCAGGGTTGTCCATGGGCCAAGCTAGTGCTGCCGGACGATCGGCTGTGCCGATCATCCACATTGCTACCGCCTGTCAATATGAAAGGTTACTTCCCGCGTAACAAAGCGGGAATTGAGCCATTTTTCCCACCTGGCCGCCCTTCGCATCAGGTCTGCCCGGTAGATGGCGTTAAGATGAGGCGTGTACGAATGATAGTTGGCCACTTTCGTCCATAGATCGCCCCGGTCATTGCGGATGTGCATGTGGATACGCCAAGCGGCGAGCGCATAGGAATAACAACCTGATTGCGCCACATGCTCGGGCCTGATGCCATACTTGGCCAAGCCGGATAAATATACGGTATTGAACTGCATCGGACCGATATCGTAAGTATCGTTTGAGTTTCGCACCCATTGACCCGGCTTACCCCCCTCCTTCTCGGCCACCGCGAGAAGGATGTTTGCTGGGACTTCGTATTTCACGGCAGCCTGGATCGAACAGACGACGCGCTCCGGCAAATCGGGGGGCAAGTCCATCATCCCTGCCCTGTTACTTGCTGTCCCGGAAAGCAGCTGCTTCCGCTTCCGCATCGAGCTTGGTCTCCGTCGATCCAGCGAAGGCATTGCCCTTGAATTGCGGCTCCGGAATATTGGAGCGAATGGCTGAGGCAACTTTTCCGCCGGGGGTTTGGGCGACACGCCCACCTTGCGAGGCAATACTGCTTTTCACCGCCTCCATTCCACCGCGAGCGAGGTGAGAGCCCATTTCGGCCACAAAGCGTGATGGCGTGCCCATGGCCTGGGCTAGTCCGCCCAGTGGCGTGTCCTGCCTGGGTTGCGTTTCAGCAAACATGCCCATGCCGCCTTCCATGCTGGCATGCGCCGCATCGAATGCGGCCTTGATGGCCGATGCTCCGCCTGCCGCATTGGCGGCTGAAGCCATCATCATGCCGGTGGCAACACCTGTTGCAGTTGCGGCCGCGGCAATCGCTGTGCCGGCACCCAGGTTGCCTATTCCCCCTGCCCCGCCGCCCACAATGCCGCTTAGCATGGGCGGAATTTTGTCCACCAGCACAAGCAGAATGATGGAAACAACCATCATTACCCCCATCTCCTTGAGATTGAGGCCCAAACTCATCTGATTGTAATAGTCATTCAGGAAGGTCTTGCCGATACCCACCAGCAACACCATGGCAAAGAGCGATACCGCGACACCCAGGACCGTGCGGTAATAGTTGATGGCAATCTCGGAAGTCCAGCGCGCCCCACCGAATCCAAGGAAGAAAATGCCGGCGTAGGCCAGAATCCAGCCGGATACCAGGAGCAGCACCATGTTGACGCTAATCAGCGCCAGGATGATGAGGATAATTGCCGCCATGATGATGCCGGTCATGCTGTCGATGGGTAAACGCAAAGTAGATTCATCCAGGGCTTGGTAAAAGATCTCGAAACCAATATCTGTAATGCTTGATGGAGATCCCATTCCACGAAGCCCACTTGCTTCACTGCCGATTTGTTTTAGTGAGGTAATGATCGAGCTGGCAAAAGCAGGCCCATTGATGAGCAGCCACCAGAAGAAGCCGGTAAAGACCGTGAAGCGGAGAAACTCTGCGAAGAATTCGCCTACATCGGCCCGGCGTAACGCCATCAGGCCGAACGTCCAGACCATGCTGATCGTCACGAGTGTCCAGAATAACCAGGATGCACGTTCAGTAATGACTGTCGCCCAAGCGGTAGCGGCTGTTTGATAGCGCGTGAGAATATTGTCCAAGACATCTGCATTGTCGATTGCTGCGTGCGCCTGTTCCGGAAAGGCCAAAAATGGAAGGAGGATTAACAACCCAGCAAGTGCTGACATAGGTAGTGGCTTCATTGGACTACCACTCCTTATCCTTGCTCTTTTTAGCTCCCCATCGATGGTAATCAGGGCACTTAGCCCATAGGGCCGCATGTTCTGCTTCATCCTTGATTTTTCCTAAATCTTCGCAAGTTGGATTCACGATCTTGGCTCTCTCTTCTGGCTCGCCATTGCAAGCTGCAACTAAAATTCCTACCAGGGTAATGCCTAACACATTTAATTTCATCTTCTCTCCTTACCATTCTCTAGGGGTACTACGACGAAAAGTCCCTTGCCTTGCCTGCACTGCTGCTGCCGCCTGCTGCGCCTCGATATCCGCAATCCTTGCCTGCCGTGCCGCCTCGGCATTTTGCTGTGCAATCAGCAAGGCGCGGATTTGCATGAGCTGACTCGCCTGGTTGCTCGCGAGCTGGTTTGCTGCCTGGATTGCCGCCATCTGCCCTGGCGCATCCTCGGCATTCCTCTGCAACTGCTCGAGCCTTGCCGCGTCCGCCTGCAGTTCCAGCTCCTGCAGCTCGAGGCTGCGAATCATTGCATCGTTTGCAAGTTTCTCGCCATCCGCATTTAGGCGCCGGTTAGTCTCAAGGTTTGCTCGCTCTTCCACTGTACAACCGTTCGGCCCGAAACAGGGCGAATTCATGTAATAGGACGGGTTCTGGTAGCGCAGCAGGTAGCCATCGAGACTGCCGGCCTGGTTGCGGTAGTACTGCAGCGTGTTCATCGCGCCCATCAAGCGCATGGTAGTCATCTGCGCCTGGTTCCAGACGTAGGCGGTAGGAGCGACCGAGTTTCGCAACATGTTCTCGTATTGCAAAAGCTGCAACTGGTACTGCTCGACCATCTTCATGGTCTGGTTCACGCCTTCAATTGCCGAAATGACGTTCTGCTGCATGTTGGCGGCATCGAAAACGGGAACTCCACCGGCCCGGACTGCCGGAGTCGGTAAGGCGAAAAGGGTTGCAATCATGGCAGCAGCAGTGATCGCCCGATTTGAGCAGCCTGCGCGCTTATTCATCCGCTTAACCATTCGTATTTTCATTCGGCGTATTTTCATTCGGCGTATTTCCATTCGACGTTGCTCCCCTGTAGTCGAAAGCCTGGTACGGCCGGGCAAGGACCATGTCCTTCGTCACCGTCACGTTGAAGCGGTAGCCCGGACGGATTTCAAGCGTGGGCGAGATGTTCAGGTTCTTCGAGATCATCTGCGTGATCACGCGCCCGAGTTGCTGTCCCAAGGTAGCGCTCAATACGCTGCTTGTCGTGGGTGCTCCGAACGTACCTGCGACCTGGTTCCTGCTCTGGCTCAAGGCCACGCCTGCAGAGATGGCGGACATCAGGAGCGCCGTGCCAAAGAGTCGCGCATAATGGTTGTTCACCTGGTCGTTGAACCCGGCATAGCCTGCTCCGGTAGAGCCGGGCATGGCGCCTATATCCATGGTCTTCCCATCCGGAAAAACCAATCTCTGCCACGCCACCAGCACACTGGCCTGGCCGTAGGCTACTTCGCTCGAATATTCCCCTTCCAGTTTGGTGCCTTGCGGGATCAGGAGGTGTTTTCCGGTAGCAGTATCAAACACGTCCTGGCTCACCTGCCCGAAGATCTTCCCCGGCAGGGAAGAATTGATGCCGGTGATCAGGGTTGCCGGGATGACCGAGGTGGTCAGCAAGGTATAAGCTGAGCGCGGCGGTGTGGGTCTGGAATCGAGTTTCCATCGGTCTTGCCCTTCCCTGTTGTCGAACGCGCCGATATCGTTGCGCGGCGAACTCCCCTGCCGTGCATCTGCAGCGTCCTCATAATCATCATGCGCGATGAGTCCTACCCCTTTGAGGCTTGCCAGGCGCTCCTTGTACAGGGCGGTGGGATCGGTGCTTGAGACAGGAGCGGCTTGCGTCCTGGGCGCGTCCTGTGATGCGCGCCTCTGGATTTGCACCCCTGTTTTCGCCCTCAAAGCTTCCTCGAACTGCTGAAGTTTTAGCTGCCGGATGCGCTGCATTTCCTGCGTCTCGGGGGAAGCGGGATGCCTTGCTGAAGGCAGGCTGGACGGGGTGGGTAAAAGGCTTTGGTTCTCGGGATAATTATTCTCATGGATTACCGGCTCGACTGCCGGAATCATCCCGCCCTTTTGCTCGCCTGCGATTTCATTGGCGAACATGGCTGCATTGCTGCCTGCGGTGGCCTTCGCGGTCTCTTCCCTGTGCTTCGTCTTTGCCCGGTCCATCGCGACGAGCCCGATGACGATGAGAAAGATCGCGGCAGCCACCCCCAGCAGATAGAGCGGCAGGTCGTTGGCGCGGCGCACGCCCCATTTTGTCTGCAGCCGGTTCGGGGAAGCGGAGGGGGACATGGGATCGTTCATATCATTGCCCCCCATGTCATTGCCTCCTGTAAGTCCAGGCACCCGCGGCGGCGACACCCCTGGCATCCGGAAGATAGGCGCGCGAGAGATAACTGTTACCCACCTTCACCGTGATGGCATAAAGTGAGGCGTGCTCCGGAGTATCGAGGGTATAGGAAAGCTCTGTGCCCTCCCCTACCGCTGCTGGGGCTGTTGGAGCTTCCATGCTCCGGGCCTGGGGTTCATTCGATTGGGTACCCGGTTTCTGCTGGAATCCGGCGAATGTATCCGCAAAGAAAACTTTTTTTGTCTTCACGGTTTCCGAGACGGCGTAGCCTTTTGTGCGAAGCTTCACTGCCAGCAACTCCCCGAACTCCCGAGGCTCAGTCACGATCAGATTGAACTGCGTTTTCGCGGGCGGATAGAGCCTGACGAGCTGGTTGGTGGCGTCCAGTGCAATCTTGTCGTCGGCCAGAGTGTTGCGGTTTTGTAGACGGGTCTCCTGGAGGCTGGCACAACTGGCAAGGATGAAAGCAAGGGCGAAGCAGAGAAGCAATGCAAGGTGCCGCATATCACTTCCCCCGTCTGATGGTGACGCGGTCCTGGCTGGAGCCCACGCCCGCCACCAATATCGCCTTGTCGAAGATGCTGTCCACGATGAAGCGGTCGTTCTGCAGGCGGTAGTTGACCTGCACCGACTCCTCATCCGTGAAGAATCCCCCATCCTTGCGCACCACGAGCAGGATCGGGGCCTCAGTCTGGTTTAAGGTTCCGGGCATCTGGATGATGGTCTTCACCCCGTCGTTATAAACCCGCAGAGGTTTTAAGCGTTCCACCTGTCCCTCGATCGTATAGTCGAAATCGAGGTTTCCCAGATATTCACCGGTACCCGGCAGTACCTGGTTGTCATGGGCTGCCTGCTCCTGGCGCCTGATTTTCTCCCACTTGGCCATGGCCTCTTCCGGGTAGGTGAAGGCCACGCGCGGCATGAATTCCGTGCGGTGCGAACGCAATCTCAGGTGGTAGGTGCGCCGGTCGGTGGTGACGATCAATGAGGTCTCGAGCCCCGTATCCATCGGCTTGATGATCAGATGCTGCACTTCCATCCTGCCCGATCCGGTGACTGCCGGTTCCACCGTCCAGCGGGCGGTGTCGCCCAGGTGCAGGGAATTGACCTGCTCGCCCGGCTGCAGCTCGACATCACACACCTGCAAAACAGCGCAGATGATGCTCGGCTGTGTCGCCCCGTAGAGAAAGCGGATGGTACCGTCCCCTCCGATCACGGGCTTCACCCCCTGGGTCGAGGCCCCCGCCTTCCATTTTTTGGCCAGGGCCAAGGCTGCGCGCTCCTGCGGGGTCAGTTTGATCTCCGGATTGCTGAAATGCAGCGCCTGGGGTGAAGAGGTTTCCGGCGCGTCTGACGGGTTTGGCAGGTCCCGCACGGATGCGACCGGTATGGGCATCGGCGGCGCAGGTGGCACCGAAGGCACGGAGGGCACAGAGGGTATAGAGGCGGCCGCAGGTGCGGCAGGCGAGCCGGGTGGCAGTGGCGGCGTGCTGACCAGCAGGTTCCCGGGAGCGGATTGTGCCGCCGGCGGCTTGTCCTGGGGGGCCGCGATGTAGCCTGCCACCCTGGATAGCTGGGGCGGCTGGATTGACTGTTGCGGCAATGGCAATTCAGGCAACCTGGGCTGCTGCAGGGTATTGTTGGCGATCGCCGCGGTGACCGCGACGAGCGGCAGGCCTGCCGCGATGGCTGCTGCGAGCCTGGTCGGGGAAAATGCCGGGAGATATTGCAGGGGAATTTTCATGGGAGCTTTAAGGTTCCTAGAGTTGTCTCGACCAGGCAAAATCGCTGACGAAGATGCCAAGCGGGTTGTTGCGCAGCTGCGCCTCGCTGATGTCAGGAGAGGGTTCCGCCACGTACACCGTCACGAGCGCGCGCATGCGATAGCTGTTCTTCACGATCCCCTGCCGGTCGCGCACCGTCTCCGTCCAGTCGGCCTGCCAGGTCTGCGGGGATTGGGCGATCACGGAGACAATCTCGGTGCTCACCATCTCGCGTTCCGCGCGTCTAAAAGGGCTTGCTTCCGGCCTCCCATTCATGAACTCGTTCATCTTGGCGGTGGCGGGATCCTCGGGCGAGAGCATGGCATACACCCCGAAAATCGCCTTCCTCTGCAGGGCAACGTCGGGGGTGACCATGCGTGCCTGCTGGATAAAGGCGGCGACAGCGGCGTGGATGATGCGGACATCCACTTCCTGCGCGCGCTCGACGGGTGCCACGGCCAGAGTCTGGCCAAGCTTGTCCACTTCCACCACGTACGGGATGAATTTGGCCTGGCTGCCGATGTGGATGACGCCGCCCACACTTGCCAAGGCAATCAGGAGCGACAGCAGTCCCAGCATCTGCCAGTTCCTGCGGGAAGCCGCCATGTCGCCCATGTGCTCGTTCCAGGTGCGCCGCGCCGACAGATAAGGATTCTCCTCCTCCCCTGCCCTTCTCCCATCGACTATTGCTGCATTCGCCTGGCCCTCGTCTCTTCCACTCTGTCCTTTCCTCCAGAGCAACGATTTCATCGTCCTCATCACGCCCGTGCCTGCATTCGCGCTCATATCGCCATTGCCTCCATAGCCTTAACTTGGCCATCCTTCAGATAGTCGTTCAGATCGAGCCCCCGCAGGGCAAGCCACTCGCGCACCCAATGCTCCCCATGCAGCACTTCCAGTGCCTGAATCGCTGCAATCGATTCCTTGTCGGTGCTCCCGAGGAAGGCAAGCGCCAACGGGCCCAGGGCAAGTTCGTAGAGCCGTCGCCCCAATTCGGACACGTAGTAGTACTGCCTCTTGGGGATGGCGGTTGCCAGAATCTCGATCTGCCTGTCGTTCAACCCCATGCGCCGGTAAAGCGCTGCGGTATCCTGGTCCCTGGCATACACGTTCGGCAGGAAAATCTTGGTCGCGGTCGATTCCAGGATCACATCGAGAATGCCGGAGTTGGCCGCGTCGGACAGGCTTTGCGTTGCCATCAGCACCATGCAGTTGGCTTTTCTCAAGACTTTCAGCCATTCCCTGATCTTGGCGCGGAAGACCGGGTGGCCGAGCATGATCCAGGCTTCATCGAGCACGATCATGGCAGGCTGACCCTTGAGGGAGCGCTCGATGCGGCGAAAGAGGTAGAGGAGCACCGGCAGCGCATAGCGGTCGCCGAGATTCATCAGTTCCTCGAGCTCGAACACGGTGAAGCTTGAGAGCGACAATCCGTCCTCCTCCGCGTCGAGCAGATGGCCCATGCTGCCTTCCACCGTATAGACCTTGAGCGCCTCCCGGATGGGTTCATCCTGGATCAGGGTGTAGAACTCGGAGAGCGTCTTCGAGCCGCTTTTTTGCATGCTCGCGATTGCCAAGCCGATCTCGTTCCTTTGCGCGGGTGTGGTGACCAGGCCGTTCAGGCCTAAGAGCGCATCGATCCATTCCATCGCCCAGGCGCGGTCGCCCTGGGAGGAGAGGTACTGCAGGGGGCAGAACGATAGCGATAGCGACAGGCGCGTGCCGGAATGTGCCTCTGTGTGCCTGTCGGTGTGCGTGTGAGGGTGCGTGTCGGCGGCGATGGTGAAGTGATCGCCGCCCGTGGCGCTGCACAGCGGGTAGAGCGACATCCCCTTGTCAAAACAGAAGATCGACATGCCGCGGTAGCGGCGCGCCTGGGCAATGAAGGCGCCCAGTAGTGTCGACTTGCCTGCTCCCGTCGGGCCGAATACCAATGCATGGCCGACATCGCGTACATGGGTATTGAGCCGGAACACGGTCGAGCCTTGTGTCACGCAATGCATGAGTGCCGGCGAATGCGGCGGATACATGGGGCAAGGGGCATCCGCCTGCCCGGTCCAGATGGCGGAGGTCGGCAGCAGGTCCGCGAGGTTCATGGTATTCATGAGCGGCCGGCGCACGTTCTCGACGCCATGCCCGGGCAAGCTGCCAAGGTACGCTTCCATCGTGTTCAGGGTCTCTACCCGGGCGGTGAAGCCCAACGCGTTGATCGCCTTTTCCAGGCGCAGGGCAAGGGCTTCGAGCTCGTCGCGGCTCTCATCCATCAGCACCACGACACTGGTGTAATACCCCTGCGCCACAGCACCACTGTTGAGTTCGGCTACCGCGCTTTCGGCATCCGCCACCATCGACATCGCGTCCTGGTCCACCATGCCGGTATGGGTGTTGAATACCTGGTCAAAGAAGCCGCGTATCTTCTGCCGCCACTTGCGGCGGTATTTGTCCAGATGCGCCACCGCTTCATGCGGATCCATGAAGATGAAGCGCGTGGACCAGCGGTACTCGCAGGAGAGCTCAGACAAGGCCGAGAGGATTCCAGGATACGATTCCATCGGGAATCCTTCGATCGCCACCACCCGCAGGAACTTGCCTCCGATCCTCGGCACCACGCCCGGCCATAGTTCCTGGCCGCCCAGGAGCATGTCAAGATACATGGGGTTGTTCGGCAACTGCACCGGGTGGTTCAAGCCGGTCATGCAGTACTGCAGCCAGCGCAGGAAATCGTCATGCACCGTTTCCCGCCCCTCCTCGCTCACCACCCGTCTGCTCTTCAAGCGCTGAAGTGCCACGGCAGCGGACAGGCGCGCTTCAATGGTAGCGCAATCGCGCTTGAAGTCCTCGATCAGGCTTCTGGTTCTCGCCTTGTGGTCGGCAGGCGCCGCATCGTCGTCGAACATCAGCTCCACGAACTTGCGCTGTACCAGGAGCGGCGGAAACCAGGTGACAGTGAGCACGAAATAGCCTTCGAACATCGTGCCCATCTTTTCAAAGAGCTGCCGGCGCTCTTCATCGATGGCTTCTGTGACCGGATCGGGAAAGTGCGAGCGGGAACGCTCCGGATAATGCGGGGCGGGCCTTCTCACCGCATCGACATGGAGCATCCAGCCGGCCCCAAGACCGCTCAAGGCCTGGTTGATGCGGAAGGAGACGAGGTTGCGCTGTTCCTCGCTGGCACTCGCATTATCCTCTCCCCGGTACATCCAGGCCGCCATGAAGGCGCCGTTCTTGCCAATGATGACGCCATCGTCGACACAGGCCGCGTAGTTCAGGAGATCGGCAAAGCCTGCTTGCCTGTCACGGTGGCGGCTCAGCCTGCGCCCTTTCTCCGCTTCCCGCATGCGGCCATACAGGATGGCGAGGAACAGGGTCCCGGTTGCGGCAACGAGCAGGGTGATGAAACCGAGGAGCGAGCTTGTGATCATCGGTAGTGCCACTCCTGGGAGTTGGTGTTCTCGCGGAAGGGTGTGGCGCGTGGCGGGTAGTAGGCCTTATAGCGCCTGCTGCGCCACCACACCATAATCATCCTGGGATCGTGCTTGGCCATCAGGCGCAGGAGATACAACCCAACAATCCAGAAGGCGATTCCGACAATGGCTGCCCGCAGTTCCTGGGCGTTGAAGACCAGGGCGGAGCAAACGATGCCAAGCATCGCCACGCATACGCGGTCGCCCCCGAGCAGCAGGTTGTGGCGGTGGCCGATGCGGCGGATGGGAATCCTACGCAGCGCCATCACTCCCCTCCCCTATTCCCGCAACAGCGATCCGGTCAGATTTAACTGTATCGGCCGCGGCGATCTCGGCGCCCCGCCCGAAGAAATTGCTCATCATGTTCTGCGCGCCCACCAGGAACGCGAGCACCAGCACGATGAACACCAGGGTTCGAAAGAATCCGCTCAAGTCTCCTCCCATCACGAGTGCTCCTCCGGCGACCACGATGCCGACCATGGACAAGGTGAAGGCCACTGGCCCTGTCACCGAATTCCTGAGGTTCATGAGCCAGCTCTCGTAGGGGAGCGTGCCGCCAATGCCCTCGGAGGCGAAAACCGGTTGAGCTGCAAGCAGGCAAAAGGCGAGCAGCAGGAACGCGCAGGTCCATATGACGTTTGCTTCACGTGAAACTCGTGTAATGCTTCTCATTTCTTACTCCCTGAAAGTTGTTGTCATGTAATGGCCGCTCTCAAAGCCTGAAACCTCGAGGATTTCCTCGACCTTGCGGCCGGCAGTAGTGCGTGCGATATGCACGATCAGGTGCGCGGCTTCGCCGATCAGAGGCTCGAGCGGCCGGGGCGAGTCGGGATGCATGCTGATCAAAAGTGCCAGTCTCGACAAGGCTGCTTTAGCACTATTGGCGTGCAGGGTCGCTACTCCGCCCTCATGTCCCGTGTTCCAGGCCATGAGCAAATCGAGCGCTTCAGGTCCCCTCACCTCCCCCACGATGATGCGGTCCGGCCGCATGCGCAGGGTCGCGCGCACGAGCCTGGTCATGCTGACTTCCGCCGAGGTGTGGTATTGCACATGGTTTTGCGCGGTGCACTGGATTTCGCCCGTGTCCTCGATGATGACCACGCGCGTCAAGGGCTCGATTTCGATCAGGTGGTTGAGGATGGCGTTGACAAGGGTGGTCTTGCCCGAGCTCGTGCCACCCGAGACGAGGATGTTGGAGCGGGAAGCGACGGCTGATTTGATGCGCGCGCATTGCGCGGGAGTCATGATCCCGGCCGCAACGTAATCGTCGAGCGTGAAGACGGCGACTGCGCGCTTCCTGATGGCGAACACGGCTGCGGGAACCACGGGCGGGATCTGGCCGGCAAAACGCGAATTATCCAGCGGGAATTCGCACTCGATGGTGGGGCTGTGGCGCGTGAGCTCACGCCCGTGCATGCCCGCCACGTTGCGGATGACACTTTGCGCAAGCCCCGCTTCCATCGTGCCGAAACAGCGCATCGGCTCGCCCAGGCGTTCCTGCCACAGCCTGCCGTCGGCATTGAGCATGAGCTCGATGGTGCGCGGATCGTGGAGGGCGGCCAGGAAACCCGGGCCGAGATCGCGCTCGAGCTTTTCTGCAGCGCGGCTATTGATTGAGGCAAATTCCGCAGAGGGTTTCATCAGCTTTTCCAATTCTGATGTTTATCATCGTATTGCCGTGATACGATATAACGAATCAGGAGCTATGGCAATACTATTTATCGTATTTCAGGAAAAGGCCTTGGAATACGCTTGGAATACGAATTGGAAAAGAAAATTTAGAGCTGTAGAACCTTTGGATTTAGCGGACGGTCGCTTTTTTCTTTAAGGAAGCCTGTTCTCGTAACCTTTTGCGATTGACCTCATCCCATTCCTCCACGAGGAACGCTTGATAGTCAGTCAATATTGCAGAGACTCGTTGGTATCCTTGTGGAAGACTCTGGAGGGGCTTCCCACCCGCCAGTTCGTTCAACGCTTCTCGATCCAAGTCGGTGGACTCAAGAAGCGTTGGCAAGGCTGTTTCCAGCGCCACAGCAATTGCCTCCATAGTTCGAAGAGAAGGGTTAGCCCTTCCGTTTGCAAGATCTGAAATGAACGAGGTCGACACACCTGATCGTTCAGCCAGCTCCTCTTGTGTCATGCGCCGCTCATCCAGGACGCGAAGAATATTGGTAAAGAAAATTTGGTGATAGAAGGAAGATATCGGCATTTTAGCTGCTAAAAATTAATTGTTATTGTTTAGAAATATCAGCATTCGGTTGTAGCTTATGAGTAATTAAGTAGCACTGTCAATAAACTATTAAACTGCTTATGTACTTGTATTTTAAAAATATCCTTTTCTTTCTTTTCGAAAAATTATGACATTATGAATATTTACGATTTATCGAATTTAATAAGGTGTGGCGGCAAGTTATTTGACGTTACAATGCGGCTTCAGGGGTTGGGTGATATTTCCAAGGGGAACGACAACGATGGCAAAAAATGACGTAGCAAAGAATGCAAAATCGGTAGTGGCAGCCCCGACGGATATTGATTACCGGCAAGGCAAAGTTCCTCCCTGGGTACGCGAAGTTATCGAAACCCATTTTGCAATCGAGGCCGAAGATGCGAAAAGGGCAGGTTCGCTCGGTTTTATGGCCCGTGCGCTCGTAATTGCAACCATGCCATACAAGGATCCTAAAGCGGATGTCTTCAAGCGGGAAAACGGCGATTTTCGGTTGAGGATTGTTGCAGGCTATGAAGGGGGTATTCCTTTCGGCATCTACCCTCGCCTGCTCATGTCTTGGGTCACAACAGAAGCTGTACGGACCCAGTCACCTGTCATTGAGCTTGGTGACTCATTGTCTTGGTTCTTGAGAGATGTATTGGATTTGCAGCGTGGTGGCGGCAAACGTGGCTCTAGCACGCGAGTTGCGGAGCAGATGAAACGTCTGTTCGGATCGCTCATCACGGCTCAGTATACAGGAGGCCTACGAGACCGCAGCTTCAGTCTGCGTAATGTCACTATCGCCGACAGCATTGACTTTTCCGAGGAAGATTTAAAACTGGATGCGGCACCGGAGTCGGTTGATACGAATTCTAGTGGCCCTGCTAAGCTTTGGACGCCACAGGCGCGGGATGTGGCTGGCACCTGGCGCAGTAAAGTCCGACTATCTGGGGCTTTTTTCGACGAATGTGTATCAAAACCCGTGCCTATCGATTTACGGGCGTATAAGGCACTACGAGGCTCCCCTTTGGCGATGGATGTTTATACCTGGCTAACGTACCGCATGAGCTATACAGAGCGCAGAACTCGGCCTATTCCCTGGGAAGCTCTTATGGGTCAATTCGGAAGTAACTACGACACAGGAAGGGCCGTCCTGGATTTCAAACGCGCCTTTATCAAGGCATTGAAGACAGTTCAAATCGTATATCCTCGAGCAACTGTCAAGATTGAGGATAATGGCATCATCCTGCTGCCGTCCCCCCCGCACATCGCTCGTCAACCGGCATTGTTTTGAGTGATGAACAACTCTCATGAAGGGTGATGAAGAACTCTCACGTGCTGGAGGACCTTTAATCAAAAGTTACATCGCTTATCAACAAAAGAGCGTGATGAAGAACTCTCACAAAGCGTGATGAACAACTCTCAATACGGACCCAGTCGCCTGTCATTGAACTTGGTGACTCATTGTCTTGGTTCTTGAAAAGGGTGATGAAGAACTCTCACGCGCTGGAGGACCTTTAATCAAAAGTTGCATCGCTTATCAACAAAAGAGCGTGATGAAGAACTCTCATGAAAGGGATTTCCATGTCGCTTCCCCTTTCTTGGGTATATCCCTGTGGATATTTAAAGTTATCCGTGATGAAGAACTCTCACGTGCTGGAGGACCTTTAATCAAAAAGTTACATCGCTTATCAACAAAAGAGCGTGATGAAGAACTCTCACAAAGCGTGATGAACAACTCTCAAAAGTGTGATGAACAACTCTCACAATTTTGTGATCAAATCCTTCTCAAACCCTGTCTCCACGGGCTTTTACAGCCTTAAGGTCTCCCCTCCCCTGTATTTACCTATAGTTTTTCCTATAAAACACCTTTAGCAGTGCATTGGTTATCCACAGAGGGTCAGTTTTATGAACGTTTTCTTTTTTTAATATTTTTCTTTTTTTAAAACCTAACCCTCAAAACCCATTAAATACCAATTCCTATTCAGAAAAAATCCACCTTATTCAAAATCTTTGAATTAAACCCCAAGAGGCCGAATCTCTGTCATCTTAAAGAATAAACCTCTCTATTTCTTAAGGTCTTCCTAGCCCCTGTGTTTACTGTCGTCATTCTTCTTTATCGACTTCTCAGTCTGTATGCTCTACATCGCCAAGACCTAGCTACTTACGGCAAATCGTGACAAATCCGATATATCGTATTAATATAGGTGTACCTTTTAAAATTGCTAACTGATCTTCTGTTTTCTGTAACTCCAAGAATTCCAAATCGAAGGCAAGCTACATACGCAGATCGACCTATCTGGAGTAACGTTTAATGATGAAGAGCCAAAGGTGTTGAATTAATATTATTAGTCAATAAAAGGAGGCTCTAGGAACGCCAAAAGAGTTGGAGTCTTCGTCAAAATTGGAGTCAGTTATGGCTATTGTTGTTCGAATTCATAAAGATTCAGAACCTGTAGAGAATAAAAACAGAGTTTCTAAGGATTCATCTACTTCCATTATTATCCAGCTAGTCTGGGCGCTTACGGTCATGATATGGCCATTGCTCCGCTGGGTTTTAGCGCTAAACGTCACTTTGCAATTATTTCGAGTGCTTATTCTCTCAATGCACAAAGGCTGGTACGTGGACTGGATTCTGATAGAGCACTTCATGTTTTTTGTTGCACTCACATACTTTGTATCAGTTTACAAACCTAGATAGAATTTTAGCTGCTAAAATTTAGAGACCTTGATTGTCGTCTTGCTCCTCATATGAAAGGGAAAGTCCATGAAGATACTGGTGGCAGCAAACCAAAAGGGCGGTGTTGGCAAAACTGCTGCACTGGTCCATCTGGCGTTCGATTTTCTTGAACGAGGATTGAAAGTTGCGGTCATCGATCTAGACACCCAGGCTAATGCTTCTTATACCCTCGCCCAATATAAGGGGGAAGCAGTTGCAAGTGATATATTCTTTGGCGACCCCGCGCCCGCCTGGATCGCACCCGAAGAGGAAACACTATTGCTGATCGCCTCCGATACCGGTCTTGTTAACCTCGAGCAGCTTCCTCTCCCTGAAGCTATCAGTAGGTTTAGGGAAAGCATTCGACAGATACGAGATCAAGAGTTTGATATTTGCCTCATCGACACGGCTCCATCAATGGGCGTTGGCTTGATGAGCGCTCTATATGTATCAGATTATGTCTTGTCCCCCATCGAGCTTGAAGCCTACAGCATCCAGGGAATCAAGAAACTCTTGACTACAATCAGCAATGTACGCCGGACAACGGTGCCGGGAATTGAGCCAAACACAGGCTTAAAGTTTTTAGGGATGCTACCCAGCAAAGTAGACGCACGCAAACCCCGTCAGGTACGCAATCTTGCTGAACTTCAAGCTGCCTATCCTGAACTGCTGGTGCCATTCAATATCGGTTTTAGGGACGGCATTGCCGAAGCGCTGGCTTCCGGCATTCCCGTCTGGCAAATTAAAACTACTGCGGCGCGCAAAGCCGCTCTGGAAACAAGGGCTATGGCAGAGTACGTACTGAAAAATATGGAACTTAAGACATGACAAAAAAGAATGTGACTGTAATGAAGCCACAGAGAAAACCTTCTGGCTCCGTCGGTTTGGGCTTGGATCACGCTGATCTGTCCCGATTTTTAAGAGATGATGTGCCCCCTGAACCCGGCCACCCCGAGCCGATGGAACTCGACCTATCCTTGATCGACGAGGACCCGAACCAGCCGCGTACCGTATTCAACGAAGAGCTGCTATTGGATATGGCAAAGACGATCAGTGCGCGTGGAGTAAAAAATCCCATTTCGGTACATAAGCATCCAGATCGTGAGGGACGCTATATCATCAACGATGGAGCCAGACGTTACCGGGCTTCCAAGCTTGCTGGCAGGAAGACCATCCGTGCATTTGTCGACGCTGATTTCTCTAAGATTGATCAAGTTATTGTCAATGCCCACGCCGAAACCTTTACCCCCCGGGAATGGGCGGTGTTGATAGACCATGAACGCAAAGCTGGAAAACTCAAGTCCGAAATCGCTGACTTGTTCGGAAAATCAAATGCCTTCATTACGCAGCACTTGGCATTGCTTGATCTTCCGGATCCAATCGCGGAACTGTTCAATTCTGGTGCTTGTGTTGATCTAACCGCTCTTAATGAGTTATTAGTTGCTTGGAAACGTGAACCCAGGAGAGTAGAAACTTGGTTACGTGATAGATCGGAGGAAGTTACGCGCGAGGACGTAAAAAAATTGCGTAGATTTATCGATAAAAAAGCTCATCCTCCAGGGCAGCAGGAAGCAGAAACTTACGAGGAAATTAGCGAAGAGACTCTCAAAAAACCCCAGGAGTCCGCTTCAACAAAGCGTCGTAAAACCATTGTTCAGGTGGAACACGAGGGTAAGTTGGCACAATTAATTCTTCATCGTCGTCCTTCCGTAGTAGGGCGGGCATGGCTACGGTACGAGAATGACGATACGGAATTTGAAAGTCAGCTAGGTAAGGTCAAGCTGGTGGCGTTGATAGAGGGTTAGGGATGAAACAGCGTGTCCTGGTTATGAATGGACAGCGGCTCCTCCAGAGCGAACAAAACGGTGAGTGGAATACAGTTAATGTACAAAAGGCAGGGGATCTAAAGCCCGGCATCTACCATCTTTATCTGGCCAAAGATGCCGATAAAAGTCATAAGTATATCGGGTATATCCTTCATACCGACAAAGATTACGTATACCAGCAGTATGACAAAAACGTGGTTCGTCATGAACGTGCTGCCTTTGAGGTTGCTCCTAACCTTGGAACATTAAAAAGCATATCCTACGAGCAGGACAGGGCAATTGTTGTCACGGCAGTACAGAAGCGGGGTCGCGGCTTAACACGTTAGTCATACATATCCCAAGGACTTCCATAGAACGGCGGCGGCGGCTGTGACCGTTAAAACCGCTGCCACTAAATTGATATTGCTAGAGCGCTGGCATTTCTTTAATTCTTCCCAGATTTGCGACTGAATAGTGGCATACCGTGCGTCTACCACGGCGGTAATCTTTTCCACATCTTGGTTCATTTGATCTCTAAAATCAGTCTTGGCAACGGCAATGGTTCGAACTAATGCTTGGTCCAGTTTGGAAGTGGTTTCCTTTTCCCAGTCATCCAAGGTTTGTTCCAGTTCTTCCCGGAAATGATCGAACAGTAACTGTTGGCCATTGGCACTATCGACCAACAGCCGTTGCTGTATGGTGTAGACGAGTAACACTGGGTCATCGAGGCTTAGTACAAATCCATGCTTCGCCGCGACTTCTTTGATTATCTCATCAAGTGAATCCGCATTTTCGATCACGACAGCACCTCTACTTGATCGAGCTGACTAAAGAGCCCATCTCTGATTATTTTTAATCTCTGACGGGTCATAATGGGCAGAGAAGCAGTAGTCAAAGCCTCATCAAATGTCATCCGTTCCTGAAGCATGTCGCTTAAGTCGCGTCCATACGTTTCTTTTTTAAGTTGTGGAATCTCAACGATGGCGGACACACGTTGCCGATTATCCTTACATGCTTTCAATTGCTCAAAGCTCTTGCCGGCGTACTCTATTGGCCCCCAGTAAGGGTTTAGCCAGACCACAAAACTTGTTTCATCTGGAAACTGGGTCACTAGCTGCGCAAAACCGTTGATCGTGTCCAGCAGCGCCTGGCCTCCGGTGACTATTGTATGAACGACAAGCTTGTGCCCCATATCCTGCAATAGAGTAGGGACTCGATTGCTGATCAGATAGTGCGACAACGGAACGAAGGAGCTTGCCCCATTATCGATGATCGTGTCCTCGTTTGAAGGTGCAATCAATTCAACGAGTGTGTCAAAGTTGCGAGGGTTGATTTCATCGCCATCCATGATTTGCAGCCGACGCACGTTCAGATTGTCGTACCCGTGAAAGGTCGCATTGACTGGGTCCGTATCTATACAAAGTGGAAGATTGCCTCGGCTCGCTCTGTATTGGGCTATGACTGCGGCAACGAATGATTTACCTACGCCTCCTTTTCCCTGAAGGGTCATGTGTATTTTCGGCATTACAGTAGTTCCTCTTTGTTAGGAGTTGAATCAAACTTGAAGCCATCCCTTACGACCACAACTGGTTTGGCAGGCCTAATTTCCTGGCTGGTAACATTCGACGTGCGTGTTAACAACGTCTTGTTAACCGTTATCGAGCGGTTGACTCGTCTGCAAAACGCTCCATAGCCAAAGTCAATCTTTCCTTCTTCGCGCAATGTTTCCCATATATGGCGCAATGCCCATCCATCCTTTAGCGCGGTTTCAATCTCCGATCGTAGCGCGAGGAAGGCAGCAAGATTACGTGCATTCCTGGTGGACTTAGCACGCCCTACCCGCACTAATATTCGATAAGAAAGATTTTTAGGAGGCACGTTTCAAACACTGATTGTGCATCTACGATATATCGAATTTTTTGATTGCGCAACCGTTTCTTTCCTGCTACTGTAAGTCGTTGCTACCACTGAACCGGGCAAGATATGTGAAGTGGGCCTACCCGCAAGCGGTCATTCCCCCTTCACTTTTCCCTTTATTCGCACGGATGTGCTCAACGGGAATCTTGCCCTGCGGGACAAACTGACTGGGCGCGGCTGCCGCCGCTGACAGGGGAGAGCATGGAACAAGAGCAGGAGCCCACGCGCAAGGGCAGTACCCCGATCAAGGTGTACTGCCTTCCTGAAGAAAAAGCGCAGATAGCGGAGAACGCGAAAGCGGCAGGCTTAAGCCTGTCCACGTTCCTGCTGCGCGTGGGCGCGGGCTTTGAGGTCCGTACCGTGCTCGACTACCAGCGCATCGAGGAGCTGGCCAGGGTCAATGGCGATCTCGGGCGGCTGGGCGGATTGCTCAAGCTGTGGCTCACGAATGATGAGCGGTTGCGGGGCGTTCGGGCGGAGGAATTGCGAACACTCCTCTCCAGGATCGAGCGCAACCAGGAAGCCATGCGCACCATCATGCAGAAAGTCCTCACTCGATAGAGGCGTAGGGGAGGGGAGGGATGATCGCCAGGCACATTCCGATGAGGTCTGCCCGGCGCAGCAGTTTTCGCGAACTCGTGGCCTACATCACTCACGCGAAGGACAAGGCGGTGCGCATCGGGGAAGTCAGGGTCACGAACTGCCATCAGGATAATGCGGCCGATGCTGTCCTTGAAGTGCTTGCCACCCAGCTACGGAACCAGCGTGCCTGCAGCGACAAGACCTATCACCTCCTGATCTCGTTTCCCGCAGGCGACTCCCCCTCGGCGGAGGCCTTGCACGACATCGAGATTGAGGTCTGCAACGCACTGGGTTTCGGCGAGCATCAGAGGGTGAGCGCTACGCACACCGACACCGACAACCTGCACATCCATGTGGCGATCAACAAGATCCACCCGCAGACACTTACCATCCACAATCCCTATTGCGATTACAAGGCCCTGGGAGGCGTCTGCGAGCGTCTGGAGCGTTTCCATGGGCTCATCCATACCAATCACGAGACGCTCGCTCCTGGAGCCCGTAATCGCGCCCTGGACGTGGAATATCTGGCAGGGGTGGAAAGCCTGCTTGGCTGGATCAGGCGCGAGTGCCTGGAGGAGCTGCGCCAGGCGCAAAGCTGGGGAGAGTTGCACCAGCGCCTGAGCCGAAATGGCCTGGCTTTGCAGGAGCGAGGCAACGGGCTCGTCGTGCATGATCAGGAGGGCCGGATGGTCAAGGCAAGCTCGATTGTCCGGGACTTCTCCAAGGCGCAGCTCGAAAAGCGCTTTGGTCCGTTTGAAGCAGCTGATGCCCAGCTGCAGGCGAGCCGGGGACAGAAGGGCCACGTACAGAAAGTAGAGAAGGTGGACAGGGCGTATCAGCCCCAGCCGGTATTGCGCGATTCCGGCACGGATGCGCTCTATCAGCGCTATCTTGCGGAACAGGCGCGCAGGCGAAGCGCGCGGGTGCAAATCCGGCAGGAACTGGGCGCGCAGAAGCATTCCCTCGTGTCCCAGGCGAAGGACCGCGCGAGGATCAAGCGCGAACTGATCAGGGAGCTGGATTGCGACCGGCTCATGAAGCGCATGCTCTACCGGCAGGCGTACTCGACATTGCGCGAGGATATCGGATCCATCCATGCCCGGCAGAAGGCAGCGCATGAGGAAAAATTCTCGCATGCGAGAGTCCTGTCGTGGTTCGACTGGTTGGCCGAGCGCGCAGCCATGGGTGACGCACAGGCGCTGGCCGCCCTGAGAAGGCGGCAGCACGCTGCCTTCGGTCGCGCCAATGCGCTGCTGGGCGCGCAGGAGGAGGTGGGGCAGGGCAGGGTGCTGCAGGGGAAGAAGGATTGTGCACCCCACGATGGAACCAGGATCGATGGTGCGAGGATCGACAGCGTGACCAAGCAGGGCACGCTTATCTATACCCATGGCCACACGCATGGCAAGTCCGCCATCCGCGACAGCGGCAATCGCCTGGAAGTCTCGGAGGCTATCCGCCAGGACGGATTGGAGCTGGCCCTTGCCATGGCGGTGAAGCGCTTCGGGCGATCCATCAGGATCGAAGGCGATGCAGCGTTCAGGGAGCGCGTTCTCTCCACGGCCCGGGCACTGCAGCTCGATATTCGTTTCGACGGAATGAGGCAGGCAGAATTGAAAGAAGGGCAGGGCAGGGCAGAAGAGGCAAGCATAGCGGAGGTACGGCGCCAGGCACGTGAGGCATCCGGGGCATCTGGCCACACTCCCACGGCGGGCAGCATCGGCGAGGAAGCGGCAAGGCGCTATATCAATGAGCGGGAACTGAAGCGGCAGAAAATCCCTGATATCCCAAGGCATGTCCTCGGGGAAATGAAGCCGAGTCTTAACATGCGCTATGCCGGCTGGCGCAGGGTGGATGGGCAGTTCCTGCTGCTCGCACAAATGAGCGCGGAGGAGATTGCCGTGATCCCCGTGGAGGCGGAGGTCATTGCCCGCGTGTCGGGGTGCAAGCGGGGTGAGGCCATCACGCTCGACAAAGAGAGCACATCGGTCAGGCGGCGTCACGGGCTTGGGGGACCTGGGGGATTCGGGGGACCCGGGGAGGCGGGCGAGACGAAAGGAATGCGGCGATGAGACCGGGACCGAGCAATGGCATCGGCCCACAAATTCGGGCAGACACGGCAAACCGTCCAATCCTCATGGCGGCACTCTTTCTCCTGGTGCTCGTTTTGAGCATGGCCGCGGCCACGCAGTACTTCGCGCACGCATTCCAGTATCACGCCGCCCTGGGCGCCCATCAGAACTTTCTCTACGCGCCCTGGAAGATCCTCGAATGGGCAAAGCTGTGGCCGGATCGCTATGGAAATGAGTTTTCCATGGCGGGAAGCATAGCTTTGATGACTGCATCCCTGGGCCTGATCCTGCTTCTGGCCTTGAAGCGCCATCTGTCAGGGCCTGCCACCTCTCATCTGCATGGTTCGGCGCGCTGGGCCGGGAAAAAAGACATCGTTGCCGCGGGGCTGCTTCCGCGCCGGCCCTCCCTGTTCGAGGTGTTGAGAGGGCAGGGTGATACTACATCGCGTTCCACTGGAGTCTACGTAGGCGCGTGGGTGGACAAAAAGGGGCGGCAGCACTACCTGCGGCACAGCGGGCCTGAGCACGTGCTCTGCTATGCGCCCACGCGCTCAGGCAAAGGCGTGGGCCTTATCGTGCCGACACTTCTGTCCTGGGGCGAGAGCGCTGTCATCACGGATCTGAAGGGCGAGTTGTGGGAGCTGACCGCCGGATGGCGGAAACAATACGCAGGCAATCGGGTGTTGCGCTTCGAGCCTGCTGCGATAAATGGTGGCGCGCACTGGAATCCTCTCGAGGAAATCCGGCTGGGCTCCGAATTCGAGGTGGGCGACGTGCAGAACCTTGCCACCCTGATCGTCGATCCGGATGGAAAGGGACTGGAGAGCCATTGGCAGAAGTCCGCGCAGGCGCTCCTGGTGGGTGTCATCCTGCACGCGCTCTACCAGGCTAAAAGCCGCGGCGGGGCAACCCCGTCTTTGTCCGATATCGATTCCCTGCTCTCCGACCCCAATCGCGACATCGCGGAACTATGGATGGAAATGTTCACCCTGCCGCCCTTGAGCGGGCCGAACTGCCGGATCGTGAACGCGAGCGGACGCGACATGATGGATCGGCCGGAGGAGGAAGCAGGTTCGGTCCTCTCCACCGCCAAATCCTATCTCTCGCTCTACCGTGATCCCGTGGTGCGCGGGAACATCAGCGACTCCCATTTCCAAATACGCGATCTCATGCACCACGCTGATCCGGTCAGCCTCTACATTGTCACCCGTCCCACCGACAAGGCACGGCTGCGGCCCCTGATCCGCATCCTGCTCAACATGATCGTGCGGCTGCTGGCGGAGCGCATCGAGTTCGAGGAAGGACGACCCAAGCCCGTATACAAGCACAGGCTCCTGATGATGCTGGACGAATTCCCCAGCCTGGGCCGGCTTGAAATCCTGCAGGAGTCGCTCGCATTCCTCGCAGGCTATGGCATCAAGTGCTACCTCATCTGCCAGGACCTCAACCAGCTCAAGTCCTCAAGGACCGGCTACGGGCAGGATGAGTCCATCACCTCCAACTGCCACATCCAGAATGCCTTCCCTCCCAACAGGGTGGAGACTGCCGAACATCTCTCCAAGCTCACGGGACAGACCACGATCGTAAGAGAGCAGGTGACGAAGGGGGACAAGCATACCTCGCGCACCCTGCAGGAAGTGCAACGCTCCTTGCTAACGGTGGATGAGTGTTTACGCATGCCGGGATCCGTCAAGGGAGTGAAGGACGGGCGCGACGTGATCGAGCGTGCCGGCGACATGATCATTTACGTTGCCGGATTCCCTGCGATCTATGGAAGACAGCCGCTCTACTTTAAGGATGCCATCTTTCAGAAGAGAGCCGAAGTGGCGGCACCCATGACAAGTGATCGGCTCACAAGGGTGTCTTAATGAGGTCAATGGCCGCTTCTGTCTGGATGAGGCGTGGACTCCTGACGGCTGCGCTCAGTATGATTGCTGGCGGCCTCATCTGCTACCTTGCAGGGATTCGGATCAATACGACGAAAAGCATCCCGATCGGGATTTACCAGCTGACGGATGTGCCGGTAGGGAAGGGCGAATATGTGATTTTTTGTCCGCCACAGACAGCGCTGTTCGATGAGGCACGTGAGCGCGGATACATAAGCGCGGGCTTTTGCCCTGGAAACTACGGATACATGATGAAGCGGGTGCTGGCCGCCGCGAATGACACGATTGTTTCGACGGATGGTGGCCTGAGAATCAATGGCAGCCTGTTGCTTTCAAGCAAGCCGCTTGAAACCGACAAGGCAGGAAGAAGGATGCCGCGCTATTCGTTTAATCACTACAAGCTTGGCAAATCGGAATTGCTGCTTATGTCGGATGTAAGCGGGACGTCATTCGACGGCCGCTATTTCGGGCCGGTGGATGCGGGGCAGGTGAGGGGGGTGATCAAGCTTTGGTCACCTTCTGAGTTCCTCGGCAATTTTAAACAAAAAACCCGTTTTTAAAAATGTGATGAAGAACTCTCAGCGTCCTCATTCTCCAGCAAGCCCCATGGTTCCTTCGCGAACGCGAACTTTCCCATCGCCGATATGATAAAAATCATGCATCATATCCCCTGGAGGATGTATGAGGACTACAAAAAACCTCACCTTGACCGACTCCGCCGGACTCAGTTTTTGCCCTGGAGAGGCGTGGAAGAATGCGCGCCATTTTATCCAGAATATGGTGCGACAGCACTACATCCAGGTTTCCATGTCGCCAGGCACCCATGATGCTGCCAGGGTATGCGAAGCCTGATACCAGCACATTGGTGTCGAGCACCACGCAAACACCCACATCAGCGCTTCTTCCGTTCCTCTGCCACCAGAGCATCGATCTCGGTCAAACCTTCTTCATCGGGCACATCCCTGTATCCCTCAGTCAGACGGTTGCTGAGTTCATCGAGGTGATCGTACATGCGGCGGATGCAGGCAAACAGTTCCGCGTCTACCAAAGCGGCCATCGGTTTGCCATCCTTGCTGATGAGTCACGAACTTGCAGAACACATTGTGACAAGAGACCAAGCATTCATGCGGGTTTCAAGGCAGCAAGTGTCTTCTAAGTTACTGACTTCTGAGTAATTGCAGGTCGCTACACCTATAGGGCAAGCCGAGCAGCGCGGCCAGAACCAATCGGATGCTAGGCCCGTTCCCATTTGACGGGTGTTGGTTGTCATAGTTGACAAAAGAGACAAAGGCGGCTAGATTTGTCTCCATCTGTTAACCGGAGCTATCCATGCCCAAGACCTTGGAATTCATTGCCAACCACCTGCCAAGGGTGACCTTGGATGAAGTACGCCGTTTCTCCAATACCGTCGAGATTCGGAATGCTCAGGCCTTTGCAGCCGAACTGGAAGCGTTCATGCAGGAACGCCTTGAGTCGATCGAACTCCCATCGTCCATGGAAATCGAAGTGGAGACGGTGGAGCAGACCTTGGCCAGGAAGGCTGCAGCGTTGCGTGCCGGCATCAGCTGGGTACCGAGCCAGACCGACATCCAGCACGGTCGTGCCCTGTTGTTGGAGGCTTTCGAGCAGTCGCATAACCTGCCGCTACCAGACTTTGCCCGGCTGGCGAACAAGTCGCGCCAGCAGATCTACAAGGACATCGAAGCGCGCCGGCTGTTGGCGCTGAACGTGGGGCCGCGGGGCCAGAGGTTGCCCGACTGGCAGCTCGATCCGGTGAAACAGCAACTGACCCAGATCGTGCTACAGGCTGCGCTCGATGTTGATGCCTGGACGCTGTACCGCGCCCTGTCCGAACCGCTCGAAGGATTGGCCGGGCGTTCGCCGGTGGAGGTGGTGACTGCCGATTCGGTCAATGCAGTGGCAAAAGCGGTCTTCAATGTGCTTGGCGTGCATTGACGGAAGGCTGGCATGGGCATCGAGCTTCCCACGCTGCGCATCGACTCACGTGAGTTACTTCAGCATGTGAGCCGAGTTGCCTACCATGGTACGCCGCTGTACTACGGCCGCGATGGCACGAACCGCTATGACGACCCGGCCAAGAACTATGGTGTGCTCTACCTTGGCCGCGATCTGCCCACGGCATTGATGGAGTCGGTATTTCACAAACACCAGTGGGGCCAGGACACCAAACGCTCGATTACATTGACTGAAGTCCAGAGCCGGCTGGTACGCGCGGTCGGTGTAGTGGACGCTCTGCAATTGGCGGACCTCACAGCCGCAGGCGTCATGGCAGGCTACTTTGGTTTGACCTTGGAGCAATTGGCCAGCCGTGACTACACGCACACGCAGCGGGTTTCCGCTCGAGTGCATGCGATGTTGGATGCCGATCACGTGCCGCTGTTCGACGGGGTACTCTATCCGTCGCGCAACAACTTTCCCTCTACCAGCATCGCATTGTTCGAGCGGGCACAGGGCAAGGTCAAGGTGGTCGACGACATCGATCTGCCCGAACATGTGGAGTGGCCAGGCTTCGTCGAGAAATACCGGATCGGCGTGGAATTCGATCCTGGTCCGCGTGCCAGAAAGAGGTAAGGACACGATTCGCGCTTTAAAGCATGTTAAGGACTACCAGCGTCAATTACGCGCGTTGACTACATCTGGCGAAGGCACCCCTCTGGCCGTGATACCGGATTGATGCACGGCGTTCGTGAAATCATTTCAAGCGTCCATCTTGCTTGAAAATATGGCTGATGCGGATTGGTCACGCTGGGATCTGGACGAACTTGCCGACGAAGTAATGGCGCTCTGGTTGGAAGGAAATGCCGTGCATGTACTGCATGCGTTTCAGAAGAAGTCCAAGTCCGGTATAGCCACTCCGCAACCGGACGTGGAGTTGATCGAGAAGCGGTTGAAGACAGTCCTTGCCCGATATGGGGCGAGCAGGAGATCATGATGGCACACAAAGAGCCTCCTCAAGGCACCGACAATGTGCTGGCTGGCCTCGGTTTTGACGATGCGCAGGAGCTGTCGGCGAAGACGGTCCTCGCGGTCAAGCTGAACGAATTGATTGATAGTCGGGGTTTGAATCAGACCGAGGCGGCTCATCTTACCGGCATGACTCAGCCGAAAGTATCCCAGATTCGGTGCTACAAGCTACAGAACATCTCGCTGGAGTGTCTCATGCGGGCATTGGTGTCGCTCGACCAGCATGTTGAGATCGTTGTCCGGCCTGTCCGCCGTGCGCATGAAGCTGGTATTACGATAAACGCATGATGCTGCAGGAGAGATTCGCAGGGTTGAGCCGATTAATAATCGGCCTGGTTATCTATGCCTTATGCGCCTGCCTGGCCCAGGCAGAAATCCTGAGGGGCAAAGTCGTCAAGATCGCCGATGGCGATACCCTGACAGTCCTTGACAGATCAAAACAACAACACAAGGTAAGACTTATAGGCATCGATGCGCCCGAGCGCAAACAGCCGTTTGGCACCGTATCCCGGCAGAATTTGGCTGATCTGGTGTTTGGCAAGGAAGTTGCCGTGGAGTGGCACAAGCAAGACCGCTATCAGCGTGTTTTGGGAAAAGTGCTATTGGATGGCAAGGACGTCAACCTGAAGCAGGTCAAGGCGGGATTGGCATGGCATTACAAGCAGTATGACAAGGATCTGCGGCTGGCTGATAAGCGGCTTTATGCCGAGGCTCAAAAGGCGGCCAGTCTCAAGGGCATTGGACTGTGGAGTGAGCCGGCGCCTGTCGCACCCTGGGATTTCAGGCATAACAAGTCTGCACCGCCAGTTGCAGTTGAGGAGTGCGAGATCAGGTTTGCCGGATTCCGGTACAAGCTCGACCCCGTCATTTGCGGGATTTATCGGAATGCCCTCAAGTCTGCCTCCACCCTGCCCGGATTCATGGAGTTGGTGCGTCTTGCAATTCGTCCTGGTTCCAATGAGGCCAATTGAGGATCGAGAATATTCCCGCTAATAAGTTTTCCCCAATTGGCGTGGATATATCTGTTGATAACTACTTAAGCTCTTGTCTCGGCTTGGGTTCCCGGCGCTGATCAGGATTGCAGCACTTTCTGCCTCATGGCGTTAAGCACTCTGCCAGGGCGCCCAAGATGCCTTATCAACTGGTTTTTTCACGGACAACGCCAGTTGCCGTCCCGCAGTCCGCTTTGCCCTGTCATGACCCGTGATCCAATCTATCCGAACTGCCGCTCTGTCGCATGTGGTCGAGTTTCAACTTGCTCCAGGGAGTGCGCATTAACACCCGCGATAACGGTGTAGCCGATGCTTCCGGTTGTGCCTTTTTTTATCAATGCTGGCGCTTGCTGAAAGGCCCATATTCCCATGTTGTCATGACGCAGGTTCTGGCTCCTGTTGAAAAATGCCCGAACCATAATGGGACCTGTTGTCGGTCCTGTGATTGAATTTATCCTGATTCTGTAGCTCGATGTATTCCCGTTGGGCCGTCCGGCATCATCTGTATGGATAGAGTCGAACATCGGCATGGCAGGGTTCAATGAACTGGGTGTGACTGGCAGCAGCAGATTTGCCAATGAAGAATCGTAGGGGAGCATCACGCTATCGTTTCCAGTGTGCAAACCCAGCGCATCGACATCATATCTGGCATTATCAATAAACATTATGGAAATCCGAAGGAGCCGCACCGACTCGAACGTTTTTGTCTACAAGGGATCCGGGATCACGTCCTCTGTGAATTCAAACGTTCCCGCCACATGAAGCGTGGTGGCCAGGTCTTGCGGCTCTTCCAGGGTCAACAGCCAGGTGAGTTCCATGATCTGACTGGTCGTGCCGCTCTTCCGCAAATGGGGTACCGGAGAACCCGTAATCCGGATCAGCATTCTGCCCGTGTTACCCTGGTTGAGCTGGAAGGTGTCAATGGAAACTCGCTCCAGCTGGGGATGGAAGAATAAGGTCTTTTTCGGACATGAAGCGGAAGTACCGAAGATTGCCGGGCCGAGGACCAGGCTCTGACCGAACGGCAGCGGCGGCGTGGGATCAGCTCCGGCCTTAAGCCGCAGATAACCGGAAGAGTAGAGCACAAGAACCTGCGGGAAACGGCTTGTATCGGGTACACGTTTCGCAAAGGATAAAAGCTTTGTCATCCCCATTGATTCGCCATTGATCAGGACTTCGAACGGATCTTCGGGAATGGACGCCCGCAGCTTTTTTATCACCCACACGCCGTTGTTAAACATCCCTGACTTGTTCACAGCGTTCTCGTCTCACAAAAGTATGTAGCCTTGGTGGGTGACGTGCTCACCCGGTCTACCGCCGGCTGGCCGTCAGTATCTCCATGCATTTCGAGATTTTCGCCTGTCCTCGAAAATCTTCCCCATTTTCCCCGTTTGCTGCTCATCACAGGCCACGCCAGCCCCCCAGTGCCTGGGGTGGTGCGCTTCGCCTGTCATGGCCTGTGCTCCGCAAGCCTGGCTTGCGGCCCGCAGCCGCACTTGAATGCCCCTTGAACCCCTTTGCGCCGGCACGCTTCCAGCTCCCCGCGGCAATCCCCCCACAACGCCCCCCAATCTTCTGTGAGGGGGACGTGTGGGGGGATAAACGTATACGCGGGAAGCCATAGCCCGCTATTTGCCTGGCTTTTACCCCACCCATTCCCAACCCTTGCCCGTGAGGGCAAGGGCTGTCTCCCCACTCCCGTCGCCCCCAGGGGCGAGGCGAGGAGAGTCCAAGCGAGAGGATCAGTTTTTAGAGCCTCTTATTCTTCAACTCATTGGGAGACTTTCATGGAAAACGTTACACAGGAACAAGTTTTTACACGAGAAAAAGTAATCTATCCGCTTTTCCTGCTCGGCCAGGTTGTTGCTACGCGCGGGGCCATGAGCATAGGGGATGTATTCCTGCTTAACCGCTGCCTCAACCGCCATGTACGGGGTGACTGGGGGCATGTCTGCGAGGAAGACGCAAAGACCAACAACGAGGCCGTTAAAGCGGGGTTTCGCATCCTGTCCGCATACCCCATTGATGAGACCCAACCCTGCAAAGGCTTCGGGGAAAACACCCTCTGGATCATCACCGAGGCCGACCGCAGCGTGACTACTTTCCTTCTCCCTGACGAGTACTGAGCCTCATGCCGGTGCAGAGCTGCACCGGCTTTTACCTTTCCTTATTCGTAAAACCACAGGAGACAAACCAATGAAAACCATCGAAACCATCCAGACCGTTGAAACTACTATTATCCGCATTCCCGTAAAAAACCTTGTCATCTCACCCTTGAATGTCCGCAAGAAACAGGGAACCGGCATCGAGGAACTGGCTGCCCTGATCGCATCCCAAGGATTGATCCATAACCTTGTCGTCACCCCTCAACTGAAGAAATCCAGGCAAAGCGGAAAGCATGAAGTCGTGGCCGGAGGTCGGAGGCTTGCCGCGCTGAACCTGCTGATCGCCGATGGACGGCTGCCGAAGGATCACGAGGTCGATTGCCGTGTGGTCGAACGCAAGGAAGCATTGGAAATGAGCCTGTCCGAGAACAGCGGACGGGAACACATGCATCCTGCCGATCTTGTCATAGCCTATCGTAACCTGACGGATGCGGG
>Ga0209941_1000540_pt1 | contig 43697 bp, 32 predicted proteins | sample ThiBiot_300_plan_FD_183945 | JGI IMG/M metagenome (GOLD analysis project Ga0209941, IMG submission 183945) | Wastewater bioreactor microbial communities from Cape Town, South Africa - Thiocy_solids_1 (SPAdes) | ecosystem: Engineered > Bioremediation > Thiocyanate > Unclassified | place: South...
CACTCGTTGCAGTCGCGCGGCACTGATACGCAGCACGCACCATCGAACAACGCCCTCACCAGCAGTGGCCCGAAAGCTAAGGGCAAAAGCCTCATGCGGCTGGGATTGACGGGAAGTCTCTTACGGAGTGGTTAGGACCGCAATGCTCGGTGTTTGGAAGCAGCAATGCGGCGATAAAGTTTTAGCAAGCAAGCTTCGATGATGAGAAGAACTGCCAAGGCAAGGAGCGCACCTACCAGCAGGATTGCGCCCATGACCAGTTGATAAGACCAAGTTTGCGCATAGGTGTCGATGAACGGCGGACCGGCCAAAAATGCGGCAGTGCGTATGTAGTACCACGGAAGGAAACAAGTGAGCAGGATGCCTAGCTGCGCCCAGCATGCGTTTGTGAATCCGTTCTTGCCCCGAAACATGCTCGTAGTCCTAACGCTGGAGTTGAGCGGCGGCGCAGCCGTCCGCCTCGAATGATTGGTTAGCGCAACTTGCGAGCAAGCCAGACCCCGCCAAAGACTGTCAAAAAAGCTGCGAAAAGAAATGGGACTGCCGCCTGATTCTGATAGTGGGACAAGGCCTCTGCCGGAGCCATTGTTGTGTTTGTGCTCGGGGCGGCAGGGTCATAGTAGACCAGGACCGAGTCTCCACGCTTGATTTTGTCGCATGGTCGATTGATCCAGTACGACACATTGGTGTAGCTATGGCCACCTATGGAGAAGCTATACGTGACGCTCCCATGATTAGAGCAATCGGTGCTGACAACTACGGCCGTCGTCGTAGTGCTGCGTGTAACAAGTTGCTGCCAGGACGCTGTCTGAGAAGCACAGCCGCCAAGGTTCAGAAGCAGCCAGAACACAGTACAAAATTGTAGTGATCTCATGGGCGCTAACGCTGGAGTTGAGCGGCGGCGGAGCCGTCCGCCTCGAACGGGATGTTAGGCGGCCCGAAGCGGCGTGTGAGCACTAGGGCCAACCATGTGCCAACGCCAGCGCCGAGCAACCCGCCCAAAACATAGCCACCGAAGAAGCCAAAGCCGCCCGCCTGCTGGGAAACAAAGAGGCGCTCCAAGCCAACCGCAAGGCCCCAGCAAAAGAGGAGCGAGCCAACTGCGGCGAAGACAGGGACAAGAGCAAAAGGAGCGAACCGGCGCAAAGAGCGAACGAGGCAGAGAATGATGCCGCCCACAGTCCCGGCAGCGAAGACGGTGAATAGCAGGCCCATCATTGGAAGGATCATGTGGATGAGCGCCTAACGCTGGAGTTAAGCGGAGGCGCAGCCGTCCGCCTTGAACGAGATGTTAGACGGTTGCGACGCTGCTTGCTCGGGCGACAACGACTGCCACGGTGAGCGCACCGCTTGAACAACCGACTACCCCAAAACTACCAGCTCTGAAGGCTTAGGGCTTGCGATGATGCTGCGCAAAAAAGCTGCTGCGGCGACGGACGACAAGCCAGCACGAAGCTGGGCGAAACGCATGCGACGAAGAACCACCACGAGCTACCGACTAACGCTAAGTAGATTTCAAAATGCAGTCTAATCCAGCAGCCTAATCCCTGCCTCCTGCCCCCAACTTGAGCTGCTGCCCTACATGAATCAACGACTTGTCGTCCTTGGCGCAGCCTAATTCAGCCATCTAATCTCGCCATGTCTACGGGAGAGCTGAGATGCCATCGTTTCACGACGGTCGGAAGACGACAAGCTCAAACGTCGCGCCGCCGGCGCCGAAGCTGCTTGATCAGTTGCGCGAGCGGATGCGTCGACTGAGCATGTCCAAGCGCAGCGAGGAAGCCTATGTGAGCTGGAGTCGCCGCTTCATCCTGGCCAATGGCAAGCGGCACCCGGCCGAGCTCGGTGCACTGGAAATCGAGCGCTTCCTCACTTCGCTCGCGGTGCAAGGGCGTGTCGCTGCGGCGACTCAGAACCAGGCCTTGTCGGCGCTGTTGTTCCTGTACAAGCAGGTGTTGGGAGTCGACTTGCCCTGGCTGGACGGGATCGAGCGCGCCAAGCGACCGCAGCGGCTTCCGGTGGTTCTGACGAAGACGGAGGTCACGGCTCTACTGGGTGAACTGATCGGCTTGCACTGGCTGATGGGCAGCTTGCTTTACGGTACCGGCATGCGGCTGATGGAGTGTGTGCGTTTGCGCGCCAAGGATGTGGATTTCGAGCGCGGCGAAATTCTGGTACGCCAGGGCAAGGGCGCGAAGGATCGCCGCACCATGTTGCCACGCTCACTTCGTGAGCCGTTGCAGGCGCAGATGGACGAGGCCGCGCGGATCCACCAACGCGACCTGGCGGCAGGCTTCCGTCAAGTCTGGATGCCCGATGCGCTGGCACGCAAGTTTCCTGGGGCATCACGGGACTGGGCTTGGCAGTATGTGTTTCCCGCCTCGGCGCGCAGCATTGATCCGCGCGGCGGCGTGGAACGTCGACATCACGTGGACGAATCCAGGCTGCAGCGTGCAATCAAGATGGCCCGGGATCGTGCCCGTATCGCAAAGCCTGCCACCTGCCACAGCTTGCGTCATTCATTTGCCACGCATTTGCTGGAGGCCGGGCAGGACATCCGCACCATCCAGGAACTGCTCGGCCACAAGGACGTGGCGACGACGCAGATCTATACGCATGTGCTCAATCGGGGCGGGCATGCGTGCTGAGTCCGCTGGATCGTTGATCGCCTGCGGGAAGCGCTTCGGTGCGCGATCACCCTGCCCTGGGCCAGTTGAGTTCCACCTCGTGCTGCACGCCGTCGTCGGCCAGCGTGATCTGTCCGTCGGGCTGCGGTTCGCCATCCAGCCACAGTGCGGGCACGGTGCCGGGTTCGCCTTGCCGCAGGTCGATCCGGTACAGCGTGTCGTGGTGGCGGTAGTCCAGGCGAAAGCCGTCCCACTGCGCCGGAAGCACGGGTGCGAAGCGCAGCTTGCCGGCTTCCAGGCGCAGGCCGAGCAGGGATTCGACGATCAGCCGGTACATCCAGCCGGCCGAACCGGTGTACCAGCTCCAGCCGCCGCGGCCGACGTGCGGGGCGACGGCGTAGACGTCGGCGCTGACCACGTAGGGTTCGACCTTGTAGACGTCCATTTGATTCGCGTCGCTGGCGTGGTTGACCGGGTTGATCATGCGCAGCAGTTCCCATGCGCGCTCGTGGTCGCCCAGTTCGGCGAAGGCCATCGTGGCCCAGATCGCCGCGTGGGTGTACTGGCCACCGTTCTCGCGCACGCCGGGCACGTAGCCCTTGATGTAGCCGGGGTCCAGCGGCGACTGGTCGAATGGCGGATCGAGCAGCTGGATCAGGCCGGCGTCGCGTCGCACCAGGTGCCGGTCCAGCGACTCCATCGCCTGCTGCTGCCGCTGGACGGGCGCCATGCCGGACAGCACCGACCAGCTTTGTGCGATCGAGTCGATGCGGCATTCGTCGTTGCCGGCCGAGCCCAGCGGCGTGCCGTCGTCGAAGTAGGCGCGGCGATACCAGGCGCCGTCCCAGCCGTGTTGCTCCAGCGCCAGGTGCAGGCGCGTGACTTCGCTTTCGCAGCGCTGCGCGAAGGCTTCGTCGCCATGCAGCCGCGCCACTTCGGCGAAGCGGGTCAGCACCTCGCCGGAGAAGAAGCCCAGCCACACGCTTTCGCCGCGGCCGGCTTCGCCGACGCGGTTCATGCCGTCGTTCCAGTCGCCGCCGCCGATCAGCGGCAGGCCATGCACGCCGCGGCGGCCGAGGCTGTGCTCGATCGCGCGCACGCAATGCCGGTACAGCGTCTCGCGCAGGCCGGCGGGCTGCGGCAGGTCGTAGTACGACTCCTCGCCCGGATGCAGCGGGCGGCCCTCAAGGTAGCCGACGGTTTCGTCGAGTACGCCGCGGTCGCCGCTGGCCAGCACGTAGCGCGCGGTGGCCAGGGGCAGCCACAGGTAGTCGTCCGAACAGGTGGTACGCACGCCGCGGTCCAGCGGCGGATGCCACCAGTGCTGCACGTCGCCCTCGACGAACTGGTGCGCGGCGCACAGCAGCAATTGCGCCCGCGCGATCGCGGGAGCCGCGTGCAGGGTGGCCATCGAATCCTGCAGCTGGTCGCGGAAGCCGAACGCGCCGCCGGACTGGTAGTAGCCGCTGCGTGCCCAGATCCGGCAGGCGATGGTCTGGTACAGCAGCCAGCCGTTGGCGAGCACGTCCAGCGCGGGCTCGGGCGTGCGCACCTGCACCGCGCCCAGCGTGCGGGCCCAGTGCGCGCGCACCTTGTCCAGCGCGTCGGCGGCGCTGCCGGCGCCGCGGAAGCGCTGCACCAGCGCGGCGGCGTCTGCGCCGTTGCGACCCAGGCCGAGCCGGAAGATCAGCTGGCGTTCGGCGCCGTCGTCGAGCGTGAGATGCGACTGCAGCGCGGCGCAGGGGTCCAGCCCCGCGCCCACTCGTCCGGACAGGTGGGCGCGGGCCAGGGCGGCCGGCGCGTGCATGCTGCCGTTGCGGCCCAGGAATTCGCTGCGGTCGCCATCGATGCCGCGTGCCGGGTCGTCCACGTCGAGGAAGGCCACCCGATCGGGGAACTCGGTGTTGTACGCGTTGCGGGCGAACAGTGCGCCGCTGGCCGGGTCGGATTCGGTCACCACGTGCATCGCGGTCTTCGCGCGCAGGTCGCCGAGCAGCCACTCGACGTAGGCGGTGACGCTGATTCGGCGCGTGCGGCCCGAGTTGTTGCGCAGCTTCAGCACCGAGAACTTCACCGAGGCATCCAGCGCCACGTAGATCCACAGCTCGGAGCGGATGCCGTCTTCCACGTGCTCGAACACGCTGTAGCCGAAACCGTGGCGGGTGGTGTAGCTGCCGCGGCCGCGACACGGCAGCGGGGTCGGTGACCACACCTGGCCGGTGTCCTCGTCGCGCAGGTACAGCGCCTCGCCGCCGCCGTCGCCGACCGGGTCGTTGTGCCAGGGCGTGAGGCGGAACTCGTGGGCGTTCTCGGCCCAGGTATAGGCGCTGCCGCAGTCGGAGATCACCGTGCCGAAGTGCGGATTGGCCAGCACGTTGCACCACGGTGCCGGCGTGCCCTGCCCGCCCTGCTGCACGATGACGTACTCGCGGCCGTCGGCGCTGAAGCCGCCGTGCAGGTTGGCCAGTTGCAGCTGGGCCGGCGCCGCGGCTTCCGCCACGCCCGTGTCGCCGTCGCTGCGCAGCGGACGACTGGGCTCGAAGCGTGGCGCGTGCACGGCCGGTTGCCGTCGTCCGATCTGTTCGGCCAGGCTGCCCCGCGCGTCGCCGAGGATCAGTCGCGCGCTGGCCAGCATCACCACGCGATCCTCGCCGGACAGCTGCTGCGATGGGCGCACGAAGATGCCGCCGGGCCGGTCGAGCAGGCTCGCCTCGCTGCCCGACGCGATCAGGCCCATGATCTGGTCCTGCAGTTCCTGCCGGTAGCCGGCGCGGTCCTCGTTCCAGATCACCAGGTCCACCGCCAGGCCCTTCAGGCGCCAGTACGCGTGCGCCTGCACCAGCTGGCGCACCAGCTCGATCCGCGCGGGGCTGGTGATCGTCAGCAGCACGATCGGCAGGTCGCCGGAAATGGATTGTCCCCACAGGCCGGACTGGCCGCGCCGGTTGGCCCGCAGCACGGCGGGCTGGGCGCGCAGGCTGGCGTTGGGATACAGGATGCTGGTGGCCATGTGCTCGTACAGCTGGGCGTCGGCGAGGCTGGCGTTGAGCTGGCGCAGCAGCACCTGGCTGTGCGTCCAGGCCAGGTCGAACACGCGGTCGGCGAGGTGGCGGTCGCGGTACTTGCCGATCAGCTGGATACAGCCATCGCGCTGCTCGGCGATACCGCTGACGAAGTCGATGGTGGCGGTCTGGTCCGGTTCCAGCGTGATCCGGCAGCGGATCGCCATGATCGGATCGAGCACCGAGCCGTCGCTGTCGGAAAGTCGCGCCTGCTCGCGATCGAACACCTGCGGATCGGCCGTGCTGCGGCCGCGGCCGATGAAGCGCGCGCGATCGGTTTCGTAGGAGATCTCCACGATGTCGGCGTCGTGCACGGCCAGCAGGTGGAACATCCACGGCATGTGCTCGCCGGCCGCGCGGGGACGGCGGGTGCAGACGATCGCCTGCAGCTCGGGCACCAGCTCGGTCTGCACGAACAGCTTGCTGAAGGCCGGGTGCAGCGCGTCGGCGATCGGCGGCGCCAGCACCACTTCGGCGTAGCTGGTCAGCTCGATCGTGCGCCGCGTGCGACCCCGGTTGGTGAGGTGGGTGCGGCGCAGCTCGATGTCGTCTTCCGGCGACACCACGATCTCGGTATGCGCGTCGAACTCGCGTTCGCGCACGCGGAATTCGGCGCGCGCCTCGGAGAAGATCGCCTCGAACTGTTCGGTCTTGCGGCAGGTGGGCTGGTAGGCAGTGGACCAGCAGGCGTTGCTGGCGACCTCGCGCACGTAGCAGAAGCTGCCCCAGTGATCGCGGGTGATGTCTTCGTGCCAGCGGGTCAGCGCCAGTTCGCCGCGCCGGCTGTAGCCGCCGCCGCCGCTGCTGAGCATCACGTGGTAGCGCCCGTTGGAAAGCAGCTGCACCGCCGGCAGCGCCCGGTCGGGATCGGCGAAGACGCGCAGTCGCGCCTCCGGGGGAACGCCGCCGGCGCGCTCGGGGAAGCCGGTGGCGTGCAGGTATTCGGCGGCGGTCTTCGGCACGCGCTCCTGCAGCAGCAGGCTGCTGGCCTGGAACTGCGGGTGCGATTCGAAGCGGCGCTGCATCGGTCGCTCCAGCAGGGCGTAGTCCAGCGCCAGCAGGGTCATGCCCTGGTGGTGCGCCATGAACTGCCGCACGATCGCCGCGTCCTGGCCCAGCGGCAGGCGCGCCGGCGTGTAGTCGATCGCTTCGTACAGGCCGTACAGGCCGCGCGCCCCGATGCCGGCCAGGCGCTGCAGGTTCCGGGTGGCCGCCGCGGGCGCCACCATCATCGCCAGCGCGCTGGCGTACGGCGCGATCACCACGTCGTCGCCCAGCCCGCGCTTCAGGCCCAGCCCGGGCACGCCGAACGCACGGTACTGGTAGGTGAAGTGCGCATCGAGCGTGTTGTAGCCCGATTCGGAAACGCCCCACGGGATGCCCAGCTGGTTGCCGTATTCGATCTGCCGGGCGACCGCGGCGCGACAGGTCTGCTCCAGCAGGGTGCCTTCGAAACCGGGCATCACCAGGGTCGGCATCAGGTATTCGAACATCGAGCCGGTCCATGACAGCAGCACCGGTTCGCCACCCACCGTGGTCAGCAGCCGGCCCAGCGCGAACCAGTTGTCCTTGGGCAGCTGGCCCTGGGCAATCGCCACGAAGCTGGCCAGCCGCGCTTCGGACGCCAGCAGGTCGTAGTAGCTGGCGTCCAGCCGGTGCTGGTCGACGTTGTAGCCGATCGCCAGCAGGTCGCGCGTGCTGTCGTAGAGGAAGCGGTAGTCCATCTGCGCCAGCTGCTCGGCCAGGTGGGCCAGCTGTTCGATCAGCGCGATCCGGGCGGACGCACGCTCGCGCACGCCTTCGGCGTCGGCGGCGTCCGGCCAGCACAACGGTTCGATGCGCGCCAGCTGATGCAGGGTGGGAATGCCGCTGAAGCCGACGGCCTCGTCCGGCGGCGCATCGAGTTCGAGCAATGCGGCGTCGGCATGCAGCTCGTCGACCTGCCCGCGCAGGGCATCCAGCCAGAAGCGCGCGTCGCCGGCGGCCGGTGCGTCCGCCGTGCCAGCCAGCGCATGGACGTGCCGGCGCAGCTCGGCGAGCAGGCGCACCGCGGCGCCGGTGGATGGCGGAGGCGTGGCGATGGCCTCGTGCAGCAGGCGTCGCAGCGGCACCAGCTGCGACGCGGCATCGCGCTCGAGTGCGTCGTGCAGCAGTTCCAGCGTGTCGAGCAGGCCTTGCAGCAGGTGCGCGCCGAACACCGGCGCGTCGATCAGCTCGAGCAGGCCGGGGCACAGGGTCAGCAGGTGGCCGGCCAGGTTGCCGCTGTCCACCGCCGACACGTACATCGGCGCCAGCGGCTGCAGGGTCTGGGTGTCGTACCAGTTGTAGAAGTGGCCGCGGTGGCGCGGCAGGCGCTGCATGGTGTCCAGGGTCAGCCGGGTGCGTTCGAGCAGGCGCGCCGTGCCGAGGAAGCCGAAGTCGTGGGCCGCCAGGCCCGCCAGCAAGGCCATGCCGATGTTGGTGGGCGAGGTGCGATGGGCGACCACCGGGCCCGGCTGCTCCTGCAGGTTGTCCGGCGGCAGCCAGTGCTCGGCAGCGTTGACGTGCACGTCGAAGAATGCCCAGGTCTGGCGCGCCAGCGTGCGCAGGAAGCGCTGCTGCCGCGCATCCGGCACGAAGCTGTCCTGCCTGCGCGGCTGGCTGATCCACCAGGCCAGCAGCGGCGAGGCCAGCCACAACAGCAGCAGCGGTGCGGCCAGCCACAACGCCAGCGGCCGTTGCAGCGCCAGCAGCACGATCATCAGCAGCGCCAGCGCGGGGCCGATCCACATCAGCCGCCACATCACCAGGGCCGCGTTGCTGCTGCGCCGCTCGACCTCGCTGGAGGTCTGCCATTGCAGCAGGTGCCGATGGCTGACCGCCATTCGCCACAGCGTGCGCACGATCGCGTCGAGATGGTAGTGCGCCTCGTGCGGCAGCCACGCCAGCCCCAGCGCCATCCGCACGAAGTGCTGCACGCCGTCGTGCAGGCCGGCGCGCAGGTGCTGGTCGAGTTCCACGTCGCGCGGCTTCTGCACCAGGTCCAGCAGGGCCGACAGCAGCGGCGGCACCAGCACCATCGCCAGCACCGCCAGGGTCCACGACAGCACCGGCGAGATCACCAGCCAGCCAACCAGCAGCAGTGCCAGCAGCGCGGCCGGCACCAGCGAGCGGCGCAGGTTGTCGAGGATCTTCCAGCGTGACAACGCGGTCAGCGCGTTGCGCCGCCAGCCGTCGTGCGCGGTCGGCGCCCACGGCAGCAGCCACGGCAGCAGCTGCCAGTCGCCGCGAATCCAGCGATGGCGGCGCCTGACGTCGGCGCCGTAGCGGGCGGGCCAGGCTTCGAACAGCTGCGTGTCGCTGAGCAGACCCGAGCGCGCATGGCAGCCCTCGACCAGGTCATGGCTGAGGATGCGGTTTTCCGGGAAACGGCCATCCAGGGTGCGTTCGAAGGCGTCGACCGCGTAGATGCCCTTGCCGATGAACGAGCCTTCGCCGAACACGTCCTGATAGACGTCCGAAACCATCTGCGTGTACGGATCGATGCCGGCGTCGCTGCCGTACAGCTGGGCGTAGCGCGAGCGCGCCGTGCTGGGCAGGCTGATCCCCACGCGCGGCTGCAGGATCGCGTAGCCGCTGACCACGCGGCGCCGTTCGGGGTCGTACACCGCGCGGTTCAGCGGATGATCGATGGCGCCCACGAATGCCTGCGCCGCATCGCGCGGCAGCTCGGTGTCGGTGTCCAGCGTGATCACGTACTGCACCGGCGGCAGCGAGGCGATGTCGCCCACCACGCGCATGAAGGCCGCGCCGCCGCCGCCGCGCAACAGCGCGTTCAAGTCGGCCAGCTTGCCGCGCTTGCGTTCGTGGCCCATCCAGCACTGCTCGGCGGCATTCCAGCGGCGCGGGCGATGGAACAGGAAGAAGCGGTCGGCCGCGGCGCTGGCGTAGCGGTCGTTGAGCGCCTCGATGCGCCGCTGCGCCAGCCGCAGCAGGTGCTCGTCGCCGGGCAGGGTTTCGCGGTCGGCGTCGGCGAAGTCGGTGAGCAGGGCGAAGTGCAGGTGCTCGTCGCGATTGCCGAGGAAACGCACTTCCAGTGCCTCGACCAGGTCCTCGACGTCCTGTTCGCTGGCGAACAGGCTGGGAATCGCCACCAGCGTGCGCGCGTGCGCGGGGATGCCGCGCGAATAATCCATCCGCGGCAACTGCTGCGGCGCGATGGACAGCGTGGCCAGCCAGTTGAGCAGGCTCAGTCCGAGCTGGCTGGCCAGGATCACGGCGGGCACCGCGATCGCGATCAGCGCCCACGGCGGCAAGCCGTCATGGGCCGCGGCCGCCACCAGTGGTTGGGCGAAGGCGAACGTGAGCACGGCCAGCGTGCCCAGGTAGATCGGCAGCGGCGCCCGGTCGAATGCCCGGCGCAGCACCACGGCCAGCCGCGGGTGGATGCCCAGGTGGCGCTCCAGCTCGACCCGACCCCGGTCGACCAGGTAGTAGCCCACGTGTTGCGCCAGCGTGTCGCGGCCGGCGGCGACCGCGGCGGCGCTCAGCGCGATCGCGGCATCGGCCACCGCCAGTTCGCTCAGCTGGTGCTGACGGGCGATCGATTCCACCACGTGGCGGTAGCGGTCGCGGGTGGCGAAATCCATCGCGGCGTAGATGCCGGCCGGATCGTCGCGCAGGCAGCGCTCGACCAGGCTGCAGTGCTCGGTGAAGTCGCGCCAGTCGATCGCCGCCAGCGTGCGCAGGCTGCCGATGCTGTTGCTGATGGTGACCTGGTTGGTGGCCTGCTGCTGCGCCTCGACCTGCACCAGGTGCTCGACGCTCTGCCCCGATGCGGCCAGGCGCTGCTCGATCCAGCTCAACGGCAGCGCCAGCGCCGGGCTCTGGCCCTGCAGCCGGCGCGCCATTTCGGCCACGAACGGGCCGTTCATCGGCGGGTCCGAGCGGGCCATGTCGGCTACCACCAGCACCACCGAGTTCGGGTCGGTTTCGGTGGTGGCGATCAGGTTGTCGGCCCAGCGCGCGGCGCGGCCGCGGTAGCGCCAGTCGGCCATCACCCGGGCGGCCACCCGGCGCAGGTTCTCGATCAGGGCCAGCCGCAGCATGATCGGGATCGCCCACAACTCGCCCAGCTTCAGCGGCGACACCTCCTGGTAGGCCTGGATGAAACGCTGCAGGCTGTTCACGTCGACGCGGCCGTCGCCGTGCGAAATGATCTCCAGCGCGATGTCGTAGACGCGCGGCAGGCCGGCGGACGGCCCCTGGGCCAGGCGCGAGAGTTCGCGGCTGTAGCCCTTGGGCAGGTGTCGCCGGGCGATGCGGATCTGCTCCTCGACCAGGTAGAAGTTGTCCAGCAGCCATTCGCCGGCCGGGGTGATGCGCAGGCGCTTGCGGGTGGCGTGGGTCAGCCGTTCGCAGGTGTGGGTCAGCACCGCCTCGTTGTCGGCCAGCCGCGCCAGCAGCAGGTCGGCGTTGCGCCGCGCGCTGAGCCGGTGCTGGCTCGCCAGCGCCCGCCCGTGCCGCTCCATCTGTTCGGCGCTGAACAGTTCGGCGCGCAGCGCGGGCTCCTGCTCGGGCCGGGTGCGCGCGGCGGCGCGCCGGCGCCGGAATGCGTTCAACCGGCGCAGCTTCAGCAGGTCGAGGAAAGTGCCGATGTTCAAACGGGGCATCCTTGTGGCTTGCCGGTGGGGGACGACGGACGCGGCGGGAAACCCGGCGGCCGTGGCGCGGCGTGGCGAGGGGCCATTCGCCGGGCGCGGCCCCGGCGCAGAAACTACGCGGCAGCATGTGAAGGCCACGCAGGCTAGGATGTGGCCTCACCACCGATGGGAGTGATGCCGTGCCCCTGCAGATCCGTGCCGCCGAACCCGCCGATGTCGCCAGCCTGGTCCAGTGGAACGCGGCGATGGCCTGGGAAACCGAGCAGAAGCAGCTCGACCCGGCGGTCCTGGCGCGCGGCGTGGCCGGCGTGTTCGAGCAGCCGCAGCGCGGCTTCTACCTGGTCGCCGAACGCGACGGTACGGCGGTTGCCAGCCTGCTGGTGACGCGCGAATGGAGCGACTGGCGCAACGGCGATTTCTGGTGGATCCAGAGCGTCTACGTGATCCCCGCCGCGCGCCGCGGCGGCGTCTTCCGCGCGCTGTACGCGGAAGTGGAGCGGCGCGCCGCGGCGGCCGGCGCGGTGGGCCTGCGGCTGTACGTGGAAACCGAAAACCGCCACGCCCAGGCAACCTACGCAGGCCTGGGCATGCAGCGCTGCCACTATTTCATGTACGAGATGCCGCTGGCGGCGGCTTCGTAGCGCAGGGCGCGCCCTACGGCGCGGACACCGGTTCGGCGAGCAGCTTCTGCAGTACGCTGGCCGGCATCGGCATGCCGTACAGGAAACCCTGCAGCTGCGAGCAGCCGGCGTGGCGCAGGAAACTGCCCTGTTCGCGCGTTTCCACGCCTTCGGCGATCACGTCCTTGTTGAGGCTGCGCGCCATCGCGATAATCGCGCTGGTGATGGTCGCGGTGTCGTGATCGCTGATGATGTCGCGCACGAACATGCGGTCGATCTTCAGCGCGTCGATGGGGAAATGCTTCAGGTAAGACAGGCTGCAATAGCCGGTGCCGAAGTCGTCCAGCGACAGTCGCACGCCGCGGCGCTTGATCCGCTGCAGCAGGCCCGTGGTGGCCTCGCCGCCGGACATCACCATGCGTTCGGTGAGTTCCAGCTCCAGCAGGCGCGACTCCAGCCCGGCCTCTTCCAGCACGTCGTCCAGCCAGGTGTAGAAATCCGCGTGCTGGAACTGCAGCGGCGACACGTTCACCGAAATCGGGATCTCGTGCCCGGCCTGCTGCCACATCCGCGCCTGGCGGCAGGCCTGGCGCAGCACCCAGGCGCCGATCGGCAGGATCAGCCCGGAATCCTCGGCCACCGGGATGAACTGGTCCGGCTTGTACAGATCGCGCCCGTTGAGCTGCCAGCGCAGCAAGGCCTCGGCCCCGACGATGCGGCCGCTGTGCGCGTCGACCTTCGGCTGGTAGTGCAGCTTCAGCTGATTGCCCGGCAAGGCCTGGCGCAGGCCCGTCTCGATTCGCCGCTGCGCCCGCGCCCGCTCGTTCATCGACGCGGTGAAGAAGCGATAGCCGTGCTGGCCCTGCGCCTTGGCCGCCATCAGCGCGGTCTCGGCATGCTGCACCAGTTCGTCGGCGCCGGTGGCGTCGTCCGGATAGACGCTGATGCCGATGCTCAGGTGCAGCGACAGCTCCGGCTGGCCGGCGATGCGGGTCTGTTCGCCGTGGGTGATCAGGTTGCGGCACAGCACCGCCGCCTCGCCCGCGCTGTCCACGTGCGGCAGCACCACCACGAATTCGTCGCCACCATAGCGGCTGAGCAACTCGTCGCCGGTCAGGCAGCGCTGCAGCTGGCCGATGAACGAGCGCAGTACCTGGTCGCCGGCGGTATGGCCGACCAGCTCGTTGACCTGCTTGAAGTTGTCGATGTCGATGTACAGCACCGCGGCGCGTTGCCGGCGCCGGCTGGCGCTGTCGATCGCCCGGTTGATGTGGCCGGGCAGCTGGCTGCGGTTGGGCAGGCCGGTCAGCGTGTCGTGCTGGGTCAGGTGGATCATTTTCAGCGCCAGCGCCCGGTTCTCGCTGACGTCATGGAACACCAGTACGCCGCCGATCACGTTGCCGGCGTGGTCGTGGATCGGCGCGGAGGAATCCTCCACCGGCGTGTCGAAGCCGTGGCGATGGCGCAGCAGGGTCTTGCCGGCCAGGTCGACGATGAGGTTCTGCTCGATCGCCGAGCGCAGCGGGTTGGCCACGGCGAGGCCGCCCTGGGCGTCGAACAGCTGGAAGATCTCCTCGATCGGCCGGCCGTTCGCCTCGGCGCTGCTCCAGCCGGTCATCGCCTCGGCGATCGGGTTGAGCGAGGTGACGCGGACTTGGGGGTCGGTGGTGATCACCGCGTCGCCGATCGAGCGCAGGGTCACCTCGGCCAGCTCGCGCTCGCGGTGCAGCGCGTCCTCGAAGGCCTTGCGCTGGCTGATGTTCTGCACCTGGGAAACGAAATACAGCGGCGCCCCGGCCGCATCGCGCACCAGCGACACGCTGAGCAGGATGTGCACCACGTGGCCGAGCTTGTGGAAGTTGCGCTTCTCCAGCTGGTAGGAATCGCGCTCGCCGGCCAGCAGCTGGGCCATCAGCGCCTGGTCGGCGGCGACGTCCTCGGGATGGCTCAGCCGGCCGATGTCCTGCTGCAGCAGCTCCTGCTCCGAATAGCCCAGCATCTGGCAGACCGCCGCGTTGACGCGCAGGAACTGGCCGTCCGGCTTGGTCAGCGCCATGCCGATCGCCGCGTGCTGGAACGCGCTGAAGAAGCGCTGCTCGCTTTCGTGCAGCTGCAGTTCCAGGGTGCGCCGTTCGGTGATGTCGATCAGCGCGGTGAAGATGCCGCAGACGTGGCCGTCCGGATCGAAGTCGGGCTGGAAATTGCCGTGCGCGTAGCGGCGCTCGTTGCCGTTGAACAGCTCGCCCTCGTAGCTGGCCGCGGTGCCCGCGTAGGCCTGGGCCAGCGCCGTGCCGGCCAGCCGGTGGTTGCGCTCGCCGATCACGTCGACCAGGTGCCGGCCGATCAGCCGCGCGGGATCGAGCCCCAGCCAGTGCCGATGGGTTTCGTTGGCATAGCGGAAACGCTGCTCGTGGTCGAGGTAAGCCAGCAGCACCGGCGTGCCGCGCAGCACCTTCTCCGACCAGTCCGGCCGGTTTGCGAGCGAAGGCAATACCTCGGCAGACTTGTGCGGCCGCATGGTCCTTCCGTCAGCGTGGCGCCCCCTGTGGCGCCGGATCATCATGCGCCGAGTTCCGGCGTTTGCCCAGACGGGGGGCGAACGATCCGCCCGCTAGTGGAGGATCGTGGCCGGCACCGCCAGTTGGCCGTCCCCGTCCAGCATGATCCGGCCCCGCGCATGCAGCTCGCCGGCGCTGCCGTGGCGATCGGCCAGCAGGGCGAGCAGGCTGCCCAGTGCCTGCGGCTTCAGCGGCCAGGCATGCGCCAGCACCCGCGACTGACCCTGCTCGCCACGCTGGCCGACGGTGATCGCCACCACGCCCAGGCCGGGCGCCTCGTGCGCAAACAGTGTGGGCGGGTCGTAACGGGCGTCCGCCGCGGCCAGGGTTTCCAGCAGGTAGCCGTCACCGGCCTCGACCGCCAGCGTCGGCGCCGGCTGCAACTGCAACGGCAGCTGGTGGGCGTCGAGCAGGGCCGCGTACTGGCGCAGCTCGAACACGATGCCGGCCAGCGCGTGTGCCCGTTCGGCGATGTCGCCGCCCTGCCCGGCCAGCCACTGCGACGGCGACTGCGCCAGCACCTTGCCGTCCGCGTAGCGCAGCGCCAGGCCGCGCGCGCTCATCGTGGATTCCTCGCGATACGGCGTCAGCAGCGCGGTTTCCAGCAGCGACCACAGCGGCGCCAGGTTGACGTGTTCGTACTGCACGCAGGTCAGCGCCAGCAGGTCGTTGCGGCTGAGGTAACGCACGTGTTCCAGCCGGATGCCCAGCGTGCGCATCAGCCAGTCGGCGGTCAGCGCGCCCGTTTCGCCGCGGCCGACCAGCTGGATCTCCAGCTGGTCGGAAAGTTCTTCGGCAAGTTCCGCCGGGGCCAGCAGGCTCATCGGCAGCAGCCGCATCGGGCCTTCGGCGTAGAGGGTCGAAGGTTCCAGCGGCTGCGCCGGCATGTGGCCGTCGTGGCTGCCGAAGGCCACCACGTTCTCCAGGTGCCCGCGCGGCACGCGCCGGGCCAGTTCGTCCAGCGTGCTCCACACCGGGAAGCCGGGGCGCAGCAATTCGACCTGGTCGAACAGCGCGCCGGCCAGCGCGAGCCGGGCCGCGTCGACTTGCGGCACCAGCGCATGCAGGTCGGTGGCAACCAGGGCCGCCAGTTCGGCGGCTTCGTCGCGGGTCAGCGTCAGGCGCGCCGGCGGCTCGCCCGCGACCGGTTCCAGGGCCAGCACGATGGGCAGGGCGATCGGCGTTTGCGCTTCCACGGGGTTTGCATCCACGGACAAAGAGCACAATTCTACCATTCAGCGTTTTGGGCTTCCGCCGCACGGCATGGCGGGTTAGCCTTGACCCAACTTGAGTGGTGGACTGTTTTGAGCATGGAAAACACGCAGAGGCGCGTCGGCATCATCGGCGGGGTACGCATTCCGTTCTGCCGCAACAACACCGCCTATGCCGATGTCGGCAACTTCGGCATGTCGGTGAAGGTGCTGGGCGCACTGGTCGAACGCTTCGGCCTGCATGGCGTGGAACTGGGTGAAGTGGCGATGGGCGCGGTGATCAAGCACGCCTCGGACTGGAACCTGGCACGCGAGTCGCTGCTCAGCTCCGGGCTGGCGCCGACCACACCGGGCATCACCACGGCCCGCGCCTGCGGTACTTCGCTGGACAACACCATCATCATCGCCAACAAGATCGCCGCCGGGCAGATCGAGGCCGGCATCGCCGGCGGCTCGGACACCACCTCGGACGTGCCGATCGTCTACGGCACCCGCCTGCGCAAGCGCCTGCTGGCTATGAACCGCGCCAAGACGCCGATGGACAAGCTGAAGGTCGCCCTGCGCGGATTCTCCTTCAGTGAACTGAAGCCGTCGTTTCCCGGCGTGGCCGAGCCGCGCACCGGCAAGTCGATGGGTGACCACTGCGAGCAGATGGCGAAGGAATGGCATGTGGGCCGCGAGGCGCAGGACCAGCTGGCGCTGGACAGCCACCACAAGCTGGCGGCCGCCTATGCCGAAGGTTTCTTCGATGACCTGCTGGTGCCGTTCCGTGGCCTCAAGCGCGACGGCTTCCTGCGGCCCGATTCGAGCATGGAAAAGCTGGCCTCGCTGAAGCCGGCGTTCGACAAGCGTTCCGGCCATGGCACGCTGACCGCCGGCAACTCCACCGGCTTGTCCGACGGTGCCGCCGCGGTGCTGCTGGGCAGCGACGCCTGGGCGGCGCAGCGCGGGCTGACCGTGCAGGCGTACCTGCGCGACGCGGAAGTGGCCGCGGTGGATTTCGTCCACGGCGAGGGCCTGCTGATGGCGCCGACCATCGCCGTGCCGCGAATGCTGGCCCGCAACGGACTGAGCCTACAGGACTTCGATTTCTACGAGATCCACGAAGCGTTCGCGGCGCAGGTGCTGTGCACGTTGCGCGCGTGGGAGTCGGCGGATTACTGCAAGCAGCGCCTGGGCCTGGATGCGCCGCTGGGTTCGATCGACCCGGCCAGGCTCAACGTGCACGGCTCCAGCCTGGCGGTGGGCCATCCGTTCGCCGCCACCGGGGCGCGCATCGTGGCCACCCTGGCGAAGATGCTCGAACAGAAGGGCTCGGGCCGCGGCCTGATCTCGATCTGCACCGCCGGCGGCATGGGCGTCACCGCCATCCTCGAACGGTGAGCGGGCCGCGGCTTCAGCCGCGATTCGCCCGGGCGGGTGCATAAAGGCGGCCATGTTTCGCCTGCGCACCACCTCCACCCTCAGCCTGCTGGCCCTGCTCGTCGGCACGGCCGGCACCGGCTGGCTCAGCACGCAGACCGGCGTCTGGCCCGGCCCGCCGGCGCGCTATGCCGCCACGGTCGACACACCCACCGCCGTGCGTGCCCGCCCGGCGCCGCGTCGCCCGCACCTCCGTTCGCGCGTGGTGCCGACGCGCCGCGCCCAGCCGCCGCGGATCGTCGCCGACGAGGTGCAGGCCGCCTTCGTGCCCGCACCGGCGCCGGCGCTGGTGCCGCTGGCGACGCCCGCCGACACCTCGCAGTCGTGGGAGCAGTTGCGTGGCCACCTCGATGGCCGCGTGCTGCTGCACGTCGACATCGATGGCCAGGGCCGGGTCAGCGCCGCCAGCTTGATCCAGTCCAGCGGCGACCCGGTCCTCGACGAACACGCCTTGCGCAGCGTGCGCGGCTGGCGCTTCGCCGTGCCGGCGGATCACCCGGACGGCCTCAGCGGCGAGCTGCCGATGCGCTACGCCTCGCAGGGCGACCGCATCGCCGGCGTCCCGTAACGACGACTCTTCCTGTTTCGCACGGCCGCACTGCCTGACCGAACCGCATCGCGCGCAGTGCCTTGCGTCTTTCCCGTTCCCCGCTGCTGCCCCTACAGCACGCCCTTGGCCCCCACGCCGAACGCGGTGACCAGCCGGGTGATGATCAGCTTCGGCGACAGCGCCACGTCGGGGAAGTCGCCGACCGGTGCGTAGCAGGCGTAGAAGTTGGGGTCGGTGGCGCGCATCGGCTGGCAGCCGGGCTTGAGGTCGTAGCTGGTGGCGTAGCGGAACGGCCACAGGTCGAACAGCGGCAGGCTTTCCGACACCGTGCCGATGGCCCGGTTGATGTCGGTCAGCACCGGCACCTTCGCCTGTCGCGGGGCGACTACCCAGGCGTTCTCCGGTTGCACGCTGCGCATGATGCTGTGGCGCAGCTGGTCGGCGAACGCATGGTCGTAGACGATCACCCCGGCCTCGGTGTTGTAGTGGTCCGAGCGCGGGTCGAAATTGTGCGAGCCGACCATGGCGAAGGCATCATCGACCACGATCGACTTCGCGTGCAGGCCGTAGCGCCGGCCTTCGCTGTGCAGCGGCGCCGGCCGGTTGTTGCTGCCGCGGCTGCCCAGCAGGTGGAAGTGGGCGCGCGCCGGACCGTCCGGGCTGACGATGTCCGGCGGCAGCGTGGCGGTGTCGGTGTCCAGGTTGGCCAGTTCGTTGTCCACCGCCGCGCTGGGTGCGTGCGGCTTGAACTCGTGGATCTCGAAGCCGAACTTGGTGAGGTAGCGCTTGCGGTGCTTGTACGACATCGCATACACCGCGAACGCATCGGTGGAGGCCAGCGAGTTGGTCGACACGATTACCCGTGGCGGGTCGGGAAGGCGATGCAGCACGCGGAAGATGTGTTGCGCGCGCTTGCTCATCACCAGATACGGCGTCTGCAGGAGGACCTCGCGCTTCGCCCCGCCGACCATGCGCATGATGTGGCGGGTGTACTGCAGCGCGCGCCGCTTGTCGGGCGCGTCGGTCTTGGCCGGCAGGTCGCTGAAGTAGTCGACCTTGCCCACCTGCAGGCTGGGGTCGACCAGCCAGGCCTGCAGCCACGCCGGATCTTCGGCGGCCTGCAGCAGCTGCGCCACCCGCTGCGGGCGTCGGTACTTCGGCGCCGGCCAGTCCGGTGGCGTGGTGTCGCCCAGCAGGCGTGCATTGACATCGCGCAGGTGGGTCAGCGGCGCCGCGCGGGGATGGGCCCAGAACAGCTCGAAGCTGTCCGCCATCACGCGGGCGGCCGGGCCGCCCACCATCACGTCGCGGTCGACGTAGTCGAAGGCATCGTCCCAGTTGAAATAGCGATCCTGGTAGTTGCGCCCGCCGGTGATGCCGATCAGGCCGTCGACCAGCAACAGCTTGTTGTGCATGCGCTGGTTGAACTGCATGAAGCAGCACAGCACGCCGGCGGCGAACTCCAGTGGCTGGGTGCGCGCCTTGTGGAAGGTGGGGTTGTACAGCCGCACCTCCAGGTTCGGGCTGATCCGGGCCAGCCGGTCGAGCAGCTCGACGTTGCCGAACGAGAACAGCTGGTCGGCCAGGATGCGCACCCGCACGCCGCGCCTGGCTGCGCGCACCAGTTCGTCCAGCATCAGCTGGCCGGCGTCGTCCTGGTCCCAGATGAAGGTCTGCACGTCGACGGACTGCTGCGCCGCCCGCACCAGGTTGATCCGCGCAGCCAGCGCCGGCTCGCTGTCGTCGAGCAGGGTGACCACATGCACCGGCTGCGCCGGCGTGGACGCGGCCACGGCCGCCTCGGCGGCGGCCCGCAGCGGCGACGGCGTGGCGCAATGGTCGGGCCGGTCGCAGCTGCTGCTGCGGTTGGTGGTGGCGGCCACCACCGCGTCGGCGCGGCGGATCTGCGCCCGCGACACGGTGCAGCCCTGCAGCAGCGTCAGCGCCAGCAGCAGTGGTAGCAGGAATCGGCAGGTAACGGACATGGGCAGATGATACGTGCTGTGCCCGGTGCGGCCGTGATCGCACGGCCGCCAGCACGGTACGGGAAGCGTCGATGCCGGCGAAACGCCGGGCGGGGCGGAGCCGCGGGTCAGGGTGACCAGAAGGCGTCCAGTCGCGCGTTGCCCGGCTCCAGCGAGCCGTTCAGATGCAGCACGGCCAGCGCCCCCGGGGGCATGCCGCGGAATTCGTCGGAGCGGCCTTCGACCAGCAGCGCGACCAGGCGCTCGATGCCGGGATTGTGGCCGACCAGCAGCACGGTGCCGGCGTCGTCGTGCTGGTCGAGCAGGGCCAGTAGTTCGCCGGGCGAGGCGTCGTAGATCTCGGCCGCCTGCTGCGGCACCGGTGCGTTGTCGATCGCCGCCAGCGCCAGCCGGGTGGTTTCGTCGGTGCGCAAGGTGGGCGAGCAGAGCACCCGGTCCGGACGCAGCTTGTGCGAGGCCAGCCACAGGCCGGCGGCGTGGGCTTCCTGCTCGCCGCGGCTGCTCAGCGGACGGTGCCGATCCTCGCCGGCGGCTTCTATTGGCACCGCTTCGGCGTGGCGCAACAGGATCAATTCGTGCATGGGAAACTCCGGCGGTGGTTGCGCGAGGCGCGCGGGATGCATCAGGGAGCGTGTTTCAATGCTGGCGCTTGATCCAGCGCAGCAAGGCCTTCCAGTCCTGCTGGTGACTGCGGACCTGTTCGGACTGGTAGTCGAAGATGCCCTTGCCGAGGCCGGCCAGCAGCACATAGGCCTGGCTGTCGCGCAGTTGCGCCGCGATCGGGAAGGGCGACTGCTCGGCGAGCCGGGCCACCGCGTCCTGGCTGGCGTGGGTCCACGGCTTGAGCCGGTTGGCCACCAGCGCCACCGGCAGCTTGCCGCGGTGGATACGGTTGATCGAGCGCAGCTCGTCGAGGAAGTGCAGGGTGGCGTCGAGGTCGAACGAGGACGGCAGCACCGGCACCAGCAGCACGTTGGCCGATTCGAGGTAGGGCTCGAGGTCACGCTCGGTGGAACCGGCCGGGGTGTCGATCAGCAGTTGCTGCGTGTCCGGCGGCACCCGCTGCAGGCCGCGTCGACCGCCTTCGAGCGCCAGCACGCCGGGGACATTGTCCGGGCGGAGTTCGGCCCAGTGGAAGCTGGAATGTTGCCGGTCGCCGTCGACGATGGCCGTGTGCTGCCCCGCCTGTGCCCAGTGCGACGCCAGTTGCGTCACCAGCGTGCTCTTGCCGCAACCACCCTTGCTGCTTGCCACCAGCGTCGTAAGCATCGGATCACCCTTGCCACGTAAGGTGATCCCAGCCTAACGGGCGAGGCGCGAAAGGGGAATGGGGCCCGGGCAGGGAATCGGGGCGGGGGAAATCGGGACGCGGAGAAGCGCGCCGCTCCTTCGCCCGTGCCCTATTCCTGATTCGCCGCAGTTCGCGGCTGCCAGTCGGCGGGCGGGTCGGCGGGGATGTCGTTCTCGCGCAACGCAGCCAGTTGCAGGCTCATCTGGGTGCCGCCCTTGCGGGCCAGCGCCAGCAGGCGTTGCGACAGCGCGGCATCGTCCGGGGCGCGGGCCAGCAGCTGGGTGAAGTTCTGCACCTGCCAGATCAGCGTACGGCGGGCATCCTTCGCTTCCTGTTGCGCCGCCGGGTCGTCGGAAAGCACCTCGCGCAGGTGCAGGCCCAGTGATCGGGCCAGCGGGCTGGAGCCCCATTCCAGCGTCTTGCCCAGCGCCAGGCAGTCGGACTTGATCGAGGCATCCTTGCCGGCGTTCTCGCAAAGCTTGGCGATCAGCGGCAGGCTCGGCTGCGGCTGGCTGCTGGCCAGTCCGAACACCAGGATGGTCTGCATGCCTACCGCGCCACCCGCATGGGCGGGGTCCAGCGTGTCGGCCGGTGGCGGCAGCACGCCGACCGAGCCGGCCAGCGCCTGCAGGCTGACGCCGCTGTAGTCGTCGTAGAGTTTCGCCGCCGCGGCTCTGGCCAGGTCGTCGCGCGCGTCATCCTGCTTCATGCCCCGCGCGTCGGCGCCCAGCTTGACCAGCCAGACGGCGGCATTATCGGGTGCCTGAGTCAGCAGCTTGTCCAGCGCGGCGCTGTTCGGGCAGGCATCGGCCTCGGCGTCGCAATCGGCCAGCTGGGCCCAGCTGACGGCGGCGCCGGCGCCTTCGGCCATCGCTGCCCGCTCGATCAGTCGATGGAAGCTGTTGGCGGGCGGCTGGTTGAACAGTGGGCGTGCCAGCAGCGCAGCTCCCAGCAGGCGGTTCGGATCGCCACCGGGTGCCAGCACGCTGACCAGGTCGCGCTGAAAGGCCAGCTGCGCCTTGTCACGGGCCTGGGCGCTGGCGCTGGGGCCGTGCGCCCTGGCCTCAGGCTTGGTCTTGGCGGCGAGCGCCGGCGCGGCCAGCAGTGACAGCGAGCAAACCAGGGCGAGGTGACGCAGTCCGTGCAGCATGGGCGTGCTCCGCAGTCAAAGCGTGCAGCATACCGCCCGCAGATTAAGCGCGGCTGATTCGGCGGCCAGCCAAAACGCGCGGTTTTCACGCGGCTTGCTACGATGGGCGTTCCCTGGCGCAGGGCCGCGCCCCCATGAGCATCGTTCGGGAGACGCGTAGTGGATCATCTGTCGACATTCGCCGACGGCGCACCCTGGTTTGTCGGTTGGGGCACGCTGGCCCTGATCAACGCCGCGCTGGCGCAGGGCAAGAACCGCAGCGGCCTGCTGTGGTTTCTGCTGTCGCTGCTGCTGGGGCCGATCGCCACCTTGCTGATCGTGCTGCTGCCGAAGGTGCGCGCGAAGATGTTCTGAATGCGGGGCTGCTGGCCCGAGGTGGGCCTGGGCACCACCAGAGCGCGCTTGTTCCAAGCCGCGCTTCGGAGATCCGCACGATGTCCATTTGAAGCTTTTGGCTTATTCGCCAAAAGCTTCGCGCATGAATTCCGGCTGGGCCAGGGCGCCCTTGTGGATCTCGGCGTTGTAGTAGCGGGTCGGGAAGTTCTTGCTCAGCGCGCCGCGCTCGCGGAAGCCGGACAGGTCGCCGCCCTTGCGCGCCATCGTGCAGCTCCACCAGCCGGTGGGGTAGCACGGCTGCGGGAACGGCAGGGTCTTCACCGCGCTGAAGCCCGAGGTGCGCATCGCCGAGCGCATCGACTTGATCAGCTCGAGGTGGGCCAGCGGCGATTCGCTCTGCTGCACCAGCAGGCCGCCATGGCGCAATGCCTTGAAGCAGCTGGCGTAGAACGCGGCATTGAACAGGCCTTCGGCCGGACCCACCGGGTCGGTCGAGTCGACGATCACCAGGTCCAGCGAATCGGGCTCGGCATCGGCCATGTACTTGATGCCGTCGATGAACAGCAGCTCGGCGCGCGGGTCGTTGTTCGAGTCGCACAGCTCGGGGAAATACTGCTCGGCCAGGCGGGTGACGCGCTCGTCGATCTCCACCTGCACGGCCGACTCGACTTCCTCGTGCTTGAGCACCTCGCGCAGCGTGCCGCAGTCGCCGCCGCCGATGATCACCACGCGCTTGGCCCGCGCATGGGTGAACAGCGCGGGGTGGGTCATCATCTCGTGGTAGAAGAAGTTGTCGCGGGTGGTCAGCATCACGCAGCCATCGATCACCATCAGGTTGCCCCAGTCGGTGGTCTTGTGGATCTCGATGGTCTGGAACGGGGTCTTCTCCGCGTGCAGCAGTTGCTCGGTGCGGAAACCGATGGAGGAACCGGAAGCCTGGTGGGCCTCGGTGAACCAGCTGGCTTCATTCGGCGTGGTCTGCTGCGACATGGCGGGTGTTCCTGACGAACCGTGGTGGGATAGCAAGACTGCCCATTGTAACGACAACCGCCGTGAACGTCCCGCCAGCGGCGGCCGGCTCTTGCGCATATCGTCACACCTGCCCGTTACAATGGCCGCTGGCCTGCCGGCGTCCTGCCGGCGGCCGACCAGTCCGATCGGCCCCGCGGCGTGCGAGGCTTCCGGTCGCTCGGGCTCGTGCTCCTGTCGTTGAGCAAGACGTCAAGGCTCGCCGCTGCGACGACATCATCCTTTTCCATCGAGGAGATCTCTCACCATGGCGAACCCCTGGAACACCGACGCTGCCCGCCACACCTACGCCGTACCCCACTGGGGCGACGGTTATGTCGACGTGGACAGTGCCGGCGACATCGTGATGCGCCCGCGTGGCGTCAACGGCCCGGCGCTGTCACTGCCGCAGATCGTCGGGCGCGCCCGCGCCGAGGGCCTGCGGCTGCCGCTGCTGGTGCGCTTTCCCGACATCCTGGCCGACCGCCTGGCGCGGCTGCAGGGCGCGTTCGCCCAGGCGATCGCCGAACACGGCTACGCCGGCGGCTATACCGCGATCTACCCGATCAAGGTCAACCAGCAGCGCGGCGTGGCCGGCGAGCTGGTGGCGGCGGGCACGCATGGCTTCGGCCTGGAAGCGGGTTCCAAACCCGAGCTGATGGCGGTGCTGGCGATGGCGCGGCCCGGTTCCATCGTGATCTGCAACGGCTACAAGGATCGCGAATACGTCCGGCTGGCGCTGATCGGCAAGAAGCTCGGCCTGCGCGTGCACATCGTGATCGAGAAGCTGTCCGAGCTGGAACATGTGTTCAGCGAGGCGAAGGCGCTGGACGTGGAACCGTTGCTCGGCGTGCGCGTGCGCCTCGCCTCGATCGGCGCCGGCAAATGGCAGAACACCGGTGGCGACAAGGGCAAGTTCGGCCTGTCGCCGAACCAGGTGCTGAGCCTGATCGAGCGGCTCGACGCGGCCGGCCTCAAGCACACGCTGAAGTTGCAGCACTTTCACATGGGCTCGCAGATCTCCAACGTGCGCGACATCGCCAACGGCATGCGCGAGGCCACCCGCTACTTCGTCGAGCTGCGCCGGATGGGCGTGCCGCTGGAAATCGTCGACGTCGGCGGTGGCCTTGGCGTGGACTACGAAGGCTCGCGCTCGCGCAGCCACAACTCGATCAACTACTCCATCGAACAATACGCCTCGACCATCGTGCAGTCGCTGGCCGAGGCGGTGGCCACCGAAGGCCTGGCCGCGCCGCACATCCTCACCGAGGCCGGCCGCGCGATGACCGCGCACCACGCGGTGATGGTGGTCAACGTGACCGAGGTCGAGGAGGTGCCGGCCGGCGCGATCCCGCCGCCGTGCGCGGACGAGCCGCCGGTGCTGCGCCGCCTGCGTGAAACGTACGGAGAACTCGATCGGCGACCGGCGCTGGAGCTGTTCCACGAAGCCCAGCACCACCTCAGTGAGGGGCAGACGCTGTACGCGCTGGGCCAGCTGGCGCTGGCCGACCGCGCCCGGCTGGACGAGATGTTCTATGCCGTCGCCAACGCCGTGCGCACGCGCCTGCTGCCGGCCGAGCGCTCGCATCGCGCGGCGCTGGACGAGCTGGACGAGAAACTGGTCGACAAGTATTTCGTCAACTTCTCGGTGTTCGAGTCGATCCCCGACGTGTGGGCGATCGGCCAGATCTTCCCGATCGCGCCGATCGCGAGGCTCGACGAGCAGCCCACCCGCCGGGGCGTCATCGTCGACCTCACCTGCGATTCGGACGGCCGCATCGACCATTATGTCGACGCCGACGGTGTCGACGTGAGCCTGCCGCTGCACGCGTTGAGGGACGGCGAGAGCTACTGTCTCGGCGTGTTCATGGTCGGCGCCTACCAGGAGACCCTGGGCGACATCCACAACCTGTTCGGCGACACCGACGCGGTCAACGTGCGGGTGGAAGGCGATGGCTACGTGTTCGCGCACAGGCGCAGCGGCGACACCACCGACCTGATGCTCGACTACGTGGGCTACGACCTCGAAGCGCTGCGGCAGAGTTACCGCGAACGCATCGCCAGCGCCGGCGTGAGCGGTGCAGAGGCTGCGCGATTGTATGGCGTGCTCGACGGTGGCCTCACCGCCTATACCTATCTGGCCGAGGACGTCGGCTGAGGCCCTGTCCCAAGGTCCGATGGCGCCGTATGCAGCGGCGCCTACAATTTGCGGCATGCGCGCGGCCGGCGGCCGCGCCTTCCCAACCCCGAGGAGCAATCGCATGAACAGTCTCGAAGGCAAGGTCGCCCTGATCACCGGCGCGGCCAGCGGCCTCGGCAAGGCGATCGCCGAGCTGTACGCGCAGCATGGCGCCAGCGTGGCGATCGCCGACATCAACCAGCAGGCGGCGGACGCGGTGGCGGCGCAGATCAGCGCCGCCGGCGGCAAGGCGATCGGCATCGCGATGGATGTCAGCAACGAGGAGGCGGTCAACGCCGGCACCGACAAGGTGGTCGCCGCGTTTGGCCGTCTGGACATCCTGATCTCCAACGCCGGCGTGCAGATCATCAACCCGATCGACCAGCTGGCCTTTGCCGACTGGAAGAAGATGCTGGCGATCCACCTGGACGGCGGTTTCCTCACCACCAAGGCCGCGCTGAAGCACATGTACCAGGACGACGGCACCGGTCAAAGCCGCGGCGGCATCGTGATCTACATGGGCTCGGTGCATTCGCACGAGGCCTCGATGCTGAAGGCGCCCTACGTCACCGCCAAGCACGGCCTGCTCGGCCTGGCCCGCACGCTGGCGAAGGAAGGCGCGCCGCACAACGTGCGCTCGCACGTGATCTGCCCCGGTTTCGTGCGCACGCCGCTGGTCGAGCGGCAGATTCCCGAGCAGGCGCAGGAGCTGGGCATCAGCGAGGACGAGGTGATCAGGAACGTGATGTTGAAAAACACCGTCGATGCCACCTTCACCACGCTCGAAGACATCGCCCAGACCGCGCTGTACCTGGCCACCTTCCCGTCCGCCGCCCTGACCGGCCAGTCGATCGTGGTCAGCCACGGCTGGTTCATGCAGTAACGGCCGGGGAACAGACGTTCGTCTGTTGGAGGGCGGAACTCGCAAGAGCGCAGGGCGGGCACCGCTCGCCAGGCCAGACTCGGCGACGCGGTTTCTACGCGTCGCGCGCGACCTGCAAGCCCGCTGCCGACTGGCTGACCGGCATCACCTCGACGCGGTTGACGTTGAGGTGCGGCGGCAGGTTGGCGATCCACCAGATGGTGTCGGCGATGTCGCCGGCGGTGATCGGATGGGCGCCGGCGTAGAGCTGGTCCGAGGCGGCCTGGTCGCCGCCGGTGCGAACCAGGGTGAATTCGGTTTCGGCCATGCCCGGCTCGATCGAGCTGACCCGCACGCCGGTGCCGTGCAGGTCGCAGCGCAGGTTCTGCGAGAACTGGGTGACGAAGGCCTTGCTGGCGCCGTACACGTTTCCGCCGCGGTAGGCGTAGCTGCCAGCGATCGAGCTGATGTTGACGATCGCGCCACGGCGTTCGATCAGCTGCGGCAGCAGCAGGTGGGTCATCGTCACCAGCGCGGTGACGTTGGTGTCGATCATCTGCTTCCACTGCGCCAGGTCCGCCTGCTGCGCCGGGGAAGTACCCAGCGCCAGACCCGCGTTGTTGAGCAGCAGATCGATGGCTGCGAAGGCCGGCGGCAGCGCCGCGTGCGCCGCGCGCATCGCGTTCTCGTCGCGCATGTCGAACGCCGCCGCGTGCACCTTGTCGGTGCCGTGCCGAGCCACCAGCTGCTGCAGGCGCTCGGCGCGGCGGCCGCTGGCGATCACCCGCCAGCCGCCGGCCACGAAGCGTTCCACGGCGGCGGCGCCAAAGCCGGAGCTGGCGCCGGTGATCCATGCGGTCTTGCTTGTCATGCGCAGTGTTTCCAGGAAGTGCTCAGCGACCTTCTTTCAGCGCGATCGCGTTGATGCCGGCGCCGGCCAGGCGCTGCTTGGTCGATTCCAGGTCGGTGGCCGAACGGAACGGCCCCAGCCGGACCCGGTGATAGGTCTGCCCGCCGATGCTGACCGACTGCACGTTGGCCACGAAGCCCTGCAGGGCCAGCTTCGCCTTCAGCGTTTCCGCATCGGAGGCGTTCGGGAAGGCGCCCACCTGCAGCAGGTAACCGCTGCCGGCGCCGGGCTGCGCCACGGCACTGGCCGGCGCCGCGGTGACGTTCTGGGTGACCGCCTGGGGTGCATTCGCCTGCGCCGCGGCCTGCGCCGCCTGCTGCGCCTGCAGCTGGGCCGCCTGCTTCTGCTGCTGCTCGACACGCGCCTGCGCGCTGATCTCGGCGTCGGGGATGCGTACTTCCTTCTCCGACAGCACCGAGTAGAAGTCGAACTGCGGCTTCTTCGGCGCGGTGTCGCTGGCGCCGGACTCGAGCACGCCCGGCGCGCTGCCGCGCTCGGCGGTCGCCTGCGGATTCGCCTGCGGACCGTCGGCCTTGCGCAGGCTGGTCAGCAGGCTGCCGCGCATCATCACCGCCATCAGGATCACCCCGGCCAGCAGGCCGATGACGGCGTAGCCCCATCCCGGGAAGCCACTGCTGCCATTGCGCACGGCCTGTCGGCCCTTGCCCTTGCGTGCTGCCATTACATCTTCTCCGGGGCGCCGAGGCCCAGCAAATCCAGACCATTCTTCAACACTTGCCGCGTCGCCACCACCAGCGCCAGGCGCGCGTTGCGCAGGTCTGCGTCCTCGACCAGGAACTGGTGCGAGTTGTAGTAGGTATGGAACGCGTTGGCCAGTTCGCGCAACCACGCGGCGACCAGATGCGGCTCCAGGTTCGCCGCAGCGGCCTCGACCACTTCCGGGTACTTCGACAGCTCGGTCAGCAGGATCTGCTCGTGCTCGTTGTCCAGTCGGTCGAGGTGGGCCAGGCCGTCGGCGACGTTCACCGTGAAGCCCTTCTCCGGCGCCTGGCGCAGCACGCTGCAGACGCGGGCGTGCGCGTACTGGATGTAGTACACCGGATTGTCGTTGGACTGCGAGCGGGCCAGGTCGATGTCGAACACCAGCTGCGAGTCGCTCTTGCGCGAGATCAGGAAGTAGCGCGTGGCGTCGCGGCCGACCTCGTCGATCAGGTCGCGCAGGGTGACGTAGCTGCCGGCGCGCTTGGAGATCTTCACCTCCTCGCCACCCTTCATCACCGTCACCATCTGGTACAGCATGTAGTCGGGGTAGCCCTTCGGGATGCCGCAATCGAGCGCCTGCAGGCCGGCCTTCACCCGCGCCAGCGAGCCGTGGTGGTCCGAGCCCAGCACGGTGATGGCCTTGCCGTAGCCACGTTGCCACTTCGACAGGTGGTAGGCCACGTCGGGCACGAAATAGGTATAAGTGCCGTCGGACTTGCGCATCACGCGGTCCTTGTCGTCACCGAACTCGGTGGTGCGCAACCACAATGCACCGCCTTCCTCGTAGGTATGGCCGTGGGCGATCAGTTCGCGCACGGTCTCCTCGACCTTGCCGTCGCTGTACAGCGATGACTCCAGGAAGTACGTATCGAAGCTTACGGCGAACGCCTGCAGGTCCAGGTCCTGCTCGTGACGCAGGCTGGCCACCGCGAAGCGGCGGATCGCGTCGAGGTCGTCCACGTCACCCGCGCCGACCACGGTTTCGCCGTCAGCCACCACCGATTCGCGATCGAGGTAGGCGCGCGCCACCTCGGCGATGTAGTCGCCGCGATAGCCGTTCTCGGGCCAGTTGCTGTCTTCCGGCGTGATGCCGCGCGCGCGCGCCTGCACCGAGATCGCCAGGTTGGCGATCTGCACGCCCGCATCGTTGTAGTAGAACTCGCGCTTCACGTCCCAGCCGCTGGCATCGAGCAGGCGGCTCAGGCAATCGCCGATCGCGGCATTGCGGCCGTGGCCCACGTGCAGCGGGCCGGTCGGGTTGGCCGAGACGAATTCCACGCCCACGGTCCTGCCGGCACCGCTGGTGTTGCGGCCGTAAGCATCGCCTTCGGCCATGATCCGACGCACTTCGGCGTGGTAGGCGCCGGCAGCCACGAAGAAATTGATGAAGCCCGGGCCGGCGATCTCGACTTTCGCCACCAGCGTGTTGGCCGGCAGTGCGGCCACGAGTTTCTCGGCCAGCTCGCGCGGCTTGGCGCGTGCGGCCCTGGCCAGCAGCATGGCTGCGTTGCAGGCGAAATCGCCGTGTTCGCGACTGCGTGCGCGTTCGATCACGAAGCCCGGCAATTCGAGGTCGGCGGGCAGGATGGCATCGGCTTGCAGGGAGGTGATCGCCTGCAGCACCAGTTCGCGCAGCTGTTCTTTCACGGGTGGGGTCGGTTTCGTGATGGAACCGCCAATCCTAACAGACCGCCACGGCGGCGAAACGCGCCCGTACGGGCGCCGATGGCGGCCCGTGGCAGTCGATCCCGTCTTGCTGCGGCGCCGCGAACCGGCTTGTGGATAAGTCTGTGGGGAAAGCCGGGTGGCGCGACCCGCAGTCCGCGCGAAGCGCTGCCCGATTCGGGCTTCGCAATAATTTATGTATTTATTTCAATAGTTTGACTAACGAAATTGAGGTGGATTGGTGAGCCTGCCCGGCAAGCGTCGGTATCACCGTTTTGTGCATAAGTTTCGGCCACTTGGCGCTGCCTTCGCGGCAGGGAATCGTCATCGGCCTGTCATGCGGCGATGCGACACTGGCCAGGCCACGAGATGACCTCCCCTCCAGATCCTGGCAAACGGAGACGCCGCTCTCTCCTCTCCAATCGGCCCCACGGCGTGCGCCTTGCCACGCCGTTTTTTTTTGCGGCGAGTGGCCGGCGTGGTGGCCGATTCAGATCAGGCCGCGGGCGGCCATCGATACCGGCTCGCCGCTGCCGATCACCAGGTGATCGAGCACCCGCACGCCGACGAGTTGCAGCGCGCTGCGCAATTCATGGGTGATGGCGCGATCGGCGGCGCTGGGTTCGGCCACGCCGGAAGGATGGTTGTGCGCAAAGATCACGGCGCAGGCGTTGTGCTGGAGGCAGGCGCGCACCACCTCGCGCGGGTGCACGCTGGCACCGTCGACCGTGCCCCGGAACAGCTCCTCGAAGGCGAGTACGCGGTGGCGGTTGTCCAGATAGAGGCAGCCGAACACCTCGTAAGGCAGATGGCGCAGGCGCGCGCTCAGGAAATCTCCGCTGTCGCGCGGATTGCCCAGGCTGGGCTTGTCCTGCAGTTGTTCGGCCAGGCTGCGCCGGGCCAGTTCCAGCGCCGCGGCGATGCGCGAACGCTTGGCCGGGCCCAGTCCGCCGACCCGTATCTGCTGTTCCGGGCGAGTCAGCAGGGCGCCCAGGCTGCCCGCGTTGGCAAGCAGCTCGCGGCCCAGCGCCAGTGCATCCTTGCCGCGGCTGCCGCTGCCCAGCAACACCGCCAGCAGCTCGGCATCGGACAGCGCGGAGCTGCCGCGCGCCAGCAGTTTTTCACGGGGACGTTCGCCCTCGGGCCAGTCGCGAATGCTCATGCACAGACGTTGCCGGAGCACGCCTGCAGCAGGCAGCGGTGGGCGGGGATGAATCCGGTAAGCTAGGCCACTGCCCGACTGTCAGGCCCGCCTTACATATGAGTCTTGCCCAACGCCGCATCCTGCTGGGAGTGTCCGGCGGCATCGCCGCCTACAAGTCCTGCGAGCTGGTTCGCCGGCTGCGCGACCTCGACGCCGAGGTGCGCGTGGTGATGACCGAGGGCGCCACGCATTTCATCAGTCCGACCACCTTCCAGGCGCTGTCCGGACAGCCGGTGCGGGTGAGTCTGTGGGACGCCCAGGCCGAGGCGGCGATGGGCCACATCGAACTGGCGCGCTGGGCCGAACGCATCCTGGTGGCGCCGGCCAGCGCCGACCTGCTGGCCCGGCTGGCCCATGGCATGGCCGATGACCTGTTGACCACGCTGTGCCTGGCCAGTGCCGCGCCGCTGTACCTGGCGCCGGCGATGAATCAGCAGATGTGGGCGCACCCGGCGGTGCAGGCAAACATGGCGACCTTGCGCCAACACGGTGCCCGCGTGCTGGGGCCGGCGGTGGGTGACCAGGCCTGCGGCGACGTCGGCAGCGGACGCATGCTGGAACCGCACGAGCTGCGCGATGCCCTGCTCGCCTCGTTCGGCGATCGCTGCCTGGCCGGCCTCAAGGTGGTGGTGAGCGCCGGACCGACCTATGAAGACATCGATCCGGTGCGTTTCATCGGCAATCGCAGTTCGGGCCAGATGGGCTTTGCCGTGGCTGCCGCCGCCGTCGCAGCGGGCGCCGAGGTGACCCTGGTGGCCGGGCCGGTCGGCCTGGCCACGCCGGCGGGCGTGCATCGGCGGGTGGATGTGCGTAGTGCGGCGCAGATGCATGCGGCGGTGATCGAGGCGGCGACCCATGCGGACGTCTATATCGGTGCGGCCGCGGTGGGCGATTACCGTCCGCAGGAAGTGTCGGCGCAGAAGCTCAAGAAGCGCGATGGCGGCGAGCTGGTCCTGCATCTCGATGAGAATCCGGACATCCTGGCCAGCCTTTCGGCGCAAACCGCGCACCCGTTCCTGGTCGGATTTGCCGCGGAGACGCATGATGTGGCCACGTATGCGCAGGGCAAGCTGCGCCACAAGGGGCTGGACATGATTGCGGCGAATCAGGTGGGCGGTGGCCTCGGTTTCGAGGCGGCCGACAATGCGTTGACGCTCTACTGGGCTGACGGCTCGGTCGAGCTGCCGCGGGTGGCGAAGACGGAGCTGGCGCGCCAGCTGATTGCCCGGGTGGCGGAGCGTTACCGGGCCACCCGGGCATGAACATCGATGTGGCGATGAAGATCCTCGATCCACGCCTTGGCGACAGCATTCCGCTGCCGCAGGCGGCGACCGCAGGCAGCGCGGGCATGGATCTGCGCGCCGCACTGGAACAGCCGCTGACCCTGGCGCCGGGCGAGAGTGCACTGGTGCCCAGCGGCATCGCGATCCATATCGATGACCCCGGCTGGTGCGCGCTGATCGTGCCGCGCTCGGGACTGGGTCACAAGCATGGCCTGGTGATGGGCAACCTGGTCGGGGTGATCGACGCCGACTACCAGGGGCCGTTGATGATTTCGTGCTGGAATCGCGGGCGCGAGTCCTACACCATCGCCGTGGGCGACCGCATCGCGCAGTTGCTGCTGGTGCCGGTGGCGCAGGCGCGACTGCATGTGGTCACCGAGTTCGCAGCGAGCCAGCGTGGCGAGGGCGGCTTCGGCTCGACCGGTATCCGATAGATCGACGAGCCGGTTCGGAGTGCACCGAACCGGCTTGCAGCTTCAGCCGCGGGGGCGGAAATGGCGTTGAACATCGCAAGAGAGCGCTTGAGCAACCTCAGGGTCGACTGGTCGACCCTGTTGCCGCTCGTCGGCGCCACCGTGCTGCTGCTGGTGGGCCTGTTCTGCGTCTGGCAGACCTGGTTGATCGCCGACGAGGGCGATGCAATCGATCGGGTGCACCAGGCCCAGGACCAGGCGGTCAGAGCGATGTCCGAGGAAATCGTCAACCAGCGCCGCTCGATCGAGAAGGTGCTGGCCGGGGTGGACCCGGCCACCCTGATGAGCGACCCGGCGCAATCCGCCGCCGCGCTGCGCCAGCAGTTGCCCCAGGCCAGGAAGCTCGAGTTGTACAGCGGTGACCTGGCCGAAGTGCTGCGTGCCAACTACCGCGAATTCGGTTATGCCAAGGCCGCCCAGCTGATGGCTGCGCAGAGTGCCGACGGGGTGCCGCCGGCACAGAGTGTTTCCTACGGCAGCGGGGACCGGCGGCTGAGCCTGGTGATTCCGCTGGGCCTGCCGCAACAGACCCAGGCGTGGGCCTGGGTCGAACTGCCGTTCGCCCCGATGAAGCAGCGCTTCGACGCCATCTCGCCGGCCGGTGGCCGGCTGGAGCTGCGCCAGGGTGACGACAGCGGCTACATCCAGCTGTTTTCCAACGGGTCGAACTCGGCCGAGATCGAGGCCGCCGGCAAGCCGGTCGCCGGCAGCGCCTTCAGCGTGGGCGTCGGTCTTCCCCGGGCGTTCATCGTGTTGCCGCGCTCGGTGATCTTGAGCGCGTTGCTGGCCCTGCTAGGGCTTGGTGGCGGCGCCTACCTGAGCTGGTTGCGTCTGCGTCGCCAGCAGGTGCCGGTCGAACCGGAGGAAGATGAACTGCCGCTGGCGCCGCCCGCTCCCGCGACCGCGGAGGCGGCGAGGCAGCCCCGCACCTCGCCGCCAGCCCCGTCGCCGCCGCCAGCGGTCGCCCCGGTGCCCGCGCCGACCAGCGTGGACCCTGCCATCTTCCGTGCGTATGACATCCGGGGCGTGGTCGGCAAGACCCTGAACGCGGACGTGGCGCGCCTGCTCGGCCAGTCGATCGGCAAGCTGATGGGCGAGAAGGGCTTGCGCGAGATCGTGGTCGGCCGCGATGGCCGGCTGTCCGGTCCGCAGCTCGCCGCCGCACTGGCCGAGGGCCTGCGCGACGCCGGCATCGACGTGATCGACATCGGCGCGGTGCCCACGCCGGTGGTGTATTACGCGGCCTACCGTTTCAATACCGGCTGCGGCGTAGCCGTCACCGGCAGCCACAACCCGCCGGACTACAACGGCTTCAAGATCGTGATCGGTGGCGAGACCCTGTCCGAAGGTGCGATCCAGGACCTGTACCAGCGCATCGCCAGCGGCGCGCTGACTGGTGGCGGCTCCGGCGGGCTGCGCCAGGTCGACGTGGCGCCGGACTACATCGAGAAGATCGTTTCGGACGTGCTGGCCGAGCGCCGCCTGAAGATCGTCGTCGACTGCGGCAACGGCATCCCGGGGGCGATCGCGCCGCAGGTGCTGGAAGGCGTGGGCTGCGAGGTGGTGCCGCTGTACTGCGATGTCGACGGTAGCTTCCCGAACCATCATCCGGATCCGTCCGACCCGGCCAACCTGGAAGACCTGATACTCGCCGTCAGGCAGACCGGGGCCGATCTGGGCGTGGCGTTCGACGGCGACGGCGACCGCCTCGGCGTGGTCACCCAGTCCGGCGAGATCATCTATCCGGATCGCCTGCTGATGCTGTTCGCGCGCGACGTGCTGTCGCGCCAGCCCGGCGCCACCGTCATCTACGACGTGAAGTGCACCAGTCACCTGAAGGGCCAGGTGCTGGACGCCGGCGGCAGTCCGCTGATGTGGCGTACCGGCCATTCGCTGATCAAGGCGAAGATGCGCGAGACCGGGGCGGAGCTGGCTGGCGAGATGAGCGGGCACTTCTTCTTCAAGGAGCGCTGGTACGGCTTCGACGATGGCATCTACGCCGCCGCGCGGCTGCTGGAGATCCTGGCCGGCGACCTGCAGGGGCGCAGCCCGGCCGAGGTCTTCGCGACCTTGCCCAAGAGCGTTTCCACGCCGGAACTGAAGATCGAGCTGGCCGAAGGCGAGCACTACCGGTTCATGGACAGGCTGCGTCAGCAGGCGACGTTCGAGGACGCCACCCTGATCACCATCGACGGCGTGCGGGCCGACTGGCCCGACGGCTGGGGTCTGGTGCGTGCGTCGAACACCACGCCCGCGCTGGTGCTGCGCTTCGAGGCGGACAATGCGGCGGCGTTGGCCCGCATCCAGCAGGTGTTCCGCAAGCAGTTGCTGGCAGTGGACTTCAAGCTGAAGTTGCCGTTCCCGTAGGCAGGGCGTCGTCGCGACGTCGAGCTGCGGAACACGCGGCCCGCACCGGAGCCTGCTAGTCGTCCGAGCGCTGCTTGTCCTGGACCGCCTTGACCTCGCGGTAGTGCGCCATCAGCTGGGCCTGCTGCTGCACGGATTGCGCCCGCGCCGCCTGCTGGCGCTGCAGGGTGCCGCGCAGCGAGGCCACCACGTTGCGCTGTCTGGCGATGTTGTCGACCAGGGCCTTCGGCACGGCCTCCTTGCCGTTCTCGATATCGGCGGCGCGGCCCAGCAGGTCGGTCAGCGCCTTCTCCTGGCTGCGCAGGTTGATCCGCGTCGTGTTGATCTGCTGGTCGAAGGTGTCCAGCGCCTGCTGCAGCGAGATCTGGTAGGACTCTTCGTCGGGATAGGCGGACAGCATCTGCGCGTCGGCGTTCGCGCGCTCCTGGATGGCGCGATCCTTCGCAGCCTGTTCGGCAGCCAGCTTGTTGGCGGCCGCCCGCTCCTGGGCGTTCAGCTGGCGCGACACGCGTTGCACCACCAGGCCACGATCGTTGACCAGCTCGTAGCCGTACTTCATCGCCTCGGTGGTGAGGCTGTCGCTGAAATGCACCAGGCCCTGACCGTCGTGCCATTTGTAGCGAACGCCGGTGTTCTGCGCGTACGCCGAAGCGCCCGCGCACAGCACGATGGCAGCAATGATGAGCAATGGTCTACGCATGGATTTCCCTCTTGTCGGCCAGTATAGCCGCGCCGGTCACACTGGCTAGCTGCTGCCCGGCGGGATGCAGGGGCAATCGTGGCTACTGTGACCGGTGTCGTCGCAGTCTATGGACCGGGGCCGAACTCATGGCTGAACCCCGTACTGCTGCCGATAAGCCAGCAGTCGGGCGTGTTCGGCGCTCAGTTGCGGGCGCTCGCCGGCATAGGCCAGCACGTCGTCGAGGCTGGTGATCGCGATGACCGGGATGCCATGGTCGGCAGCCACCTCCTGGGCGGCCGAGCGCCGGCCCAGGCCGCGTTCCTGCCGGTCCAGCGCGATCAGCACGCCGGCGGGCGTGGCGCCGTGGGCGCGGATCAGCGCCAGCGATTCACGCACCGCGGTGCCGGCGGTCATCACGTCGTCGACGATCAGCACGCGACCCTGGAGCGGCGCGCCGACCAGCACGCCGCCCTCGCCGTGCTCCTTCGCTTCCTTGCGGTTGTAAGCCCAGGGCAGGTCGCGTTGATGCTGCTCGGCCAGCGCGATGGCAGTGGCGGCGGCCAGCGCGATGCCCTTGTAGGCCGGACCGAACAGCATGTCCACCGGTAGGTCGGCGTTCATCAGCGCGGCAGCATAGGCACGGCCGAGCTGGGCCAGCGCGGCACCGGAATCGATCCGGCCCATGTTGAAGAAGTACGGGCTCTGGCGTCCGGACTTCAGGGTGAACTCGCCAAAACGCAGCACTTCGCGCTGCAGGGCCAGTTCGATGAAGTCGCGTTGGTAATCGTGCATGGTCGTCTCGCGCGGTTCGGTTTCGATGCAGCGTGTTCCACGGGCCGGGGAACGCTGGGCGGGCGCCATGGTACAGCCGGCGTCCCGGCGATGCCGATGGCGGGTCCGGGAGACAGGCTTGTTATGATGGTCCATCCGCTTCGGGAGCATCCATGCGCATCATCAGCCTCAATGCCAACGGCATCCGCTCGGCCGCCAGCAAGGGCGTCTTCGACTGGCTGCGCACGCAGGACGCGGACGTGGTCTGCCTGCAGGAGACCAAGGCGCAGGAGGACCAGCTGAGCGACCCGATGTTCCGTCCCGACGGCCATCACTGCTTCTACCGCGACGCCAGCAGCAAGAAGGGGTACAGCGGCGTGGCGATCTACGCGAAACGCGAGCCCGACCAGGTACTGACCGAGCTGGGCTGGGACGAGTTCGACAACGAGGGCCGCTACATCGAGGCGCGCTTCGGCAACCTCAGCGTGGTCTCGCTGTATTTTCCGTCAGGCTCCTCCGGCGACGAGCGCCAGCAGTTCAAGTTCAAGGCGATGGAGTGGATCACGCCGATCTTCGATGCGTGGCTGAAGAGTGGCCGCGACTACGTGATCTGCGGCGACTGGAACATCGTGCACACGAAGAACGACATCAAGAACTGGGCGTCCAACCAGAAGAATTCGGGCTGCCTGCCGCAGGAGCGCGCATGGCTGGACCTGCTGTTCCAGCAGCGCGGCTGGGTCGACAGTTTCCGCGCGATCAAGCCCGAGGCGGTCGAATACACCTGGTGGTCGAACCGTGGCCAGGCGCGCGCGAACAACGTGGGTTGGCGGATCGACTACCAGGTCTGCACGCCGTCGCTGCGCGAGCGCATGCAGGCGTGCTCGATCTACCGCGACCAGCGCTTCTCCGACCACGCGCCGTACATCGTCGACTATGCCGACTGAGTCGGGCGCGCCCAAGCCGGCGAAGCCGTCGGTCTGGCGGGCGTTTGCCCAGCCGGCGGCGTGGACGATGTTCCTGCTCGGCTTCTCCTCGGGCCTGCCGTTTCTGCTGGTGGCCGGCACGCTGGCGTACTGGCTGAAGGAAAACGGCATCAAGCTGGCGGACATCACGATGATAGCCAGCGCCGGCATGACCTACGCGTTCAAGTTCGTCTGGGCGCCCTTGCTGGACCATGGCCGCATTCCCGGCTTCGCCCGGCTCGGACAGCGCCGCGGCTGGCTGCTGTTTGCGCAGCTGGGCGTGGCGATCGGGCTGCTCGCCATGGCGCTGTTGACGCCGGCGCAACTGCCCCTGTTCGTGGTAGCCACGCTGGTGGTGGCGTTCTTCGGCGCGACCCAGGACATCGCAGTGGATGCCTACCGGATCGAGATCGCACCGATCGAGGCGCAGGGCGCGCTGGTGGCCACCTACTCGCTGGGCTACCGGATCGGCCTGCTGCTGGCCGGTGCGGTGGCGCTGATCCTGGCCGACCACCTGCCATGGCGGACGGTCTACGCGCTGATGGCGCTGGCGATGGTCGTGCCCGTGGCGACGACCCTGATGGCGCGCGAACCCGAGGTGTTGCGGGTGCGTGCCGCGCGCTGGCGCGATGCCATGCGCGAAAGCGTGATCGATCCGTTCGCCGATTTCTTCCGCCGCTACGGCTGGGTGCTTGCCCTGGTGACGCTGCTGTTCCTGCTGCTGTTCAAGATGCCGGAGCAGGCGACCATCGGCGGCATCATGAGTCCGTTCTATCGCGACATGGGTTTCTCCAAGACCGAGATCGGCACGATCACGAAGATCTACGGCATCTGGATCGGCATTGTCGGCGTGTTCCTCGGTGGTGCCGCAGTGGCCCGCTGGGGCGCTTGGCGGCCGCTGGGCGTCACCATCGTGCTGTGCGGCTGCAGCAACCTGTTGTACCTGCTGTTGATCGCCCACCCCGGCAACCTGCTGGTGCTGACCCTGGTGATTTCCGGCGAGAACCTCACCCTGGGCATGCTGGGTCCTCCGACCGTGGCGTTCCTCTCCTCCCTGGTCAACCGGCAGCACACCGCGACCCAGTACGCGCTGCTCAGTTCGCTGGTGAATCTGCCGGGCAAGCTGCTCGGATTTTTCGCCGGCGGCATCGCGACGGCCACCGGATACGGTGGCTACTTCGTGATCACCGTGCTGGCCGTGCTGCCTTCGATGATGTTGTTCGCGTGGCTGTGGCGATACTTTCGCGGCGCCGAACGCGAACGGCTGGCGAACGAATCGGGCAGCTGAGGACGCAGCCCGCTCCGCGGGCCCGTAATTGACAACGCGCACAAGCGGACTGCGAAGCAGTCCACGGATTCGTGCTTCCGGCGCCCTGCCCGTTGATGGCTATGCAAACATCGGGGTACAGGGGCATGTGTAACATGGAGTGACGCTTGTGCCGGACATGATCTTGCAACACGTCGACAGCCTGCTCACCGAGCGCATCAGGGCGTTGGCCAAACATCGCCGCTGCTCCATCAATGACGTGATGCTGCAGGCATTGCGTAGCGGACTTGGCATTTCGGTGGCTCACCACTTCAGCGAAAGCCAGCGCGACCCCGACGCCTTCGGCAGCCTCGACGGGCACTGGGAAGATGCCGAACAGGGTGTGTTCCAGGAAGCCCTGCGCGCGCTGGCGCATACCCGGCCGACCCAGCTGGCTCCGGAGCGGATTCGTTACGACGAACCGGCCGCTGGCGCGGAATAGATGGCGCCCAGCACGCGGGGACCGCGTGCGCCGGTGACCGACGGAAGGTTGCCCGGCAATCCCAGCAGCCGCTGGCGCGCCAGCCAGGCGAAGGCTGTCGCTTCGAGGAAGTCGGGGTCGACGCCGTAACGCGAGGTGCCGAGAAGCGCCCGGGGCGCCAGCAGTTCCGCCAGCCGCCGCATCAGTGCGCCGTTGTGGACGCCGCCGCCGCAGGCCAGGACTTCGCGGGCATCCGGCGCGTGTTGCGTGATCGCTGCGGCGACACTGCGCGCGGTCAGTTCCAGCAAGGTGGCCTGCACGTCGGCCGGTTGCAGCGTCGCCAGCCGCGGATGGGTTGCGAGCCAGTCCAGGTGGAAGTATTCGCGGCCGGTGCTCTTGGGCGGCATCAGCGCAAAGTAGGGGTCGTCCAGCAACTGCGCGAGCAGGGCTTCGTCGGCTTGCCCGCTGGCCGCATACCTGCCATCCCGATCGAACGACTCGCCGCGCTGGCGCAGGCACCATGCGTCGAGCAGACCGTTGGCCGGGCCGGTGTCGAAGCCAAGCACGCTGCCATCGGCGCCGAGCACGGTGATGTTGGCGATGCCGCCCAGATTCAGCACGACCCGCGTGTGCCCCGGTCGGGCCAGCAGCATCGCGTGCACGGCAGGCAGCAGCGGTGCGCCCTGCCCGCCAGCGGCGATGTCGGCGCGACGGAAGTCCGCCACCACATCGATACGGCAGCGCTCGGCGATGACGCTGGGGTCGCCCAGTTGCAGCGTGAATGGATAGTCGCCGCCGGGCCGATGACGCAAGGTCTGGCCGTGGGAGCCGATCGCGCGGACAGCCGACGCCGGCGTACCGCTGCGCTCGAGCAGTTCCAGCGCCGCTTCGGCGAAGCCGTGGGCGATCTCCACGTCCAGTCGTCCCAGCGCGTCCAGATCCGGCGCGCTCTCGCCTTGCGCCAGGGCGAGCATCCGCTCGCGCAGTGCGCCGGGCCAAGGGTGCGAGTGACTGGCCAGCAATTGCGGCATGCCACGGGGAAAGCTGACCAGCACGCTGTCGATGCTGTCTGCGCTGGTGCCGGAAATCAGCCCGAGATAAGTCGCCGACGCATCGTCATCCACGAGTGGGATTGCTCAGTTGTCGTGGTTGGCAGGCGTGCTGGCGCGAGCCAGCCTGATGCGCGAGTCCAGTTCGGTGAGGCGCGCCAGCTGCGGCTTGACCACTTCGGCCTTGAATCGCGCCATTTGTGTGGCGGGCAACGGCTCGGGCTTCGGCAGGGTGACCGTCTGCGGATTGCGCTGCTGGCCATTGACGCGGAACTCGTAATGCAGGTGCGGGCCGGTGGCCAGCCCCGTCATGCCCACGTAGCCGATCACCTCGCCCTGGCGCACGCGTTCACCGACGTGCTGGCCCTTCACGAAACGCGACATGTGGCCGTACGCGGTACTGATGGTCTTGTCGTGCTGGATCACCACGAAGTTGCCGTAACCGCGTTCCCAGCCGTGATACTTGATGACGCCATCGCCGGCCGCGTGGATCGGCGTGCCGCTCGGGGCGGCGTAATCGACGCCCTTGTGTGCGCGCATGCGACCGAGGATCGGGTGCAGCCGCGCCGCGGTGAATTTCGAGGAGATCCGGGTGAAGTCGACCGGGATGCGCAGGAACGATTTCTGGATCGGCCGGCCGTCCTCGCTGTACCAGCCGTAGCTGCCGTCGGCCTTCTTGAAGCGGTACGCGGTATAGCGCTTGTCCTGGTTGATGAACTCGGCGGCGATGATGTTGCCCTGGCCGTACCGCACGCCATCGCGGTAGATGTCGTCGTAGATCACCGTGAAGCTGTCGCCGACGCGGATGTCCTGCACGAAGTCGATGTCGTACTTGAACAGGTCGGCAAGCTTGCCCACCATGGCCGCGTCCATGCCTGCCTGATCGCCGGCGGCATACAGGCTGCTGCGGATGACGCCATGGGCGACCTGTTCGCGCAGGTCCATGTCACGCTGCTGGATCGCCAGCGTCGGCTGTGCGCCATCGAGTCGAACGATGGCTCGGCTCGCCTGATCCTGGTCGAAACGAAAACCCTTCAGGCTGCCGTCGCTGCCGAGCAGGAAGTCGAACTCCTGCCCCGGGCGGATGCTGTGCAAGGCGGACTTCGCCGAACCGGCAGCGTCCATGACGCGTTGCAGATCCGCCATGCCAAGGCCACGTGCATTGAAAATGTCGGAGAGCGTCTGGCCGGGCTGCACCCGCACTACCTGCCAGTCGTCCACCGTCGGGCTGGTGATGCTGGACGGCAACGCCTTGGGCAGCGCAAGCGGAAGCAAGGCGTGGACTTCCGGGGTCGGCGCCGGCCGCATCGCACTGGCCCATGCGGGCATGATGAAGCCGGACAGGGCGGTAATCAGCAGGGCGGTACCAGCCAGTACCAGGCGTTCGCGATGCCAGCGGATCGGTTCGATCTCGCCGGAACGATTGAACGACCAATGTGCACAGCGTTCGTAAAAGTTGGAGTGTCGGCGCTGTGCCTTGCGGCAGATCGCCTGCTTGCGGTTTTGCCGCGCCCCCTGCTTTTCTTCTGCCATGCTGTATCGCCCACGTTACAAAGTACAAACTGCGCGTACCATAACGGTCATGTGTAAAGGGCGTCAATGCCTTTCCCATCAAGGGTTTGCAACACATTCCTTGTTAACACACAATTAACGTTGACGGCACGGTCACACTGCTTGCCGCGACCCACTTTTCACCAGTAGAGAAAGAAAACACATGAGCGAGCTTGAGCAGGCGCTGGCCACCATTGCCCGTGGCGCCGACGACATCATCAAGCGGGAAGATCTGGCCGAACGCCTGAAGACCGGTCGTCCATTGCGGATCAAGGCGGGTTTCGATCCGACGGCGCCGGACCTGCATCTTGGCCACACCGTATTGCTGAACAAGATGCGCCAGTTCCAGGATCTGGGACACCAGGTGATTTTCCTGATCGGCGACTTCACCGGCATGATCGGCGATCCGACCGGCAAGAACGTCACCCGCAAGCCGCTGACGCGGGAAGACGTGCTGGCCAACGCCGAGACGTATGCGGAGCAGGTCTACAAGGTGCTCGACCGAGAGAAGACCGAGCTGCGCTTCAATTCCGAGTGGTTCGGCAAGATGAGCGCGGCCGACATGATCCGACTGGCGGCGCAGCACACCGTGGCGCGCATGCTCGAGCGCGACGACTTCACCAAGCGTTACGCGGCGCAGCAGCCGATCGCGATCCACGAGTTCCTGTATCCGCTGGTGCAGGGCTACGACTCGGTGGCGCTGAAGTGCGACGTCGAGCTCGGCGGCACCGACCAGAAGTTCAATCTGCTGATGGGGCGCGCGCTGCAGGAGCACCACGGCCAGCCGCCGCAGGTCGTGCTGACCATGCCCTTGCTGGAGGGGCTGGACGGCGTCAACAAGATGTCGAAGTCGCTGGGCAACTACATCGGCATCAACGAGCCGGCCATCGACATCGTCACCAAGACGATGAAGATCGGCGACGAGTTGATGTGGCGCTGGTTCGAGTTGCTCAGTTTCGAGGTGTCGCTGGACGAGCTGACGCAAATGAAGCGGGACATCGCCAGCGGCGCGCTGAATCCACGTGATGCCAAGCTGCGTCTGGCCCGCGAGCTGGCCACGCGCTTCCACGACGCGGCAGCTGCCGAACTGGCGATCGCGGGCTGGCATGCGGTGGTACGTGGTGAGGGCGACACATCGTTGTTGCCGCAGACGGATATCGGCGTGCCCGGTGAAGGCCTTCGCCTGGCGGCTCTGCTCACCGCGGCCGGGCTGACGGCGAGCAACTCCGAAGCGAACCGGAAACTGAAAGAGCGTGCGGTGCGCATCGATGCCGAGGTGGTCGAGGATGCGCAGCGGGTCTTCCATGCAGGCTTCGAAGGCGTACTGCAGGTTGGCAAGCGCAATTTCGCCCGCGTGCGGTTGGTTCAGGGCTGACCGAGGCGTCGTTCCAGCGCTGCGTTCGGTGGACGCGAAAATTAAATTTCGCGTCGGCTCAGCGGTTTGCGCAACATCCGCAAGGTTTCTCTGAAGAAGCGCTTGCCAAACCGAAAACACATCGTATTATTCGCAGCCCGCAGTCGCCCAACGTCGCAAGATGGACCGCCGGGACCTCGAAAAAAAGCTTTCACGAGGGTGTTGACGGAGAGGAAAAGCGATGTAGAATGGGCGGCTCACCTAGGACGAAACGTTCTGGGGCGCAAACCGGAAACGGGATGCAAGCGAACGATCTTTGACAGTGTGCGCAGGTGAATTGTGTGGACGTCTTGTGTTGAATGGGTCACGACCTGTCCAAGCAATGCAAGCGTCCCACCAAGTAAAAAGTCAGTAATGAGTTTTGATTGGTTGGGAACAACGCTTCAGAAAGATAGATCATCCATCGCTGCAAG